>Ga0315912_10000532_pt1 | contig 67044 bp, 51 predicted proteins | sample VfabasoilMG_FD_204469 | JGI IMG/M metagenome (GOLD analysis project Ga0315912, IMG submission 204469) | Garden soil microbial communities collected in Santa Monica, California, United States - V. faba soil | ecosystem: Environmental > Terrestrial > Soil > Garden | place: USA: California... | reverse complement strand
GCCCGCGGCGCTCAGCGCCGCGGGCGCGACAGGGTGAAGAAGTGCCTGGCACCGGACGCGTCAGCGCGCGGCCTGGTACTCGGACAGGACGCGCTCGAAGAACGGGTCCAGGCGCGCGGCTTCGGTCTCGAGCGCGATCGCCTGCGCGAGTTCGCCCTGCGCCGCGTGGACGCGCGCCAGCGTGTCGAGCAAGGTCGCGTTGCGCCGCGCGGTCAGGTCGACCGCGCGCTGCGCGCAGCGGCCGGCGAAGGCCAGGTCGCGGCGCGCGGGCGACTGCGCCGGGTCGACCACGGTCCAAGCCAGGATGGTCAGGATCCCGACGTCGTCCGCCAGCGGGCCGGTCAGCAGGCTCTCCCCGTAGGCGTAGGCTTCCTCGACGCGCCCGAGCTCGCGCAGCAGGAGCTGGAAGCGCGTGATCACCAGCCGCTTGTGCGCCGCAGCGTCGAAGGCCAGCAGCTCGTCGCACAACCCGAGCGCCTTGTCCCACGCGCGCTGGCGGAACGCGACCTGCAGCTCCGCGCGCGCGCGCGCCGCGCGCAGCTCGCGCGCCACCCGCTCGCCGGCCTGCCGCTCGAGCGCGGCCAGGTCGTGGCGGCGGTCGAGCACGGTCTGCACCAGCGTCTCGACGCGCTGCGGCGCGCCGCAGGCGACCAGGCGGCCTTCGCGGTCGACCAGGAACGCGGCCGGCAGCGTGCGCAGACCGGCGGCGTCGAGCCAGGCGCGGCGCAGCGCGCCCTCGCCGTCCCAGGCGCAGCGGAAGCGCGCGAAGGACGCCAGCTCCACCAGGCGCGCGCGCGAGGACTGCGAGGTCGGGGCGCGCTCGTCCGGTCCGCTGACCAGCGTCACGCTCAGCCCGCGCGCGGCCTGGCGCTGCGCCATCTCCGAGAGGCGCGCGAAGACCTGCGTCGAGGCTCCGCTCCACGGCGCCCAGAACACGACCAGGTGCGCGCGCCCGGGCTCGAGCGCGAAGACCGGCTCGCCCTGCAGCCAGCTCGTCGCCTGGAAGGCCGGCGCCGGGGCGCCGGGCTTCAACTGCGGCGCGGCCGGCGACTGCAGGCAGGCGACGAGCGCGAGCGTCCACGGTGCGAGCATCATCCGATCTCCGCGCCGAGTGTGCCGCGCGCGCGCAGGCGCTGCCAGACCTGCGTCGGAGCCGCCCCTGCGCCCGGAAAAAGCTTCCCTTCCGGCGCGCGCCGGCGGGATCTCGACCTGCCCGGCCGGGTGCGTCCCGGGTATCCTCGTAAGGAGAGGCTGGACGCATCGGACCGGCCCGGGTCAACGAGAGATCAGGAGCTCGTTCCATGCTTCAGCGCAGCGTCGTCAGCGTCGTTTCCATCCTCGCCCTGTCCGTCGCGGCGACGGCCCAGACCACCCACCCCGAGGTCGAGCCCAACGAGACCAAGGCGCTCGCCAACCTGACGCCCTGCTTGTTCTCGGGCGACGCGCTGACGGGCACGACCACCGGCACGTCGACCACCGTGGCGGGCGCGGCCTCGGCCGACACCTTTCGCGTCAGCACCTGTGCGGCGCCGTTCGGGATCTACCGCCACGACCTGGTGCTCTCCAGCTCGACGCCCGGCCACACCGGGACGCTGCGCGGGCTGACGCAGACCACCAGCGTGATCAACCCCGCTTCGGACGCGGCCTTCCAGACCAGCGTGACGACGACCACGCCCGCGCGCATGAACCGCTGGTACGGCTTCGGCAATGCCGAGGAGTTCTACTACCGCGTCACGGGCACGGTCTCGACGACCTCGCCCTACACCGCGACGCTGACGACCACCGCGGAGCCGGTGATCGTCGTCCCGGGCGCCTTCCTCGCCGGCCCGATCACGATCGACTCCGCCGGCCAGGGCCACACCTCCGACACCGACTTGTGGCTCTACGACGGCGCGCACAACGCGATCTTCGACGCCGGCAACGACGAGCCGGGCGCGCCGCCGATCACGGCCCGACCCGCGACGCTGGTGCGCACGCTGGGCCCGGGCGTCTACACGCTGGCGATCTCGAACTTCAACCTGGCGAACAACCTGCCCGCGCCCGCCGACGACGCGGCGCGCAGCGACTCGGTGATCGACTTCCCCGACGCCCTGGCCAACTCCTCGACCGGTGTCAGCATCAATGTGGCCTTCTCGATCAGCGACGGCACGACCACCACGCCGATCGCCGCCATGAAGACCGACCCGTACGGGATCGTGTTCGCGACCTTCACCGTCGGCACGCCGCCGGGCTTCACGGCCTTCTGCGCCGGCGACGGCACGCTGAGCGACCACACCACGCTCTGCCCGTGCGGCAACGACGCGACCACGCTCGGCAACGGCTGCGGCCACAGCTTCGATCCGGGCGGCGCGAACCTGAGCGCCACGGGCACGGCCGCGGCCGACAACGTGCAGCTGCATGCCGCGCTGATGCCCTCGACCTCGTTCACGCTGTTCATGCAGCACGATGCGCCGGCCGACGCCGTGTTCCACGACGGCACGCTGTGCGCGGGCGGCACGCTGATCCGCCTGCGCGGCCGTCAGGCCGGCGTCCCCGGCCAGCCCGGGCCGGGCGAGGCCACCTTCCCGAACACGAACTTCGCCAACGACACCATGACCCTCTCGCAGCGCGGCCAGGTGCTGGTCGGCAGCGGTCTGCGGCGTTACTACGCGGCCTGGTACCGCAATGCGTCGACCAGTTTCTGCCCGCCGGCGACAGCCAACGTGACCAACGGCTTCCTGATCGACTGGTAGCGGACTGGCTCCACCCGCTCCGGCGACGGGGCTGGTAGATTGAGGGTCCGGCCTCGCTCGCCGCCCCCTTCGCCTGGGCGGGCAGGGCCCGGCCGCGCGCACTCCAGCGTGCGGCCGCAGAACGGCGTGCTGATCAGGAGCTTCATGCCATGCAGTTTCCCGCGTTCCTTGCCGCGGGCCTCGCGTTCGTCGTCGTCGACACGGCCGCAGCCCAGACCACCTTCAACGAGTCCGAACCCAACGACAACAACGCCACCGCCGACGCGATCATCTGCATGGTCTCCGGCGACATCATCGCCGGCACCTCGACCGGTGCGGCGGTGTCGGGTGGGGGACCGAGCACGGCCGACAACTTCCGCGTGCAGACCTGCGCGGCGCCGGCGGGCATCTACCGCCACCAGCTGCTCTACAGCTCGACGATCGCGGCGCACACGACCAGCCTGCGCGGGTTCAACCAGAACACGTTCGTGATCGACACGACCAGCGACATCGCCTTCATCACCGGGCTGACCACCGGCCCGACGCCGCGCATGGTCGGCTGGGACGGCTTCGGCAAGCTGGAGGAGATCCGCTACCGCATCACCGGCACGGTCAGCACCTTCTCCGCCTACAACCTGACGCTGGCGACCACGCCGGTCGCGCCGATCGTGATCCCGGGCGCCTTCCAGGCCGGATCGATCCAGGTCTCGTCCGTCGGCCAGACCACGACGGACACGGAGATCTATCTCTACGACGGCAACTTCGACCAGGTTCCGGGCGGCCACAACGACGACGAGGGCCCCGCCGGCCCGACGCCGCAGTCGAACCTGGTGCGCACGTTGACGCCGGGCGTCTACTACGTCGGGATCCAGCGCTACGAGTTCTCGAACGGCACCTCGGACCAGAACCCCGACGAGGACTTCGTCAGCGCGATCGTCACCGCGCTCCCGGGTGCGATGGTGTGCAACAACAACGGCGCCTCGGGCCTGGACCTCGACTTCATCGTCTCGGACGGCATCACGACCACGCCGGTCAGCGCGCTGAGCGGCGGCCTCTACGAGATCGTGTGGGCGACGTTCACCGTCGGCAACCCGCCGGGCTTCACCGCTTTCTGCGCTGGCGACGGCACGCTGAGCGACCACACCACGCCCTGCCCGTGCGGCAACGACGCCACGACCCTGGGCAACGGCTGCGGCCACAGCTTCGACCCGGGTGGCGCGAACCTGGCCGCCACGGGCACCGCCGCGGCCGACGACGTGCAGCTGCAGGCGGCGCTGATGCCCTCGACCGCGTTCACGCTGTTCATCCAGCACGACGCACCGGCCGACAACGTGTTCCACGACGGCACGCTGTGCGCGGGCGGCACGCTGATCCGCATCCGCGGCCGCCAGGCGGGCATCGCCGGCCAGCCCGGCCCTGGGCAGGCGATCTTCCCCAACACGAACTTCGCCAACGACACCCAGACGCTCTCGCAGCGCGGCCAGGTCGCGGTCGGCAGCGGCCTGCGGCGCTACTACGCCGCCTGGTACCGCAACGCGTCGACGACCTTCTGCCCGCCGGCGACGGCCAACGTGACCAACGGCTGGCTGATCGACTGGTAGCGCGCGCTCAGAACGACACCTGCAGCTCCACCACGAGCGAGTCCTCGTGGTCGGAGCTGCCGTCGTCGAGGGCCAGCTCGTCCGCGTAGCGCGTGTGGAACCAGGCGTTGCGCACCAGGAGGTGGCGGTTGGCGATCCAGTCGAGGCCCAACGCGAAGCACTGGATGCGGTCGGTGAACGAGCCCGGCAGCGCGAAGGTCGCGAAGTCGTCGTCGAGGTCGAGTTGCGCGCAGCGCGCCACCACCGCCCAGGCGCCGCCGCCGGTGCTGCTGGCGATGTCGTAGGGTTCGCGCGGCGCGATCCCGGCGTAGGTCTTGTCCTCGCCGGTCAGCACGTGCGTCACCGACACATAGGCGCCCTGGATCGAGCCGCGTTCCGCGCTGGCACCCTGTTCGAGCTCCTGCTCGAGCCACAGCGCCTCGGCCTGCACGAACCACGGCCCGCGGAACCAGGCCAGCTCGAAGCCCAGGCGCGTGCGGCTGTCCTCCAGGCTGGTGCCCGGCGCGAAGCGCACGGCCTCGCGACCGAGCTCGTTCTCGACCGGGTGCTGCGCCGCGTCGCCTTGCTGCGAACCGGCCGTGCCGGCCAGACCGAGCTGCAGGTGCTCCCAGGCGCTGTCGCTCCGGCCGGCGAAGGGGTGCCACATCGCGCGCAGCGCGACGTCCTTGCTCGAGTTCGAGTCCGCGTCGCCGCTGCCGTTGTAGAGCGCGGCGCCGTACTCCCACGCGCCCGACGCGCTCCGGCCGTCGACGAACACGCCGTGGTCCTCGGCCGGCGAGAACTGGTTGAGCAGCGAATAGCGCGGCAGCTCGACGCGCTTGCGCCCGCGCAGCTCCTCGAGCCCGAAGGGCGCCTTCATGCGCCCGAACATCCAGCGCTGCCGGCCCGCGTCGCCCTCGAAGCCGACCCAGGCCTCGTCGAGCTCGACGCCGTCGGCCTGGAAGTTGGTCTCCAGCGTGCCGATCAGGCGCTCCTCGACGCGGAAGCCGAGCTCGAGGCGCATCTTGCGCAGCACGAAGTCGGTCTCCGGGTCGCGCTCGGCGCCGTAGTACAAGGCGTCGATCTGGAACAGGCCGCCGAGGGTCAGCTCGTGCCGGCCGTCGGCCGAGCGCAGGAAGAAGCCCTCGTCGTAGCCGGTCCGGGCGGCGGGCTCCTGGGCCCGTGCCGACGGCGCGCAGACCAGGGCCAGGACCACGGCAGTCGGGGCGCGGCGGCGCATGCGGCAACGGTATCGGCCCCGCTGGCCGCGCTCCAGCCCGCCGCGGCGCTGCCCTTCCCGTCGAGCGTGCCGGCCGACTACACTGGCCGGCCTTTTCTCCGGCCGACCGAAGCCCGCGACACCCCCCGCACCTGAGATGGAACCCAGCGCCACCACGAAGGGCGACACCCAGCGTCCCGAGCGCAAGCTCCAACTCGGCATCGAGGGCTTCGACTTCCTCGATCTGCACCGGCCCGAGCGCCTGGCGGACCTGCAGCGCGCGTTCCTGGCCCAGCTCGAGCGCGACGATGCCGAGCTCGCCGCGCGCTGGCAGGCGCACGCGGCCAGCGCGCTGCCGCGCGGGCCGGAGGAGTCGGCGCTGTCGATCGACGTCGCGCGCCACGTCTCGCTGTTCGTCGCGCGCCTGTTCCGCATCGAGCGCGGCGCCGCCGACGAGCGCGCCTTCATCACGGCGCGCCAGGTGGTCTACCAGGTGCGCGACCGCTTCGTGAAGAAGAACGTGCGGCGCGCGGCGCTGGCCGAGGGCCAGAGCCCGGCCGACGTGCATGCCGCCGCGGCGGAGCTGCTGGCCGGGCTGCCCGGGATGCCGGCCGTCGACCGCGACGCCGAGGAGCGCTGGGCCGGGCGCGTGCTGCTCCTGCTCGGCCGGCCCGCCGAGGAGCGCGCGCTGGCGGGGCGCGCCGAGACCGTGACCCAGGTGCTCGAGATCCTGGCGCTCGACTTCAAGCTGCGTCGCGACGCCCACGACCCGGCCCTGCAGGGCTGGCGCATGCTGCACACGCCGCGCAAGCTCGACTGGCAGCACGGACTGGTGCACGTCGAACGGCCGATCGCCGGCCTGCCCGAGGCGATCGAGGGCGCACCGTCGCACTTCCGGCGCCGCGACGGCTTCAAGCTGACCGACGATCGCGGCACGGTGGCGCAGGTCCTGAACCACGTCGACCAGTGCGTCTTCTGCCACGAGCGCTCGAAGGACTCCTGCTCGCACGGCCTGCACGACAAGAAGACCGGCGCGTTGGGCAGGAACCCGCTGGGCATCGAGCTGCAGGGCTGCCCGCTCGACGAGCGCATCAGCGAGATGCACCAGCTGTTCGCCGAGGGCGACACGCTGGCCGCGCTGGCGATGGTGATGGTCGACAACCCGATGTGCCCGGGCACCGGCCACCGCATCTGCAACGACTGCATGAAGGCCTGCATCTACCAGGATCAGGAGCCGGTCAACATCCCGCACATCGAGACCACCGTGCTGACGCAGGTGCTCGAGCTCGACTGGGGCCCGGAGATCTACCTGTTCCTGACGCGCTGGAACCCGCTGCGCGTCGCGCGCCCGCACGCGCTGCCCTACAACGGCATCAACGTCCTGGTGGTCGGCATGGGCCCGGCCGGCTACACGCTGGCGAACTACCTGTGCCAGGAGGGCTTCGGCGTGGTCGGCGTCGACGGGCTCAAGATCGAGCCCCTGCCCGGCGGCTGGAGCGGCTTCGTGCGCCCCGGAACCCCGGGTGCAGCCGCAGAGGCGGCGACGCCGGCGGTCGCGCTGGAGCGCTACGCGACGATCAAGCAGGAGCTCGACGAGCGCGTGCTGCTCGGCTTCGGCGGCGTCTCGGAGTACGGCATCACCGTGCGCTGGGACAAGAACTTCCTGACGCTGCCCTACCTGTCGCTGCTGCGGCGCGAGAACTTCGAGCTGCACGGCGGCGTGCGCTTCGGCGGCACGCTCGACCTCGAGACGGCCTGGAAGCTGGGCTTCGACCACGTCGCGATCGCCTCGGGCGCGGGCAAGCCGACGGTGGTCGACATGAAGAACAACCTGGCGCGCGGCGTGCGCAAGGCCAGCGACTTCCTGATGGCGCTGCAGCTCACGGGCGCGTTCAAGAAGGACAGCCTGGCCAGCCTGCAGCTGCGCATGCCGGTGGTGGTGATCGGCGGCGGCCTGACCGGCATCGACACCGCGACCGAAGCGCTGGCCTACTACCCGGTGCAGGTCGAGAAGATCGCCGGGCGCTACGACGTCCTGGCCCAGGAGTTCGGCGAGGACCGCGTGCGGCGCTTCTTCAGCGACGAGGAGCAGCAGCAGCTCGACGAGTTCGTGGCGCACGGCCGCGCCTGCGCCGCCGAGCGCGAGCGCGCCACGCGCGCGGGCGAGGCGCCGGACTTCGTCACGCTGGTGCGCGCCTGGGGCGGCGTGCGCCTTGTGTATCGAAAAGGCCTGGTCGACGCGCCGGCCTACCGGCTCAACCACGAGGAGGTCGAGAAGGCGCTCGAGGAGGGCATCACCTTCGTCGAGCACATGGCGCCCAAGGAGGTGCTGCTCGACAAGCACGGCGCGGTGTGCGGCATCGCCTTCGAGCGCCAGACGAAGCACGCCGACGGCAGCTGGCACGCCAGCGGCGAAGTGGTCGAGATGCCGGCCGGCTCGGTGCTGGTCGCGGCGGGCACCGCGCCCAACACGATGTACGAGAAGGAGAAGCCCGGCACGTTCGCGCTCGATCCCAAGCGCGGCTACTTCGAGCTGCACCAGCCGGCGGCGGCGGGCGGGATCCAGCGCGCGCCGCGCAGCCAGGCCAAGCACGGCGAGGCCTTCCTGACCTCGTACCACGACGGCCGCCACACGGTCAGCGTGTACGGCGACAACCACGCGGCCTACGCCGGCAACGTGGTCAAGGCCATGGCCTCGGCGCGCGACGGCCACCGCCAGGTGGTCGAGACCTTCCGCGAGCGCCTGGCCGGCGTCGCCGGCGACGCGCGCGCGCTGGCCGAGCGCCGCGCGGCCTGGAAGAAGCTCGTGCGCCAGCTCGAGTTCGAATGGCAGGCGCGCGTGCACCAGGTCAACCGCCTGACGCCGACGATCACCGAGGTGGTCGTGCACGCGCCCGCGGCGGCGCGCAACTTCGAGCCCGGGCAGTTCTACCGCCTGCAGAACTACGAGAGCTCGGCCGAGCTGGTCGAGGGCACGCGCCTGGCGATGGAGGGCATCGCGCTGACCGGCGCCTGGACCGACCCGGCCAAGGGGCTCCTGTCGCTGATCGTGCTGGAGATGGGCGTCAGCTCGCGGCTGTGCGCGCTCTTGAAGCCCGGCCAGCGCGTGGTGGTGATGGGCCCGACGGGCACGCCGACCGAGATCCCCGAGGGCGAGCGCGTGATCCTGTGCGGCGGCGGCCTGGGCAATGCGGTGCTGTTCTCGATCGGGCGCGCGCTGCGCCGGAAGAAGAACGAGGTGATCTACTTCGCCGCCTTCCGGCGCGGCGAGGACCTGTTCAAGCGCGAGGAGATCGAGTCGGCGGCCGACGTCGTGATCTGGTCGACCGACAACGGTGCGGAGATCGTCCCCGACCCGCGCCGGCCCTATGACCGCCATTTCCGCGGCAACGTGGTGCAGGCCATGGCGGCCTACGCGCGCGGCGAGCTGTACGAGCGCAAGATCGAGTTCGCCGACTGCGAGCGCATGATCGTCATCGGCTCGGACCGCATGATGAACGCCGTGCGCGAGAGCCGGAAAGGCATCCTGCGGCCGTTCCTCTCGCCGAGGCACGTGGCGATCGGTTCGATCAACTCGCCGATGCAGTGCATGATGAAGGAGATCTGCGCGCAGTGCCTGTGCAAGCACCGCGACCCCGAGACGGGGGCGGAGCTGACGCCGGTCTTCTCGTGCTTCAACCAGGACCAGGCGCTCGACCTGGTCGACTTCGAGAACCTGAACCAGCGCCTGCGCGCCAACTCCGTGCAGGAGAAGCTCGCGAACCTGTGGCTCGACCGCCTGGTCCACGAGAGCAACCTGCCGATCTGGGCCACGCTGTAGCGCGGCGCGACCAGCTCAGCTGCCGATCGCCGCGCGCAGTTCGCTGAGCAGGAGCTCCTCGCTGAAACGCGTCGGGTGTTCGCGGTGGTAGCCGCGCACCCACGTCCGGCCGTCGACCAGGATGAAGGGCACGGCCATCTTCCCCGTCTCGCGCTCCAGCTTCTCGGCGGCCTCGGGGTGCTGCTCGAGCAGGATCTCCTTCACGCGCACGTCATGCTGTGTCACCCAGCGCTTGAGGCGCACGCAGTCCGGGCAGCTGGCTTCGGAGTAGACCGCCAGGTCGTGCGCGGCGAGGAAGGACAGGTCGGGCATCGTGGTGGTGGAGGGAGGGTGAGGGAAAGCTACGCCCTGCGCGCCGCCGCGCTACGCACTCGGTCTGACGGGCGCGGGCCGACGTACATCGTAGAGTCCGGCTTGACCGAGCGTGCAGCTCCGGCGCAGCATGAGTCTCCCCCCCGTCGACCCTCCGGCCTGCGCTGCCCGGCCGCTGGCCACCGAAAAGCGCAGTGCGCGTTCGTACGCACCCGCCGAGGCCCGAGGAAGGCCGCCCAACGTGAGCCAAGCCGAGGACAGCGCTCCCCCCCGCCCGCACCCCGATCGCCCGGCCCAGCGCCACGTCGAGGGGCCGGAGCAGCTCCTGTGGATCACCGACCGCGATCTGGTCGTCCTCTGGCTCAACCCGGCCGCCGCGCGCTTCCTGGGGCGCGCACCCGCAGCCTGCATCGGCCGCAGCGTGTGCCTGTGGTTGCCGGAGCAGGTGCGGCGCGAGGCCGAGCGCGGCGTGCAGCTGGCGCTCGACCCGCACGCGCCGACCGGCCTGGCCCTCGGCGGCCTGCTGCGCAACGAGCAAGGTCGCGAGCTCGACGTCGAGTGGTGTCTGCACCCGCTGTTCGGCCCGCAGGGCGCCGTCCAGGGCTTCGCGGTCAGCGCGCGCGACCTGGCCGACCGGCGGGACGTCGAGGCGCAGCTCGTGCGCAGCCAGAACCGGTTGCAGGCGGTGGTCGAGGCCATGCTCGATCCGCTGATCTCGATCGACGATCACGGCACCGTGCAGGCCGCCAACCCCTCGGTCGAGCGCGTGCTGGGCTGGCCGCCCGCCGAGCTGATCGGTCGCAATATCAACGTGTTGATGCCCGAGCCGCACCACACGGCGCACGACGGCTACCTGGCCCACTACCGCGCGACCGGGCGCACCTGGATCCTGGGCCAGACGCGCGACTTCGAAGTGCGGCGCAAGGACGGCGAGCTGATCCTGTGCTCGCTGTCGGTCTCGCGCGCCGAGCTCTCCGACGGCCAGCCGGTCTTCACCGGCACCTTCCGCGACGTCACCGAGAAGCGCCGAGCCGAGCGCGAGTTGCGCGATAGCGAGCTGCGCTTCCGCGGTCTGTTCGAGAACTCCTACGAGTACCTGGGCCTGTTGACGCCCGACGGCCGCGTGCTCGAAGCCAACCGCACGGCGCTCGAGGGTGCCGGGCTGGTGCGCGAGGACGTGATCGGCCTGTACTTCTGGGACACGAAATGGTGGTCGAGCGACCCCGAGCTGCGCGAGCGCGTCAAGTCGGCCGTCGCCACCGCGGCGCGCGGCGAGTTCGTGCGCTTCGAGGCGCGCCTGGCGGGACGCGGCGGCCGCGTGCTCGAGATCGACTTCTCGCTCAAGCCGCTGCGCGACGAGCAGGGCCGGGTCCTGATGCTGCTGCCGGAGGGCCGCGACATCGGCGAGATCAAGCGCGCCCAGCGGGCCGAGACCGGTGTCTTGCGCGCGCTGGCGACGGTGGGCGAGTCGGCCGCGCTCCTGGCGCACGAGATCAAGAACCCGATCACGGCCGTCAACCTGGCGCTGCGCGCCGTGGCCGACCAGCTGGGCGAGGACCAGCAGGAGGTGCTGGGCGAGCTGGCGACGCGCATGCAACGCATGGAGCAGATGCTGCGCCGCACGCTGTCCTTCGCCCGGCCGCTGGAGCTCAAGCGCGTCCGGCTGGAGCCGCGCGCGTTCGTCGAGGCCTGCCTGGCGCGCCTGGCCTCGCAGGTGGCGCGCCGCGGCGCGCGCGTCGAGCTGCGCGCGCCGCACGAGCTGCCGCCGCTGTTGGCCGACGAACAGCTGCTCGAGGAGGTGCTCGCCAACCTGGTGACCAACGCGCTCGAGGCCCAGGAGGGCGCGGCGAGCGTGGTGGTCTCGCTGGCCGCCGCCGGCCGCGAGCTGGTGCTGGCGGTCGACGACGACGGCCCGGGCATCCCCGATTCGGTGCGAGCCACGCTGTTCAGGCCCTTCGTGACCAGCAAGCCCCAGGGCAACGGCTTCGGCCTGGCCCTGAGCCGCAAGGTCGTCGAGGAGCACGGCGGCACGATCCAGGCCGGCCCGTCCGCCCTCGGCGGCGCGCGTTTCGAGATCCGCCTTCCGGTGACGTCATGACCACGACCACGACCACGACCATGGAAGCCCAGAGTGCCATCCGCATCTACCTCGTCGACGACCAGACCATGATCCGGGCGGGCTTCAAGAGCCTGTTGTCGAAGGATCCACGCTTCGAGGTCGTCGGGGACAGCGGCGACCCGCGCAAGGCCATCGGCGCGATCATGTCGGTGCGACCCGACGTCGTGCTGCTCGACATCTCGATGCCGGGTCTGTCGGGCATCGACGCCATCCCGCAGATCCGCAGGAACCACCCGCGCGCCCGGATCGTGATGCTGACGCACCACGAGGGCGAGTCCTTCGTCGAGCAAGCCATGCGCGCGGGGGCCGACGGCTACCTGTCGAAGGACTCCGAGCCGGGCGAACTCGCGCTGGCGATCGAGTCGGTGCACCGCGGCAACCTCTACGTCTCCCCGCGCATCGCCGCCTGGCTCGTGCACCGCGGTCAGCGGCCACAGACCGCGACCGAAGCGCCCAAGTGTCGCCTCGACGTGCTGACCGCGCGCGAGCGCGAAGTGTTCCAGCTCCTGGCGCTCGGGAAGAGCAACAAGGAGGTCGCCAAGGCCTTGGCGATGAGCCTGGGCACGGCCAAGAAGCACCGCGAGAACCTGCAGCGCAAGCTCGACTGCCATTCGGCAGCGGAGCTGGCGCTGCTGGCGATCCGCGAGGGCCTGCTCGAGACCTGAGCGGGCTACGAACTCGTCGCGGGGGAGCGTGCGGACTCCAACCGACCTCGCCGGCCGACTCGAATTCGTAGGTTGGAGTGCGCCGCGGCCGGCAGGCACCGGTCGCCGCGCAAGGAGACCATCATGAACCTGATCCCGTGGCGGCCGAAAAACGAACTCGGATCCTTCCGCAACGAACTCGACGGCCTGTTCCAGCGTTTCTTCGAGGACGACGCCGTCTCGAACCTGCCGGCCACGTTTCGCCGCGGCGTCAGCCCGCCGATCAACGTGGCCGAGAGCGAGAAGAACTGGTCGGTCACGCTCGATCTGCCCGGCCTGGACGAGAAGGACATCCAAGTCCAGCTGATGGGCAACCAGCTCGTCGTCTCGGGCGAGCGCAAGTGGGAGTCCGAGAAGAAGAACAAGGAGTTCCACCGCGTCGAAGCGCAGTACGGGAGCTTCCAGCGGGCCATCCTGCTGCCGCAGAACGTGCGCACCGACCCGGACGCCGTGCTGGCGACCTACAAGCGCGGTATCCTCGAGATCACGATTCCGAAGGTCGAGCCCACGCCGACGGCGCGCATCCCGATCAAGGGCACCTGAGGCCTGGCTCGACGAAGCGGCTCCGGCGCGCGTCCGCGGCCGACAGCCTGGAAGATCCGAGTCGGATCGCCGCCGGAGCCAAGCCCTCACCCCACTCCCCGCCGCAGCCGAGGTTCGCCATGAGTTCCCGCCACGCCCCTGCCCAGCCCTTCTTCGCCCGCATCGTCGTCGGGCTGGATGCTTCAGGACACGGCGACCACGCGCTGCGCGCGGCGCGCCAGCTGGCGGACGCCGGAGCGGCGCAGCTGACGATCGTGCACGCGGTCGGCACCTCGTCGGCGGAGTGGACGCCGCTCGACGACCCGCGCGAGGTGGCCTGCGACGCGGGCCTCGTCGCGCAGGCCTCGCGCGCGGCGGTGCGCCACGTCGAATCGGTGCTGGGTGCGACCGACCGCTCCGGTCGCCCGCAGGCGGAGGCGGTGCGCACGCTGGCCGGGCGGCCGTCGACGGTCGTGCTGCGCGTGGCGCGCGAGCAGGACGCCGACTTGATCGTGCTGGGCTACGACCTCGACCGGCCGCGGCTCGACTTCGGCAGCACGGTGCGCGCGGTGGTCGCCGGCGCGCCCAAGGCGGTCTGGGTGCAGAAGCACGCGCCGACCGAGATCCGGCGCATCCTGGTGCCGATCGACCTGTCGCCCGACAGCTTGCGCGCGCTGCGCGCAGCGGTGTCGCTGGCGCGCATGTTCGGCGCGCGCGTGCTGGCGCTGCACGCCTTCAGCTCGGCGCGCTACGTGGTCTCGACCTGGCCCGACTACCCGGACTTCGGCGCCTTCGTGGCGATCGACGAGATCCGCAGCGCGCAGCGCAAGGACTTCGAGACGGCGATGGCGGGCTTCGACTGGGACGGCGTCGAGCACGAGATCGAGTTCGACGAGGGCGAGCCGGCGCGCGCGATCCTCGACGCGCAGCGCCGGGCTGACCTGATCGTGATGGGCACGCACGGCCGCGGGGCGGTGGCGGCGGCGCTCTTGGGCGGCGTGGCCTGGAGCGTGCTGCGCCACGCGCGTCTGCCGGTGGTCGCGCTGCGGCATCCCGAGCGCGAGTTCGTGCACGAGTTGCCGACGCCGCCCCAGGGGCCGCTGGGTCAGGCTGGGTCTCAGGGCCCGAAGTCGCGCCGCGGCTAGCTCGCGGCGGCCAGCGGGTTCCCGACGCGCAGCAGCGCCGCGCTCGAAGCGTCGATCACCGTCGGCAGCGGGTAGGTGCAGCCCGGGTGCTGCAGCGCGTACTTGGCGAGATCGGACAGCGTGGTGTGCTCGAGCATGCCGAAGAAGCCCTCGGTGGTCTTGCTCCACCAGTCGTGCAGCGGGCAGACGTCGTGCTCGTGGCAGGCGCCCTGGCCGAGGATGCAGTGGCGCGCGCGGTCCAGTCGTTCCTGCGTCTCGACCACCTGGCGCAGCGTGATCTCGCCCGGCGGGCGGGCGAGCCGGAAGCCGCCGCTGCGCCCGCGTTGGCTGAGCAGGATGCCTCCGGACACCAGCGGTTGGAGCACCTTGCCCAGGAAGGGAGCCGGGATGTTCAAGAGCACCGCCATGTCCCGTGCGAGGTGGAAGCGGTCGTCGTGCTGCTGGGCGAGCCAGGTCAGGGCGCGGATGGCGTATTCGCTGGAGCGGGAGAGCAAGGGGGTCACCGTGCTGGGGGGCAGCGCTGCGCGAGAGAGTGGAGGCAAGCGGCGCGTCGCAGCCCGGCAGGGGCTCGACACTGGAGATGATCGGAGTACTCGACGCGCAGTTCTGATGACGGCCCCGTTATTCGTGCGGGTCGCGCGGTGGGAAGCTGGGCGGCGGCGACCGAAAGTGCTCAAGTGCGGCTGCGGCGGGCGGCGCGTCCGAGCTCGAGATCGCGCGCGGAACGGCGCGCCCGCCCGAGCTTCTTCGCGGCGCTTCAGGATCGCGCAATTGGGTTCCCCGGGGCAGGACGCGCTCCGGCGCCGGGCGGCGTGGCGTGGGCGCGAAGCCTGCCCACATCTGGGAGGCGCAGGGAGGTTCGCACGCGCTGGCGCGCCGCACTGGACGCCGGCGGCGTCGAGCCACGCTCACCTCCGCCAGCGGTCGAAGAGCACGGCGGCGAGCAGGATCGAGCCGCGGGCGATGTACTGCCAGAAGGTGTCGACGTTGAGCAGCGTCATCGCGTTCTGGACCGTGCCCATGATCAGGACGCCGGCGACGACGGCGCCCATCGTGCCGATGCCGCCTTGCAGCGAGACGCCGCCGAGGACGCAGGCGCTGATCACCTCGAGCTCGAGCCCCTGGGCGCTCATCGGCTGGCCGCTGGTCAGGCGCGCGGCGAGCACCAGGCCGGCGACGGCGCACATCAGGCCTTGGAGCACGAAGACCAGCACCTGGGTGCGCACGACCGGCAGGCCCGCGAGGCGCGCGGCGTCCGCGTTGCCGCCGACCGCCAGCGTGGCGCGGCCGAAGGTGGTGCGCGCGAGCAGCAGGCCGAAGAGCAGCATGCAGGCGGCGCACAGCCAGACCGGGAGCGGCAGGCCGAGCCAGCGGGCGCTGCCGAGCGCGAAGAAGGGCTCGTGCGCGATGCCGACGGTCTTGCCGTCGGTCGCGAGGTAGGCGCCGCCGCGCACGATCTGCATCGTCGCCAGCGTGGTGATCAGCGGGTCGATGCGGCCGCGCGCGACGATCAGGCCGTTGAAGAGGCCGACCAGCGCGCCGGACGAGAGGGCGGCCGCGACGGCCAGGGCGATGCTGTGCGTGTCGCGCAGCACGACCGCGGCGACGACGCCGCTGGCGGCGACGGTCGAGCCGACGGAGAGGTCGAAGTTGCCCGAGGCGAGGCAGAAGAGCATCGCGCAGGCGACCAGGCCGACCGTGCTGACGGAGAGCAGGAGGCTCTCGGCGTTGACCGCGCTGGCGAAGTTCGGGACCCACAGCGCGCAGCCGGCGAGCAGCGCGGCGAGCACCAGCAGCATGCCGGCACGGTCGAGGAAGGGCTTCACGCGCTGGCCCTCCGGGCGTCGGAGCTTGCCGAGCCGACGGGGAGTGCCGCGGCCAGCACACGCTCGGCCGTCGCGTCCTGGCGGGTGAACTCGGCGGCGAGGGCACCTTCGCGCATCACCAGCACGCGGTCGCTGACGCCGAGCACCTCCGGCAGGTCGCTGGAGACCAGCAGGATCGCCAGGCCCGCGGCGGCGAGCTCGTAGAGCAGCGCGTACAGCTCGCGGCGCGCGCCGACGTCGACGCCGCGCGTCGGCTCGTCGAGCAGCAGCACGCGGAGCTCGCGCGCCAGCCAGCGGCCGAGCACGACCTTCTGCTGGTTGCCGCCCGAGAGCGTGCGCACCGGGCTCAGGGCCGAGGCGCAGCGGATCCCGAGGCGCTCGATCTGGCGCGCGGCGTTGTCGCGCTCCCAGCGGCTGACGAGCAGGCCGGCGCGCGCGCCCAGGTCGCGCGCGCCGAGATTCAGGTTCTCGCGCACCGAGAGTTCCAGGAACAGGCCCTCCTTGCGGCGGTCCTCGGGGCACAGCGCGACGCCGGCCGCGAGCGCGTCGCGCACCGAGCGCAGGGCCAGCGGGCGTCCGTCGAGGCGCAGGGAGCCGCCGCTCGCGCGCTCGGCGCCGCACAGGAGGCGCAGCAGTTCGCTGCGCCCCGCGCCGACGAGGCCGAAGAGCCCGGTGATCTCGCCGGCCGCGATTGCGAGCGAGGCCGGGGCCCGCAGGCCCGGCCCGCTCAGCCCCTCGACCTGCAGGCGCACCGCGCCGCGCGGCCGCGCACTCCAGCCGTAGGCGTCCCCGAGCTCGCGCCCGACCATCGCGCGCACCAGCTCGCCGCGCTCGACGCCCGCCAGCGTGTCCCAGCTGCGCACGTGGCGGCCGTCGCGCAGCACCGTCGCGGCGTCGCACAGCTCGAAGACCTCGTCGAGACGGTGCGTCACGTACAGGATCGCAGCCCCGGCGTCGCGCAGCTCGCGGATCACGGCGAAGAGCCGGTCCGCCTCGCGCGCGGACAGGCTGGAGGTCGGCTCGTCGAAGGCCAGCACGCGCGCGCCGCGCGACAGCGCCTTGGCGATCTCGACGCCCTGGCGCGGACCGAGCGCCAGCGACGCGACGCGCGCGTCGGGGTCGACCTCGGGCGCGACGCGCGCGAGCAGGGTACGCGCGCGCTCGCGCAGCACCGCGCGCTTCACGATCCCGCAGCGCGCGGGCAGGTGGCCGAGGAACAGGTTCTCCGCGACCGTCAGCTCGGGGACCAGGTGCAGCTCCTGGTAGATCACCGCCACGCCCGCGGCGAAGGCTGCGGCGGGGGAGGCGAAGCTCGTCGCCGCTCCGGCCAGCCGCAGCGCGCCCGCGTCGGCGGCGTGGGCGCCGCTCAGGACGCGCAGCAGCGTCGATTTCCCCGCGCCGTTCTCGCCGAGCAGCGCGTGCACGCTGCCGGCGCGCACCTCGAACGACACCCCGGCCAACGCCTGCACGGCGCCGAAGGACTTCGAGAGCCGGTCGAAGGCGAGAGCCGGGTGGGGCGCCGACACGCGCGCAGTCTACGCGGGCTGCGACGCAGAGCCAGTTGTGAAGGCTCGCCAGGTCGGTCAACCCGGGGCCGGAGACCAGCGTCGCGGGCGGGCGGTTCAGCGGGAGAGACCCTGCTCCTTCAGCACCTGCCGGAAGTTCGCGCGCGTGATCAGGACGCCGGTCGTGCGCGTGTCGAGCGGAGGCTCGACGCCCTCGCGGCACCAGCGCTGCAGCATCGTGATCGTGTCGCGGCCGTGCTGGCGCGCGGAGAGCAGGATCGAGCCGAGGAAGCCGGTCGGCGTCGGCTTCTCGAGCTCGTCGAGGCAGTCGGTGCCGTTGATGCCGATGGCGATCACGTCGGTGGCGCTGAACCCGCGGCCCTCGAGCGCGCGCACGGCGCCGAGCACGCAGTTGTCGTTCATGCCGCAGACCAGCCACGATTGGATGTCGGCGCGCTGCGTGAGGACGATGTCGACGGCGTCCATGGCTGCGGCGATCTCCGGCTTCCGCACGGGGACACGCACGATGTCGAGCGGGTGGATGCCTGGTGCCTTCGCCAGCACCTCGAGCGCGCCCTCGGTGCGCTCGCGGGCGGTCTCGAGTTCGTCGTAGGTCACCGCGAGGATGCCGACACCCGGGTGGTCGAAGGCGCGCGGCGAGCCCTCCTCGAGCAGGAGGCGGCCGACGGTCTGGCCGATGGCGCGCGCCGAGATGCCGAGGTAGTGCACGTCGCGCATCGGCTGGCCGTCGGCGCCGAGGAACTGGTCGTCGACCGCGATCAACTTGAGCCGGTGCTGCCGCGCGCGCGCGACGATCGCCGGGCCGAGGCGCACGTCGGGCGTGCAGATCACGAAGCCCGCGGCACCCTGCGCCGCCAGACTGTCGATCGCCGCCAGCGTGCGCTCGCCGTCGGGGATGCCGATCTTCAACAGTTCGAAGTCGAGCTCGCGCGCCGCCTCCTCGGCGAACTGCCATTCGAGCTGGAACCAGGGTTCCTCGGGCTGCTTGACCAGGAAGCCGAGCTTGAGCCGGCCGCCGGGAGTGCTCGCGCCGCCTGCCGGTTCGCCGGGCGCGCACGCGACCAGCAGGCAGGGGGCGAGGGCCAGCAGGGTCAGGACGGTGCGGCGCGGGATCATCGCGAGCCGCTCGGGCTCGCGCTCTTCGGTCGCTCCCGCGAGGCGGCCGGCGCCGGCCGCACCTCGAGGACGCGCGCCGAGCGCGGGGCGAGGGGCGGCAGAGTGTAGCGTCCGCGCTGCGTCGCGAGCTCCGCGCGCGTCCAGCCGTCGCGGATCAGCACCACGCGCGCGGGCGAGAGCTCGAGCACCGCCGGCAGCGGCTCGTCGGTCGGGTTGAAGAAGACGTGCAGCGTGTGCGGCGCGATGTCGATCGCGACGTGGCGGCCGTCGGGGTCGACGCTGCGCCGCGCCTGGGGCGGGATCTGCGTCACGCGCGCGAGCAGCGCCTTCTGCGCCTCGTCGAGCCGCCGCAGGTCGTCGCCCGAGAACAAGCTGCCCCCGGCGGCGACCACGCTGGCGATGTGGAACTGCGTCTCGCCCTCCGGACGCGGACCGCCGATCAGCAGGTCGCCGGCGTCGTTCCACCACAGCACGCCGTCCTGCCAGCGCCGCGCGAGGCTCAGGCGCGTGCCGATCACGATCGACGCGAAGTCGTCCGCGGCGGCCGAGGCACTCGGGGCGCTGCGCGAGCCGTCGATCAGCCCCAGCGAGGGCCACAGCGGGTGGTTCGAACCGAGCAGGAACGCGTCGCCCGCGCCGCGCCGGATCGCCTGCAGCGCGCGGCGCCAGGCCTCGACGGACGTCGCGGTGCGGTCGTGGAAGCGGCCGGCGCGCACGGCACCCCAGCCCAGCGCGTCGAGCTCGAAGTGCGCGACGCCCCAGCCCTCGCGCAGCGTGCGGAAGAGCTGCTCGAGGTGCGCCTGGACCGCAGGGTGCGTGCCGTCGAGCGCGTACCAGTCGCCCGCTTGTCCCGCACCCGATCCCGGCGCGTCCGCGCGCAGCGGCTTGTCGTCCGCGCCGCGCACGAACCAGTCGGGGTGCGCGCGGAAGAGCTCCGACGACTCCTCGGCCAGCAAGGGCGCCAACCACAGGCCCGGCACGCGTCCGCGGGCCTTGATCTCGCCGAGCACCTCGCGCAGCTCGCCGCCGAAGCCGGCGCGCGTCGTCAACCAGTCGCCGACGTGCGCCGCGTAGCCCGCGTCGACCTGGAAGGTGTGCAGCCCGGGCACTTCGCGCGCCAGGAGCTCGAGCTGCTCGCGCAGCTTCGCGCTCGTGAGCTCCGCGCCGCAGGCTCGGGACGAGCGCCAGCCGCGCGGCGCCTCGTCGACCGCGCGCCGCGGGTGCTGCTTGGCGATCGCGGTCGCCAGGCGCGCGTAGAGCGCCTCGCGCTCGCTGCCGGCCTCGACCCACAGCTCCTCGAGCTTCCAGGTCGAGCCCGGCTCGAGCGCCAGGCCCTCGAGCTCGACCACCGCGCGCAGCGTGGTCGCCGAGACGTCGAAGCGGCCGACGAAGCGCTGCGAGCTGGTGAAGCCGACCAGCACCTGGCGCGAGTCCGGCGGGCCGAACCAGGCACAGCCGTAGACGCTGCGCATCCCCGCGGGCTCCGCCCGGCCGGAGCTCGCGCGGTCGGTGAAGCGCGTGACGTCCTGCGGCTCGGCCAGCGTGCCCGCCGTCTGGCTCGCCATCCGGAAGCCCTCGCCGTGGAAGGCGCTCTGCGGCGCGAGGCCGTGCGCCAGCTCGAACAGCACCACCTCGCGCACCCGCACCGGCGTCTCGCCGCGGTTGTTGAGCTCGAAGGTGCAGTAGGGCCCCTGCCACTGCCGCACCAGGTGCACCTTTTTGGTCGCCGCCTCGGCGGCGTCGACGAACTCGACGCGCGACGCGCTGGTGCGCAGCCCCGCCAAGAGGCGCGCCGCCGCTTCGTCGTCGGGGATGCGTTGGGGGAGGCCCGGGAGGAGCGGGAGGCTGAGCGCGAACAGCGCCATCGACAGCATGGGACACCTGCACGACACCGTGGGGGAGCCGCGCGGGGCCCGGGTCCCGCCGCGCGCGGTGGATGGAGCGGCTCTGACGGCCGCCGCGCACGGGCCTTCCCCGTCCGCGGCGAAAACCAGGGCTCACAAGCCGGCGAAGGGGGTGTTTGACAAGAAGACCTCGCAGCGCTTGATGCGGCCGTTGGCGTTGGCCTGGCGCGGCAGGCAGCGCACGCCGGTCAGCGCCTGCTCCTCGCCCAGGTCGAGCACCAGCGCGTGGGGGTGCGCCGGCTGGCTGGCGCTCCACTGCGTGTGCCACAGGGTCTGCGGGTCGCCGTCGAGCACGTTGAGCGCCGAACCGTCCTCGCTGGCGAGCTCCTCGCTGTCGGCGTAGAGCACGCGCCAGTTCGAGCGCGGCAGGGCGACGCCGCCCAGGCCGATCAGCTCGAGCTCGGCCAGGCTGGTGAACGCCTCGTCGCGCTGCGCGCTGTGGGCCACCAGCGCGACGTAGCGCGCCTTGCGCGGCTCGAAGTGCGCGCTCTGCATCGCCGGGCCGTCGGCGAAGGTCTCGGTCACCACCGGTACCAAGCCGGCGAGCGTCAGCTCCTGTCCCGGACGCCGCAGCGCGCGCCGGGCGAGCGCATCCTCGCCGAGCTGGTCGAGCAGCGGTTCCGCCAGGCCTTGCAGCGCGAGCGAGCCCGTCTCGCCGTCGAGGTCGAGCACCACGACCTCGTTGCGGCCCTTGCGCAGCCACGCACCGGGCACGTACAGCGTCTGCTGCGGGCCGATCTTCCAGTAGCGGCCGAGGTTGCGGCCGTTGACCCACACGAAGCCCTTGCTCCAGCCGCGCGTGTCGAGGTGCGTGTCGGCCGGCGCCTGGAGCTCGAAGCGCCCGCGGTAGAACGCGGGCACGCCCAGGGGCGCCGGGACCGGCCGGTAGGCGAGGCGCGCGAGGTGCTGCGCGTCGAAGGGCAGCCCGAACACCTCCCACGAGCCGAGCTCGCGCTCGCCGCGTTCGTCGGCGAGCACGACGCGCTGCGTGATGCCCTTGCGGTCGTGCAGGTCGGGTCCGTAGTTCACGCGCCCGAGCGCCTCGACCAGGATGTCGAGCACGCCCTCCTTCTCGCGCGCGCCGAGCTTGACCGCGCCCTGGCGCGCGCGCCGGTCGAGTACCTCGATGCGCTGGCCGTCGAGGTAGACGTAGGCGATGTCGTGGACGTCGACCAGCCGCAGCGTCGCCGGTCCGCCCGGCGGCAGCTTGCCGCGGTAGAGCAGGGCTCCGTGCGGCACGCCGAGCTGCTCCATGGTCAGCACGTCGCCGAAGTGGCGCCGCTCGCCGAGGTCGGCCAGCAGCGGCACGCCCTCGCCCAGCGTCACGCGCGCGAAGCCGGTGCTCGGCGGCGCGGGCGGGATCGGCGGCAGCGTCTCGCCGGGGTTCAGGTGGCGCGCGAACAGCGCGCGCAGCGCGTGGAACTTGGGCGTGGCGTGGCCCGACTCGCTGATCGGCGCGTCGTAGTCGTAGCTGGTCGACTGCGGCGAGAAGGGCGGGCTGTTGGCGCCGGCGCTGAAGCCGAAGCTGGTGCCGCCGTGCGCCATGTAGAGCGAGAAGGACTGGCGCTTCTGCAGCATCGACTCCAGGTCCTTCAGCGCGCTGTCGACCTCGCCGCGGTGGTGCGGCTTGCCCCACGAGTCGAACCAGCCCGGGTAGTACTCGCCGCACATCAGCGGGCCGCTCGGGCGCACCTTGCGCAGGGCCGCGAAGGCCGCGTCGGGGTTGGAGCCGAAGTTGACCACGCTGAACAGGTCGTCGCGCGCGCCGTGGACCAGCTGCGCGGGCCCGTCGCAGGTGAACAGCGGCACCTGGAAGCCGGCGCGCACGAGCATGTCGCGCAGCGCGCCGATGTACTCCTTGTCCTGGCCGTAGCTGCCGTACTCGTTCTCGACCTGCACCATCAGGATCGGGCCGCCGCGCGTGACTTGCAGCGGCGCGAGCTCGGCGCCGACGCGCTTCAGGTAGCGCTCGACGGCCGCCAGGTAGCGCGCGTCGCGCGAGCGCAGTTGCAGGTTGGGTTCGGCCAGCAGCCAGGACGGGAAGCCGCCCAGGTCCCACTCGGCGCAGGAGTAGGGGCCGGGGCGCAGGATCACCCACAAGCCCTCGGCCTGCGCCAGGCGGCAGTACTCGGCGACGTCGGCGGCGCCCGCGAAGTCGAACTCGCCCTTGCGCGGCTCGTGCTGGTTCCAGAACAAGTAGGCGCAGACCGTGTTGCAACCCAGGGCGCGGATCATGCGCAGGCGCTGCTGCCAGGCCTCGCGCGGCACGCGCGCGGCGTGCATCTCGCCCGAACGGATCACGAAGGGCCGGCCGTCGAGCAGGAACTCGTCGGGGCCGATCTCGAAGCGGTGGGCCGGCCCGGCGGCGGGTCGCGCGTCGCCGGAGGACGAGCAGCCGCTCGCCAGGCACAGGACCAGCGCCAGAGCGCCCGAGAGGACCCGTGTCAGCTGCTTCATGGTCGGGGAGTCTACTGGTCGCCGGGGCGCGGGCACATCGCCCGCGACGAATGCGCACGATTGCGGAGGCGCGGCGCCGGACTCCAGAATAGAAGAGGGCGGGAGGATCCCCATGATCAGCGAGAAAGCTCCGATCGAGAGGTGCATGTCCTCGGTGCTGGTGGTGATCCAGGCCGACCAGACGCTGCAGGAAGCCGTGCGCCTGATGCGCGCCCACCAGGTCCGGCACTTGCCGGTGCTCGAGGAGGGCCGCGTGGTCGGGATGTTGAGCCAGCGCGACGTGCACCTGATCGAGAGCCTGCCCGGCGTCGATCCCGCGCTCGTGCGCGTGCGCGAGGCGATGGTGCGCGAGCTCTACACCGTCGAGCCCGACGAGCCGCTGGAGCGCGTCGTGCGCGTGATGGCCCAGCGCAAGATCGGCTCGGCCCTGGTGACGCACAACGAGCGGCTGGTCGGCCTGTTCACGACCACTGACGCGCTCCTGGTCCTGGCCGCGGTGCTGCGCGAGCCGGGCGTGGCGGGGCTGCCGTCCTCCGAGCCGCCGTCCGAGCCGGCGCCGGAAGTGGGCTGAACCCGGGGTCCCGGATGCCGTCGGTCGCGATCTGGACCGCCGCCGTCTCAGCGCCTAGGGTCCCGGCCCAGGAGGACCCGTGCCGCCGCTCGCCCGCCGCTTCGTCAAGACCGCGATCGTGTTCCTGATCTTCGGCGTGCTGCTCGGGCTGCACCTGGGCGCGGCGGAGTACTGCGGTTGGGGCCTGGTGCGGCAGCCGTACATCGTGGCGCACACGCACGTGATCCTGATCGGCTTCCTGCTGATGCTGATCATGGGCGTCGCGGCCTGGATGTTCCCGCGGCCCGCCGCCGGCCGGCCGGCGCGCGAGGGGCTGGCCGTGTTCGCCTGGTGGGCGCTGACCGTCGGGGTCGTGGTGCGCACCAGCGGCGAGATCGTGTCGGCCTATTGGCCCTCGCAACCGCTCGGCATCGCGATCTTCACCGCCGCTTCGCTCGAGGCCGTCGGCATCATCTTGTTCTTCGCCCACCTCTGGCCGCGCATCCGCAGCCCGCGCGAGGAACTCGACCGCCAGCGCGCGGGCTGACGCGAGTACGGTGCCAGGCACTTCTTCACCCTGTGCGCCGCGGCGGCCCGCCGCGGGGCCGGGGCGGCCAGGGGGTAGAAGCGGCGGGGGCCCCCCGGGGGCGCCGCCCCCCCCCCCCACCCCCCGCGCCCCCGCCCCCCCCCCCCCCCCCCCGCCGCCGCACAGGGTGAAGAAGTGCCTGGCACCGTACTCGCGGGCACCGTACTCAGCGCGGCGGCGGCAGCCGGGGGGCGCAGCGCGGGCCGCGGAATTCGATCTCCAGGCCGCCGGCGGAGGAGTCGCGCATGTGGAACTCGAAGGCGTGGCGTTCGGCGACGTCCTTGGCGATCGAGAGGCCGAGACCCATGCCGTCCGGGTGGCGCGAGCGCGCCGCGTCGGTGCGGTAGGAGCGCTCGACGACCTTGCTGCGCAGCTCGGCCGGGATGCCGGGGCCGTCGTCGAGCACGCGCAGGGCGAAGCGCTCGTCGGGCAGCGACTCGAGGATCACCGCCACGTGCCCGTGCTCCTTGTTGTAGCGCACGGCGTTGTGGATCACGTTGCTCAGCATCTGCTCGACGAAAGTCACGTCCCCCTCGGTCCAGGCCGGCGTCTCGGGCACGGCGTAGTCGAGCGCCACGTTCTTCTGCGTCGCGATCGGACGCTGGCGCGCGACGGCGCGCTCCACCAGCGCATTGAGGTCGAGCGGGTGGCGCGCCAGCGGCAGATCCGCGCCCTCGAGCCGCGCGGCGACGGCGAGGTTCTGCAGCAGCGAGGTCAGGTAGTGGGACTCCTCGAGCGCGTCGCGTACGAGCTCGGCATCCGGCACCTGGCCGCTCTCGACGCGCCGACGCACGCTGGTCAGGTGGCCCTGCAGCACGGTCAGCGGCAGCATCACGTCGTGGGTCGTGTTCTCGACGAAGGCGCGCAGCGCGCGCTCGCGCTTCTCGACCATCTCGATGTTGGCGCGCACCTCGCGCCCGGCGACGTTGAAGGCCTGCGCCAGCTCGGTGATCTCGTCCTGGCCCGTCTCGGCCACCGGTTCGGCGTAGCGGCCCGCCGCCGACTGCTGCACGCCGCTGGTCAGGCGCCGCACGCGCTCGACGATCGGCCCGGCGGCGAAGAACACCGCGCCGAGCACCACCGCGCACAGCGCCAGCGCCGCCAGCACCAGGTCGCTGACCGCGCCGACCGGCCCGCGGTCGTGGCGGCGCGCGAGCATGAACGCGCAGGGACCCGTTTCCCAGGGCGTGCGCTGCCCGAAGAGCAGGCCGTCCTCGCTCTCGCGCACCCAGACCGCGGTGGCGTGCTCGGAGCCCGACTCCAACTGGCGCCGCAGCGCGGTCGGGAACTCGGGCGCGCGCGGGTTGGCGGAGACGAAGCTGGCGTCGTAGGCCCACAGCTCGATGCGCGGCGGCACGGCGCCGAGCAGCCCGCGCGGCAGCGGCGTCGGCGCAGGGCGCGGCGGTCGCGAGCCGAACTCGTCCTCGGCGCGCGGCGGTCGGCGTCCGCCGTCCTCGGCTCGCGGCGGCCGGCCGCCGGGCACGTCGTCCGGGCGGCGGCGGCCTTCGGGGCCGAACAGCGGACCGCCCGGGCCGTCGGGTGGACCCTCGCCCGTCAGCGCGCGGCGCATGGCCTCGAAGCGGCGCTCGTCGCGCTCCCACGGCGGCGGCGGCCGGCGACCGGCGGGCGGTTCGGGGAAGGTCTCGGGCGAGGACTCGCACAGTTCGCGGCCGCCGTTCTCCATGCGCGCCAGCACGTAGTCGCGCATCGCCTCGTCGAGCGTGCGCTGCTCGAACCGCGCGCGCGTCCAGGCCAGGGCCGCGACGACCGGCAGCGCCGCGACGACGACCGAGAGCGCGAGGCGCGTGCGGAGCCTCACGGCGCCTCCGGCCTCGGCTGGCCTGGATCGGCCGGCGGGAGCGGATCGCCCACAGCGCCGCCGGCGCGCGGTTCGCTCGCTGCGGCCGACCCACTCGGAGCGCTCGGCACGTCCGGCAACTCGATGCGATAGCCGACGCCCCACACGGTCGAGATCCAGTCGCCGCAGGCGCCGAGCTTGCGGCGCAGGCGCGAGACGTGCACGTCGAGCGTGCGCTCCGTGCCCTCGCGCTCGGGGTCGAGCACGTGCTCGCACAACCACGAGCGCTGGATCGCCGCTCCTGGCCGGCGCGCGAGCGCGACCAGCAGGTCGAACTCGACGCGCGTCAGCTCGATCGGCTGGCCGCCGAGGCTGACGCGCCGCGCGTCGACGTCGATCTTCAAGCCTTGCGCCTCGATCGTGCTCGAGCGCTGCATCGCCGGCCGGCGCAGACGCGCGTTGACGCGCGCGACCAGCTCCTCGGGCCAGAAGGGCTTGACCAGGTAGTCGTCGGCGCCCATGTCGAGCGCGCGCACCTTGACCGTCGCGTCGCTCTTGCCCGACAGGATCAGGACCGGCACGTCCGATTGCGTGCGCAGGACCTTGAGCACGTCGAGGCCGAAGGCGCCGGGCAGCATCAGGTCGAGCACCACCAGCGCCAGACCGCGGTAGGACGCGCTGAGGGCCGTCTGTCCGTCGCGCAGCCAAGTGGTCTCGAAGCCGGCCTCGTCGAGGTGCTCGACGATCTGGCGGCCGAGCTTGGGGTCGTCTTCGATCAGCAGGATGCGTTGGATCATGCGGCGGGGCTCCGGTCTGGAGCGAGGTTCGACGGCGCCTGTTGCGCAGACCTGAAGCGGCCCTCAGGCTCCGCGGAACCCCGTGTCCGACCTTCAGGCTGGCTCAAGGGCGGCGGTCGAGAGTCTAGGGGGCGGCGCGACGCGGTTCAGCCTCGGCGCGCGGCCCAACGGAGAACTCCCATGAAGCCGATCCAGCTGTGCCTCGCCGTGCTCGCCCTGCTCTCGCTGTCCGGCTGCTGCGCGCACGGCCGGCACGCGGACGCGCACCACGCCCGCCCCGCGGACCACCAGCCCAAGGCCTGCAGCTCCTGCGGCTGCACGGGCCACGAGGGCGGCCAGGCCCGCGAGCGCGGCCCGCGCGGCGCACAGCACGGCTCCGAGCGCACGGCGCACGGCGAGCGTCCGGACGGGCCGCGGCGTCGCGGCCCCGGGCCGGGCGGACCGCGCGGCATGCACGGAGGTCCGGGCGCCGGCCCCGAGGGTCCGCGCGGGATGCATCCGATGGGTCCGGGCGGCCCCGGCGGCCCCGGTGGCCCCGGTGGGCCGGGGAACGGCCCGGGCATGCGCGGCCCCGGTCGCCCCGGCGGTCCCGGCGGCGGCCCCGGCATGCGCGGTCCCGGTGGTCCGGAGGGCTTCGGTCCGGGCGGGCCGATGCCGCGCGGACGTCGGCCGGGTCGCGACCTGACGCCCGAACAGCGCGCGCGCATCGAGGAACTGATGCGCGAGCTGCGCGAGTTGCGCAGCGGCATGGCCGAGGCGAGCGTCCACGAGATCCGCGGCGAGCCGCGGGTGTTCACGAGCTCCTTCTTCGGCACCTTCTGACCGTCCCGAGTCCGGCTCGACGGCGCGGAGAGCTCGAGCGGAAGTTCGGGGCGCGCGCTGATGTCTGCTAGGTTCGTGCGTAGCGGCACGGACCGGCATGAGCGCTTCCCTCCTCTTCCTTCTCCTGACGACCGGCGGACCGGTCGGCGGGAAGCCCCCGGTCGCCCCGGTCGCCCCGGTCGCGGAGGCCCGGCCCGCGGCCCAGCCCGGCAGCTACACGCTCGAGGAGATCCTCGCCGCGCTGCGCATGGTCGAGACCGGCGGCGAGCGCTTGGGTGGGCGGCACTCGCTCGGCGACGGCGGCTCGGCGATCGGGCCCTACCAGATCCGGCGCGCGTACTGGATCGACGCGCGCGTGCCGGGCCGCTTCGAGGACTGCCGCGACGCGCGCTACGCCCGCGCGGTCGTGCTCGCGTACTGGAAGCGCTACGGAGCCAAGGCCCTGGAGGCGCGCGACGCCGAAACCCTGGCGCGCATCCACAACGGCGGACCGGACGGGCACAAGGAGGCCTGCACGCTGCCCTTCTGGCGCAAGGTGCAGCGCGAGCTCGAGCGCGCGCGGCAAGCCAACGCCCCGCGCGCCTCGCGCCCGCCGCCTGACGCCGCGCCCGCCACGCCGGCGAGCACCGCGCCCGCCGCGACCCCGCGCGCCCCCGAACCCGCCCCGGCGCGCCGCTCCCCGCCGCGCGCACCCCTGCCGCCACCGCCCGATCTGGTCTGACGCGTCCGCGGCCCGTGAGTACGGTGCCAGGACACTTCTTAACCTGATCGCAGGAGGCGCTCGCGGAATCTCGAGCGCCTCCTGCGATCAGGTTAAGAAGTGTCCTGGCACCGTACTCACGGGCCGCCGGACACACGCGGGGAGAAAGTGCCCGTCGCGGTGCGCGGCGCGCCGTACGCTCGACGACCCATGGGGACCCTCCTCGCGCTCGCGCTCGCCGGTCCGCTCGCGCTGCAGGCGCCGGCGCCGGCGCCGCCGCCGAAGCGCGTGCTGGTCTACACGCATTCGGCGGGTTTCGAGCACGAGGTCGTCAAGCGGCCCAAGCCCGAGGAACTGTCGCTGGTCGAGCGCACGCTGTTGCAGCGCGGACGCGAGCGCGGCTGGTTCGAAGCGGTCGTGACGCGCGACGCGGGGCGCTTCTCGCGCGCGGGGCTGGCCGACATCGACCTAGTGTTCTTCTACACCAGCGGCGAGCTGCCCTGGAGCGAGGCCCAGCGCGCGGCGCTGTTCGAGTTCGTCGCATCGGGCAAGGGCTTCGCCGGCGCGCACCCGGCGAGCGACACCTTCCACGCCGTGCCCGAGTACGGCCGGCTGGTCGGCGGCTACTTCGACAACCACCCCTGGCACGAGAAGGTCCAGGTCGAGGTCGAGGTGCGCGATCACCCCGCGACGCGCCACCTCGGCGCGAGCTTCGAGATCGTCGACGAGATCTACCAGTTCAAGGCGCCCTGGCAGCGACAGGGACTGCGCGTGCTGCTCCGGCTCGACCCGCGCGCGGTCGACCTGAAGCGCGAGGGCGTGCACCGCACCGACCGGGACTTCGCGCTCGCGTGGTGCCGCGACCACGAGCGCGGGCGCGTGTTCTACACCGCACTCGGCCACCGTCCCGAGGTGTGGGCCGACGAGCGCTTCCTCAAGCACCTCGAGGGCGGGATGGCCTGGGCGTCGCGCGCGGAAGAGCGCTTCGAGGCGGCCGAGCGCGCGGCGGCGAAACTGCCGAAGGAGCCGGCGCCCGCGCCTCCGAAGGAGACGCCCAAGGAGCCGCCGAAACTGCCGCCGAAACTGCCGAAGGGCGAGCTGGAGGTGCCCGCGGGCTTCGCCGCCGACCTCGTCGCCGAGTCGCCCGAGCTGCGCTGGCCGACCGCGCTCGTATGCCTCGACGACGGCACCTTGCTCGTCGGCGAGGACCGCATGGACATGCCGGGCCCGGTCGACCAGCCGGTCGACCGCATCCTGGCGCTGAGCTTCCACCCCGACGGCACGCACACGACGCGCGAGTTCGCGAAGGATCTCTACGCCGTGATGGGCCTCGAGCTGGTCGACGGCGACGTCTACGTGGTCAACATGCCGCGGCTGACGCGCCTGGTCGATCGCGACCGCGATGGCGTGGTCGACGAACGGCACGAGGTGCTGACCGACCTGGGTCCGCAGCCGCCCGGGCACCCCGGCGGCTTCAACGACCACATCGTGTCGGGCCTCAAGCTCGGCCTCGACGGATTCCTCTACATCGCGGTCGGCGACAAGGGCATCCCGCTGTGCCACGGCACGGACGGCCGCACGCTGACGCTGCGCGGCGGCGGCGTGATCCGCGTGATGCCCGACGGTTCGCGCCTGTCGATCGTCGCGCGCGGGCTGCGCAACGTGCTCGACGTCGCGATCGACGAGCGCGGCGAGCTCTTCACCTACGACAACACCGACGACGGGCTGGGTTGGTGGACGCGCCTCTCGCACGTCGTCTACGGCGGCGACTATGGCTATCCCTGGGGCTACCGCGAGTCGCCGGAGTGGTACCTGCCCTGCATGGCCGAGTACGGCGGCGGCTCGCCTTGCGGCGGGCTCGTCTACCGTGAAGCGGCCTGGCCGGCGGAGTACCGCGGCGATCTGTTCTTCTGCGAGTGGGGCAAGGGCACGCTGCGGCGCTTCGAGCTCGCCGAGCAGGGCGCGAGCTTCCGGGTGACGCGCGACGAGGACTTCGTGCGCGCGGGCGGCGTCAAGGAGTTCAAGCCCTTCGACGTGTGCGAGTCGCCCGACGGCCGATTCTTGTACGTGTCGGACTGGGCCTACGACGGCTGGCAGAAGGACCTCGAGCGCGGCCGCTTGTGGCGCATCCGGCGCGCGGACGACGACGCGCGGCGGCCGAGCACGCTCGCGGCGCTGCCCGCGGACGCCGACGGGCTGATCGCGGCGCTCGGAGATCCGAGCTACCGCCGGCGCAGTGCCGCCCACCGCGCGATCGGGCACTGCAAGGACAGCGTCCGGCCCAAGCTGCGCGAGCTCCTCGAGTCGCGCGACGCGAGCGTGGTCGCCAGGCGCCATGCCGTATGGGCGGTATCCGCACTGGTCTCGGACGCACACGCCCGGCAGGGGACGCTGTGGGCGATCCCCGCGCAGGACGACGTGCTCGACCAGTACTACCGCTCGATCGGCGCGCGCCAGGGTGTGCCTCTGAACCTCCGCATGCCGCCCTCCGGCCTGCGCGACCCGGACCCCCGGGTGCGGGCCGCGCTCGCGAACGCGATCGCCCAGATCGCCGCAGTCGAGCAGGACGGCAAGCCGCAGTTCGGAGCGCCGAGCCGCGAGGACCCGCGGCGCACGAGGCCGACCCAGGACATGTTGGAGTCGTACGGCTCGGAGCCGGATCCGATGGTGCGCTGGGCCCTGGGTTGTGCGCTGCAATCCAGCGGCACCGTGGCGGATTCGCTGTACGCCTGGAGCAAGCTCCGACGGCCGGGACTGGTCGGCTTCCGTGACGCGTACAGCGAGGACGCGGTCGACGAGCTGAAGAAGCTGCTCGTCGCCGACGTCGAAACCGAGGCGCGCGTTGCGGCCGTCGAGCTCCTGGCGCGCATCGCCTACCACGAGGCGCCGTGGGACGGCTCGTGGTGGAACATCCAGCCCGCCAAGTCGCCGCCGCCCAAGCGCGATCAGGCTTGGAGCGAGACGCTGCGCATCGTGTCCGCGCTGGCCGCGGCCGTCGCCGACCGCGAACGCGAAGTCCAGCTGGCTGCGCTGCGCGAGCTGCGGAAGCTCGGTGACCGCGATGCCCTCGCGCCGGCGCGCGACCGGATCCAGTGCGACGAGGACGAGGATGTGCGTTGCGAGGCGTTGCGGGTGATCGAGGAGCTCGGCGAGGCGGCGGACCTCGATCTCCTGGCGCGTGTGGTGCGCGATCCGCGCACGGGGCCCGCCGAGTGCCAGCGCGCGGTCGCGGCGGCCGCCGCGGTCAGCCCGGGGTTCTCCGCGGAGTTCTTGCGCAGCGTGGCGGCGGACGAGGCGCTCTCGGAGGCCAGCCGCAGCGTGGCGCTCGAGGGGCTCGCGCGCGTGGCCGACACGGCCAGCCGGGCGTTGTTCGAGCGCTGCGCGGCGCGCGGGGCGCCGTCCGTGCGCAAGGCGGCGCTGCGCGGGCTGGCGCGGATGTTCGGGCGCGAGGCCGGGAGCTTCGTCGCCGCGCAGCTCGCGGACGCCGACGTCGAAGTGGTCCAGGAAGCTTGCCGCGTGCTCGCCGAATTGGGCGACGAGCGGCAGGTCGCGGCACTCCTGCCGCTGCTCGAGCGCGAGGCGACGCGCAGCGAGGCGATCCTGGCGCTGGCGGCGCGGCCCGACGAGCGCGCGCTGCGCGCCTACGTCGCGGGCCTCGCGTCGCGCGAGCTGCGCCTGCGCGAGGCGAGCCAGACGGCGCTGGCGGCGCTCGGCAGCCGGGCGCGGCCGGGGCTCGAAGCGCTGCACGCCGAGCGCCCGTTCGACGAGGCGCTGCTGGCCGCGGTGCAAGCCGCGTTGCAGGCACCCCAGCCGGTGCTCGACTGGCGCGTGCACGGTCCGGTCGCGCGCGGTCCGGCTTCCGAGCAGGCGCCGGAGCTCGCCGAACTGTCCGAGGCACCGCGCGAGGTGCGTGCCGACTTGCGCAGCGGCCGCGTCGACCTCGGTGCGCTGCCGGACGCGCGCGACGAGGTCACGGCCTTCGCCGTCGCGCGCTTGCACTCGACGCGCGCGCGGCGCGCCGAGCTCTCGATCGGCAGCGACGACGGCGTGCGCGTCTGGCTCGACGGCCGGCGCGTGCACGTGCACGAGGTCGAACGCGCCTGGGCGGCGGCGCAGGACCGCGTGCCGGTCGAGCTGCCGGCGGGCGAGAGCGAGCTGGTGGTCGAGGTCTGGAACGCGCGCGGCCAGTGGGCGTTCTCCGTCGCGGTCGAGGGCGAGGCGCAAGGGCCGCTCTTCGAGCGTCGCGCGCTGGCGCCGGACCTCGAGGCCTACCGCCGCCACGCGCTCGAGCAGGCGGGCGACCCGCTCAACGGCGCGCGCGTCTTCCGCCAGGTGTCGGGCCCGATGTGCATCCGCTGCCACGTGGTGTTCGGCTCGGGCACGGCGGTCGGGCCGGAGCTCTCGGACGTCGCCGCGCGCTTCGATCGCGCTGCGCTGATCGAGTCGATCCTCGCTCCTTCCGCGCGCATCGCGGAGGGCTACCGCCTGTGGGCCTTCGAACTCGACGACGGGCGCGAGCTCTACGGCCAGCTCAAGCGCGAGGACGAGCGCCAGCTCGAGATCTACGACAACAACGGCGAGCTGCGGCGCGTCGAGCGCGCCACGGTCGTCGAACGCAGCGAGCTGAAGACGTCGCTGATGCCCGAGGGTCTCGCGCCCCTGATGTCGCGCGACGAGTTCGCCGACCTGGTCGCCTACCTCTCGACGCTGCGCGGCGCGCCGAAGTAGCCCGCGCGTGCGTCCGGTTCCCGTGAGCCGTACGGTGCCAGGCACTTCTTCACCCTGTGCGCAACGGCGAGGCTGCGCCTCGCCGCTGCGCACAGGGTGAAGAAGTGCCTGGCACCGTACGGCTCACGGGAACCGGACGCACGCGCTCAGTCGGTCGGCGTCAGCTCGAAGGACAGCTCCGCCAGCGCCGCGCGCGCGAGGTTCGCGGCGGCGCGGCTCGAGGTCGGGTGTCGGGCGAGGACCCAGGCGAGGTGCGGGCGGCAGCGGGGGTCGGGTGGGGCGTGGAGCCGCGCACCCTCGCCGTGCGCGAGCCCGGCGCGCAGTCCGCGCGCGCGCAGGCGCTCGAACGCCGCCTCGTCGGGGGCGCGGAGCACCCGCGCGTTCTCGAAGCACGAGCGGTAGAGCAGCGCGGCGTGCGCGCCGCTCGGGCGCAGCGTCGGTGTGCGGCCGAGACAGACCTCGAGCGCCTGGAACACCGGTTGCGCGCCGCCGCGCAGGGCGAAGAGGTCGCCGAAGCCCTCGTCCCAGCCGAGCCGGCCCTTGACCTCGATGATGCGTGCCTCGCCCGCGTGCCAGCGCAGTTCGATCGAGAAGCCGGTGTCGGAGAGGCCCAGGACCTCGAGCGCGCGCGCGGAGCGCTGCTCGACGCGCTCGAGCACCTCCGGCCCGCGATCGGCAGGCAGCAGGTAGCCCTCCATGAAGAAGCGCGGCGGCGGCGTCAGCAATTGCTCGACGACGCCGTAGCTCAGCGCTGTCCGGCCCGCGAGCACGCCGTCGGTTTCCAGCGCTTCTCCCGGCGCGAACTCCTCGACCAGGAACTCGCGCGTCGGATCGCAACCCAGGTCGAGCTCGGCGACCCGCGCGAAGCTCGCCAGACGCTGCACGTCCTCGGAGTGCGGCAGCGCCGTCGCCAGCCGCGCCACGGACGGCTCGACCTCCGCGCTCGAGCGCACCAGCGTCACCAACCGCGCGAGCGCCGAGGACACGCCCTTGAGCACCACCGGGAAGCCCGACTCGCGCGCGAAGGCCCGCACCTCGGCGGCGCAGCGCGCGAGCGCGAAGCGCGGCTGCGGCACGCCCGCCGCCGCCAGCCGGCGGCGCGTCTCGAGCTTGCTGACGCAGGCCAGCACCGCGTCGGGCGCCGGGCCCGGCACGCCGAGGTGGCGCGCCGCCAGCGCGCCCAGCGGCAGACCGACCTCCGACTGGGCCAGCACGCCCGCGATGCGCCGGCTGTCGAGCCAGGGCCGCAGTCGTTCCCAGGCTGCGTCGACGCGCGACGGGTGGGGCAGCTCCAAGACTTCGGCGAAGAGCTCGCGGTCGGCCGCCTCCGGCGCGTCGTCCGCCAGCGCCAGCTCTAGCCCGAGCGCGGCCAGCACCGGCGCGTGCGCGCGCACCTGCTCCTGGCGGAACGCGCTCGAGCCGGGATGGAGCAGCAGGACGGTGGTCATCGCGGCGCGGACGGCATCGACGCCATCACTCGAGCGCGCAGGTGCGGAAGCCCGCCAGCACGTCGCGCCGGTCGGGCGTGTAGAAGTTGCGCCACGAGTTGCGCAGGAGCCGCGGGCGCGTGGCGAAGGCTCCTCCGCGCAGCACGCGGTGCGTGCCGAACCACGGGGCGCTGTACTCGGCGTAGGGGCCCGCGACGAAGCCCGGGTAGGGGCCGAAGGTGGTCGAGGTCCACTCCCACACGTTGCCGATCAGCTGCCGCAGGCCGAAGCCGCTGTCGCCGTCGGCGTGCGCGTCGACCGCCAGCGTCCCGGCGCTCGCCAGGTCGAGGTGCGCATGGCGCGGCGCGGGCCGCTCGTCACCCCAGGGGAAGCGCCGTCGCGCGCGCAGCCGGCCGTCGACCAGCGCGCTCGGCGCCGCGCAGGCGGCGAACTCCCACTCCGCCTCGCTCGGCAGCCGCCGGCCGGCGAAGCGGCACCAGGCCTCGGCCTCGTGGGCGTTGACGTGCAGCATCGCGTGGCGCTCCTCGAGCGGCACGAGCGTGTCGTAATGCCGGCGGTACCAGCGCCCGCCGTCGCCGCGCTCCCAGTGCAGCGGCTGACGCGCCAGGTGCGTGTCGCGCCAGCGCCGACCGGCCGTGTCCCAGAACTCGTCGCGCAGGTAGCCGCGCGCCTCGACGAACTCGGCGAACTCGGCCTGCGACACGGCGCAGCGCGCCATGCGGAAGGGCGCGACCTGCACCACGTGCGCGTCGCGCTCGTTGTCGAACACGAAGGGCTCGTCGTCGCGCGCGCCGAGCACGAAGCTGCCGCCCGGCAGCAGGACGTCGCCTGCGCAGGCGGCGCCGCCGAGTTCGCGCGCCGGTTCCGCCTGCGTGGCGAGCTCGGGGCCCGCCTCGCGCCGCGGCGCCGCGTACCCCAGCGTCTGGCGCGTGTAGACGAAGGCCTCGCCGTGCATGTCTTCGTGGAAGGTCGCGAGCCGGCAGAAATAGGCGTCGTCGTCGCCCGCGCGCACCTGGTCCAGGCGCTGCAGCACGGCCGCCAGCACGCGCTCGGCGTAGTCCGACACCTCCGGCCGCTGCGGCAGCCGCAGCTCCCAGCGCGCGTCGTGCTCGATCGCGGCCGAGTCGTAGAGCACGTCGACGTGGGTCGCCAGCGCGGGCCGCCCGGCGAGGTGGCGCAGGATCCACTTCTCCTGGAACCAGGCGACGTGGCCGAGCTCCCACAGCGGCGGGTTGACGATCGCCAGCTTCGGCACGCGCAGCTCGTCGTCGTCGAGATCGTCGAGCAGCGCGCGCGTGCGGCGGCGCGCGTCGCAGAGATCGTGCGCCAGCTGGAGGGCCAGGTCTTCCACGCGCCCAGCATACGGGCGCACGGCGCGCGGCGCGCGGTGCGCCGGTTGCATGGCGCGCGGTGCGCTTGGCCTCACAACGGCGATCCCTGTCCGATCCAGCGGCCGACGAGGTGGGTGACGACGCCGACCCCGGCACCGATCGCCAGCATGCGCAAGCCACCCAACCATGCGGGTCGGCCGGAGAACAGCGCGACCGCCACGCCGACGGCGATCAGCCCCAGTCCGGTGCAAGCGGCGGAGATCAGCTCCGGTGTCGGTAGCGCGGGCAGCGCGAAGGCGCCCAAGGGCACCAGCGCGCCGAGCGCGAAGGCGGCGAACGAGGCCCCGGCGGCACTCCAGGGCGAGCCGAGCGAGCTGGGATCGAGGCCCAGTTCCTCGCGCGAGAGCGTCTCGAGCATCAGCTCGGGATCGCGGATCAGCGCCCGCGCGAGGCGGCGCGCGTCCTCCAGCGGCACGCCGCGCGCGGCGTAGATCAGGGCCAGCTCCTCGGCTTCTTCCTCGGGGTAGCGCTCGAGCTCGGCGCGCTCCTCGGCGATCTGCGCCTCGTACAGCTCGCGCTGCGAGCGCATCGAGACGTACTCGCCCGCCGCCATCGAGAAGGCGCCGGCGAGCAGTCCGGCGATGCCGGTGGTCAACACCAGCTCGCGCGAGGCGCCCGCGCCCGCGACGCCGAACACCAGGCAGGCACTCGACACCAGCCCGTCGCTGGCGCCGAAGACCGCGGCGCGCAGCTGGCCGCCGGTGCCGGCGCGGCGGTGGCGCGCGCCGATCTCGGAGGCGTCGTGCGGCATCGCGTGCACGTCCGGCGCGGCGGCGGAGAAGACCGACAGGCCGCGCACCTTGAGCGCCGCCAACAGCGGCCGCGCGGTGCGGATGCCGAAGCGGCGTGCGCAGGCGACGGCGGTGCGCGCGCGCCAGCTGGGGTGGAAATCCGGCCGCGCGCGACCTTCGCGCGCGAGGTCCTGCGCCAGCAGGCCGGCCTGCTCGCCCGCCGCGACGGCGAGCTCGCGCCACAGGGTGCGGCGGCGCTCGTCCTGCTCGAGCACCGCGAGCTGGTCGTAGATCCATGCGGCTTGGAATTCGGCGTGCCAGCGCTCGACGGTCGAGGACATCGCGGCGCAGCATGCAGGGCGGGCCGGCGGTCGTCCATCCTCGGGCACCACCAGGCATCACCGGGCGCAGCGCAGGCCTTGGCCGCTCTCGGGCGCCGTGGTAGCACCTTGGCCATGATCCCCACGCGCCTCCTGGTGCTGCTCGCCTGCGCCGCCTGTTCGGGTCCCGACCGCGCGCCGGAGTCGGCCGAGGGAGGCGGGCGCGAGGAGACCTTCTCGGCCTGGCTCGACGGCGAGCGCGGCGCGACGACGGCCTCGCGCGCCGATCCCGCGGCGTGGAAGCCGGCGGCGACGCCGCTCTTCACGCGCTGGGGGCGCGCGGTCGATCCGACGCGCGTGTGGAGCGAGTACCCGCGGCCGCAGTTCGTGCGCGAGCGCTGGCAGAGCCTCAACGGCCTGTGGGAGTTCGCGGCGGCGCGCGCGGACGAGGCGCCGCCGCACGGCACGACGCTCCCCGAGACGATCCTGGTGCCCTTCCCGATGGAGTCGGCGCTGTCGGGCATCGGCCGCCACCACGAGCGCGCCTGGTACCGCCGCACCTTCGAGCTCGACCCGGCCTGGCGCTCCGCGCGCGTGCTGCTCCACTGCGAGGCTGTCGACTGGCGCTGCAGCGTGTGGCTCAACGGCGCGCAGCTCGGCACGCACGAGGGCGGCTACGACGCGTTCTCCTTCGACGTCACCGAGTTTCTGCGCCCGGGCGCGCTGCAGGAGCTCGTGCTCGGCGTGTACGACCCGACCGAGCAGGGCGACCAGCCGCGCGGCAAGCAGACCACGCGGCCGGAGGGCATCTGGTACACGCCGAGCAGCGGCGTGTGGCAGAGCGTGTGGCTCGAACCCGTGCCGGCGACGCGCATCGTCGACTTCGACGTGGCGACCGCGCTGCGGCAGAACCAGCTGACGCTCGAGGTCGAGATCGAGGGGGCGGACAGCGGGCTCGAACTCGGCGTGCGCCTGCTCGACCAGGGTCGCGAGGTGGCGCGCGCGAGCGGGCTGCCTGGAACGCCGCTGGAGCTGCGTCCGCCCGTGCTGCGCCCGTGGAGCCCGGCCGATCCCTTCCTGTACGACCTCGAACTCGAGCTGCGCGGCGGGGGTCGCGTGCTCGACCGCGTCACCGGCTACGTCGGCGCGCGCGAGGTCGCGCTGCGCGTCGACGCGCAGGGCGTGCCGCGCATCGAGCTCAACGGCGCGCCGCTGTTCCAGGTCGGCCTGCTCGACCAGGGCTTCTGGCCCGACGGCCTGTACACGGCGCCCGGCGACGAGGCGCTGCGCAGCGACATCGAGCTGACGAAGCGCCTGGGTTTCAACCTGATCCGCAAGCACGTCAAGGTCGAGCCCAAGCGCTGGTACACGTGGTGCGACCGCCTGGGCGTGCTGGTGTGGCAGGACCTGCCCAGCGCCGACGCCCAGCGGCCGGCCGACCTCGCGATCTTGCGGCGCGAGCTCGACGCGCTGGTGACGCAGCAGGACGACCACCCGTGCATCGTGAACTGGGTCGTGTTCAACGAGGGCTGGGGCCAGTTCGGCACGAACAGCGGCAAGGCCGACGCGACGGAGCTGGCGCAGGGCACCGAGCGCTTCGTCGCGCGCGTGCGCGCGCTCGATCCGACGCGCCTGGTCACCGCCGCCAGCGGCTGGACCGACACCGGTGCCGGCGATCTGCACGACATCCACGTCTACCCGGGGCCCGCCGCGCCGCCGCTCGGCGCCGTGCGCGCCGGCGTGCTGGGGGAGTTCGGCGGGATCGGGCTGGCGGTCGACGGACACCGCTGGGCAGCGCAGCACTGGGGCTACCAGGGTGCGGCCGACTCGGCGGCGCTGACCGCGCGCTGCGTCGAGCTCCTGCGCGGCGTGCACGAGCTGGCCGAGAGCTCCGGCCTGTGCGCCGCGGTCTACACCCAGACCACCGACGTCGAGACCGAGTGCAACGGCCTCGTGACCTACGACCGCGAAGTGCTCAAGGTCGACGCCGAGCGCCTCGCGCGCGCCGCGCGCGGCGAGTTCCCGCGCCGCGTGACGCTGGTCGAGGACGCGCGCCGGGCCGAGCCCCTGTGGCGCTACACCTTCGACGAACCGCGCGGCGAGAACTGGATGCTGTCCAACTACGACGACGGCGACTGGCAGCGCGGCCCCGCCGGCTTCGGCAGCGCGGGGACACCGGGAGCCGTCGTGCGCACGGACTGGAACACCAACGACATCTGGCTGCGGCGCGAGTTCGAGCTCGACGCGGTCCCGAGCACACCCTGCTTCCTCGCCATCCACCACGACGAGGACCTCGAGCTCTACGTCAACGGCCAGCTGCCCCCGATCAAGCTCAGCGGGTACACCACCGGCTACGAGCTCACCGCGCTCGACCCCGCCCTCCTGCGCAGCGGGCGCAACCTGCTCGCCCTGCGCTGCCGCCAGACCACCGGCGGCCAGTACATCGACGTCGGCGTTGTGTCCGAGGCTCCGTAGCGCCATTGTCGTACTGCCCCAAGGGACGCAGAAGTCATGAGCAACCGAGTCGACACCTGCGGAGCATTCCTGTTGGTGTGGCTGCTGACCCATTCGGCCGGAGCCCAGGACGCGGTGCCTGCGGGCACCGCTACGAACCCTGGACCCACTGACCATGGGGTGAGGTTGATCAAGCAGGATCGTTCGGCACAACTCGAGGCCCAACGGGTCTCCTCGTTTTGGTTGCTCCAGCCTGGAATGGCACCCGCAGATGCACTGGCCGTGACGGCGAACCTGTCGGAGTTCCAGCGCGACATGCTCTCCGAGAGCATGGACGACGCGATGGTGCTCGAGTCGTTCCCGACGACACGGGGAGTGGTCTATTCGATTCGCGGCACCGAGGGCGCGAGCCTGTTGGCCCTCGACGGACATGACCAAGCACTCGAGCTGCACGGTGTGTACGAGCACCTCGGGCCCGAGGCGCGGGGTTTTCGAATCGCCGTGGCAGACGCGCTCGAGCTTGGAGAGACGATCGCGATCGTCCTGGTCATGCTGAAGGACTCGTACGAGCCGGGCCAACCGGCCCGGTCCGCGGCGGTCGCCGCGCTGCTCGATGCGAAGACCGGCGTCGTGCGTGCGATCCGAGTGCTCGACCCGTTCACCACGATCAGCGCGACTCACAAGGATGTGCTTTATCGCGAGCACTCGGCCGTCTCACACATGCGGATGATCGCGCAGCCGTGTGACTCGTCCGTGCTGGTGGCCATCCCGAACAGGGGCCTCTTCTTGCTCGACGGCAAGACCTTGGAGCCGCGGGCACGACTGGACCGGCCTTGGAGATTCGAGCACGACACTTCTCTCTCGTACTCACTGTTCGTCAAACCGCCGTGGGTGCCTGCCAACCCTGGCCTCCAGGCCGATGACTTTGGGATGGTCACCTGCATGGAGACACACTCGCACGGTCTATCGATGTTCGTGAGTGTCGCCAGCTTTCTCGAGGTGCCCGGGCAGAGGCCGAGGGTGGCTCACAAGCTGCTCGAACTGTCGCGCCAGCTCGTGCCTATCAACGTGGCACCATGTCCCTTCATGCCGATGGTGATCGCGGGAGAGTGCGCGGATGACCCCGAGGCTGCGCAGTTCCTCACTGTGGAAGGATCCGTGGGTGCGCTTCGAGCTGCCTCGCCGGACAGCGCGGCGCTGTACGAGGATTTCGGGATTCGTGAGCGCATCGGCCTCGTGGCCTGGCAAACGACACCAGATCCACTCGCGAAGGCGGACCGCGACACGGTTTCGTATCGAGAGTGGGCCGGTGTGGCCGCGCGATCAGGTCCGATCCTGGTGTCTTGGACCGGCGTGTCCTACGGCGCGGAGGAAGCCGAGTACCTGCGCTTCCCACTGGTGCTGTCCGGGGAGGGTGGACTCATCGCCGGTGGCGTGGAATTGGAGTGCCAGGTCCGTGGCCTCGATCACAATGTGAGGCTCAACAGCGTGCCCACTTACAGGGGTACGCGGAAGTTCGGACGGGGACCCGTGCGTCTGGTGGGGATGTTGCCGACCGCGGACGGAGTCGAGGTGGTGTTCGTGCGCCACGGCGAGCCTACGAAGGTGAGCCTCCCCCGGAAGTTGCTCGTCGATTGACCGGCGGGCAGAGATCCTCTCGGCCTGACCTCGAGCACCCGCGCTGCCTTCCTCAGCCGCCGCGCGTGTGCATCTCGAGGTGCGGGTTGTCGCGCAGCTCTTCGCGCGGCGCGAGCGCGGCGCGCGCGTGCTCGGCGAGCCGCTCCTCGGCCCCGCGGTCGCGCCGGCCCGTCCACGCGCGCCGGATCATCGCCGCCAGCTCTTCGCGCGACGCTCCCGCGCGCAGCCGCGTGCGCAGGTCGATCCCCAGTCGCGCGTACAGGCACAGGTACCACATCCCGTCCGCCGTCAGGCGCGAGCGGTCGCAGGTCCCGCAGAATGGCGCCGTGGTCGAGGCGATGATCCCGAACACCGTTCCATCGGGCAGCAGGAAGCGCTCCGCCGGCGCCGTCCCGCCCTCCTCGATGTGCGTGATCGGCCCGTAGGCCGCGCGCAGCCGCTCGAGGATCTCGGCGCGCGACACCACCGCCTCCGGCGTCCAGCGCGTCGCGCCGCCGACGTCCATGTACTCGATGAAGCGCACCTCGGCGTCGACCGACTTGCCGTGCTCGACCAGCTCGACCAGTTCGTCGTCGTTGACCCCGCGCAGCACGACGCTGTCGATCTTCGTGTGCGTGAACCCGACCGCGCGTGCCGCCAGCAAGCCCTCGAGGACGCGCTCGTGCCCGCTGCGGCGAGTCAGCGCCAGGAAGCGCTCCGGCCGCAGCGTGTCGAGGCTGACGGTCACGCGCCCCAACCCCGCCGCGCGCAAGCCCGCCGCCTGTTCCGCGAGCAGGATGCCGTTGGTCGTCAAGGCCAGGTCGCGCACGCCCGGCTTGGCCGCCAGCTGCCCGACCAGCGTGGCCAGGTCGCGTCGCAACAGCGGCTCGCCGCCCGTCAAGCGCACCTTGTCGACGCCGCAGTCGAGGAACGCGTCGACCAGCACGCTGAGCTCCTCGAAGTCCAGGATCTGCGCGCGCGGCAGCCAGGCGTACTCCTCCTCCGGCATGCAATACGCGCAGCGCAGATTGCAGCGATCCGTGACGGACAGCCGCAGGTTCTGCAGCGGCCGCCGGTGGAGGTCGGAGACGGACATCGAACCCTCGATCTTCGCCGAAGTCGCGCCCGCAGCCTAGCTCGGAGCGCTAAGCGGCGCTCAGCCGCCGGTCCGGCGCGTCACGCGTTGCCCCAGCGGCGGCTTGACCTCCGCCCGCACCTCGACCTCGACCTTGGCCGGCCCGCCCGATTCCGAGGCCGGCTCCAGGCCCGAGAACCTCCCGCCCGGCCCCGGGACCCGGATCCCGGAGAAACTGCCGTCGTCGTTGGGCCGGAAGCGCGTGCGCACCTCGAGGTCGCGCTGGCCGGCGTCGTTGACCGGCGTCCAGCAGTAGATCACGTCCTCGCCGTGGTAGTTCTCGACGCGCCCCTCGAGCAGCCAGGGTTCGAACTCGATCGTCAAGCGGTTGTCGCCCGCGCACAGATCGATGGGCAGGATCAGGAGCTGCGACAGGCTCCCGTCCCAGCGCCGCCGCAGCAGCAGCTTGCGCTTGCCCTCGGCCGCGACGCCGACGTCGAAGCTGCCGTCGGCCTCGATCTGGCCGCGGCGCTCGACCTTGTTCGTGTCCAGCGCCGAGACCAGCGTCCAGGTCCACACGCCGTCGTCGAGCCCGACCAGGCGCAGGCCGCCTTCGAGGCGCACGGGCGCCGGTTCCGCGGCGCCGAAGAACTCGGCGGCCCCGGCGGCCCCGGCGGCCTCGACCGAGTGCTCGCGCGTCAACGCCGCGACGCTGCTGCGCGAGCTGACCACCCACGAGATGAACACCAGGCTGGCGACCAGCGCGACGCCGACCGCCGAGCGGCTGGCGCGATCCAACTGTCTCCAGCACTCCTGCGCGGTGAAGGCGCGCGCCTCCGCCAGCCGCGAGCGCGCGGGCACGGCGGCCTCGCCGCCCCACGGGTTGCGGCCGCCGTCGAGCCAATCGTGAGCGCGGCGCATCGGCCCCATCCTAGCGGCAGGGTAGCGCGCGCGTCCGGCGAATTCAGACCGCGGCGAGGCTCCGCGCACGGGCGCGAGGTCAGGAGCCGTCGGTCCTCAGTTCCGCGTGCCGCCCGCGCGGCGCCACGCGGCCCGAACTTCAGGATTGCTTCGAGAATTGCGTCTCGAGCGCCTGCAACTTGGGCCGCAATTCGGCCAGCACACCCTGCGCGGCCTGCATCATCGCCGCGGCCTGGTCCTGGTTCTTCTTGTACTCGGCCGCTTCCTGCGCGATCTGCGCGCACTGCTGCTCGAGCTCGCGGATGCGCCGGTCGCGCTCCTCGAGCTCCTTCTGGTGCGCAGCGTTCTCCTGCGTCAGCGCCTCGCACTGTTCCTGGGCCGTCTCCAGCGCGCGCTCGCGCGCCTGGCTGGCACCCTGCGCGACCTCGGCCTCCTGGGCCTTCGCCGCCAGCTGGTTCATCAGCTTGTTCGTGTCCTCGTGGTAGCGCTTCTGCCAGTCGAGCTCGCGCGCCGTCACCTCGCGGAAGGCTTCCTGGTTGCGCGCCAGGTGGTCGCGCAGCTTCTGCATCTCGGATTCCGTGTGCGCGCGCTGCTCGCTCAGCTGCTCGTTGGTGCCGCGCAGGCTGACGACCTCGGACTGCGCCTGGGAGGCTGCGGACTGCGCCTGCGCGGCCGCGGACTGCGCCTGGGCCAGGTCGCGCTCGAGCGTCGTGCAGCTGGCCTGCAGTTCCTTCGCCTGCTGCACCAGCGGCTCGATCTCCGCCAGCTTGGTGCGCAGCTGCTTGAGCTCGCCCTGCGCGCGCACGAGCTCGCCCTGCGCGCGCTGGTCGGTGGCGCGCGCGCGCTCCTCGCAGCCGGCGTGCTCGCGGCCGAGGGCCTCGACGCGCTGCGCCAGCTCGTTGCACAGGCTGGCGTTGCGCTTCTCGAACTCGGTCCACGTGCGCACCCAGGCGTCGAGCTCGCTCATGCACTTCTGGCGCTCGCGCTCGACCTGCGTGTGGCCCTTGAGCGCCGTCGCGGTCGCCTCGGCGCTCGCCGCCGCGGTGGCCTGCGTCGAGGCGGCCTGGGCGACGGGCGTCGGCGCGAGCTTGGGCAGCGCGGCGACCGGTTCCGCCGCGCGCGGCGCAGGCTCGACCAGACGCGGAGCCGGGGGCGCGCTCTCCGGCCGCTTCTCGCGGGCCTCGGCAGCTTGCGACTCGTTCATCCAGTTCGGGAACTCGAGCGGTTGCGACTCCATGGCGTTCATTCCTTGCGTGAGCAGCTCGTCGGTCGCTCCGTCGTCGGGTGGAGCGACTCGTTGTGTTCGGGGGTCGGCGGGCGGTGCGGGTCGGATCTCGGCCGGTTCTTCGAAGCCGACCGCGGCGACGGTCGGGCTCCACGAAACGTCGGACCCGGGCGCCCACCCGAGATCGGGTTGCGCGGGGCCCGGGCTGGAGTCGCTCGCCGATTCCGCGACGAACGCGGGCGACCCGGCAGGCTGCGTCAGCGCTCCGCCCAGCGTCGCGGGGGCCGCTGGGCGCCGGCGACGTCGCGGGCGGCGCGGGGCGCGGACCTCGAGCGGCGCCGGCGCGCTCGCCGCCACGGCGTGGCGCGCGACGGTCCACCACGCCGCCGTGTAGGCCAGCGCGAAGCCGACGAAGTAGAGGACGTCTCCCGGCATGGGGCGAGGGTGGGGTGCCCTCGTGGGCATCTTCTTCGTCGACCGCGCGCCCGGATCCGTAATCGAGCTGGCGTGAACTTCGTTCCCGCGTGAGCTCGCCCGGGTCGGACGCCACAATGCCCGCCCGCCATGAAGCCCAGCGCCCGCCTGCCGTCCCTGCTGTTCCCCCTGCTGCTCGCCGCCTGCGCCCAGGAGCCCTCCCCGCGCGTCGACCTCGACACGGCGGGCGGCGCCGACCTGCTGCTCCTGCACGGCCGGATCGCGACCATGGACCCCGCGCGGCCGAGCGCCACGGCCCTGGCGGTGCGCGGTGCGCGCATCGTCGCGGTCGGCAGCGACGCCGAGGTGATGCGCTACGCCGGCGAGCGCACGCGCATCATCGACCTCGCCGGGCGCTTCGCCATGCCGGGCTTCATCGAGGGCCACGGCCACTTCCTCGGCCTGGGCCAGCAGCGCATGGAGCTCGACCTGCGCGGCGCCGACAGCTTCGAGGCGATCGTGCAGCGCGTGGCCCAGGCCGCGCGCGCGGCGCAGCCGGGGGCCTGGATCGTCGGGCGCGGCTGGCACCAGAACAAATGGCAGCGGCCGCCCGTGCCGAACGTCGAGGGCACGCCGCTGCACGCCGCCCTGTCGGCGGTCTCGCCCGCCAACCCCGTCGCGCTGGTGCACGCCAGCGGGCACGCGCTGTTCGCGAACCAGCGGGCGCTCGACCTGGCGGGGATCACGGCCGAGACGCCCGATCCGGAAGGCGGCACGATCGTGCGCGGTCCGGACGGCCAGCCGACCGGGTTGCTGCGCGAGAACGCCGAGGCCCTGGTGTGGAACGCGCGCGCGCGCGAGCCGCAGCCGGCCGCCGAGCAGCAGGCGCTGTTCGAGCGGCGCGTCGAGCTGGCGACCGAGGAGTGCCTGGCCAAGGGCATCACCTCGTTCCAGGATGCCGGGACCTCGATCGAGGACCTCGACCGGTTGCACGCGCTGGCCGAGGCGGGGCGTCTCAGGGTGCGCCTGTGGGCCATGGCGCGCGACGACCAGGCGACGCTGGCGCGCGAGCTCCCGACGCGCCGGTGGAAGGGAGTCGGCGGCGGCTTCTTCACGCTGGGTGGCATCAAGCTCTCGATCGACGGCGCGCTCGGCACGCACGGCGCCTGGCTGCTCGCGCCCTACCACGACCTGCCCAGCACCTCGGGCCTGAACACCGCCAACCTCGCCGACGCCGAGGAGCTGGCCGGCCTGGCGCGCGAGCTCGGCCTGCAGTTCTGCGTGCACGCGATCGGCGACCGCGCCAACCGCGAGATGCTCGACCTCTACGCGCGCGTGCTGGGCCCGAAGGCGCGTGAGCTCGACCACCGCTGGCGCATCGAGCACGCCCAGCACCTCGACCCGGCCGACGTGCCGCGCTTCGCAGAGCTGGGCGTGATCGCCTCGATGCAGGGCGTGCACTGCACCAGCGACGGGCCGTGGGTCCCCGAGCGCATCGGCGAGGAGCGCGCGCGCTCGGGCGCCTACCTGTGGCGCAGCCTGCTCGACGCCGGCGCGGTGGTGTCGAACGGCACGGACACGCCGGTCGAGGACGTCGATCCGCTGCCCTCGCTGGCGGCGACCGTCACGCGCCGACTGGCGAGCGGCCGGCAGTTCTTCCCCGAGCAGTGCCTGACGCGCGACGAGGCGCTGCACTCGTACACGACGGCGGCCGCCTTCGCGGCGCGCGAGGAGGAGCTCAAGGGCTCGCTGACGCCGGGCAAGTACGCCGACGTCGTGGTGCTCGACCAGGACCTGCGCAGCTGCCCGGAGCAGGCCTTCGCGAGCACGCGCGTGCACTACACGATCGTCGGCGGCCGCATCGCGTACCAGCGGCCGTGAAGCCCGTTCGCCGCCCGACCGGTCGCCTCCAAGTCGGGCGCGACGAGCTGCGCCAGCGCATCCTCGCCACCGTCGATTCGATCCCGCGCGGCTGCGTCGCGAGCTACGGCCAGGTCGCGCGCGAAGCGGGCCTGCCGGGGCGCGCGCGTCTGGTCGGCCGCGTGCTGGGGGAGTTGCCCGCCGGCTCGCGCCTGCCCTGGCACCGCGTGGTCAACGCCGCCGGTCGCATCAGCCTGCGCGCGGACGGCCGGCCGAGCGTCGAGCAGCGCCGGCGTCTGACGCGCGAAGGCGTGGAGCTCGACGCGCGCGGCCGGCTCGACCTGGCGCGCTGCGGCTGGCGTACGGGTTGAGTTCCGACGGCGCCGCGGCACGTGCCGCCATCTCGCGCCGCGCGCACGCGCCGCTATCCTGGGCGCACCTTTCCCTCACCTTCTCCCGCGGAGATCCCACGTGTTCGATCGCCTCACCTCGTCCGCCCTGGTCCTGTTCCTCGGCGCCTGCGCGCTGGTCGAGCCCGCCCGCATGCAGACCGACGCGGGCGCGCGGCGCGCCTGCGAGATCGCGGACATCTACCGCGTCGCGGGCGTCGGCGCCCCGGTGCTCTCGCCCGACGGCGCGCTGGTCGCGTTCAGCGTGCGGCGCTACGAGTTCGAGGCCGGCAAGAGCTGGTCCGAGATCTGGCTGATGAACGCCGACGGCAGCAACCAGCGGCAGATGACGTCGGGCCGCAACAACGACACCGAGCCCTCGTTCGCGCCGGACGGCAAGCGCCTCTTGTTCGTGTCGACGCGCGCCGGCGGCAGCCAGCTGTGGACCATGCCGGTCGACGGCGGCGAGCCGAGGAAGCTGACCGACTGGCCGCTGGGCCTGTCGAGCCCGCTGTGGTCGCCCGACGGCCGCCACATCGCCGCCGTCAGCGAGCTGTTCCCCGAGCTCGGCCTCGACGCCGCGGCGCAGAAGAAGCACGCCGACGGCCTGGAGCAGGGCAAGCTCAAGGTGCACGTCGCGGATGATCTCTACTACCGCCACTGGACCAGTTGGAGCGACGGCAAGCGCTCGCACATCCTGCTGCTCGACGCGCAGAGCGGGAAGGTGCTCAAGGACCTGACGCCCGGCGACTTCGAGAGCCCGATCTTCATGCTGGGCGGCGGCCGCGGCTTCGACTTCTCGCCCGACGGCAAGGAGCTGTGCTACGTCTCGAACCACGACGAGGACGAGGCCAGCTCGACCAACGCCGACCTGTGGGTCGTGCCGGTCGACGCCGCGATCGACGAGCGCACGGCGCTCAACCTGACCGCCGCCAACAAGGGTTGGGACGGCGCGCCGCTGTACTCGCCCGACGGCCGCGCGCTGGCGTACCTGAGCCAGCAGCAGGCCGGCTACGAGTCGGACCTCAAGCGCCTGGCGGTGCTCGACCGCGCCGCGAAGACGGCGCGCTACCTGACCGAGCGCAGCTCCTTCGACTACATGGTCGACGACATGCGCTGGACGGAGGACGGCACGACGCTGGTCTTCGCCGCCGAGCACCAGGGCAACAACCCGCTGTTCCGCATCGCGGCCCGCGGCGGCAAGCCGGTCGAGGTGCTGCGCCACGGCCTGATCGGCGGCTGGGAGCTCGGACCGGGCGACGCGACCGCGATCTACATGCGCCGCAGCGTGCACGAGCCGGCCGAGATCTGCAGCGCCGCGCTGGGCGGCGACCGCGTGCAGCGCCTGACGGAGTTCAACGCCGCGCTGGAGCGTGAGGTCGACTTCCGCCCGGCGGAGCAGATGTGGATCCAGGGCGACGGCGACTACAAGGTGCACTGCTTCGTGGTCAAGCCGCACGGCTTCGACCCGGCCAAGAAGTACCCGCTGGTGCTCAACGTGCACGGCGGCCCGCAGTCGCAGTGGGCCGACGCCTTCCGCGGCGACTGGCAGGTCTACCCGGGCAAGGGCTACGTGGTCGCCTTCTGCAACCCGACCGGCTCGACCGGCTACGGCCAGGACTTCACCGACAAGATCACCGGCGACTGGGGCGGGCGCGTCTACCGCGACCTGATGAAGGTCAGCGACGAGTTGGAGCGGCTGCCCTACGTCGACCCGCAGCGCATCGGCGTCATGGGCTGGTCCTACGGCGGCTACATGACCATGTGGATGCAGGGCCACACGACGCGCTACCAGTGCATCGCCTCGATGATGGGCGTCTACGACCTGGAGGCCGAGTACGGCGCGACCGAGGAGCTCTGGTTCCCCGAGCACGACTTCAAGGGCCCGCCCTGGGAGTCGGCCGAGTACGAGCGCTGGTCGCCCTCGGAGCACGTCAAGAACTTCAAGACGCCCGCGCTGGTGATCGCCGGCGAGCTCGACTACCGCGTGCCCTACACGCAGAGCCTGCAGTACTTCACCGCGCTGCGGAAGATGAAGGTGCCGGCGCGCCTGGTGATGTTCCCCGACGCCGGGCACTGGCCCGCGTGGCACGAGATGGCCTTCTACTACAACGCGCACCTGGAGTTCTTCCACGAGCACCTCGGTGGCGAGCCGGCGCCGTACGACACGCGCCTGTACGCCCGCAACCTGGCCTTCGAGAAGGCTCCCGCAGCCCAGGAGAAGTCGGGGCCCTGAGCGCCGGACTGTCCGATTCGGACGATTTATAAGAGTAAAATCGTCCATATCGTATTGACCGCGGGGGATCCAGGGCCGAAGATCCGGCCATGGACCCCCTCCTGACCAGTGCCGAGGCCGCCCAGCGGCTGGGCGTCGGGGCGAGCACGATCAAGCGCTGGGCCGAGTCCGGGCTGATCGCCTGCGAACGCACCGCGGGTCGCCACCGGCGCTTCCGACTCGGCGAGGTCGAGCGCCTGCGCGCGACCTTGCGCGGCCAGGCCGGCGCCCAGGAGCGCGCCGCCGACCCCGGGGTGGAGGTGCTGCTGAGCCCGCGCCTGACCCCGCAGGTCCAGGCCTGGTTGCTGGCGGAGCGCGCGCGCCTGGGCTCCTGGGCCGCGCTCGCGGATCAGGTGGCCGCGAGCCTGCAACGCCTCGGCGAACTGTGGCAGAGCGGCGCGATCAGCGTGCTCGCGGAGCACGCGGCGTCGGAACGGCTCGAGCGCGCGCTGGCGCGCTGCTCGGACGAGTTCGTCGGCGCGGCGGGCGGACCCCGCTGCCTGCTCACGGCGGTCGAGGGCGACCAGCACACGCTCGGGCTGGCCCTGGCCGAGCCCGTGCTGCGCGAGCAGGGTTGGAGCGTCGAATGGGGTGGCGCCCTGCCGACGGTCGACATCGAGCGGCGCCTCGCCCAGCGCGACCTGGATCTGGTCGTCACCAGCGCGTCGTCGACCGCCATGACGAGCGCCGGCCTGGAGCGCTGCGCCGCGTCCCTGGCCGCGAGCTGCGCAGGGGAAGGCGTGTCGCTGATCCTGGCCGGCTCCGGCCCCTGGCCCGAGCTGCGCGACGCCGCCGTGGCGCGCGTCCGCAGCTTCGGCGAGTTCACCGGGTTGCTGAGCCGCGCGAGCATGCGCGGCCGTCGAACGGAGGCGCCGTGATCGAGGCCTGGACCAGCGGCTGGGGGATCGTCTCCGCGGCGGTTGGGGTGCTGATGCTGGCGCTGTGGGCGCGGCAGCTGCGCACGCGCAATGCGACCAGCGTCGACGTCGCGTGGGCGCTGTGCCTGGCGGGCTCGGCGCTGCTCTTCGCGTGCTTCGGCACGGGCGACGGCCAGCGCCGGGTGTTGCTCGCGTCGCTGGTCGGCGTGGCGATGCTGCGGCTGGCCTGGTACCTGCACCGCGATCGAGCGCGCAGCGGGATCGAAGACGGGCGCTACGCCGCGCTGCGGCGCCGCTTCGGCCCCCGCGCCGCGCCGGGTTTCCTGCTGGTCTACCTGGCCCAGGCGCTGGTCGCCGCGCTGCTGAGCCTGCCCTTCGCGCTGGCGGCCTGGAACGCGGAGCCGCTGGGCGCGCTCGATGCCGCCGCGTGCGCGCTCTGGTGCGTCGGCCTGTGGGGCGAACAGCAGGCCGATCGCCAGCTGGCGCGCTTCCGTGCGCGGCCCGAGAACCGCGGTCGCACCTGCCGCACCGGACTGTGGCGGCTGTCGCGCCATCCGAACTACTTCTTCCAGTGGACGATGAGCTGCGCCTACGCCCTGCTCGCCGTCGGCGCGCCGCAATGGCCCTGGGCGCTGGTCGGGCCGCTCGTGCTGCTGGTCCTGATCCTGTTCGTCAGCGGGATCCCGCCGACGGAGGCCCAGGCCCTGCGCTCGCGCGGCGACGACTACCGCCGCTACCAGCGCAGCACCAGCGCCTTCGTGCCTTGGTTCCCGCGCCGCGAGGAGGCCCTGTGAACCTGCAACGCGTGATCGAATCGGGCCGACTGCCCGATGTGGCGCTGCGCGCGGGCATCCGCCGGCTCTTGGCGGCGCGCGCCCGCGAGCTGGCGCGCGGAACGATCGAAGAGCAGCAGGCGCGCAAGAACGAGCTGGTCGAGCGCATGCGGGCCGCCCCGATCGCGCGCCACACCGACGCCGCGAACCGCCAGCACTACGAGGTGCCGACGAGCTTCTACCAGCTGGCCCTCGGGCCGCGACTCAAGTACTCGTGCGCGCTCTGGCGGCCGGAGATCGAGAGCCTCGGGGAAGCGGAGGAGGCCATGCTCGACCTGACCTGCCGGCGGGCGGGCCTCGAGGACGGCATGCGCGTGCTCGACCTGGGTTGCGGGTGGGGCTCGCTGTCCTTGTGGATCGCCGAGCGCTACCCGCGCTGCCGCGTGCTCGGGGTCTCGAACTCGGCCACCCAGCGTCAGCACATCGAGGCCGAATGCGCGCGGCGCGGCCTCGGCAACCTCGAGATCTGGACGCGCGCTGCCGACGAACTGGTGCTCGACCGCACGTTCGAGCGCGCCTTCTCGATCGAGATGTTCGAGCATCTGCGCAACTGGGAGCGGCTGCTCGGGCTCGTGGCGCGCAGCCTGACCGCCGACGGCCGCTTCTTCCTGCACGTCTTCACGCACCGCGAGCATGCCTACGAGTTCGAGACCGAGGGCGCGGACGACTGGATGGGCCGCAACTTCTTCACCGGCGGCCTGATGCCCTCCGACGACCTGGCGCTGCGTTTCCAGCGCGATCTGTCGGTGACCGATCACTGGCGCGTCGATGGCCGGCACTACGGCCGCACGGCCCAGGCTTGGTTGGCGAACCTCGACCGCGAGCGCGAGCGCGCGCTGCCGATCCTGCGTGCGACCTACGGCGCGGGACGCGAGCAGGCCTGGCTCGAGAACTGGCGCGTGTTCTTCATGGCCTGCGCCGAGCTGTGGTCCTGGGACCAGGGCCGCGAGTGGCTGGTGTCGCACTACCTCTTCACCCCGCGACCGGGCCGGAGCGCCTGAGCATGCGCATCGCGATCGTGGGCAGCGGGATCTCCGGCCTGGTGGCGGCACATCGCCTTCACGCCGCGCACGAGATCACGCTCTTCGAAGCCGGCCAGCACGTGGGCGGTCACACGCACACGCACGCGCTCGAGCTCGACGGTCGCCAGCTGGCCGTCGACACCGGGTTCATCGTCTTCAACGAGCGCACCTACCCGGAGTTCTGCGCCCTGCTGCGCGAGCTGCGCGTCCCCTGGCAGGACAGCGACATGAGCTTCAGCGTGCGCTGCGAGGCGAGCGGCTTCGAGTACAACGGCCGCAACCTCGACACGCTCTACGCCCAGCGCGGGAACCTGCTGCGGCCCGCGTTCCATCGCATGCTGCTCGACGTCCTGCGCTTCCACCGCGAAGCGCGCGAGTTGCTGGCGGGCACGGAGGATCCGGACCTGCGGGACTGGCTCGCGCCTCGCCGCTACTCAGGCGCCTTCGTCGAGCGCTACCTGGTGCCGGTCAGCGCGGCGATCTGGTCGGCGAGCGCCAGCGACGTCCTGGCCTCGCCGGCGCGCTTCGTGTTCCGCTTCTTCGACAACCACGGCATGCTGCAAGTCGACCAGCGGCCGCAGTGGCTGACCGTGCGCGGCGGCTCGCAGCGCTACGTGGAGGCGCTGACGCGGCCGTTCCGCCAGCGCATCCGGCTGCACACGCCCGTGCGCTCCGTGCGGCGCGCCGAGGGCCAGGTGAGCTTGCGGCTGGCGGACGGCAGCGAGCAGGTCTTCGACCAGCTGGTGCTCGCCACGCACGCTGATCAGGCGCTGCAGCTGCTCGAGGATCCCTCGCCGGCCGAGCGCTCGATCCTGGGCGCGATGCGCTACCAGGAGAACGAAGCCGTGCTGCACCAGGACGCGCGCTTCCTGCCGCGGCGCCGCAAGTGCTGGGCGAGCTGGAACTACCACCTCCTGGCGCAGCCGGCGGCCGGTGGCGCGCGCGTGGCGCTGACCTATTGGATGAACAAGCTGCAGGGGCTGGAGTCCGAGCGCGAGCTGCTCGTGACCCTGAACCGCACGGCCGAGATCGAGCCGTCCTCGATCCTGAAGCGCGTGCGCTACCACCACCCCTGTTTCACGCGCCCCGCCGTGGCGGCCCAGGCGCGCCGCGGGGAGATCCAGGGGCAGCGCCGCACCTGGTTCTGCGGAGCGTACTGGGGTTTCGGGTTCCACGAGGACGGCGCGCGCAGTGGCGGCGAGGTGGCGCGCGCCCTGCTCCAGCCGCAGCGCGCGGGAGCCGTGGCATGAACAGCGCGCTCTACGTCGGTCGTGTGCTGCACACGCGCTTCGAGCCGGTCGAGCACCATTTCGAGTACCGGCACTTCCTGCTGGGCCTGGACCTCGACGAACTGGAGTCGAGCTTCGACGGTCGCTGGCTGTGGTCGGTCGAGCGTCCGAACCTGGCCTCGTTCCGCCGGCGCGACTGTCTGGCCGGCAGCGCCGACCTGCGCACCGCCGTGTGCGAGCGCGTCGAACGGGAGCTGGGCTTCCGTCCGGCGGGAAGGGTCGTGGTGTTGACCCAACCGCGCCTCGCAGGCCTGGTCTTCAACCCGGTCACGTTCTACCTGTGCCACGAGCCGGCCGGCGAGCTGTGCGCCTTCGTGGCCGAGATCACGAACACGCCCTGGAACGAGCGCCACGCCTACGTGTGCGACGCGCGCGGTGGCCGGCGCAGCGTGCGAGCGCGCTTCGACAAGCGCTTTCACGTCTCGCCCTTCATGCCGATGGACCTGGAGTACGTGTGGTCGCTCGAGCGCTCGGATCACGGCCTCTCGATCGACATGCTGAACCTGCGCGCCGGTCGCCGGATCTTCGAGGCCCGGCTGCGGCTCGAGCGCCGTCCGCTCGACGGCCGCAACCTCGCGCGCGTGCTGTGGAGCTACCCCGGCTTCTCGCTCGGCACCCTGGCGGGCATCTACTGGCAGGCGCTCCGGCTGCGGCTCAAGGGCGTGCCGCGCTTCGCGCATCCGCGGGTCAGGGAGGCCTCGTGAAGTCGCCGTCCGTCTTCCAGGGGCGTGTGGCGAGCGTGCCCGTCGTTCCCGCGCGCGCCCGCACCCAGTTGGCCCCGCGCCTGGCGCGCTGGGCGCGCACCGCCCTGCACACCCGGCTCGCGGACCTGCGCTGGGGGCGGCTGGTGCTGCGCGACCAGCACGGAACGCGCACCTTCGGCGGCGCGGAGGGCCCCTGCGTCCACGTCGACGTGATCGATCCGGGCCTGTACACCGAGCTGCTGCTGCGGGGCACGATCGGCGCGGGCGAGTCCTTCGTGCGCGGCGGCTGGCGCTGCGACGACCTGGTGGGGCTCCTGCGGCTCCTGGTGCGCGCACGCGACGTGCTGACCCGCCTCGACAGCGGCCTGACGCGCGTCTTCGCGGCCCTGCTGCGCTGGGGTCCGGCGCGGCGCGACAACACGCGCCGCGGTTCGCGGCTCAACATCGCGGCGCACTACGACCTGGGGAACGACTTCTACGAGCTCTTCCTCGACCGCGAGATGATGTACTCGAGCGCGATCTTCGAGCACGACGCGCAATCGCTCGAGGACGCCCAGCTCGCGCGGCTGGAGAGCGTGTGCGCCAAGCTCGACCTGCAGCCGGGCCAGCGCGTGCTCGAGATCGGCACCGGCTGGGGCGGCATGGCGCTGTACGCCGCGCGGACGCGCGGTTGTCACGTGACGACCACCACCATCTCGCGCCAGCAGTTCGAGTATGCGCGCGAGCGCGTGGCGCGCGCGGGCCTGGAGGAGCGCGTCGAAGTGCTGTTCGAGGACTACCGCGACCTGCGCGGCCGATTCGACCGCCTGATCTCGTTGGAGATGATCGAGGCCGTCGGCGAGCGCTGGCTCGACACGTACTTCCGCGCGTGCTCCGAGCGCCTCGCGCCGGACGGGCTGTTCCTGCTGCAGTCCATCACCATCCGGGACCAGTACCACGCCGAGGCCTTGCGCTCGGTGGACTTCATCCAGCGCTACGTCTTCCCGGGCTCGAGCCTGCCGTCCCTGGCGGCGATCACGGAGCGCGTGGCGCGCGTCACGGACCTCAACCTGGTCGACCTGCACGACATCGGACCGCATTACGCACGCACGCTCGAGCACTGGCGCCTGCGACTGCTGCGACGGGCCGGCGAGGCGCGTGCGCTGGGCCACGGCGAGGAGTTCTTGCGCCTGTGGGAGTTCTACTTCGCGTACTGCGAGGCCGGCTTCCGCGAGCGCTCGATCTCCGACGTGCAGCTCCTGCTGGCCAAGCCCGCGGCCCGCGCGGAACGCTGGGCGGCGCGCGCCTGAGGACGCCCGCGTGCCGCGTCGGGCCGTGCTCGCGGAGTTCGCCGGCTTCCAGCTGGTCTGGTGCGCGTGCGTCGTGGGCGCGGCCCAGGGCACCAGCGTGCTCGGCGTGCTCGCCGCCCTGGCCTTCGTCGGCCTGCGTCTCGGCGCCGCACCCGCGCGGGGCCGGGCCTGGGCGGCGGTCGCGGCGGTCGCGCTGCTCGGCGCGCTGACCGACACGCTGCTCGCCCGGCTAGGCTGGCTCAGCTACGCCTGCGCGCCCGCCGCGACAGCGTTCGCCCCGGCCTGGATCGTGGCGCTCTGGGCCGCCTTCGCCGCGACCTTCCGGTCCTCGATGGCGTGGCTGACGCGTCGCGCCTGGCTCTGCGGTCTCTGCAGCGCCGCGTGCGCACCGATCTCTTACCTCGGCGCCGAGCGCCTCGGCGCGCTCAGCCTGCAGGCGCACACGCTGCCCGTGCTCGCGGGGATCGGACTGGTCTGGGCCTGTGCCGTGCCGGCGGCCGTTGCGCTCGAGCGCCGGGTCGCGGGCGCCTCGCGCACGGCCTGAGCGCCCGCGCCGCGCGCGCTCCGAGGGGTCCTACGCGGATCTGGGTACGCGTCCCGAGGCCCCGCGCAGCCTCGGGAAACAGGGTGTCTGTCCCGCAGCGGAGCCGGGCCGGCAGCTCGGCCTCCCCGCGCTCATCGCCCCGGGGAAGAAACTCCGATATTCACCTCGACTCGGCCGCGGAGGCCGAGGACGATCGATCGACCTTTCGTCCACCGCATGACACCTCCGACCCTCCTCGCGCCGCCTGACGCCCCGCCCGTTCCGCCGATCGAGTCGGTCGAATCCGACGACCCGGCGCTCTTCGATCCGACCGAGGAGGCACCGCGCGCGCTGCCCGTCAGCGCGCGCCCGACCGGCTTCTGGGTCACGATTCGGCGCTGGTTCGACTCGTGGGACCGCGAGGAGGTGCCGCTGTCCTCGCGCGGCAAGGTCGACTGGCTGCGCATCCTGCCCTTCGTGGCGCTGCACGGCGTGGTGTTCCTGATCCCGCTGGTCGGCTGGAGCTGGACGGCGGTCGGCGTCGCGGTCGGCCTGTACGCCGTGCGCATGTTCGCGATCACGGCCTTCTACCACCGCTACTTCTCGCACCGCACCTTCAAGACCTCGCGCGCGATGCAGTTCGTGTTCGCGTTGGTCGGCAACTCGGCGGTCCAGCGCGGTCCGCTGTGGTGGGCCGCGCACCACCGCGAGCACCACGCCAACTCGGACGGGCCGCTCGACGCGCACTCGCCGATCCAGCGGGGCTTCTGGTGGTCGCACATCGGCTGGATCACGGATCGCACCAACTTCGCGACGCGCCTGCACCGTGTGCGCGACCTGGCGCGCTTCCCGGAGCTGTGCTTCCTCGACCGTTTCGACGTCTTGGTCCCGGTGGTCGGCGCGGCGCTGACCTACGGGGCCGGCGAGCTGATCGCGGCGCTCTTCCCCGGCAGCGGCACCAGCGGAATGCAGCTCCTGGTCTGGGCCATCGTGTCGACGGTGGTGCTGTTCCACGCGACCTTCACGATCAACTCGCTCTCGCACCTGTTCGGCACACGGCCCTACGCCACCAAGGACCACAGCCGCAACAACGTCTGGCTGGCGCTGCTGACCTTCGGCGAGGGCTGGCACAACAACCACCACCACTACTCGGCCTCGGTGCGCCAGGGCTTCCGCTGGTACGAGATCGACCTCAGCTGGTGGGGGCTCGTGCTGCTGCGTTCCCTCGGGTTGGTCTGGGACCTGCGGCCGGTGCCCGCGCGCGTGCTGGCGCAGCGCCGACCGCGCGGACGGCGCTGAGCGGGGCGGACGATGACTCGGGGGCCGCAGCCGCTGCGTGTCCGACCGCTGGATGCCCGGAACTGGCCGGACCTGGAGCGCTTGTTCGGCGCGCGCGGCGCCTGCGGCGGTTGCTGGTGCATGACGCCGCGGCTCCCGCGCGCGGTCTACGAGCGCAACAAGGGTGCGCGCAACAAGCGCGCGCTGCGCGAGCTGGCGCAGTCGGGCGCAGAGCCGGGCCTGCTGGCCTACGCCGGCCGTGAACCCGTCGGCTGGATCGCGCTCGGCCCGCGCGAGGACTTCCCGCCCCTGGCGCGCTCACGCGTCGCCCGGCCGCTCGACGAGCGGCCGGCCTGGATCGTGGTCTGCCTGTACGTGCGCCCGGATCAGCGTGGCCAGGGCGTCAGCGGCGCCCTGATCGCGGCGGCGGTCGCGCACGCGCGCAAGCGCGGCGCACGCCTGCTCGAGGCTTTCCCGCACGATCCCCGGCGCGGCGAGAAGCTCGTGCCGGTGTTCGCCTGGACCGGCATCGCGCCGCCCTTCCGCGCCGCGGGCTTCGTCGAGGTCGCGCGCCGCACGCCCAAGCGGCCGTACCTGCGGCGCGAGCTGCGCTGAACCGGCTCTCAACCGCCCGGCAGCGGGATGCCCGGGCCGGCATTGGGATCGCCGCCCTTCGGCACGCCGGGCTTGTAGGCGGTCGTGCACCAGGTCTTCCAGGCCTCGTCGAACTCGGAGTAGCTCCAGCCGAAGAGCTCCTTGAACTTCGCGCGGTGCAGGTCGGGCAGCTTGGTGCCGGTCGGGATGCCCTGCGCGTCGAAGTTGCGCTTCAAGGCCCACATGAACTCGCCCAGCTTGTCGGGCTTGGTGGCGATCAGGAAGTCGACCATCGACCAGGTGGTGAAGTGGTGGTCGAGCCGCAGCTCGGAGTAGCGCTTGAGTCCGACCAGCTCCGCCATGCGCGGGAACTCGCCCTCGGCGATCAGCTTGAGCACCTCGGGCTTCCAGTTCTCCTTGCGCGTCTCCTCGGCCACCGCGCCCTCGTCGGCGTCGAACGAGTTGTAGCGCGGGTCGAGCTCGCGCTCCATGTAATGCGCCAGCCCCTCGTGCAGCCAGACGAAGGTGTCGTAGTTGTAGTGCGCGAGGCCGTCGTACAGGTTGTGCGCCAGGTTGAAGACGATGTGTCCGTGCATCCCGGCGTCCTGGCGCAAGGAGCCCTGGTCGGGGTGCGTGACGAAGCTGAGCACGCCGCGGGTCACGTAGTGCCAGCGCTGCGAGCGCTTCGACTGCACGCCGCACTGGCTGGTCAGGTAGGTGACCGAGGCGCTGACGCTGGGCAGCACGAGCACCTCGTACTTGTCCTGCATGCCCAGGTAGGGACCCTCACCGAGGTACGTCGCGCCGATGGTCCACTGCGTTCCGGCGGCGGGGAAGGTCAGCTCCTTCGAGCCGCTCAGCTCCAGGAAGCGCGCGTGCGCGTCCTCCAGCCGCTGGGCGTAGACGTGCGCGCGCAGCCAGGGGTCGATCTGCGTGGTCTCGGGTTTGACCTCGGGCAGCACCGCGCGCAGACGCGTCAGCTCGGCCAGCCACTTCTTCTTCTCGTCGAGCTTGACCTTCCACGGGCCGAGCGCGAAGCCCAAGCGGAAGTTCTTGGTCTCGATCCAGCGCAGCTCGCACTCGGGCAGGAGCTCCTGGGCCTTGGCCGTGTCGCTGGCGCCGAAGGCGAAGCCGCCGTGCGACACCAGGCCCGCAGCCTGCAGCTTGGCCGGGTCGTTGCGGCAGTAGGGGCACTCCGTCGGGTCGGTGGGCTTCTTCTTCTGCGCGGCCGCCGGCGCGGCGGTCAGCGCCAGCGCCAGCAGTCCCACGAACGCGCGCGCGATCCGGTTGCGTATCCTGCCGTTCATGGCGCGCTCAGATGCGCTCCTTCCACTTCTTGGCCATCTCGATCGCTTCGAAAGCCGAGAGCTGCTCGAGTGCGGCGTCGCCGTCGACGATCCCGCGCAACGCGTTGATCGTCACGACGCGGATCTCGTTGTCGACGTCGTCGAGCAGCGGCTTGAGCGTCGGCAGCGCCGACTTGTCGCCGCAGCCCGCCAGCATCTTGAGCGCTGCGATGCGCGCCTTGCGCTCGCCGCCCAGTCGGGCGAGCAGGAGCTTGGTCGGCTCCGGCCCGCGCACCCATTCGAGCGCCGTGCGCAGCTCCGCGCCGCGCTTGGCCCAGTGCTTCTGCGCGATCTCGAAGACCGCGTCGAAGGCCGCCAGCGAACCGGTCGAAGTGGTGCACAGCGCCGCGGCGTAGCGCTCCTCGGGCTCGGCCTTCTCGCCCTGCTTGACGACCTTGGCCCAGGCCGCCTCGGCGGGCGCGCGGATCTCCTTGTCGGGGAAGGCCGCGGCGCGCCACAGCGCGAAGCAGCGGTGGCGCAGGTCGCGGTGCTCGAACTCCTTGGCCAGCAGGCGCGTCTGGTCGGCGGCGGTCAACTCGACCAGCACGCTCTTCAGCCGCTCGAGCACCGCCTCGTCCTTCTCCCGGCCGTAGCGGTCGAGGAGCGTGGGCACCGCGGCGGCGCCGGCAGAGATCACGCCCTGGCGGCCGCCCTCGGCCATCTCGGGGATCGTGGCCTTGACCAGGCGCTCGACGTCGGTCGCCAGCTGTTCCTTGTTGGCCGGCTTGGGCCAAGCGCTCAGGTACGCGACCTTGGTGGGGTCGAACTTCTCGGCCTTCTTGGCGGCGTCGCGCAGCAGCGGGTCGCCGCCTTGCGGCGGAACTTTCGGCGCGGCGTGGAGCGGCGCGCCGAGCACGGCGCACAGGAGCAGCAGGGCGGGGGACTTCATGGGACTCCGGCTTTCAGACGGTGTTGCCACAGGGTCGGGACACAATCCTTCCATGCAGGGTCGACGATGACGAGCTTCGAAGCATCCAAGGCCTTTCCGATCGCCTGCCGGGCGGAGTCCGCCTCGACGTAGAAGAAGTCGACCGCGCCGAGCTCGAGCACGACCTCGGCCGGCACCGGCTCGCTGCCGCGCTTCTGGAGCTGCACGAGTTCGAAGGCGCCGGGTGTCTCGAAGACCTCCGACCACTCCCCGGGCGCCAGGGTCGCCGCCGCCTGCCAGGCCTCGACGCCGATCTCGCGGCAGGTGCCGCGGCGCTCGACCTGCGCCGGTCCGACCAGCGGCCCGCGCGCGTCGGCGCCGGCGCGCACGGCCGCGAGGAAGGCCAGCGCCTCGCTGCGCGCCCGTTCACGGCGCTCCGGATCGATCGAGCGCGCGGCGTGCAGCGGCAATACGACGTTGGTCAGCGCCAGCGCGCGTGTGTGCGTCTCGGAGCTCTGGGGCAGCATGGCGGCGAACACCGCCGCGACGCCCTCGACCTCCTGCGCCGAGATCGCCTGGCCGTTGAGCGCCAGGACCGTGTCGGCGGGCCAGGCGACCCCGGCGGCCGGAGCGACCGGGGCCGGCGGGCTGCAACCGAGGGCGCCCAGCGCGCACAACACCGTCTGCCGGAGGGGGAGCGCCATGTTCGCGCATCCTAGCGCTGCGCGCGTCGCCGGTTGCCGTTCAGGCTTCCTCGGTCTGGGCCGGGGCGTCGAAACAGGCCACGAAGCGCGCCGTGTTGTCGACCACGAAGCGGTACGCGCTCAGGATGTTCTCCTCGATCGCGTCCAGGCCGCGCTCGACCAGCAGCGGGCCGAAATAGGCCTGGTTCTCGATGTACAGCGAGCGCGGGTCCTTGCTGTACGACTCGACGCGCAGCGCGAACTGGCCCGGCTTGCCCTGGCCTTCCTTGAACACCAGCCGGATGCCGAACAGGTTGGGGTCGCGCGCGAAGCTCTCGGTCTCGTGGTCGAAGCCGAACATGCCCTGCTTGAGGAACACGCGGCTGTCCTTGAAGTGGCGCGGGTTGATCAGCGTCTGGACCGTCACCTGCTGGCCGGTGAAGACCTGGATGCCGCGCAGCTCGCAGACCTGGGCGGCGATCTCGCGCACGCGCACGGCAAAGCTGTCGTAGGTCAGGCTCGAGAGCTCTTCGCGGAACTGGAAGCGATCGGGCATGAAGGCCGCGAAGGAGTGCGCGCCCGGCAGGTGCACCGGGTTGGAGAGCACCGCCCCGTTCTGCGTCACGTTGAAGCTCGTGTAGGCCGGCTCCGCGTTCTGGAACATCCGGTTGTGGAGCTTCTGGATCGGCGCCGCATCGGGTTGCAACGGCGGATGGAAGAGCTCGCTGACCAGGGCGATCGTGCGCGGCGTGTACAGCATGGTAGAGCGCTGGGGCGGGGGACGGGGGGCAGACGACCCCTATTCCTGGGCCGGAAACGTCGGCCCTGGAACCCCGCTCCCCGGCGTTCCTGCGACTTCGATTCTAAGCGCCCGCCGTCCGGGCGTCGCCCTACCAGTCGACCACGAAACCGTTGCTGACGTTGGCCGTGGCCGGCGGGCAGAAGGAGGTCGACGCGTTGCGGTACCAGGCGGCATAGAAGCGCCGCACACCCATCCCGGGCGTCACGCCACCGCGCGCCGAGAGCGTCAGCGTCGCGTCGTTGGCGAAGGCGCTGTTCGGGAACCAGGCCTCGCCCGCCAGCGCCGCCCGCCCGCGCAGGCGCACCAGCGTGCCGTTCGCGCACAGCGTGCCGTCGTGGAACACGCGGTCGTCGGGCAGGTCGTGCTGCAGGAACATCGTGAAGGCGCTGGCGGGCGTCGACGAGGCGTGCAGCACCACGTCGTCGAGCGCCGGTTCGCCGCTGGCGTCGAGCGCCGCGCCCGACGGATCGAAGCTGTGTGCGCAGCCGCGGCCGGGTGCGCCGGCGTTGCCGCAGGGGCAGGGCGTCGTGTGGTCGGTCAGCGTGCCGTCGCCGGCGCAGAAGGCCTGGAAGCGCAGGTCGGAGTCGGGCACCGGGACGCCGCTGACGACCACGTCGTGCACGACCTTGTACTGCGTGATCGTCAGGTCGCCGAGCACCGGGCCGACGTTCGCGTCGAAACGGAAGTTGTAGGTCGACTCCCAGCGCAGCGCGTTGGAGTTCGGATCGACGGCGAAGGGCACGGTGCTCCAGGCCAGCTCGCCGCCCGCGTGCAGCGCGGTCCAGTCCGTGCCGTCCCGGTCGAGGCCGCCCAGACCGTCGCCGCCCAGGTAGGGCACGTCGCGGAAGCCCACGTTGCTCGCCGTCGAACCGTCGGCCAGCGGCACGCGGAAGCCGCCGATGGCGCGCTCGCTGTTCTGGTTGAAGAGCGCGTACTCGTAGTGCCACACACCGCCGCCGAGGTCGGTGACGCGCGCGCCGAGCCACAGCCGGGCCTCGCCGTCGTAGGGCGCGAGCGTGCCCTCCGGCACCGAGAGCTCCACGAGCGTCACGCCCGGATCGACCACGCGCCAGGCCGCCAGGCCGGGCTCCATGCGCACGGTCGGGTTGAGCATCTGGAACTGGAAGCCCGCCGTGGGGGTGGACGGCACGCAGGAGAACTCGCGCCACGAGATGTTGTTGTCGCTGTTGTTGGCGCGCGCGTCGTCGAGCGCCACGTAGGTCATCTCGCCGAAGTAGCGCACGCTGGCCGAGCTGGGCTCGAGCTCGCTGGTCAGCATCTGGATCCGGCCGTTGTTGCCGCCTGCGGGGTGCGTCGGCGTCGCCAGGTACTCGCCGGTGTGGGGATTGACCTGGTACTTGGGGCCCAGGCTCGACGGATTGCCGTTGGAGCTGGCGCTGTAGGGGTCCGAGCAGCCGACGCCCAGGCGCTGCGAGTTCCCCGAGGGGATGCAGTTGGTGCAGCACACGTTGCCCGACAGCGCGATCGAGGCGTGCTTGAGCCAGCTCTGGCCCAGCGACTCGAAGCGCCCAGCGCCGCCGACCACGGCGTACTTGTACAGCTGGCCGCCCATCAACGGGTGGTTCACCGAGCCCGCGATCCAGTTCAGCTCGGCGCCCCCGATGTTGCAGGACGTCGTGCCCAGCGCGACCGCGTCGTAGGCGCCGACCACGTTGTAGTTGGTGACGCCCAGCACGTCGCCGCAGATCACGTCCGGTCCGACCGGCGGGAGCGTGCAGGTCTGGAAGCCGATCGCCGGCGTGGCCAGGGCCACGCCGGCGATCCAAGCGAGCCAGGAGGTGCAGGCCGAGGTCACGCGGCTCCTACCAGTCGATCACGAACCCGTTGGTCACGTTGGCCGTGGCCGGCGGGCAGAACGAGGTCGACGCGTTGCGGTACCAGGCCGAGTAGTAGCGGCGCTGGCCCTGGCCCGGCGTGACGTTGCCGCGCTGCGAGAGCGTCAGCGTCGCGTCGTTGGGGAAGGCCGAGTTGGGGAACCAGGCTTCGCCCGCGACGGCGCCGCGGCCGCGCAGGCGGATCAGCGTGCCGCCGGCGCACAGCGTGCCGTCGTGGAAGATGCGGTCATCGGGCAGCTCGTGCTGCAGGAACATCGTGAAGGCGCTGGCCGGCGTGAAGGAGGAGTGCAGCACGACCGTGTCGATGTGCGGGTCGCCGCTGGCGTCGAGCGCCGCGCCTCCGGCGTCGAAGCTGTGTCCGCAGCCGCGGCCGGGCGCCCCGTTGTTGCCGCACGGGCAGGGCGTCGCGTGGTCGGCCTGCGTGCCGTCGCCGAAGCAGAAGGCCTCGAACAGCACGTTGGGGTCGGGCACCGGCACGCCGCTGATCACGACGTCGTTGACCACCTGGTACTGCGTCAGCGTGATGTCGCCGACCACCGGGGCGACGTTGGCGTCGAAGCGGAAGTTGTAGCTCGACTCCCAGCGCAGCGCGTTCGAGTTCGGGTTGGTCGCGAAGGGCGTCGTCGCCCAGGTCACGAAGCCGCCGGCGTGCGCGCCGGCCCAGTCCGTGCCGTCGCGGTCGACCCCGGCCAGCCCGTCGCCGCCGAGGTAGGGCACGTCGCGGAAGCCGATGTTCGTGACCGTGGCGGCGAAGGCGCAGGGGACCTGGACGCGCCCGATGGCGCGCTCGCTGTTCTGGTTGTAGAGCAGGTACTCGTAGTGCCAGGTCCCATTGCCCAGATCGGTGACGCGCGCCCCGAGGAAGACCTTGGCCTCGCCGTCGTAGGGCGCGGACGAATCCTCCGGAACGGAGACCTCGAAGATCTGCACCTGCGGGTCGGCGACCTGCCAGGCGTAGATCCCGGCCTGCTTGCGCACCGTCGACCCGAACGCCGTGAAGTTGTAGCCCGCGGTCGTGGTGCCCTCGGCGACCGTGAACTCGCGCCACGAGATGTTGTTGTCGCTGTTGTTGGCGCGCGCATCGTCGAGCGCGACGTAGGTCATCTCGCCGAAGTAGCGCACGGTGGCCGAGCTGGGGGCGAGCTCGCTCAGCAGCATCTGGATCCGTCCGTTGTTGCCGCCCGTCGGGTGCGTCGGCGTCGCGACGTACTGGCCCGTGTGCGGGTTGGCCTGGTACTTGGGACCGAGGCTGCCCTGGCTGCCGTTGAGGCTGCCGCCGTAGGGATCGGAGCAGCCGATGCCGAGCAGCGAGCCCGAGCCCGAGGGCGCGCAGTTCGTGCAACAGGTCGTGCCCTGCAACGCCGTGAAGGCGTGCTTGAGCCAGCTCTGTCCGAGCGACTCGAACCGGCCCGAGCCGGAGACCTCCTGGTACTTGTAGACCTGCCCGCCCATCAGCGGGTGGTTGATCGTGCCCGAGAACCAGTTGAGCAGCGCGCTGCCGACGTTGCAGGAGGTCGTGCCGAGCGCCACCGCGTCCATGTTGCCCGAGATGTTGTAGTTGGCGGCGTTCGAGACGTCGCCGCAGATCACGTCGGGGCCGACGGGCGGGTTGCTGCAGAAGACGCTCTGGAACGCGGGCGCGCCCGAGGCGAGTCCGGCGACCGATGCCAGGGTCCAGAGCTGGGCGCGGTGCACGAGGAAACGCAGGCGGAGGGGGGCTCTCATGATCTCTCCTCGAGATGCGAAGGGGACGGTCGCAGCCGAACCTCCAAAGCCGGGGACGAGATCCGTGGCCGCGCCGCTGGACAGTACCCCGGCCCGGCGATCCTGTCACCAGGGCCGGCCCGGAACGACCGCCGGACGGGAGCCATCCCCGAGAAACGCCGGTGGCCGGCCCATCCGGACCGGCCACCTCGTGTGCAGCCTGCTCCGCCCGTGCGGAGCCGGCCAGCTCAGCCGTCGCTCACCAATCGATCACCCAGCCGTTGGTCACGTTGGCCGTGGCCGGCGGGCAGAAGGTGGTCGACGCGTTGCGGAAGAAGGCCGAGTAGTAGCGGCGCGCGCCGCTGCCGACCGTCACGCCGCCGCGCTGCGAGAGCGTCAGCGTCGCGTCGTTGGGGAAGGTCGAGTCGGGGAACAGCGAAGCCCCGCCCGCGGCGTTGCGGCCGCGCAGGCGCACCAACGTGCCGCCTGCGCACAGCACACCGTCGTGGAAGGTCTGGTCGCCGACCGCGTCGTGCTGCATGAACAGCGTGAAGGCCGCCGAGGGCATGCCGGTGGCGTCGAGCTGGACCGTGTCGGCCGCCGCGACCCCGAAGGCCTGCAGGTGCGCACCCGCCGCCGAGAAGCTGTGCGCGCAGCCGTTGGCCGCGCCGCCGATGTTGCCGCACGGGCAGGGCGTGGTGTGGTCGGCGCCGAAGGTGTCGTTGGTGCAGATCGCGTTGAAGGTCGGCGCGATGCCCGGGACCTGGATGTTCGGCACGATGATGCTGTTGACGACCTTGTACTGGCCGAGCGTCACCGAGCCGTTGACCGGCGCGGCGTTCGAGTCGAAGCGGAAGTTGTAGGTCGTCTCCCAGCGCAGGGCGTTGGAGTTGTTGTTGGAGTTGAACGGCACCGTGGCCCAGGACACCGCGCCCGCGGCGAAGGTGCCCGGCCAGTCCGTGCCGTCCTGGTTGACGCCGCCGACGCCGTCGCCGCCCAGGTAGGGCACGTCGCGGAAGCCGATGTTCGTCACCGTGTTGCCCGCCGGGCAGGGCACGCTGAACGAGCCGATCGCGCGCTCGCTGTTCTGGTTGTAGAGCGCGTACTCGTAGTGCCAGACGCCGCCGCCGAGGTTGGTGACGCGCGAGCCGAGGTAGACCTTGGCTTCGCCGTCGTACGGCGCGGCCGAGCCCTCGGGCACGGAGATCTGCGTGATCGTCACGGCCGGATCGGCGACCTTCCAGGCGTAGATGCCGGCCTGCATGCGCACGGTCGGGTTGATCTCGCCGAAGTTGTAGCCGGCCGTCGCCGTGCCGGTCGTGCAGGACAGCTCGCGCCAGGAGATGTTGTTGTCGCTGTTGTTGGCCTGCGCGTCGTCGAGCGCCACGTAGGTCATCTGGCCGAAGTAGCGCACGCTGGCCGAGCTCGGCTCGAGCTCGGAGAGCAGCATCTGGATGCGGCCGTTGTTGCCGCCGCTCGGGTGGGGGGGCGAGGCGTTGTACGTGCCGGTGTGCGGGTTGACCTGGTACTTCGGACCGAGGCTGCCCTGGCTGCCGTTGAGGCTGCCGCCGTAGGGGTCGGAGCAGCCGATGCCGAGCTTCGAGCCGGTGCCCGAAGAGGTGCAGTTCGTGCAGCACAGGTTGCCCTGCAGCGCGGTGAAGGCGTGCTTCAGCCAGCTCTGGCCGAGCGACTCGAAGCGGCCCGAGCCGTTGACGACCTTGTACTTGTAGACCTGCCCGCCCATCAGCGGGTGGTTGACCGTGCCCGAGAACCAGTTGAGCAGCGCGTTGCCGACGTTGCAGGAGGTCGTGCCGAGCGCGACCGCGTCCATACCGCCGGAGATGTTGTAGTCGGTGGCATCCGACACGTCGCCGCAGATCACGTCCGGGCCGACGGGGGGGAAAGTGCAGCTGGTCTGGGCGTGGCTGGTCGGAGCCAGGGCTGCCAGGGCCGCGACCGCCATGTACGAGAGGGCCCGCGCTTGGCGCAGGCGTGCGATGAACTGCATGAGGACCTCGATCTGGGGAGAGGGTGAGACCTGTGCCGGCGTGCTCAGCCGCGCGCCGGATCTGCCGATGCTGGACCCCGCCCGCACGGCGGGTAGGGATCGTCACCTATCCAGAATATCAGGGCCGGTGACCATCCGGGACCAGGACGGGGGAGCGCCGCTGCCTGTTCCCCGTCTCCAGCGTTCCCACCCCCCGCGCGCCGTCCTGCCCGAACGTGGCCACGGGGCGCCCCCCCGGGGCGGGGGGGCCGGGCGCCGGGCCGGGAGGGGGGGGCGGCCCGGGGGGGGCCCCCCGGCGAGGCCAA
>Ga0315912_10000531_pt1 | contig 67045 bp, 57 predicted proteins | sample VfabasoilMG_FD_204469 | JGI IMG/M metagenome (GOLD analysis project Ga0315912, IMG submission 204469) | Garden soil microbial communities collected in Santa Monica, California, United States - V. faba soil | ecosystem: Environmental > Terrestrial > Soil > Garden | place: USA: California... | reverse complement strand
CAGTCGGAAGGTCGTTCCGTGATAGGCGAGGGGCTGCGGCCCGAGGGCGAGGCGCGAGGCCGAAGCTGTATCGGGCCCCAACTACAGTGGGGGCGAGCGCCGAGTAACAACGCCATCGGGCTGCAGAACCGTACGGAACGAACTTCCGACTTGAGGCACTAGTCCCCTAGGCGAGGTGGCGTTCGACGAACGCGACGAGCTTGCTCGCGCTGCCTGGATTGCCGGACATCTGATCGATCACCTGGCCGCCTTTGAATAGGAGGAGGGTCGTCGGGGAGCGGATCTGATACGAAAGCGGGGTCAGCAGGTTTTCGTCGATGTTGAGCTGAAAGACCCGCAACTTTCCGGTCATGTCCCGAGCGAGGGCCTGGAGGTGAGGGGCGATCGCGCGACACGATCCGCACCAAACTGCCCAAAAGTCCACGAGGACGAGGGTCGTGGAATTCAGAACGTCGGCTCGAAAGCTCGCATCGGTCACTGGGGTGAGCTCGGCCATCGAAGGGAAATCGCTCGCATCACGGCCCAATGGGGCTGAATGGGCTTCACGTCCCAGAGGGGCTGATGGGGACGTGAGAGCCATGTGACGAGGATGCGTCGAGAGGGAGCCACGTGCAAACGGTCCGTTCGAGTCCGGTGGACGTTCACGGTACGCACGGACTAGGCTTGCCGTGGGGAGCCAAGACCAGCACATGCCTCGTATCTTCATCTCGACGTCCCTTGCGGAGCGCTGGATGAGCCTCGGGCGGGTGCAGCTCGAGGGTGATCTCCTCCGACTCGATGTCGGCGGTGTCCCGATGACGTTCTTCATCGAGCCCGCGGTGGTGTTCGAGGCCGTCGATGGTGACGCGCCGGACCGTTACGGATTGATGGGCTCCGTCAAGAGCGTTCGCGAGCTCGCTCAGATCGCGGCCGAACACTTCGAGACGTCCGTCGTGATCCACGACATGGCTTACACCGTTCGCCAAGGGTTTCTCGCGATTGCGGTCGGGTACGACGGCATGGAGCTCCAGCTCGACTCGGCTTCGTGGGCGCGGTTGACGTCGATCCTGTCCCAATACGCGTCCGTCTAACGGACCGGCCCGATCGCATCGGTCGCGTGTTCCGCTGCACCGGCTGGGCGTTCGGCAGTGCATACGGCAGACTCCCAGTCGGGAGATCGAACCATGATGTTGGGCCTCTTCATCGCATCAGCGCTTTTGTATGGCGCGGCATCCGTCGCCTACGGGAGCGAGCGAAGTCACGATCGCGAGGACGGGCGCGAGGGGATCGAGCGGTTCGGTCGACTGTTTTTGGCGTTCGGTGCAGCGCTGCACTTTCTCGCGATCGGTGTGCAGTGCGTCCAAGGGGACCACCCGCTCAAGAACATCTTCCTGGCCACCAGTTTCGCGACGTGGGCTGCCGTGCTGGGTTATCTGCCGCTGTCGCGGCGGCTCTCGGCCCTGGGATCGGTCATGGCACCGATCGGCCTCGTGGGGTTGGTGCTCGGGGTCGTGTTCAGTCGCGTGGGTGGTTCGGGCGTTCCGGGCGCGACGGCCTTGGCTTCGGCCCATGTGACCCTCGCCGCGATCGGGTTCGCGGGGTTCACTTTGGCGGCGGGAGTCGCGGGACTTTATCTCGTCGTCGAGCGCCGCCTCCGCAACAAAGTCTTTCGGCGAGGGTCCCCAGGAATGTCGTTGACGGGTCTCGATCGGCTCCAGCATCTTCTGGTCCTTCTGATGACGCCCGTCTTCACGTTGGCCATCGTGACCGGCGTGCTCTGGATCCTCGAACGCGGCGGCCCGGAACATTTGGGCGGTCGTCTGTTCGAGATCATCGTCGGTGCGATCGCATGGGCGGCGTCGGCCGGCTTGTTGGTCGCACGTGCCGTGTGGGGGACCCGAGGGCGGCGTTCCGCGATCCTCACTTTGGTGTCGTTCGCCGCGATGGTCCTCATCGTGATCTCGTACGGGGTGGGGGCATGAGCACGCTGCTCGCGATGGGCCTCAACCACAAGAGTGCGCCCGTCGAGCTGCGCGAACGCTTCGCCGTGGCGACCGAGGAGCACGGCCCGATCTTGCAGCGTATTCGCGAGCGAGCCGAGTTGGCCGAAGTCATGGTCGTCTCGACGTGCAACCGGGTCGAGATCTATGGGGTCGCCAAAGACCTTACGCCCGGACCCCGTGCGCTCGCTGAGTTCGCTCAGCTCCGTTCGATCGACCCCGGGTTGCTCGACGGACACCTCTTCGTTCGGGGCGAAGCCGACGCAGCCCGCCATATCTTTCGCGTGGCTGCGAGCCTCGAGTCGATGGTCGTGGGCGAACCGCAGATCTTGGGACAGCTCAAAGACGCGTTTGCCAAAGCGAAGGAAATCGGGGTGGTCGGCCCGATCCTGGACCGTTGTTTGAGCCTCGCGATCAAGAGCGCCAAACGGGTCCGTACTGAAACCGAAATCGCACGCGGTGCCGCGAGCATACCGTCGGTCGCGGTCGACCTCGCAACCCGGATCTTCGGGAATCTCACGGGTTGCACCGTGCTCATCGTGGGTGCGGGCGAAATGGCCGAGCAAGCAGCTGTCCACCTGCGGGCCTCGGGTGCCACCGAAATCGTCGTCGTGAACCGCTCGGAGGAGCGTGGGCAGACCCTGGCCGACAAGATCGGAGGCCGCTACGAAAGGTGGGAGCGGCTCGAGGCCCAACTGACCCGCGCCGATGTCGTCGTGACCAGCACCGGTTCCACACTACCCGTCATCGATCGGAGCACGATCCGACCCGTGATGCGAGCGCGCCGACAACGGCCGCTCTTCTTCGTCGACATTGCGGTTCCACGAGACGTGGACCCTGCGGTCGGGCAAGCCGACCATGTGTTTTTGTACAACGTCGACGACCTCCAAAGCATTGTTCACGACAACCTTCGGATCCGCGCCGGCGAAGCCGAGCGCGCCGACGCCCTCATTCACGATGACGTCGAAGCGTTCTTGCAATGGATGCGGTCACGCTCGGTCGGGCCATTGCTCGGTAAGCTGCAACACCATGGGAGAACCGTCGTCGATGCCGAGGTCAAGCGTGCGCTCAAGCGTCTCCCTACGCTCGATGAGAAGCAGCGCGCCGTGGTCGAACAGATGGGCCGCGCGATCATGCAGAAGCTCCTTCACCGCCCAATGACGAACCTCCGCAAAGCCGCGGATGGAACCGAGGAGCCACCAGACGGGGTGGCACTCGCGGATGCATTGGCGACCTTGTTCGACCTCGAGTCGGGGATGAGCGGTGTCAGTTCCGACGAACGATCGGGGCCCGAGCATCCCGCCCCCGAGCCCACCACTTTGCCCCGCCCCGAACCATCATGACCTTCGACGCGCGCTTGCTCGATCAACCGATCCGTCTCGGCACGCGAGGGTCCGACCTCGCTCTTTGGCAGGCTCACCACGTCCAGGATCTGCTGCGTCGCCAGTGGGGCACGCGGTTGCAGATCCAACTCGACGTGATCACGACCGAGGGTGATCGGATCCAAGACCGCCCACTCCACGAGATTGGCGGCAAGGGCCTCTTCGTCAAAGGCATCGAACAGCGCTTGCTCGATGGGTCCATCGATCTCGCCGTGCACAGCATGAAGGACCTGCCGGCGTTTTCGCCCAAAGGCCTCCTCGTCGCGTGCACGCCCAAGCGCGAAGACCCGCGCGATGCACTGATCGTGGGCACCGATGGTAAGCCGGCCCTGCTCGCGAAGCTCCCCAAAGGGACCCGGATCGGAACCGGGAGCCTTCGTCGTGGTGCGCTCGTGCGGCGAATCAATCCATTGGTCGAGGTCGTGCCGATTCGCGGCAACGTCCCAACGCGAGTCGCCAAGGTCGATCACGGCGAAGTGGATGCGGTCATCCTCGCGGCTGCCGGCCTGCGGCGCCTGGGTCTCGAAGAACGGATCAGCGAATACCTCAAGGTCGAGAGCTTTTGCCCGTCGCCGGCGCAGGGGATCCTCGCCCTCCAATGCCGAACCGACGACGAACGCCTTCGCACCTTGCTCGAGCCCTTGCGCGACGGCGTGACCTGGATGTGTGCCGCAGCCGAGCGGGCGTTTCTCCAGGTTCTCGGAGCCAACTGTACGGTCCCCGTCGGCTGTTTTGCCGAGCTGCGAGCGGACGACGTGCTGAGCGTCTCCGGAGTCATCGCGGATCCTTCAGGACGCCCCTGCTTCATGGCGAGCAAGATGTCGCACCCGCGGGAGGCCGAGGAACTCGGCCGGCGTCTGGCCCAGGATCTGCTCGCGCTCGGAGCCCGTCGCATCGGCCAACTCGTGGCTTGATCTAAACGGGCCTGGCCGTGTGGCTCGAGCTCTGTGTTCGGGGGGCCTCCGGACGACCCTGTCGAGTCACAGCCCCACTCGCAGGCTCGTGGCGCCGCTCTTCCCCCGGCGCTTTCGCGCGACGTCCGGTCGAGGTGTCGGCCACTGCATGACGCGCGACCTCCGTTGGGGCTTCGATCGACGCGTCACTCTCGTGCCAGCACGAGAATGTGACACTCGCGACCGAAGATGGGTGTTTCGGTGGCAGATGGCGCGACCCCATCCGCGTCGAATCGAGGTCGATGCATTCACGTCGTCGATCCATCGAGCGACCAGATCCTCGATCCCGAGGCCGGTCGTCCCGTTGGATGGAGTGTGCTCGAATGCCAGGTCGGTGACTTCGGCCACGGACATACAACGCCTACCCATCCAAAAGCGGCCGCGTCCGGAATACAGTCGCACATTTCGCTCTCGTCGTCGCAGTGGCCAAGAAATTGACTGCGTCCATTCCCACGCGCGAATCGGTTCGGATCCAAGTCGAACAGTGATTCGACCACAACGACCTGCAGCGCTGATGATATTCGGAACGGACCGCGTCGATTCGCGCATCGTGCAGATTCCACAAATGGGCCTTTATCTTGGGCAAGCAACCCCGTACCCTCGCGATGAGTCGTCGTCGTTGGTGACGATGAGATCGAAATGCCAGTGGGGCCCAATGAGCGTGCATGAACGTTGGCGGAGGGATCGACGGCGAGAATGGTCAAAGCTCCTATCCGGTCGAGGGCATCGGTCAAACATCGTTGTACTGGACGATCTCATGCAGCAGCAGCATCGTCGGCGACCGTAGGCCCCTTCGCATTGGCATCGATTGCAAAGTCCGTTCATAGGTTTCCACGTCCCCACCGGGCAGCATTGAGGCCCTCCAGGGGCACGTGACCAATTTTGAGAGGAGAGTGAGATGCGTACGACAAGCACGGCACTAAAAACCGACTGGACCGTTAGCCAAGATCCGGCAGTATTGGACCCGAGTCTCGGCCCCTGGGCGACGGAGGCGCAGACGATCGCCATTCAAAAGGCGCTCGCGAACATCTCTCCGTCCGATGGCCAGCCGGGGTCGATCCTGGCTTCACCATCCCGATCCAACCCCGATTACTACTACCACTGGACTCGGGACGGGGCCCGAACCATGCGGACGTTCGAACATCTGTACGAGACGAGCTCCGGCTCGATCCAGCAGCAATACGATGAGTTGCTGCTCGCGTACACCGAGTTCACCAAACTGACACAAACGACCCCGACGGTCAGCAACAGTTTGGGTGAACCCAAATTCTATGTCACGGGCCAGGATTACTCCTTGCCGTGGGGTCGTCCGCAAAACGACGGACCTGGACAACGGGCGCTCATCTTGACGCGCTGGGCCCAACGCCTGCTCCTGGATGGCCAGCAGGAATACGTCACTGGTGTGCTGTATGACGGCCAAGAGCCGTCGTTCAGCGTGATCAAAGCCGACTTGGATTTCATTGGAAACCATTGGGGCGATCACTGCTTCGACCTGTGGGAAGAAGTCGATGGCACGCACTTCTATACGCGCATGCAACAGCGCGCCGCACTCCGGGAAGGTGCCGCCCTGGCCAGTCAACTCGGGGATGGGGGCGCTGCGACTTTCTACAATCAACAAGCGGAGGCCATCGAAGGTCAAATGGGACGGTTCTGGAATGCGTCCACGAACACCTTGCTCGCGACGATCGATCGGGTCGGAGGAATCGACTATAAGTCGGGCTTGGATTCGTGCGTCGTCATCGCGTCCTGCGAGACGTATTCGCCACAGTATTCATTTTTCCCACCGAATGACGATCGGGTCCTCGCGACAGCGTACGTGTTGTCGCAAACCTTCGATGGGTTGTACCCGATCAACCAGGTCAATCAGACCGCAAACGGTTATCCGATCTTTCCTGCCATCGGACGCTACCCCGAGGATACCTACAATGGCGGGTCTTCTCGTGCGCAAGGAAACCCCTGGTTCCTCTGCACGTTGGCGTTGAGCGGGCTCTGCTACAAATCCGCAATATTGTACACGCAGTCTGGCTCGATCACGGTGAGTGCGCTGAACGTCGCACTGCTCACATCGGCGGCCAAACTCGTGGACAGCACAGCGATTCTGTTGGTCGGAGAGACGGTCACCACCGGAATGACGAAGTTCTCGACGATCGTGCAAGGTCTCGTTGCGATGGGCGACGCCTATCTGCAAAGAGTACGGTTACACGGCGCGCAGGATGGCTCGCTGTCGGAGCAGTTCGACCGCACGACGGGGTATATGATGAGTGCCCGCGATCTCACGTGGAGTTACATGGCGCTTGCGTTGACGGCCGAGTGGCGAGTCAACGCCACGTCGCTCGCGTGAAACATTCGTTCATGCAGCATTGATCGAGGGGCGCTCGCCGAAGGCGAGGGCCCCGAGAGGTTGCCGAGCAAGCCCGGCGGGCCCTTGATCAGGCGTTGGTCCAGGTCCAATGCAGATTGCAGTATTGATATGCGACGAACTCGTTCATGCCCAAGGAGAGGTCGAACGTCGCCGACACCGAACTCGCGGTCGCGCCTGCCGCGGGTCGCCCATACCGTCGGAATCGGACGATGATTCCGTCGGTATTGCGAATGTAGTGGTGGCTGATCCAGTGCTCGTTCGTTTGGGGATGCGTCGTCGAGAGCGTCACTTGATTCGCCGCCACGATGACTGTCGGGACGTGAGCCTCGATCCGCTCGGCTTGGTCGAGCGGATTGCTGCGCGTATAGACACCTTGGCCCGTAGCTTCGAGCATGGCGGCCTCGTCTTCCAACTCCTGAATGGGTTCCGGGCTATCGTTGTCATCGCCGGAATCGCAGGACAGCAGGAAAGACGGGATCGTGAAGGCGAAGCCTACGACTCCGGTCTTCTTCATAAACACGCGGCGGGGCTCAAGAATCCTGTGCGACATGGTAAGATGGCTCCTTGTACGGGACGCTACGCCGTACGCGGGCCGATGGATCGAATGAAATACCTCCAAAAGCAAAAATAATTGCTTCTCCGACGAGTCGAGATCTCCATCGGAGGATTTTGTATTCCTCATTTCACTGATCACGAACGTCGATCAGGCCTCGAAGTTGGGATGCGTGTGGGCCGTGTCGGGGGCTGGCTCGACGGAGCCCGCGCGAGCATGGAATTCATCGTTTCCCGAAGTCCTCGACCCATTCGATTTTTCGCGCCAGCCAATCGTCGCCCACTGCGAGATCGACCGACGGTTTTTCCTTTGATTCCCCATAGATTCCGATGTGAGCGAGCCCCAGAACGATCGCGAACCGCGAGTTTTTTCCCACCCGGTGGACCTTTCCTCGCACGTGTAACGAGGGTCGCGACAAGTCCTCGATGTCGAGGGTCAGCGTTCCCCGCCGACCCTGGACTCCGACATCGAAACGGAGCGGATCGGTCAAGTCTCGATCGGGGATGTGCTCGAGCAAAATCTCCTTCGCACTCACGTGGGTCAGGATCGGCCGCAGATCATCGAGCCGCCCTTGGACTCGTGCATCGAAGTTTCCATTGTCGTGATTCAATGTGGCGTGACCACCGGTGATGTGAATCCACGATCCGACGCTCTCCCCATTCTTCGTCTGCAGTCCAACGTCATCGAGATCCACCTGGAGTTTGCCGATCGTCGTTTCCTTCCAGGTTCGAAGGGTTCGCGCCCCGATCCGGACCGAGGCCGAGGCTTGCCCCAAGATCGAGGATGATCGCACCGCGCCGTTGCGGAGCTCGAGCTCGCCGTCGTGCAGGAATCGCCCGTCGTCGGCGCGCGATGTGGTCCACGACAGATCGACCGCTCCTCCGAGCGGGTCGATCTGTTCGCTGACGCCGGCGAAGTCGCGCAATTCGGTGATATGCAGACGCGGGATCGCGAGTCTCGCATCGACGAGCGGCCACTCGGTCGCGACTAGGTCGGTATTCCCGAATGCAACGAATCCCTCGATCTTGTCTGCGGTCACTCGATCGTCGTGTTTCCCGGCCGCACCACCATGCAGTCGATCGAGATCGACCCCGGCCTGCGATACGAGTTGCCCTTCGTGCTCCGCCACGGCCATCGCGACATGCATCTGTGTTCCCGCCACCAACGTCCCCGCGTACACGCGGATCGCGGGAGTCTCGTAATCAAAATGGGTTCCGAGCTGCATGACGCCCGACTCGATCACCGCCCGGATCTCGACCGGGCCCGCGCCGCCGCCCAACGCGACGGACTTGGCCTTGGGGGGGAGATACATGCGTGCAAACGAGATGTCGCGAACCATGCCGCCCGCTTCGACTGTCGCGGTGTAGTTACGGAGGACGGATCGGCCGGCAGTGGCGAAGGGGTTGTAGTCCGCGACGTCGAGTTCAACGTGCAGGTGGACCGAGTCGGCGAGGCCGTCGTCGTCCGCGATGCCGAGCGTTGCATCGGTCCAGTCGATCACGCCGCCAGAAACACCGAACCGGTGTCCCGGTGTCGCCCGAAGGTCGCCTCGCAGCCGACCTTCGGTCATGTCGAAGCGAAGCTCGCCGAACCAGAACCGTTGAAGGCTAGTGTCGATGCCCTCGAGGTCGATCTTGAAGGCTTTGTCGAGGGGAGGAAGGTTGGGGAGTTCGGGATTGCGGATCGGCCGATCGAAGCCATCGATCTGAGGATAGGTCGCCAACCGCCGTTCATTGACCTTGTCGGGTTGCATTTTGAGTTGCAGCACCACGGTCGCGTCCGTGCCGATGATCGACCGCGTATGGAACTTGCGCGACAGCAGCTCGAGCAAGGCGATCTCGGCGACACCTTCGGGCAGATCGACGTGGAGCTGATAGCGATAGGCGTCGACATCGAGCTCGAAGTCACGGACGTGCAGACGACCGGGCCACAGCATCCATGCACGGCCGACCTTCACGGTCACCGTGGACATGCGGTGCTTGCCCGAGATGATCCGTTCGAGCCATCCGCTCGCGATCGCGACGTTCACGAGGATGATCCAACCGAGGAAGACGACCGGAACCGCGACGATCAGGACACGGAGGACGCGTGGAAGCGACCGCCATCGGCGGCTTGGATACGACATGCGAGTTCAATTCGTACCGGGGGATCGGGGTGGCATCGTGGAGATGCCACCGCCGAAAGCCAGGGGTTCTATTGGAAGATGTTGAAATGTCCGAGGAACCACCAAAGGAGCACGAAGATGAAGATCGTGCCGACGATTCCCCCTCCGAACCGCCACGCACCGTAACCTGCTGCTGCACCACGTAGAAGCTTGCTCATCTTGTCATTCTTCCTTTTCGCCGAAGCTGTCGAGGAGAAGAGCAGCATTCGTGCCAACCGTGTCCAACCTATCCTTCGTTGGGTTCCATCGATCGGGCGAGCGGTCGAACGAGCGCTGATGACTCACTGTGTCGTTCGCGACAGTGCCTACGGAAACTCGGCTCGCGCCAGCAGCCGGTCGACCAAAATTGCCATCGCGCTGCGGACGGACAGATGGTTGTATCCCGTGGCGGCGTCGATGGGTTCGAGGCAGGCGTCGGCGGCTTCGAACACCGAATCGGCCAAACCCGAGGCTTTGCCCAAGAGCAACATGCAGGCCTCGCCTGCCGCGAGGCGCCCGCGAAGCGTGGCGAAGGAGATCGAACCTGAACGCGCGGTCGCGCTCGTGGCGACGAACGTGCGCGTGAGACCCTCCTCGGTCAGCTGAGCCGCGATCGCTTCGAGGGTCGGAGCGTAGCGCATGCGATCGAAGACCGGTCTTCCTTCGGTCGTACGGCTCGGGTCGGCACCGTAGCGAATGAGTCGGTGCGCCTTGTCACGTTGGGACTCGATCGGGTTCACCAACCAAAGCGTTCCGACGCCGTAGGTGAGCGCGAGACGACACGCATCGAACACGTCGAATTCGTCGATCTGGGACGCGATCAGCTCTCCGCTGCGATTGCGGACCGGATGGTGAACGATTGCGAGGTCGAGGATGATCGACGCTGGATCGGACACGACGAGCCTGGATCGAGGCTAGGTCTGCGGCCCTTGGTTCTCGAGAACCGCGGCGGCGGCATCGTGGCCGCTCTGACACGCCGATTCGATGGTGGCCGGTAAGCCGGTACGCACCCAGTCACCCGCGAGATAGAGGCCGCGGATCGGGCTGCAGGTGGGTGGGCGTCGTTGGTAAGTCCCGACTGCATGGCTGATCGTCGCCCGCTTCTCCTTGACGACCTTGTGACTCAAGACCTTGAACGGAACGCCAGGAAAGAAGCGCGCGGCCTCTTGTTTGAAGAGGTCGACGAGGACATCGGGGCTGTCGTCGACGAGACCTCGGGCGCCTGAAATGGTGCCGTTGAGGAGCACGCGATCGGGATCTTCGTGCCGTTCGATGTTGCTGCGGTCGAAGAGCCAATGGAGCGGACTGCCGATGAGACCGACGAATGGGCGAGCGGGGAACAGCGCGCGGTCCAACACGACCCACAGATTCACAATCGGCGACGTGCCCAAGCGAGCGACGTCACTGAACACGGGGTGGCGGGTGACGGGTTCGGGAAGGGCATCGAGCAGGATGGGCGGCGGCACTGCGGTGACCACTGTGCGGGCCGATAGGCGTTCCCCGGAACGCAGGACGACGCCCTCGACTCCATCGGCTCCGATCTCGATCGCGCGCATCGGCTGCGCGAGGCGGATTTGCGCGCCGTACTCGCGCAGAACCTTCATCGCTGGCTCGACGTAGAGGGTCGAAAGCGGAACCCGCGAGACACCGAGGCGGGACGAGTCTCGCGTCCCCAAGAACGCTCGCTCGAGCACCGCCACCAGCATCGCGGCCGAGGCCACGAGCGGGTCGTCGTTGAGCGTGCCCCAGATGAGCGGCTCCCAAAATGCGAGCCGGATCCCTCGCGTTTGACCCATCCGGCGCAACCACGCATCGCAGGTCTCGTTGTCATCGGGGCGGTCGACCTCGCCGCGCAGCAAGAGTCCTGCCCGTAGCGCTGCGGCCTTGGACACCCAACCGATCCCTCGCATCGAGAGGAGGCCCATCGCCAAGTGGAGCGGAGCGGGCAGGGCGGGGCACCGCAATCGGACCCAGCGTCCCCCCGGTTTGACCATGTCGATGGCGAGGTTCCGTTGGAACTCGATGAGCGACTCCGTGCCGATCTCGCGCAAGAACCGGAGCGTCTCGCGATAGCAGCCCATCATCATGTGCTGCCCGTTGTCGAGTTCGAACCCAGAGTCGGGGTGGCTGAATGAACGCGATCGGCCACCGCCTTTGGCGGTTGCCTCGACGAGTACGACGTGCCGTCCGGCCTTCGCCAATTGAACAGCCGCACTCAGTCCGGCAAAACCGGCTCCCACCACGATCGTCGGGCTGGATCCGCTAGGTGTCGTACCGTCCACGGGGCGTGGACTTACACCACGGTCAGGCCCGATCGGGCAATCGCCATCGCGGCGACTTTGAGCTTGTCTCGTCGGCGCAGCGTGGCGCGCTTCGTGAAAACATCGAAATCTCCCGCTCGGATCTGCTTCAGGATCCCGTAATAGGTGCGCCCCATGATCTCGGCGGGGATGAGCGCGCGCGAGTTGGCTTCGCGCAGGACCTTCCAGGCTTGACGGTACTCTTGCTCGGCCACGTCGGCGAAGTCACGGGCGAGCGCTTTGAAGCGCGCGTCGTACCGCTGATGAAAGACGTCTTGAGGGTCTACGCCGTGACGCACGAGCAGGGACTCGGGCAGATAGATTCGGCCGCGGGCGGCATCCTCGGCCACGTCACGGAGGATGTTCGTGTACTGGAGAGCGAGCCCGAGATGCACCGCGTAGCGCTGGGCGGCCTCGCTTTGATCGCCGAAGATGCCGATGCAGAGCAGCCCGACGCACGACGCGACGCGATAGCAGTAGGTCCGCAGTTCATCGAAATCCGGGTACGTCGACCGCTCGAGGTCCATGCGGCAGCCCTCGATGATCTCGTCGAACCCGTGACGCGGATAGTTGAACCACGGCAACGTTCGGGCGATCCCGCGACCGAGATCGGTCTGGGGTGGCCCGTCTCCACCTCGAGCATCTTCGTAGACTCGAGCGATCTCGCTCCGCCAGAAGGCGAGTCCCTCGCGAGCGGTCGCCTCACCCACAGGCCCTGGCGGTCGTTCGTCGACGATGTCATCGACGACGCGGCAGAACTCGTAGACGAGCTTGAGCCCATCGCGTTGATCCTTACCTAGGAAGAAAAACGCGAACTTGAAATTCGAAGACGACCGCTTGGCGAGCCGTTGCCAGACTTCGACCGCCATGCGTGGCAGGCGACCCACCTCGGTCCAAACTTCCATCCTCTAACCTTGCCGGGCCAGGCGTCCGAAGACAAGCCGCGTCTTCGTCGAGGAGTGCGTTGGCGCAAGCGCATCATTTTCGCTCCGCCCCAACGGAAGGGAAACGCGGTTCATGCTTCGCCACGCAGGAATCGTCGGCCGAAAGCGAAGAGCGAACGGAGCGCGATCCCAGCCATGTCCAGTTTTTCGAGGGTCGGCCGCACGCTCAGCGTGTCGAACTCGAGATCCTCGATCCGTTGGAGGATCGCCATCCCGCCGCGCCAGGTCGCGTCGAGCTCCATCGACAGGCCAGGAGACACCTGACGAATGAGCGGCTGACCGCGAAAGAACATCGCACGGGTCCGAGCGACCTCGAAGCGCATGAGCTCCTTGAACGCCCGCGTCGCACGCTTACCTATGAGATCTTCGCGTACGACGCCGAAGTGAACCAGATCCTCTTCGGGGAGGTACATTCGGCCGCGGGGGATATCGACGCTGAGATCTTGCAAGAAATTCGCGATCTGCAGCGCCGAGCAGATCTCGTTGCTGAAGCCATGGAGCTCGGGCCGTGCATGCCCGTGGACGAACAGGACCAGCTGACCCACGGGGTTTGCCGAGTGCTGGCAGTAGTGGAGCAGCTCCGTGAACGTCGCGTAGCGATGTTTGGTGAGGTCCATCTGGAACGCGGTCAGCAGGGCTTTGAGCGCCCCGATCGGGATGCCATGACGCCGCACGGTGTCGCGGAGCGCAATGAACACGGGATGTTGGACCTCGCGATGATAAGAGCTCTCGAGTAGCTGGCCCCATGCGGCGAGCGCTTGGCTGCGCCGACCTTCGAAGCGCGGCTCATCGGCAAAGTCATCCGCGGTGCGGGCGAACGCATAGATCGCCGCGACGTGCGGGCGCAGGTGAGCCGGGAGGAACTTGCTTGCGACCGGGAAGTTTTCGTAGTGGTTCGCGGCCATCCGCTCACACCAACGGTACCCAGCCTCGACGGTCCAGGGTCCTGGGGGAGCGCCGTCCGGAGGGGCGAACCGCTCGGATTGGTCGTCGGCGGAGGGGGTCAGGGGGACGCAATACAGCCGTGGTTTCGTAGCTTTAACCATGATCCGTTCATCCAAGGGTTGAAGTTGCTTTTCGCCCCACGGGGGATGAGGGGGCTTTACACCCCACGGAGGCCGAGGGGGCGACGTGTCGCAACTCCGCGAGTAAGGTGACGGCGCGGTCGGCTTTGATCTCACCGACCTCGATCATTCGGGCCGCAAGGCGATCGACCTCGGCCCCCTCGGCGCCAGCGCCGAGCGCCACGTTGCGAGCGTGGAGAGACATATGGCCGCGTTGAATGCCCTCGGTGGCGAGCGCGCGCAAAGCGGCGAGATTGGACGCGAGACCCGCTGCGGCGATGATCTGGCCGAGTTCCGCTCCACTCGTGCAACCGAGCAGGTCGATGGCCAATCGGCACACGGGGTGGACGCGGGTGGAGCCGCCAACGACGCCGACTGCCGCGGGCAAGCTCAAGCGGCCCTCGAGCTCGCCCGCCTCGGTTTTCCGCCAGGTCGCGAGCGGGCGATACTGGCCGTCACGGGCTGCGAACGCGTGCGCGCTCGCTTCCATCGCTCGCCAGTCGTTTCCCGTCGCGAGGACGACGGCGTCGACCCCGTTCATGATGCCCTTGTTGTGGGTGGTCGCGCGGTAGGGATCGACCTCCGCGAACCGGGACGCCGAAACGATCCGATCGACCACCTCGACGCCCGAAAACCCTTTGCTCGCCAGAGCGTCGGGGGGAATTCGCGCACGAACGTGAGCACAGCGGCGATCGGCGAGGTTGCTGAGAATGCGAAGCCCGGCTGTCCAGCCCGTGATCCGCTCGAGCACGGGGGCGATCGCTTCGGCGACGGTATTGAGGAGGTTGGCCCCCATCGCATCCTGGCAATCGACGATCGCGTGGACGACCACCATGTCTTCGGCGGTGATCCGGACCTCGATGTCTCGAGCTCCGCCGCCACGCTCGACTAGCCTCGGGTGGGCTTCGTCGGCTGCCTGCAGGAGCGCTTCGCGATGCGAAAGGATCGCGGTCACGACCTCCGGAGCAGTCAGTGGGGACGTCGGCCCTCGTGCACTCGACGAGGGTTCGGCAAGCAGCTGGACCTGCGCGATCATCCATGGTGGGTCGCTATAGGCCGTGAATCCGCCACCGGCTCGAACCATTTTCGCGGCATTGGAAGCCGCGGCGACCACGGACGCTTCTTCGATGGCCATCGGGACGAGAACGTCTCTGCCGTTGATCTGAAAGTTGGTCGCGATCGCGAGGGGCAGCTCCATCGTCCCCACGACGTTTTCGATCATGTGATTGGCGCGATGCATGTCCAGGGCGCCGTGATCGAGGTCGCGCATGCGGTCGAGCGGTACCCCAGTCGCTTCGGAGATCTGAGCTCGTCGCTCCTCGACGCTGAGCTTGAAAAAGCCCGAGAGCCGCGAGTTGGTGGGCATCCGGGCTTCGGGTCGAAGGCCCTCGGCGGCCGATCGCAAGGCCGACAACATCACGAATCCATGCTCGCGATACAGCCGCTCGGCGTAGCGGTCCAAGGCCGCACGCGTGGGCGCGAACACGGCCACCAAGTCCCCTCCTCCGGCTCCGCTCGGTTTGGCTGCGAGTCCGGCTTCACGAGCGTGGGCGATGATCGTTTCGAGCGGACGCGTCATGATCTCGGCGCCGCTGAAGGCAGCAAGCTGACGCAAGCCATCGTTGTGCGCATCCGTGGCTTGGCGGAGGCGGTCGAGCAGCTGGGTCGGATCACCGTTGCTTCCATACGCTTCCAAGAAGCGATCAGCCGCATGCTTCAAGGTCTCGATCGCGGCCTCATAGGCGGAGCGGTGGTCGCGTATGGCCCCCCGGACTCGTCGAACGAACGAGCTCGTGTCCGCAGGCGCGCCAGCGTCGACGAATCCGATATGGAGCCACAAAGGGGGAGTGATCCGGTCCGCCGTTCCCGAGCAAAACCGCAACGTGCCACCGAGGACCGCCGCTGCGACATCCGCTCCACTGCCGCCACCCCCTTGGGCCTCGGCGTGGGCCCCCATCGCGAGGTCGAGCGCATCGATCCGGATCTGCGGATGGCGCGGATCCAAGCCCGCGTGGACCAGGTGATAGCCGACCACGGCAGCCGCAACCGCGGCGCTCGAACCGAGGCCGAGCTTGCGTGCGCCCATCGTGAAACCACCGGTTTCGACGACGGGGGCACTACGATGGACCCGAGCCCCGCGAGCTTCCAAGTAGAGCGCGACGCGATCGTGAGCACACTGCACGACCGCCGTGGGAGGGAGGGGAGCCGCCCCGCGAGGGGCGTGGGCGATCGCCCGGACGTCGATCGCCGAGACGAGCGCGACCCCGCCTTCGAGCACCGCATATTCCCCGATGAGGAATGCCTTGCCGGGAGCGGACACCGCGATGCTCATGACCGGATCTCACCCCGCTTCGAGACCGCGGGATCCTCGAGATCCGCCGAAGCCGTCGCTGCCGGACCCGGCCCACAGATCGACACCGCCGCGACTCCTGGCTCGAGTGCGCAACGGTCCGCGATCGACCGTGCGTCTTCTTCGCGGCAAAGCACTTTCACGTGGGGTCCTGCGTCGGCCGTCACGTAACCGATCCGGCCCTCGGCGCGAGCCTCCCAAACCCGCTGCATGACCCCAACCGTGGTCGCGTTCCAATAAAGGAGGGGTGGACGGGTCGCCATCATACAGGCGTGCATCTTGAAGCAGCTGTGCTCGACCACCTCGCCGAGCGCCGTGAAGTCGCCCTCGCGGAGCGCTCGTTCGGCCGTCGCGAGGTCGCGTTCGGACGTGTCGACCCATGCTGCATAGTAGGGAGACGTCTGGCGGGACTGTTCCATGCCATCGGTCGAGGTGACGGACTTGGGACCGCGAGCGGTCTGCACCACCACCAACCGGATGCGATGCCGGTCGGACGCCGGCAAAGGTGCGGCCACACAGTCCGAGCCGTCGTCGCGCTCGCCGCGATGAAGCCGAACGAAGCCTCCGAACACAGATCGTGCCGCACTGCCCGACCCCATGCGGGCGAAGCCGGAGATGATCTCGGGACCGAGTCCGAGCTCGAACGCGGCATCGCCAGCGACGGTCAGCGCTGCGAATCCACTGGCGGAACTCGCCAATCCGGCCGCGGTCGGAAAGTGATTGATCGACTCGACCGTGCAGCGTGGGCGCGGTCCTTCGTGCCCGGTTCGCCAGAGCCGATCGAGCTGGCCCCACACTCGCTCCGCCGGAAGGCCTCCGGTCGGTTGACCATCGAGCGCGAACGCATCGCGTTCACTCCGACGAATCGCGGTCTGCGTCCACAACCCGTCGAGGGTGAGTGACAGCGATCCGACCGCGGGCAGATTGAGCTCGGGGTCGACGCCCGTCCGTTTGCCCCAATATTTGACGAGGGCAATGTTGGCATGAGCGATGGCGTTGACGTTCTTCATGCGCGGAGCTCGACGAACAGAGGGACCATGCCTCGGGAGGTGAAGGCGGCCAAGAGTGGGGCAGGGTCGCCGTCGGACAGTGCAAGGATGCAACCCCCACCTCCGGCTCCGGTCAACTTCGCTCCCAACGCGCCATGGTGACGTGCGGTAGAGCACAGTTCGTCCAGAATCGGGGACGACACGCCGAGCGCGCTGAGCAGGCCCTGAGCGATGTCGACGAGCTCTCCTACGCGTTGGTGATCTCCGGCTGGAAGCGCTGTAACCGTGGCTTGGACGGCTTCACCGATGGCTTCGAGGACCTTTCCGACGATCGCCGGCGAACGATCGTGCCGTTCGCGAACCTTCCGAACTTGATCGGCGGTGCTGCGAGGGACCCCGCTCGGCACGAGCACGAGCGGGAGGGGACGGGAAAAGGTGATCGGTCGTACGCCCTCGCCTCGAGCGTAGAGCAGCACGCCTCCTCGCGCGGCCACCTGGCTGTCGATCCCGGACGGCTCGCCATGGAACACGCGTTCGCCGGCGAGCGACGCTCGAGCGACGGTCTCGACGTCGGCGTCGGGTCCGAGGGCAAGACGTGCCAGCGCGGCCGTCAGAGCTGCGGAGGACCCGAGCCCTGCACGTGCAGGCAAGCGGGTCTCCCCCACGATCGACCAGCCCGTGATCGGAGCATCGCAAAACCCCAACACGGCGAGGCATGCCCGACTCACCGGATGGTCGCTCGCTGCGACGAGCGGGATGTCGAGATCCCACGCCGGAATGCGCAACGTCGTGGGCTCGTTTCGCGACGACCGGGGCTCGGCGTACAACCGCAGCGAGTCCGGCAATCCAGCCGCGATCGCCGGGACGCCATAGACCACCGCATGCTCGCCGATCAGGATGACCTTGCCACACGCGGTGGCTTCGCCATGGAGATCCGTCATCGTTTTCGATCGCTACGGGGCATACCGGGCCAGATGGGGACCGAGCCAGCGTGGGGCTCGGCGTAGTTCGGCGACGGTTCGGCACCCGGTCAACAGCATGTTGGCTCGGACAGAGAGGATCGTGCGACGGAGGAAATCGCGAGCGCCCAAGGTTCCGCCTTCTTTTTGAGCGCGGAGCGCTTGGGCGGCGATCCCCCCCACCGTAGCCCCAAGTGCGACCGCACGCGCAACATCGGAGCCGGTCTTGATGCCGCCGGTCGCGATGATGTCGAGGCCCAAGCCCTGGAGCTGCAACACCGAGGCAGCAGTGGGAATGCCCCAATCCCAAAGTTCTTCGGCGAGCGCCTTTTGGTCCTCGTCGATGGCTCGATGGGCTTCGACGGCGACCCAGCTGGTTCCGCCCGCACCGCTCACATCCACGGTCCGTACTCCGGCTTCGTGAACGCGACGTGCGACGACCCGCGACAGTCCGCAGCCGGTTTCCTTGGCGATGATCGGGACCTCCAACTCTTCGACGAGGCGGGACAGCAGCTCGAACCCCCCGCGAAAGTCTCGATCACCCCCCGGTTGGACGATCTCCATCGCCGGGTTGAGATGGATGCAAAGCGCATCGGCTCCGACTTCACCGACGAGATCGGCGATCTGCGACGTGGACATCTGTTTGGCCTGGACGAGGCCGAGGTTGCCCGTGAGCAGCACGTTGGGTGCGACCTCGCGAACCTTGAAGGTCCATGCCGTTTCCGGTCGCTCGTGCATCGCTCGTTGCGAGCCCAATCCGAATCCGAGACCGAGCTCGTCGGCCGCGGCTGCCAGCTCTCGATTGACCTTGGCCGCCCACTCGGTACCGCCCGTCATCGACGCGACGATCACCGGAGCCGCCAAGGTCTTGCCGAGCAAGACCGTGGTGCTGTCGACTTCGTCGGCGTGCATCTCGGGGAGCGCGCAGTGAACGAGTTCCACCTCTTCGAGCAGCGTGGTCTTTTCGCGGAAGCCCACGTTCGGACCCGCACAAAGGGCGAGGTGGTCCTTCTTGCGCTGGGAGATGTCCAGCCGGTCAGCCATGCGGCGGGAGCTTACCGATCGACGTCTCCGCTGCCACCCATTTGTTTTGCCATCGCCATGGGCGACGTACGATGGATCCGTGCTGCGAGGTCGTTTCGCCCCGAGTCCCACCGGACGCATGCATGTGGGCAACGCACGAACCGCGCTGCTCGCCTGGCTGCAGGTGCGATCCGCGGGGGGCACGATGGTCATGCGCATCGAAGATCTCGACCGCGGCCGCTGCCACTCGAGCTTGGCGGACGCGTTGCTGGAGGACCTCCGTTGGCTTGGACTCGACTGGGACGAGGGGCCCGATGTCGGGGGCCCGTTTGGACCCTATCGCCAATCCGAGCGCGAATCCTACTATGCCGCGGCGCTCGCGAAACTCGCGGTATTTCCCTGTGGTTGTACCCGCAGCGAGCTACGGACCGCGACCATAGCGCCTTACGGGAGCGAGCCGATCTATCCTGGGACTTGTCGAAATCGCCCCGCCCATCCTGACCGTCGGCGAGCATGGCGCTGGGAGGTTCCCATCGGAGTCGTGGAGGTCGACGACCTCGTGATGGGTCGGTGCACGCAAGATGTCGCCAAGGAGATCGGTGATTTCGCGCTGCGTCGCAATGATGGTGCGTGGGCTTATCAACTCGCCGTGGTCGTCGACGACGCGGCGATGGAGATCACGCACGTGACCCGAGGCGCCGACCTTTGGACGAGCACGCCGCGTCAGGTCCTCTTGCAGCGAGCGCTAGGGCTACCTCGCCCGATCTATGCACATGTACCCCTCGTGTTGAACGACCGCGGCGACAAACTCTCGAAGCGAAGTCGCCCCCCGGGGCTCGATACCTTGCGCGCCGCGGGGGTCGATCCCCGCCGCGTCGTCGCGGCACTCGCTCGCTCCGTCGGACTCGCCGGTCCGGAGGTCCAAACGGTGGACGCCCGAGCGCTCGTGGCCGACTTCGATCTCGTGCGCGTCTCCCCCCAGTCGGGAGATGTCGAGGTGGCTGAGCTCGGTGATCCGGTGCCCTGACCCTGTTACAACTCGAACCCGTGCGATGCATCCTCGCAAGCTCGGTTCTCTTGCTCGCGGTCGGCGGCTGCCGGCCAGAACGGCAGCCCGATCCGCCTCCTGCGGGATCGGCTGCTTCGCTCGCCCCCGAAGAGGCTCCGTTGCAGTATCCGGCGTCACCCCGAGTCGACCACGTCGACGTCTATCACGGTGTTTCCGTGCCCGATCCGTACCGCTGGCTCGAGGAGCCGGACAGCGCCCAGACGCGGGCGTGGATCGATGCTCAGAATGCGGTGACCGAACGCTACCTCGGAACGATCGCATCTCGCGAAACGCTGCGACAGCGCCTGGAAACGCTGTGGGACTACGAACGTTGGGGCGTGCCGACGCGCCACGGTGATCGCTACGTCGTGGATCACAATGATGGGTTGCAGGATCAGTCGGTTCTGTACACCCTCGATCGCCTCGATGCCGAGCCGCGATTGTTGCTCGACCCGAATACGCTCTCCAAGGATGGGACCATCGCGTTGACCGAGACCGTGTTCTCGGAGGATGGCCGATACATGGCGTATGGTCTCTCCGCTTCGGGCTCCGATTGGCAGGTCTGGCACGTTCGTGACGTGCTCACGGCCACCGATACCGAGGACGAGCTGCGTTGGATCAAGTTCTCGAGCGCATCATGGACCAAAGACGGCCGTGGCTTCTATTACGGCCGCTACGACGAACCCAAGGAAGGGGCCGAGCTCGAGGCGCTCAACTACGATCAAAAGCTCTACTACCACCGACTCGGCACTCCGCAGACGAGCGATCGTTTGGTCTATGCCCGTCCGGATCAGCGCGAATGGAGTTTCGAGGGGCAGGTGTCCGACGATGGTCGTTATCTCGTCATCACGGTGGACGTCGGGACCGATCCGAAGACCTCCATTTTCTTCCAACATCTGAGCGGTGGATCCGAAACCAACGTACCGACGGTCGAACTTCTGCCTGGATTCCAGGCCCGCTACACGTTCGTCGGTAACGAAGGGCCGGTATTTTGGTTTCTTACGGACGATGAGGCGCCGCGTGGTCGCCTCATCGCCATCGACACCCGCAAGCCCGATCGATCGCAATGGCGGGAGTTGATTCCCGAGCAACGCGAGACCCTCGAACGGGTCAACGTCGTCGGCGATCGATTCGTGACTGCGTATTTGAACGATGCGCATACCCAAGTACGGGTCTTCGCGCTCGATGGAACCCCCGAACGCGAGATCGAGCTCCCCGGCATTGGCACGTCGTGGGGATTCGAGGGTGAACGCGACCACATCGAGACGTTCTACGGCTACACGAGCTTTGGTCGTCCTTCGACGATCTATCGCTATGACTTTGCGAGTGGCCGTTCCGAGGTATTTCGAGCCCCCGAGGTCGCGTTCGATCCGGCGGACTTCGAGACGAGCCAGGTGTTCTACACGAGCGCCGATGGTACCCGCATTCCGATGTTCCTGACCTATAAGAAGGGCCTGGTTCGCGACGGCCAAAACCCCACGTATCTTTATGGCTACGGTGGATTCAACATTTCGCTCACCCCGTCGTTCACGGTGCCGAATCTGGTTTGGATGGAGCTTGGAGGAATCCTCGCGGTGCCGAACCTGCGCGGTGGTGGGGAATATGGTGAGAGTTGGCACCAAGCGGGGATCAAGGTCCACAAACAAAACGTATTCGACGATTTCGTGGCCGCCGCCGAATGGCTCATCGCGGAGAAATACACGCGTCCGCAGTCGCTGGCGATCGGGGGGCGCAGCAATGGCGGTTTACTCGTCGGGGCCGCGATGACGCAACGCCCCGAGCTCTTTGCGGCGGCGTTGCCCGGCGTCGGCGTCATGGACATGATGCGGTTCAACCAGTTCACGATCGGTTGGGCTTGGGAAAGCGACTATGGGTCCCCAGCCAACCCAGACGAGTTTGCAGCTCTGCTGGCCTACTCCCCCTATCACAACCTTCGCGAGGGGACGCCGTACCCTGCGACATTGGTCTATACCGCCGACCATGACGATCGGGTGGTGCCTGCCCATAGCTTCAAGTTCGCCGCGGCGTTGCAGTGGGCGCATCGCGGGAATACCCCGGTTCTCATCCGGATCGACACCAAAGCGGGTCACGGTCGCGGCAAGCCCGTGGCGAAGCAGATCGAAGAATGGGCCGATCTCTGGGGGTTCTTGCTCGAAAACGTCGCCTCGCCGCCATCGATGGCTCCAGGTTAGGCCCTCGTTACGGCAGCCAAGCTGTCAACGCACCCGAAACGCTCGCCGACCGGTCGTTCGGGGCTCATCTGGAACCGGGGACCCGAGCCTCGGGGTCGGGGTCTCGGCGCCGGCCATTGCGCGAGCTCGAGCCCGCGATGTCGCAATCACCCGACGTCGCGGTAGCTTGCGCCCCAAGAACGGCCATCGTGGCTCGCGATGCAAGTCCCCGTACAGTAACTGCCATGCGCCTTGCTCACATGAAGTCTTCGATCTTGTCTGCCCTTGGGCTGGTCGCGGGATGTACGGGCCCGTCCTCGGGGCCCTCGGTCTCGGGTTTCTCGGGCGAGGATGGCGTCCTCGAGGAAGGCCCCGAGGCGACGACCGACTTCAGTGACGACGACGAGGGTGAAGACGAAGGCGTGAGAACGACGGGTTCCGTCGCTACGAGTTCCGAAGACGACGGCCGGATGTTCGACGACTGCAACGGTGAGGACATCGTGCAACTCGGCTACGAGCTGTCAGCGGGGTTCGAGCGCTGTGCCGACGGACGGGTGCGAAGGGTCAAGGTTTCCACCTGTATGGCTCCCGTCCGCGCGGAGAATCCCCAGTGCGGGCAAGACGAATTTGATGGTTGCTCTCCCGGGTCTTGCAACGAGGCGCCGTTTGGCGCGTGTGTGTCGGGCTTCGACACGGGTTGTTATTGTTCCTACTCAGGGTGCTCGACGGACGCGGATTGCGAAGAAGGCACGATTTGTGCGTGTGCGGCCGATGGCCCCGACCTTCCGTCGTTCAGCCAATGCATCCCCGCGCTTTGTCGAAGCGACGCAGACTGCGGAGGATTTGGCTGTGAGCTGGCCTATGCCAATGATGGTTGCGGGCCATCGTTCGTCATGGCCTGTCGCACGCCTTACGATGAGTGCGTTTCGGCCGCCGACTGCCCCCCGGAGCAGGGGTTCGACGGCTGCTCCCCATCGTATTACAGCGAAGACGGGGTTTGGCGTTGCGTCCCACAAGGCTGCGCGATCGGTCGGCCCTTCTACGTCGACGATCACCTGCGGACGGCTCACGTCATCACGCGCGAAGACTGGTGTGAAGGATTCAGGCTCCCCGAGGAGGACGCAGGGCTATTGGCCGAAGTGCGCGAGCGACTGGCTCGTCACTACGAAACCACCGCGGCGCTCGAACATGCGTCGGTGGCCTCATTCAGCCGATTTGCCATGCAGCTCCTCATGCTCGGGGCACCGGCGGATCTGCTCGAGGACACGACGCGCGCGATGGCGGACGAAATTCGGCACGCCAGGCTCGCGTTTGGCTTGGCCGCGCGCTTTGCAGGTCGGTCGTTGGGTCCGGGCCCACTCGATGTCGCCGGATCGATCGTGAGCGACTACGTCGATCTCGAGGCGATCCTGAAGAGCGTGATTTCGGAAGCTTGCGTCGGTGAGACGCTCTCGGCCGTCGAGGCTGCGGCTGCGCGAACGGGCACGACCGACCCACAAGCTCGCGAGGCGCTCACGGCGATCGCCGACGATGAGCTGCGGCACGCCCAACTCGGCTGGAAAGCCTTGAGATGGGGGCTCGACCGCGGTGACACGGCCATGCGAGGGCGGCTGCTTGCTCACCTCCGCGTGTGCGTGGAACGGGCGTGGACGGAGCGGCCGCTCGCCGAACGGCATCCCCACCGCGAGGCCCTGCTCGCACATGGCATGCTCGATGACGCCGGCCGTCGTCGCGCGATCGAGCTCGGTGTGCTCGAGGTCGTCGGACCTTCCGCCGCCGCACTCGAGCGGCACTATGGGGGCGACACCACGGAATCGCCGGTCAGCCGTGGGGCATCGGACGCCAGGGCCTAGCGCACCGACCGGTTCGGTGGTCTGGACCACGCTGCGGGAGGATAGTGAAGGCGCGCTGACGTGCGACGAGGGCCACTTCGGGCTCATGCGATGCGTCGATGGGGGTAATCTCCCGCCCCATGACCGATCTGTCCAGAATTCAGAGTCTGCTCGGCGACCAGGCCGCGAGCTTGCTCGAGCACAGGTGCACGACGATCCCCGTCGGGCGTCTGCATGTCCCTTCGCCGACCTACGTCGACGATAGCTTTCAAGCCTCGGATCGCTCGCCTCGCGTGCTCTGCAGCTTGCAGTCGCTGTTCGACACGGGGCGCCTCGGCGGTACGGGTTACCTTTCGATCCTCCCCGTCGATCAAGGGATCGAGCACTCGGCCGGGGCGTCGTTTGCCAAGAACCCGGACTACTTCGACTCCGAGAACATCGTGAAACTCGCGGTCGAAGGTGGCTGCAATGCAGTGGCGAGCACCTATGGCGTCCTCGCGAGCGTCGCCCGTCGTTATGCCCACAAGATTCCGTTCGTGGTCAAGTTCAACCACAACGAGCTTTTGACCTTTCCGAACAAGTCCGAACAACGCCTGTTCGGTACGATCAAGCAAGCCTGGGACATGGGCTGCACGGCCGTCGGCGCGACGATCTACTTCGGCTCGGACGATGCGAGCCGCGAGATCGAGCAAGTCGCCCTCTTGTTCCAACAGGCCCACGAGCTCGGTATGGCCACGATCCTGTGGTGCTACCTTCGCAGCAGCGGCTTCAAGAAGGACGGCGTGGACTATCACACCTCGGCCGACCTCACCGGTCAAGCCAATCACTTGGGCGTAACGCTCTGCGCAGACCTGATCAAGCAGAAGCTGCCCACGAACAACGGCGGATTCAAAGCGCTCAATGCCGGCGACTCGTCCTATGGCAAGCTCGACCCACGCATCTACAGCGAGCTCACCTCGGAGCACCCGATCGACCTGTGTCGCTATCAGGTCGCCAATGGCTACATGGGGCGGATCGGCCTCATCAATAGCGGTGGTGCTTCGGGCAGCAATGACTTTGCCGAAGCTGCCGTCACGGCGGTCATCAACAAGCGGGCCGGCGGCTGCGGTCTCATCTCGGGTCGCAAAGCCTTCCAGCGTCCGTTGGGCGAGGGCGTCAAACTCCTCAACCTCATCCAAGACGTCTATCTTTGCAAAGACATCGGTCTCGCTTGAGCCCCCGGATCGCGGGCGTTTGGTGCCATCGCCGGCGATCGGTGTTCTAGGTCTCCGGCTGCGACACCGCAGGCTGCAGGTTTCGGTCCAGCCGGAACGTAGGCGGTCGCGTAGGGTCGCAGTCGGGGGGCGGGCCAAACCCGTCGGCATCGAACTCGTACTCGAGCGCCCCACTTCGATGGCCGCGGCCCGCTTTGTTCGACGCATGCGCTTCGATGCGAACGCGGTGCGGGCCTTTGCGCGCGGGTGAGCAATACGACAGCAAATAGAATCGCTTGGCCTGCGCGTCGATGCGCTCGGCGACCCGCTCGAACGCGTCGGACACACCGACCGTGTCATTTGCCATCTCGATGCCGTCGCGGCCGATCTCCGACAGCACGCCCTGCTCGATCTCCGCTCCGACCCCGATCGCGTACACCTCGTGATTCGCTTGCGAAGCCCCGTCGAGCGCCGCGATCATGTCGTCACGAGTCACCCGCGCGGCCCGATCGGTTCCATCGGAGAACACGACCAGTGTGCCGAATTTGAGTGGGCGTTTGTCTTTGTCGAGCGACCGATCGAGTTCTTCGATGCCTTGAACGACCGCGCCATGGAGATTGGTCGATGGATCTTTGGGACGGTAGACCCGCAGCCCCTCGAGTCCATATTCGATCGACGAGGTCTCTTCGGTGAACCGTACGACCGGGGTGATGTCCTTCGATCCGTCGAACGTGTAGACAGCGACACGCTGCGACTGCTCCACCACGTCGACGAACTTGTGCGCCGCATCGATCACGGCATCGACTTGGCCAGACTCGGCCACGCTTCCACTCATGTCGAGCAACAAGAGCGTGTACATGACCGCGGCGACTTCCGGGTTCTGGATCACTTGCCGGCTCTCGAACCACGAGACGAGCCCATCGTCCTCGTAGATCTTGAAGTCGTCGGCCTCCAGGCCGGGGACCGGCTCGTCGCCATTTTGGACGGTGAAGAACACCCACACGTTGTTGGGCCTGGCGTCGGCGGAGTTGATCCGCACCACCGACAACGGGCCGCAGGCGGCGAGGAACGTGGACGCAAGCGCGGCGACGACGAAATGGCGGATGAACATGCGGCGTCGGCAAGACTGCCCGAGTTGCGCGACCGGAGCCAACCTGGTTGCATCATCGTGCACCCATATCTTCACCAGCGTCCGCTCTCGGGACGACGGTTCGACCACCGTTCCGAGGTTGTGCCCGCGACAGGGATCGAACCTGTGACCTACGGTTTAGGAAACCGTCGCTCTATCCGACTGAGCTACGCGAGCGAGGGGTCGAATGTTGCGGGACTCGGTCTCGATCCGCAACCAGCGAGTGACTCGCAAAGAGTGTCGGGTGTTCCTCTTTTGAGGTGTGCGCTATCGTCGCCGGTCGATTCACCTCCGCGCCTTCGGACTGCAGGCGTCGTTGGCCGACCGTGCGCGTTCTGGATCGTTCAATGGCCTCGAGCATCCGAGTGTCCGTTGGTCGAGAGACAGCCTTCGAAGCGTTGGTCGAAGATGGTTTTCGTGCCGATGACCGGAATGGCGATTCGAATGACGACGCGCAATGACACACGCAAGTCGGTTCTTTGATAGTCCACGATGGTGACGGTGACCTCTGGCGTCTCGTGAACCCGTCGCTCACCGCTGGCCGTCACGTCGATCGGACCGCCTTCGACCCGTCGCTCCACTACGCCGTCGAACTGACACGTGTAGATGAGACCGATGTTCATTCGTTCGGTTTGAACGAGTTGCAGGGTCGTCGACACCGACTCCAGCCCGAGGGCATATCGATGATCCTCACGTTTGGTATCGAGCGTCCGGCATCCACGCGTGCTCATCGTGGTCCCGTACGATGTTCACCGATGCCGGTCACGAGGAAACCGACCACGCCCGCGATGATGATGACGAGGGGCTATTGAAAGTCCTCCGCGGTGCTTTCACTTTTGGGCAGCACATAGACCGAGTTCTTCAGGGCCACGGCTCCGATTCGCGCAGGTCGACGACCCACTTTGACCCGCAGATACGCCGGCTCTCGCCGGCTCTCGGGGGAGCTGGTTGAGGAGCAGCCAGCGACTGCGGTCCGGGGTGGGGGACATCACGGTATTGATACATGTGAATCATCGATGATTCAATCGATGACACACCTGTCCGTTCGGCCGGGCTACGGCATGGGCCCGAGCTCCCAAGGAGGGGGCGTCATCCGCCGCTGCAGATGATCGATGAAGCCCTTCACCTTCGCAGAGAGGTGCCGGGTGCTCGGATACACCACGTGCACCGGTATCGATGGAGCCGTCCAATCCTGGAGAACGCGTTCGAGTCGATGCTCGCGTAGGTCATCGACGCAAAGAAACGCAGGCAGGAGAGCGATTCCGAGACCGGCTCGGACCGTCGTGTACAGCAGGTCCAAATCGCTCACCAGCATCCGGGCGGGCAGGGCGATCTGCGCCGATCGTTCACCCCGTTGCAAGCTCAGCACGACCTGCTCGAGTCCAGCCGCGAACAGCAAGCAGTCGTGCTGCTTGAGATCCTCGGGTGATCGCGGACGTCCATCTCGCTTGAGGTACGCAGGAGTCGCCACGAGGAACCAGTTCAAGCTGCCGAGATGACGGGACACCAGAGTCGAGTCGGCGAGTTTGCCCGCTCGAATGCCGACATCGAAACGCTCTTCGATGAGGTCGACGGTCCGGCCCGTGCAGAGCAGCTCGAGACGCACGTCGGGATATCGCTGGAGAAACTCGGCAATGATCGGACCGAGGAACGCGAGATTGACCGGCACGGTGACTCGCAAGAGCCCACGAGGCGTCGCTTGCAGCCGGCTCACGGCACGTTCCGCGTCTTCGACTTCAGCCACGATCCGCGCACAGTGTTCGTAGTACGTCCGACCAACGTCGGTCAGGCTCAGTTTGCGGGTCGTCCGTTGCAGGAGTCGCGACTGCAACCGTTCTTCGAGCTCGGACACTTTCCGGCTGACGGTCGACTTCGGCATCCCGAGTTGGTTCGCGGCGGTCGTGAAGCTGCCGGCCTGTACGACCCGTGCGAACACGATGATCTCGTTGAGATCCATGCCCGATTGTGCCACGAGTGGAACAGTCAATCCAATTTTGCCAGGCTAGTCCCGTCCGAGCAACGATCCTACGTTGCGGCCACCAAGGAACCTTCATGAGTCACTGGAACATCGATGCAACTCACTCCGGTATCAACTTCTCTATCCGTCACATGGTGGTGTCGAAGGTTCGTGGCCGCTTCGCCAAGTACAGCGGCACGATCGACCTTCATGGTGACGACCTCACGCGATCGGTCGTCGAGGCGACCATCGACGCCTCGAGTATCGATACGGGTACACCTCAACGCGACGCGCACCTTCGGTCGCCAGACTTCTTTGATGTGGAGACGTTTCCCGAGCTTCGGTTTCGGAGCGAACGCATCGAGAAAGTCGACGACGTCCACTACCGCGTGGTCGGGGATCTCACCATTCGCGACATAACGCGGACGATCTCGCTCGATGTGGAGTACGGCGGTCGAGCGAAGGATCCATGGGGCAACGAGCGGATGGGCTTCATTGCCAAGACGAGCCTCGAACGCAAAGAATTCGGCCTCAAGTGGAATCAGGTCCTCGAGGCTGGAGGCGTGTTGGTTGGTGACCGCGTGGATATCGAACTCGAAGTTCAAGCCGTCCAGGGCGCGGCCTAGGTCCACCACCAAAGCGGGTAGCAAGCGGGTGGCGAGTGGATGGCGACTGACGCATCCTCTGTACGCGCCCCGGTGCTATCGTCCGCGGAATGGAGGCTCCTGCTGCTTGCCCAAGACTCCACAGGGACATGGGGGACGAGCATGAACGCGACCAACGTTCGTTTGAGTCGGAAACGAGCGCCACGTCGGTGACGACCGGCGATGAGACCCACGGCGCGACGGTTCCGTGAACCCTTCCCAGAGCCGTCGCCGAATCCGGGCGAGAACGTGTTCGCTCGCGATCGGCAGCCTGACCGGTTGGATATCCTTCGTGGTCGCCCGCGAAGCGACCGCACATCATGTTCCTGGACACAGCGCGTCGGAGGGGATCCGCAACCTCAATAGTCTGGGCGGAGCCGCACCGCAAGCGACCTCGCGGGTGATGGTCCTCCAAGAGCTCTCGCGAACGAAAACCTCCTTCGCTCCTGGGTCGACGTACGCGACGTCGATCCTCGGGGAATACTCACCCCACGCTTGGGTTTCGCTCGGTGTGCAGCCGACCTTGCTCATCGTGGATCAGGACCAAGTGGAACCGTTGGTGGGCCTCGGAGATACGCGAGCCTTCGTGAGGCTGACCCCGTACGGCGACAAACTTTTCCACCGCGTGCTCACGATGGGCGTGACGGCCTCGTTTCCCACGAAAACGGTACGGTTGGACGTCGATACCGGGCGCACGTGGAGCGTGACCCCGAGTGTTCTGTTCACGCGGACATACATGCGCCTGTTTTGGCAGGTCATGGGGTTGGCGACGGTGGAACATCGTCCGGCCGGCACGGCCGTGGACGTCAGCGCAGGCGGGCAAGTTGGCTATCGATTCTTCGACAAGTTGTCGCCCACGCTCGGGTTCTTGGCGGACGTGCGGGCGCTCAATGTGTGCACTCGGCCGAGTGGTGAAAGCGAAATCTGCACGAGCAGCCGCGCCGGCGAGAAGGATCGTGAGCTCGGCTCGTTCCGTCTCCAGGGCATCGTGTCGCTATCGTACGCGTTCAAGTCGTGGGGAGTCGTGAGCGCGAACATGCAGGTCCCGTTGACCCGCAAACGGGATTTCCAGATCGCCGGCAGCGTTGGTGTCCAATTTCTGTTCGGTCGGAGAAATCACCGGTAGGTCTCCATGGCCGCGGCCAACCAAGCGTGGATCGAGGCCCAACCGCGCGCGATGGAGATTGAGGCCGTTGCAGGCTCGTGTCCTCAGCGTGGACAAGCTCGGGCAGTGCTCTCGCGAATCAAGAGTTCGACGGCGAACTCGACCGCCGGGAGTCGATCGGATGGACGCTTCTCGACGATGTCGAGCAATGCCTGACATGCCTCCATGGCCATGCGCTCGGTCGGCTGGTGCACCGTGGTGAGCCCTGGCCAACATTGCTCCCCGTCCGGGGTCCCGTCGAACCCGACCACCGAGACCTCGCTTGGAACTCCAACACCGTTTTGCAACAAGGTGCGCATGAAGCCGACCGCCATGGGATCGTTCCCGAGCACTACGGCGGTCGGTCGACTATGCGCTGGTTGGGCGAGGAAGGTCTCGGCAAACTGCACACCCGCCTCTCTTCGGTACGTCGAACCGAAGCAAATTTCCGTCGGAGCGAGATCCACCCCGCGCTCGGACAGGCCATCCCGCAGACCATGCAGGCGATGGTTCGTGTCGAGCGAAGTTTCGGGGCCACCGACGAACGCAATGCGTTCGTGGCCAAGCTCGATCAGGTGATCGGCGACGAGACGCCCGGCGTGGACGTTGTTGCACCGAACCATGAAGTCGCTCGGCGCGAATGCATCGGGCGCGATCAGAACGATCGGCAGACTGGCCTTGCTCGCCGCATCGAACAACGGCTCATCCCGTTGCGAGTAGCTGACCAAGATCAGACCGTCCACGCGATTCTCCGCAATCCATGCCAGGACCGTCGCGGGATCGTGTTGCCCCGTGAGCATCATGCTGGCCAACAGCACGCTCTTCTTGCTGGGCCGAAGCGCGTGTTCGATGCCCGCGAGGACCTGCGAGAACCATAGACTCTGCGTGGAATTGACGCCGAGGCCGATACAACCGGTCCGCCGGCGCACGAGGCTCTGGGCGGCGACGGAGGGTGTGTAGCCAAGCTCGTCGATGACTTGCTGAACCCGCCGACGTACGGGTGCGCTGACTCGCCCGCCATTGACGACGCGAGACACCGTACTGATCGCCACGTCCGCTCGTTCGGCGACGGCGTGGATGGTCGGCTTACCCCGGCGCATCAGCGTTCACACAACTTGGTCTTGCCGTCCGAGACGGCCTCGGAACGAGACCGCGACAGCTGAGACATTGGTCGACACTATCACCGGTGCCGACCAAAGCGAAGCCGACCCTGTCTCGACGTCGATCTTTGGGCGGCGCTGACTGCAATCCAATGGGAAGGCGGGGAGTTTCACGCCGCGGCCGCAGGCCTCCAGAAACAAACAGACCCAACCCCATGACGGTGCATGGGGTTGGGTCCAGGGCGCGCGCAGGTGAGGACAGCTAGAACGTGAACAAGAGTGCAACTTCGGCACCGAAGGCATTGCGCTTCGGCGAGTCCACACGGTCCTCGTCCTCGGGGCGGAGGACATGACGTGTGTTGTACCAAAAGCCTTCGAGATGGAGCGCGAGCATGGGGATCGGGTCGAACTGGTAGCCTAGGCGAGCGGCTTGGTTCCATTGGAACCCCGTCCCAGTCCCCGCGAGCGTCGCCGTAGCGAACGATGGGGGCGGAGCCGCGGGATCCATCGCGGCTGGATAGGTGTAGCTCGGGGCGACATCCTCTTTGTTGAGCGCTCGCGCGTGGCTATACGTCGCGTAGATGGCGTGTCGCTTGGCGAACGCCTGCCGTACAGAGAGGAATGCCCCAAACTCGTCGATATCATCGGTTGCGTTCCCCTGACCGAGCGCGAGCGTACCCAGGTTCGCGAGGTTGCGCCCGACATAGGCTTCGAACCGAATCTTGAGCGATTCGATGGGGATGATTTCACCGAACAGTGTCCCACCGCCGGCAAAGGCATCACGGCCGTCTGAGCCCGGGACGAAACGGAGCCGGGTCCCGATCCCGCTGACGCCGATTCGACCGAACTTGCCGAGGAGGCCGGTGAAGCGAAGCGCGAAGGTCGGCACGAGTCCGATCTCGAACGTCGCATCCTTGGCGGTCGCGTTGGCTCCCTGGAAACCGACCGCCAACGCAAACTCGACCTTGCTGCGCAGCGTGTAGTGCAACCGGACCTGTTGCCGCATGAAGCCACGATTACCGGATTGGAAATGTCCACCGACCAGGTTGAGGCCGAATGGATTCATCGGTGCATCGAGGTCCCAGTCCTGACCCGCGGCGATCATGAGCCCTTCGACGGGTGAATAGTCGACCGTGGCAATACGCAAACGGAGTAGGGCCTGGACGGTTGGGGACGCCTTGGTGAAGTCGATGAAGTCGAACTCGAGGTGTCCGCGGACTTTCCCTTTTTCGTTCACCCAGAGGCCAAACCGAGTCTGGGCGACCTGAAACGTCAAGCGAGGGTCGTCCGGCAAATTGGCCAACACCGGATTCGCCGCTGCTGTAATGGCGCTCGAGTTCGGCTGGCTGAACGATTCAACGCCTTGCGCTGCGAACGTTACGGTCGGTTTGATGATCCCGTAGAACCGAAAGGCAGAGGCCACCGCTTGCAAGATCGATTGCACGCGGGTCTTTTCGGCCTCCGCGGCAGCTTCGGCTGCGGCGTTCGCCTCGGGCTCGGGGGCAGGCTCAGGTTCCGGTTCGGGTTCCGGTTCCGGTTCCGCCTTGAGTTCGACCGCGGCGGTGGCTTCCGCTTCGGCTTCCGGCTCGGCCGGGACTGGTTCCTCGGACGGGGCAGGCAATTGGGCCCACACCGTCGTCGAGAACAATGAGCATGCGAGGCATGCCGATCCGATTGACACGAGCGCGCGAGAGCGAGAACGCCCGCGCGCCATGAATAACCCCCGGTTACGGCGAGTTGATATCGACATCTTTGGTCTCTGGAATGAACACGGCACCGATGATGAAGGTGATGATTGCGACGACGATGGGGTAACGGAGTCCGCTGTAGATGTCGCCCGTGGCTGCCACGATGGCAAATGCCGTGGTGGGCAAGAAGCCGCCGAACCAGCCATTGCCGATATGGTAGGGCAGCGACATCGAGGTATAGCGAATCCGCGTGGGAAACAGTTCGAGCAGCATCGCCGCGATCGGACCGTACACCATCGTCACGTAGAGGACGAGGATGAACAGCACCACGACGACCATGGGGGAGTTGATCTGTGACAGGTCGGCCTTCTCCGGATACCCGGCGGTGAGCAGTGCTGCCTTGAACTCCGTGTCGAAAACTTTCGCACGCTCGGCCGCATCGGGGCCTTTCGCATCGTACGATACGATCTCGGTCTCGCCGACTTTGATGGTCGTCGTCGTTGCCGAGGGTGTGTCGATGGTCTTGTAAGGAACGCCACGCTTGACCAAGGCGGCTTTCGCCACATCGCAGTGTGAGGTGAATTTGGACGTGCCCGTGGGGTTGAACTGCAATGAGCAGTCGTCCGCTTTCGTGATCACGACGGTCGGATAGCGGCTGATCGCTTGTTCGAGTGCCGGGTTGGCATAGTGGGTGAGACTCTTGAACAAGGGGACGTAGGTGATCGCGGCGATGAGGCAACCACCCAAAATGATCCACTTGCGTCCAATGCGGTCCGACAGCGCCCCAAATACGATGAAGAACGGGGTCGCGAGCAAGAGCGAAGTGGCGACCAGGAGGTCCGCGGTCTGCCCCGGAACCTTGAGCGTTTGCGTCAAGAAGAACAAGGCATAGAACTGGCCCGTGTACCAGACCACCGCCTGACCCGCGGTGAGACCGAACAGTGCGATGAGTACGAGGCGAAGGTTCTGCCAGTTCCCAAAGCTATCCCGCAACGGGGTCTTCGAACCTTTGCCTTCGGCCTTCATCTTCAGGAACATCGGAGATTCCTGCAGCTTGAGCCGGATCCAGACAGAGATCCCGACCAGCACGACGGAGATCAGGAACGGGATGCGCCAACCCCAACTCTCGAACGATTCGGTCGTCATCATCGACCGACACGACAAGATGACGAGCAGCGAGAGAAATAACCCCAAGGTCGCGGTGGTTTGAATCCACGCGGTATAGCGGCCACGTCGACCGTGTGGGGCGTGTTCACCCGTGTAGGTTGCCGCGCCACCGTATTCACCGCCGAGCGCAAGCCCTTGAATCAATCGCAAGGTGATGAGCGTGATGGGAGCCAAAATCCCGATCTGTGCGTACGACGGCAGGATACCGACCACAAACGTCGCACCCCCCATGAGGAGGATCGTCACCAGGAAGGTGTATTTTCGGCCAACGAGGTCGCCGAGGCGTCCGAACACGAGTGCGCCGAACGGTCGGACTGCAAACCCAGCCGCGAACGCAAGCAGAGCGAAAATGAACGCCGCCGAGGGGTTCACCGCCGAAAAGAACTGCTTCGAGATGATGCTAGCGAGCGAGCCGTAAAGGTAGAAGTCATACCATTCGAAAACCGTGCCTAGAGAGGAAGCAAAAATAACATTTTGCTCCGCCTTAGTGATTCCGTCTGAAGAAGTCTTGGATGCATTCATTCGATGGTGTCGGCTTTCGTGCGGAACCCGATCTCGCGGCGGAGAGGGCTCGCAACTTTCGGGCCAACTGGACCCAGAATGAAACGCACTGCAAAACGCGGACGCGATCCTTCCGACGGTGCTACTCACCGTAACCAAGGATGCGGGGGCGTGTTACGAAGGGTAACTACGGCACGCCGTGTTCACGGTGCACCGTCTTTCATAGCTTATTTTCGAGCGTCCGCTTGCGAAACGTACTTGATCGCAAGCGAGCCGACATTTCGATCAAACCTTGCGGGGGCGTGGGATCCCGACTCGCTGCCGCCGTTCCCAAAGGGATTTGCGGCTGATCCCGAGTCGCCTCGCCAACTCGGTCTCGGAAAGCTCGCCTTGATGCTCGAGCACGAACCGCCGAAAATACGACTCGAGTGAGCTGTTGCCCTCGGGTCGATCGCCCCCCGCCACGGTGGTCGAGACCCAGCGCGAATCCGACGAGCCGCTCCCGCGATCGACGAGGTCGAGCCCGAGGAGTTCGGGGCCGAGTGGACCTGTTTCGTGGAGCGTCACGGCCCGTTCGACCGCGTGTTCGAGCTCACGGACGTTACCCGGCCATGTATGGGTCCGCAGTGCGGCTTTGGCCGCCTCGGTCATGCGCAACCCGACGACCCCGTGTCGCTCGCTTTGGCGTTGCAAGAAGCGTTCGGCCAACTCGAGCACGTCATCGCCCCGCTCGCGGAGGGGAGGGACACTGAGTTCGAGCACGCGCAGGCGGAAATAGAGGTCCTCGCGGAAACGACCCGCATCCACCATCGCGCGCAGGTCCCGATGGGTTGCGGCGAGCAGGCGAAGGTCGACGCGCAACGTTCGATTGGAGCCTACCCTGCGAACTTCGCCCTCCTGCACGAGTCGCAGCAGGCGAGCCTGAGCCGCGAGCGGCAGTTCGCCGATCTCGTCGAGGAACAGGCTGCCGCCGGCCGCCGCTTGCACGAGCCCATCCGCTGCCGCCACGGCGCCCGTGAACGCGCCGCGCTCGTGGCCAAACAGCTCCGACTCGATGAGACCCTCGGGGATCGCCGCACAGTTGACGGGGATGAACGGTTTGTCTTTGCGGGTGCCTTGCTCGTGCAACGCTCGAGCGACCAACTCTTTGCCCGTTCCCGACTCGCCGACGATGAGGACCCGCGCGTCGCTGGTTGCGAGTTTTGCGATCTGCCGCCGCAACGCCTGCATGACTGGACTCGACCCGAACAGACCTTGCTCGGGCATCGGCGATCGAACGAGCTCGCGCTCGTTCGATCGCGTGGCGCGTACGCGAGCGACGATCGATAGGAGCTCTTCGGGGCCGAACGGCTTGGTCAGGTAGTCGACGGCACCCCGCTTCATCGCGTCGACCGCTGAGGGCACGCTTCCATAGGCCGTCATCAGGATCACGGGAACGTCACCCGCATCGCGTCCGAGATCGATGAGCGCGTCCCCGTCACGACCCGGCAGACGGAGGTCGGAGACGATCATATCGAAGCCCGCGAGCCCCTGTCGCTCGGCCTCGGGAACGTCACTCGCCTCGACGACCTCGTGCCCCTCATCCGTGAGCACCCGCTTGATCTCACGACGGATCACGGCCTCGTCCTCGACGACGAGGATTCGGGTTCGTGGACGAGCGGTCACGAGCTGACTCCCGATCGTGGCAAGGTCACGCGAAACAGGGTGCCACGCTCCGGCGCACCCCGTCGCGACCAAGCGATCGTGCCGCCCTGCTCGCCGACGATGCGATAGCTGGTGGCGAGCCCGAGCCCAGTCCCTTGCCCCGGCTCTTTGGTCGTGAAAAACGGCTCGAACACCCGCGGGGCGAGCTCCACTGGAATCCCGACGCCTTCGTCGGCGACTTCGAGGACTACCGTCTCGACTTCGGCCCGAGCGCTCACGCGGATCATCGCGCCTTCGTCCGAAGCGTCGATCGCGTTGGTCAACAGATTGACCAACACTTGAACGAGGCCCTGTCGGTCGGCGAGCAACCGGAGCCCGGGCGAGATGTCTTGCTCGAAACGCAACCCGGGCCCGCGCGCCCGCGCCAAGCGAGCCAACCCGACCGCTTCGTGGACGAGGCCTTCGACCGGGACGGGTTCGCGAACGAGCTCATGGACCTGTCGCGACTCGGCGCGAGCGAACAGCAAGAGGGCCCGGACGATCCGTTCGATCCGTTGCCCTTCGCTCACGATCATCGCGATGCGCTCGGGCAGCTCCGAGTCGGGTTCGGGAGGGCGGCGACCGAGTTCGCGCAAGAGGTTGCGAGCGACCATCAAGATCCCGGTCAGTGGGTTGAGCACCTCGTGAGCCACACCGGCAGCGAGTCGCCCGATCGACGTCAGCCGATCGCGGTGCCCGAGTTCCGCGAGCATGGCTCGCCGTTCCGTCAAGTCTTCGACGACCAAGACCGCCCCCGCCTCGCCATCATCGAGCGCCGTCCGGCGCAAGCGCAGCGTCCTGAATCCTCCCGGCCCGGTGAGTGTGTGCTCTCGCTGAATCTCGAGTGGTTTCTGGCGCAGGTCGTCCAGCAACGGACCCCAAGGCGCGGGCAGGCGATCGAGACGATCGCCGACCACTTGCTCGGCATCCAGGCCCGAGAGTCGAGCGAGCGCGACGTTCCAGACCACGATCGATCCATTGGCTTCGACCGCACACACGCCGAGCGGCAACTCGGCGAGCACGCGCGCGAGGTAACGACGGATGAGTTCGAGAGCCGGTTCACCGGATCCACGCGACCAGGACGACCCACGGTCCCCCGTGCGTGCGCGTTCGAGCTCTGCCGCAAGGGCGGCCAGAGTCGTCGGCCCGTCGGTCACGCGCCCCACCAACACCCCCGCCGCGAACGGGCCGACCCGCTCCGCCAAGCTGCTCTCGATCACGCGGCCCAGATCCCGCAACGCCAGGGCTCGACGTTCGCTGGGATCGAGCCCGAGCCGATCGAGTGCGCGGGTCAACTCCCGTTCCGCTTCAGGATCCCCGAGGACGGACGCCAATCGTTCGCGCAGGACCGAGACCTCCACGGCCGGAGCTCCCACGTCGACACTCTCCCGGCGGGCGCAAGCCTCGGCGACGACGGCCTCGGCCGGCCGTTGTCGTTCGCTGAGCGACACCAAACCGTAGGCGCAGGAGTTCACGAGCAGACTCGACCAGAGTGCGGGCCCGAACGCAGCGGCCGAGCTCGGCGAAGGCTCGCCAACGAACGCCACGGTGAGCGATTCCACGCTCGCGCCCAGGATCGGAAGCACGGTGATGAGGAGCCAAACCATCACGCCGAGCCCGAGCCCCACGAGGAAGCCGTTGCGAGTCCCGCGGGGCCACAACAACGCTCCCAGCACACCGGGCAGGAGCTGTGCGACCGCGGCGAAACTCACGAGACCGAGATCGACGAGGGAGCGGCTGTGTGCGAGCACGAGGTTCAACGCGAAGGCCGCGAGCACGAGCACCACGATGACCGCCCGGCGAACCGACGCGAGCCGCTGCAACAGCCAGCGTTCGCCGACGAGCGGTAGCACCACATGGTTGACCACCATCCCCGAAAGCGCGATCGAGGACACGAGGACCATCGCGCTCGCCGCTGAGACGCCGCCGAGGAAGACGACGAGGCCAAGCCCGTGCTGCGTCGCGATCTCGATCACCCACAGGTCCGGACCGGACGACATCGCGGGACTGGCTTGCCCGGCCCAAACCAGGATCGGCAGGGGCAGATTGAGCAGCAGTAGCAACAAGGGGAGGGTCCAGCTCGCGTGCCGCAAGGCTCGTTGACCGCCCGGTCCTTCTCCGGCGACCACGAACGCGATGTGAAATTGGCGGGGCAATAGGAACGCGGCCACGAATGCCGCGAAACAAAGCGCGACCCAAGAATCCTCACGGGCCGGCGCGAACATGTTGACGAGTGCGTCCGGATGCTCGGTCAACCACGCATCGAGCCCCCCGAGCCCACCGAACACGCGCAGCAGAGCCACGACGCCGATGAGGAGGAGGACCGAAACTTTGACCAGCGATTCGACGGCGAGCGTCGCGAGCAGCCCCGCGCCACGGCGACGCACGTCGGCCCAACGTACGCCGAGGATCACCGCGAACACGCTCAGCAACGCGGCGTAGATCAGACCTACACCCCGGGCCGATCCGGCCGGCGCCACCGCGGCCCCCGTCTCGACGATTGCGCGGAGCTGCAACGAGAGGTAGGGCAGGAGCGCCACGACCAAGAACGAACTGACCAACACGCCGACCAGTTGCGACTGGTACCGATACGCGAGCAGGTCCGCGACGCTGCCCAGGCGTTGACGACGAACCAGCACCGCGAGCGGTTCCCAGATCACGGGGATCGCGAGGCACGAGAGCGCAACCCCGAGATGGATCGCGAGGAATCCATAGCCCTGCGTGGCCGCAAACCCGACACTGCCGTAGAAACTCCACGTCGTTGCGTACACGCCGAGCGCGAGTCCCACGACGGGCGGTCGGCGGGCCACGGCCGCCAGACCCGGCCGTCGTTCGACGAGCTCCGCCACCCCTGCGAGCGCAAGGAGATAGAGTGCCGCGCACACCATCGGCACCCACCACCTCACCGTTCCTCCTCGTCGCGCTCGCCTGCGATCGGCCGTGCGAGCCCGGCACCCAGGAGGATCAGGAGGGCCCACAATGCGAAGGGCGACCACCACGGGGCCGCTTCGTCAGCCCACACGACCCGGCCCACGGTCAATGAAATCCACGCGATCGCCAATAATATGAGTGCAGTCGCACGGCGTTCGACCGGGTCCTGCCGAATTGACACTCGCGGATTCTATCCAATCCAGGCGACGAGATTGCGGGCGAGCGAATTCAGCCCCAGTGGGGCGTGTGAAAATTCAGCCCCAGTGGGGCGTGTGGAAATTCAGCCCCAGTGGGGCGTGTGGAAATTCAGCCCCAGTGGGGCGTATGGAAATTCAGCCCCAGTGGGGCGTATGGAAATTCAGCCCCAGTGGGGCGTGTGGAGATTTAGCCCCCAGTGGGGCGTGTGGAAATCAACCGTGAGGGGTCCGAAGTTCGGCGAACGAAATCGCGCATTCGCGCTTGCGTAGATTGGTAACACGATGTTTCCGAAGGAAACGCTCTGAGCCTCGCGCTTGGGTCTGGCGCAGGCGGCGTTGGCGGAGGGTTTGTGAGGATTCGATCGCGAGCGATTCGGCCCCTTCCTTGCAGCAGGAAATGCTCTTCGAGGTAAAGGTACTGACCGTGAGTGCTCGACCAACGACGATCCCACCTAGACCCGAGTTTTCTGTCGCTGCGCGGGTGCGCGATCTCACCGAATACCGCTCGCTCTACCAACGAAGCATCGACGATCCACACGGATTCTGGCGCGAGCAAGCGAACTCGCTGCAATGGTTCCACGAGTCGCCGACCGTGTTCGAAGCGGATCAGGCCGGCGAGAGCGTCTGGTTCCCGGGTGGCCGACTCAACGCCGCGGTCAATTGCGTCGATCGTCACGCCGATCGCACCCCCGATAAGACGGCGCTCATCTGGGCCAAGAACGAACCCGGCGAATATGAGTACATTTCCTTTCGCGAGCTCAAGCATCGCGTCGGGCGAATGAGCAACCTGTTGCGTTCGCTCGGGGTCAGTCGCGGTGATCGGGTCATTCTCTATTTACCCATGATCCCCGAGCTGCCGATTGCGATGCTGGCTTGCGCTCGGATCGGTGCCATCCATTCGGTCGTGTTCGGTGGATTCTCGGCCGATGCATTGCGCGACCGGATCGTCGACGCGGGGGCGAAGGTCATCGTGACCTCCGACGTCGGGCTGCGTGGCAACAAGGTCGTGCCCCTCAAGAGTACGGTCGATCAAGCGACGGCAGGCCTCGACGAGATCGAACACGTCCTCGTTGCGCGTCGTCGACCCGATCTCACGGTGCCGTTCGATCCAAAGCGTGATCTATGGCTCGACGAAGAACTTCGGCGCCAACGCGCGTTTTGCCCCGCCGAATGGATGTCCGCCGAAGATCCGCTCTTCATTCTCTACACCTCGGGATCCACAGGGAAGCCCAAAGGTCTGGTGCACACGACCGCGGGCTATCTGCTCTATGCCGGAATGACGCACCGCTACGTCTTCGATACGCGTGCCGACGACGTGCATTTTTGTGCCGCCGACATCGGCTGGATCACCGGGCATAGCTATATCGTCTATGGTCCGCTTTGCAATGGCGTGACTTCGGTCATCTTCGAATCCTTGCCGACGTGGCCCGACCCGGGGCGGTACTGGCAGGTGATCGACGACCTCCTCGCAACGACTCTCTATACATCCCCGACGGCCCTTCGCGCGTTGATCCGAGAGGGCGACGAGTGGGTCAAACGTTCGAAGCGCAGTTCTTTACGCCTGCTCGGGACCGTGGGCGAACCGATCAATCCGGAGGTTTGGTACTGGTATCACGAGGTCGTCGGCGAGGGTCGTTGTCCGGTCGTCGACACGTGGTGGCAGACCGAGACGGGCGGTGTGCTCATCGCTCCATTGCCGGGCGCGACTCCGTGCAAGCCCGGTTCTGCGACGTTGCCGTTTTTCGGCGTCGAACCGGTGCTGCTCGATGCCGAAGGGCAGCCGCTCGACGGACCGGGTGAAGGATTTCTGTGCATCGCCAAGCCTTGGCCCGGCCAGGCGCGGACGATCTGGGGCGATCACCAACGTTTCCTCGAGACCTACTTTGGGCGGTTTTCGGGCTTGTACTTCACCGGTGACGGCTGCAAGCGCGATGAGGACGGATACTGGTGGATTACGGGTCGCGTCGACGACGTACTCAACGTCTCGGGCCATCGCATCGGCACCGCCGAGGTCGAGAGCGCGCTCGTGGCCCATGATGCCGTGGCCGAGGCCGCGGTCGTTCCGTTCCCTCACGACATCAAAGGCCAAGGCATCATGGCTTGGGTGACGCTTTCACTCGGCGGTCGCGGCGATGCGAGCGAGGGGGACTCGGATCCGGAAGAACTCGTCGGCGCGCTCAAGGAACAGGTGCGCAACGTCATTGGGCCGATCGCGAGACCCGATCGAGTCGTCTTCGTCTCCAGTCTTCCGAAGACGCGTTCGGGCAAGATCATGCGCCGAATTCTCCGCAAGATCGCTGCGGGCGAACGGGATGGATTCGGCGATCTCTCGACGCTTGCCGATCCGAACGTCGTCGAAGAGCTGCTTGCTGCGGGTGCGCCGAGAGTTTCGACCGAGTCCTGATCGACGGGACCTGGATCGATCACCTGGGTCGATCACCTGGTTTCTGAACCTGGGTTCGAGCCTTCGGCGGTTGGCGTCCGAAGGCTCGACCTTCGTGGGTGATCGCGAGATTTACGGTGCCGGTGTCACGACGACGTCGTCGATGAAGATATCGAGACCCGCCGCCGGGCCTTCCGCGTACACCACCACATCGGCGATCGTGCATTCGGGCATCGCCAATACTCCGGAGAGTCGCGTCCACGTGCCATCGTTGGCGCTGACACTGCCGAGGCGGCGATATTCCTGCCCTTGTCCAGCGCAGCCGATCCGCGCGGTGAGATGCACGGGACTCGACGCGGTTCCACTGATGGAAACCCACGCCTCGGCCTCGTACGACGTACCCGACATCACCGACCCGAACAGGTCGTATACGGGACCCTGCCAGTCTCCCGTTCGCCCAGTGACCACTGCGCTACGACTCCCGCCGTGAGCTCGGGCGTCGGTGGTCGTGAGGTTGGCACCGCCCCACGCGACCCAGCCTGCGGTACCGAGCTCGAACTCGCCATTGTCGACGAGGTTGACCGGACCGAGCTCGAGTTGTTCCCGGACCGACAGGTCATCGATGTAGAGATCGACCCCAGACGCCGGGCCTTCGAGATACACCGCGATCCCGTTCAGAGAGCACGGCGGCACCACCAAGTCACCCGTGACCTCGGTCCAGCCGGTGTCGGTCAACGTTGCGCTTCCGAGTCGCCGGAACTCGTCGGGTTGGCCTGCACAGCGGATATGGGCGGTCAGGAAGCCATTGTCGCTCGCCGCTCCGGACACTCGCCCAAACAACCCGACCTCGTAAGTGGCACCGGGAGTCACCTGCGTACCGAGTTCCCAAACGCCGCCTTGCCAACTCCCGCTACGCCCAGTGACAACGCCGCTTTGTTGACCGCCATGGGCTTGCACCGCCGTCGTTGCAATTGCGGCACCCCCCCAAGCGATCCAGCCCGAGCTGTTGGTCTCGAAGCCCGGATTGGTGACGAGATTGGGGCCGAGCGAGGCGGGTTGCGGGCGGACGGCGATGTCGTCGATCAATATATCGACTCCCGCATCCGGTCCCTCGAAATAGAGGGTCAGCTGCTGCAGCGGGCAATCCGGGACGACGAGCTCACCGGCGAGTTCGCTCCACTCGGTATCCGTGGCGTTCGCACGGGCCAATGGGCGGAACTCGGTCGCTTGACCTTCACACGCGATGACAGCCGTCATGCCGAGCGATGCCGACGCGGCCTGGCCGATCCGCGCTCCCGCGGAGATCGCGTAGGTGCGCCCGCGCGTCGTCACCGATCGGAGATCATGCGCAATGCCATTCCAGCTCGCGGTTCGTCCGGTCGCGCGACCGCTGCGGTATCCCGTCTGCGCATCGCTGTCCGTCGCTTCGACGATCGAACTCCCAAAGGCAAACCATCCGTCGGCCCCGGCCTCGAAGCTGCCGTTCGGGATCACGTTGGGGGGGAGTTCGAGCGGATCGGGCTCCAGGCCGACGAAGGCATCGAACGCGCCAAAGTAGGCGGGTTTGCGGCGGTACCCCTCATCGAACACGAGCGGATCATCCGGTCCAAAGACGCTGTCGATCCAGCTGTATCGATCGGTAAATCCCCACATCGTCACGGTCGTGCAAGCCGGCGTGCGCACGCAAGCAGCGATGGCGTGGTGATAGACCCGCTTCTGTTCGGCCAGGCGTTCGGCCAGGGATCCGGAAAGGTTCGCGATTCGCACGTCGAGCTCGCTGATATTCACCAGCAGTCCGAGTTCGGCGAACCGCGCGAAGTTCGTGGTCAGGGCATCCACCGACGGCGGCTGGTTGGCGTCGAGGTGCATTTGGAATCCGACCCCATGAATCGGGACGCCATCGTCGACCAGACCCGCGACGAGCGCATAGACGCCGTCCGATTTCGGACCGATCATCTCGGTATTGTAGTCGTTGTAAAGGAGGAGCGCGTCGTGGTCGGCTTTGTGCGCCTCGCGGAAGGCCAACTCGACGTAGTCCGGACCGAAGGCTCGCGAAAAGATCGAATCGCGAAAGCTACCGTCCTCGGCGATGGCTTCGTTCACGACGTCCCAAGTGACGATGTCATCTTTGAAGTGGCGAACGGTCTTGCCGATATGTTGGCCGGTGTACTTCTCAAGTTTTGCGAGAGCGAGTGTGTCGACCATGAACGTGGGGAGTTGTTGGTGCCAAACGAGCGTGTGCCCCTTGATCGCCAGCTCGTTGTCCAAGGCGAAATCGACGATCGCTTCGGCTTGGGCAAAGTCCCATTGGTTCGAGCGTTGGGGCTGAAGCATACCCCATTTCATCTCGTTCTCTGGCGTGACGGCGCTAAACTCCTCCGCCAGCGTGTCACGATACATGGCTTCTCCGGCCAGGTAACCGCCGGCAACCGCCGTACCTACGAGTTTGCCTGAGCTTGCGGCGGCTGCGGCCAATGTCGATTCCGGCGGTTGTCCGACGACGGATGGGGCCGACGGGAGTTCGTGCCCACGAAATGATGATGCTCCAGTCGGATCCGGCCCGACCTCATCTGCACATGCCGGGACGAGAAAGAGGAACACCACCAGCCCACGAATCTTTGTTTTGGACATCGAACCTCGTACCAAATGTGTCGACGGGTACAGATTCAGAACCTAGCGGGCAATAGGTGTACTTGCAAAGAGCACTTTGGCGGCGACGGAGGGGCGGCGACCCGGATCGGTCCGGTGGAGTTGCCCGTCATTGCTATCGTCAGGGTTGGAACGAAGTTCGGAGGGCTTCCATGACGCCGTCGAGGGCGGGTTTGGGAGCATACGTTTCCGAATAGAGGAGCGGATCGTCTTCGCCGAACGTATTGTCCACCCAACTGTATTTGTCGGTGAATCCCCAGAACGTGATCGCATCGCACGCGGGTTCGCTCACGCAGACGCTGACGAACTCGAAATAGATCTGTCGTTGCAGCTCCAGCTTCTGTTCGAGGGTGCCCGGGACATCACGCACACGCACGTCGAATTCGCTGATATTGACCGTGAGCCCCAACTCGCCGAATCGACGGATGTTGGTGCGGAAGTCTTCTGGCGAATAGTAGTCTGGATACGAATCTCCATCGATGTGGAGTTGCATGCCGACGCCATCGATCGGGATCGCCGCGGCAACGAGATCCACCGCCAATGCGTACGCTGCGTCGCTCTTCCAGCCGGCGGTTTCGATGTTGAAATCGTTGTAGTAGAGCAGCGCGTCGGGGTCCGTCTCGTGCGCCATGCGAAAGGCTTCGGCGATGTATCCGTCGCCCAGCAACCGTTGAAAGATGGTGTTGCGGCGCGTCCCGTCCTCTTCGAAGGCTTCATTCACCACATCCCACGCATCGATTCGATCCGCGTAGCGATGCATCGTCATCTCCATGTTCGCTCGCATCGCGGCCCGCAGGTCGTCGGCCGTCATGGGTTCGCTCACCCAGTCAGGGAGCTGACGGTGCCACACCAGGACGTGGCCTTTGATGAACATGCCCCGCTGCTCGGCAAGTTCCACGAGCGTATCGGCTGGGCCGTAGTTCCACGAGTCCGACGTGGGCTGAACGGATCCCCACTTCAGTTCGTTTTCGTGGGTCATCGAACCGAATTCGCGGAGAAACGTCTCGACATAGCGAGGGTCTTCCTCCACCGCGAATGCGTTGATCGCAGCGCCAATGCGTATGCCGACGCAATCTGCCGTGGCGATGAGTGTGTCCAGATCGCTGCATTCGGTGGGCGGTCCACTCGCGTCCCCGGTGGAGCTCGAATCTCCATCCTCTGTCGCTTCGGTCGTTGCGCCGTGCGTAGTTCCATCGTCAGTGGATCCTTCGGAGGTACTGGCGGACTCGTGCTCGCCGCTATCCGAGTGCCCGTCCACGCCACCGCGACTGGTCGCGGCATTCATCGTGGTGTCAGAATCCACCCATTCCGGTTCATCCGAAAAGCGGAAGCACGCGCTCGCGCACCCTGCGGTCAGGATGATCGCGATGATGTGTCGCCACGCATCAACCCGGTTGTGGCTCTTTGCGCGATCAGAAACGCCGGACATAGGCGAATGCAACGTGGCGCCGGTCGAAGGTCGGCACGAAGGCATGCCTGCGGTCCAAACGTTTGCTGAAGCTCACGCCCACCATCGTCACACCGGCGGCCGCCAGGACTCCGCCCGCGATGAAGAGACTATCGGCTGCGAGCGCGTATGGGCGCGCACTCAGGCGCAGCTCGTTGGCGAGTGGCACCAAGGGTTCCGCATCGGCCGCGGCCACGCGTTTCGCACAGATGTCCCCGAGCACGGCTCCCGCGATGAGAGCCGCAACGCCCATCCCGGCAGTCACGGCTCCGCCGATCCGCAGTCCTCGAATCAACGGGGGTTTCTTCTCGGGCTCGGGAGCGAATGATTCGGGTTGGACGATCGGAGGCAAGGTGTCCGATTCGATGATGATCTCCGCCTTCGAATCCGACGACTCGGTGTCTTCGGGTGTTTCGACCGGTTTGGGCTTGGAGCGTTCGAGCACTTGACGAACCACCTCCAACCGCTCGACCGCAAACCGTCGACTCTCGAGGTCGACACCGGGTAGGACGACGAACTTGTCATAGAACTCGGCGGCGGATTCGAGGTTTCCGAGTTCCTCGTGGACGCGGCCGATGTTGAAGATGAGGTTTGGCTTGGGGTCGAGCTCGTACGACTGGACGAAGAGAAAAATTGCGTCCTCGAGCTCGCCGGCCTCGAACGCGGCGGCTCCTTCACTCAACAATCGATCGGCCTTGGCCTCATCGGTTTCGTCGGACGGCTCGGGAGCTATGGTTGCCGCGGCCGGAGCCGCATGAACCGGGGCTACGCCGGTGGTCAAGGTCGCCATGGAGATGGCGAAGGAAGCGAAGATTGCCGTAGGTCGAAGGGGGGTGTTGAATCGTCTCATGGATCGCCTTGGCCGTTTGCTCGTTGGAAGGAGAGTCTCCCTGCCCGAGCACGAACGAAAACAGCGACGGTCGGGGTAATGGCCGCGTCAAGGGCATCGACCGCTCCCGCTCTACCTTGAGTTGGGACGCCTACGATGTAGTCGTCAGACGGCGATATCGCCGAGTGACTTCGAGAGACGAGCGACGTGCCGGCGCGAGCGTGTCGACAGCGTCTCGCGATCGAGCTATTCGGCGAATCCGTCATTACGAGGTTCGCAACGCCCTGAAGCGAGCTCGAGCGGTCGGAGCGCGGGAGATTCCTCGCGCGAACCTGGCCGGGGTGACTCCATTGGGGTCGAGCGTCCGGCCAGAGCGCTACCGCTCCAGATCGCCATTCGACGCGTGCGGTTGCTTGCGCGCGATACAACGGTACATACAACCTCGCGATGAGTCAGAGACTAGTTTCGTTGCAGGCAATGCCCGCCCTTTTGCTGTTCGGGTTCGTGCCGCTCGCCGTAGCCTGCAGTCTCCTGAACCTCGACGTGCAACCCTGCCAGGACGATGGCGATTGCTCCAATGACGGTTCGATGATGTGTGTCAATGGCGTTTGCGAGCTGTCCGACGTCGCCGTCGATGCCACCTCCGACCGCAACGGCGACCCCACCGAGTCCGACGACGATTCGATGTCGTCGCCGATCACCATGACCCCGGGGACCTCGGGCGAGACCGGGGACGGTACGACTGGCGAAGGCTGTCCGAGCGACGGGTGCACGACTACAGAAGAGGATTCGGCCGACGAGTCGACCGGCCCGGCTCCGGAACCGGTTCCACTCGTGATGAATACCGACTTCGAAACGAATATTAGCGGATGGGGCCCGCACGGAACCTGCATGGTGACCTCGAGCTCCGAGTGGGCCCATGGGGGAACACGGAGCGCGTTCGTGACAGGTCGTACGGACACCTGGATGGGGGCTCAGGTCGTCGTCACGAATCTGATCGTCGAAGACGTTCGCTATGCGGTCTCCGGCTGGGTCCGATTGGCCGGCGACACCCCGACCGCGATGATGCAGCTGTCGAGAAAAATGACCTGCACCGGGGTGGAAACGTCATACCTCCCCTTGGGGATGGCCCTCGCCGCGAACGATGGTTGGGCGCAGATCGAGGCGACGCTGACCGTTCCGAACGGATGTGATGCCAGCGAAGTGACACTCTACTTCGAGGGGGCCACGATTGGAGTGGTACCGGACGCCACGTTCCTCGACTTCTACGTCGACGACGTCGTGGCGGTTCCCGACTGACCCGACCGACGGGACCTCGCACGTCAGGGAATACGGATCTTCATGCCTTGGGTGCGGCAGTCTTCGCTCAGCGCCTCGGCGTCGGCTCGCTTGAGCAGGCCGAGCACTCGTTTGACCTTCTTGCGATCGTGGAGTCCGCAGGCAGCCCGGCCCATCAACACGAGGGCTTCGGTGTGGGTCTCCAACCGCAGACTATCGCGGGCCAAGTCATAGGCCGAGTTGTAGTCTTTGGCCTGGTAGGCATTCTCGGCCTGGGCGAGGTACTCGGAGGCGGTCGGTCCCTCGACCATCGCGGTCACGTCGATGCCGAACGGCCTGCAGGCGACGACGGCTCGCGTCCGAGACACGGCCCCTCGCAGCGCCCGAAAGGCTTGTCGAGCTGCGACACCGTCGTGCTCACGGCACAGGACCGAAACTTGCTCCCACCCTTGCAACGAAGCGAGATCGGCTCGCGCTGGGGGAGGCGGAACCACCGGTTCGGTCGGCGGCGCGGCCTCGAGAGGCTCCTGCGGGGGGGACACGGCTTCGCTCGTGGCCGGCGCGGCCACGTCTGGCGGCTCCACGGCGGCGATCGGAGCCAGCGTGTCGGTCGTGGGCAGTGCGGCAACCGACGCATCGGCGACCGGTGATTCGAGTTCGGCGGCGGGACTCGGGGCTGGGGACGTCGCGGGAATCGGGCTCCGAGCAACCTCGGGCTCGAGCGCTGGGGTTCCGCCCACTCGTGGAGTCGGGGCCTGCGAGGGCGTCCCGTGGCTCGGGCGAGCCTCACGAGCTTCTTGCACCGCCCGACCTCGGGGTGAGCGAGGGGGAGCAACACTGTCTTCGAGAGGCGCTCGTCCGTCGGACGCGCTCATCGTCGCAAAGGCCATCACGTCTCGCTCTGGGCGGGTGCGCAGTTTCACGCCGAGCACGAGCGAGAGGCCAACGATCGCGATGGCCGATGCTGCGATGAGCCATCCTTTGGTGGACGATGCCGAAAGTTCGAGGGGCATCGCCCGATCCTCGGGCGGTTCCAACGGCAAGGGCTCGGGAGCGTTGCTGAAACTTTCGAGGCGAAGACGCTCGAGGGGCGGCCCAACCTCTGCACGGACAGGTCCGCTGTGCACCCGTCCGAGCACGGCCTCGAGCGACTCGCCGTGAGGATGGGGGTGTGTCTCGTTCTCGATCACGCCGTCGCCTTCGAACGGCGCGAGGTTGGTGGAGCCGAGGCTCTGTGCGACGAAGTCGGCCAACGCCGCAGACGTGGCGTTGTGGGCTTCATCGGAGTCGCCGGTATCGAGAGGACCCTGCGGAACGCCAGGAGCCAAACGTTTCGAATCTTGACGCCAGAGGTTCAGGTCGAGTTCGCCCGACGTGGAGAGCTCGGACGACAACTGCCGCAACGCTCCGCTACCGCTGTGCGGCCGCGCGGAAACGGGCGGCGCAGGTGCGAGATCGTCAGGCTCTTCGCCCGAGGTTTGTGAGGGATCGCGACCGGTCACAGCCTAGAGAGCCTTTGTACCCCCAAACGGGCCGACCACGAAACCCAAGGGGCCTTGCGATTTAGGCGCCGACCAACTTGGGCCACATCGAGTCTGATGGCGGTAGAGCCGCTGCTTCCGAGGGCCAGCTCGACGGGCGAACCCCTGTTGTAACGTCCCGCTTTGGAGGCCCAACCACCCGATGCCCAAGTTCACCCTGATCTCGTTCAAGCTGTGCCCGTACGTTCAACGGTCCACGATCACGCTCGAGGAGAAAGCGATCCCGTACGACATCGAGTACGTCGATCTGGCGAACAAGCCGGCCTGGTTCCTCCAGCTTTCGCCGCTCGGGAAGGTTCCGGTCCTGCGAGCCGACGACACGGTGTTGTTCGAGTCTGCAGTGATCAACGAGTATCTCGACGAGATCACGGGGCCCGAACGTTTGCTTCCTGTCGATCCACTGCCGCGCGCTCGTGATCGCGCCTGGATCGAGTTCATTTCGGTTGCGATGCTCGACCATTGGCGATTTTACACCGCGCAAACCGAACAGGACGCCCTGGCTCAACGAGACCTACTTCGCGGCAAACTCCAACGCCTCGAGGCGGAGCTCGGCACTGACGGATCACCGCTTTGGCATGGCGAGTGGTTTTCGTTGGTGGATGCCGCGGCGGCCCCGATGCTGCAGAGAATCCATTGGACCGACGGGATGGCGCCCGAGCACGGCAGCGCCGTCGATTTGCCGCGAGTCACCGCCTGGACGGAGGCCTTATTGGCGCGCTCAGCGGTCCACCGATCGACGGTCCCCGAGATCGAGGATCTGTTCCACGCGTACGTCCGCGCACCTCGGGGAGCGAGCCACGAACCAGGGTGGCTCGCTCGGATCACGGCCTAGGCCCCATCAGGCCGAAGGGCGTGAGGCCCATCAGGCCGAAGGGCGTGAGGCCCATCAGGCCGAAGGGCGTGAGGCCCATCAGGCCGAAGGGCGTGAGGCCCATCAGGCCGAAGGGCGTGAGGCCCAGTTTGGGCACGGCCGGGTCATGAGGCCGACCGCATCTTCTTCCGACATCATGATCCACCCCCGTCGACTGGAGGTCGTGGGCATCATTTCGGCGCGCGGCCGTGGAACCACGCTTCCGCGCAAGAATATGTATCCGCTCCTCGGGCGTCCACTCTTGTGGCACTTCCTCCGGGAGCTGCGGCGTTCATCGGCGCTGACCCGGTTGTGCGTGTGGACGGAAGATTCGGAGATCGCAGCGCTCGCGGAATCACTGGGTGCGGTCGTCTTGCAGCGTCCCGATTCGATGGTGCACTACGGATCGGGATTTCACAGCTCGGAAGAGTGGGATCGTAGCGTGTCACAGCAGCTCATCGATCGGTTCGGAGCGGTCGGTGAGGTCCTCGTGCACCTCAACTGCAACTATGTGCTGTTCTCGGCCGCCACGCTCGATGCGATGTTCCGAACCTTGATGAATACCCCGAGCGCTCACATCATTTTTCCGTTCTACGAGGCGCAGCAGGATCTCTATCTCGAGCATCCACGCGCAACATCGTTGTTTCCGATCTGGCCGCTGGCCGAGCCCGATGCCCTCCCGAAGCTCTATCGTCGAGTCGGCATCTCGATCGATCATCGTTATCGCGCGGAGCGAATGGGGGTCAAGGGGCGCCTGGGTCACGAGATCGCTTGGCGTGAGGGGCTCGACTTCGAGCGGTCCGCGGATATTCCGTTTGCCGAATACATGCTGAGCCAACGTGAACCGGCGGAAGCGACCCATACCGAGCGCGACGAGTCGAGTTCCGATCCGAACCTGCCCGTGAGCGCCACGGTCCAAGATCGCTGCAGCTCCAGGGTCGCGTGAGCACTATAGCGATCGGGTTCAGGGCTGAACGACTGCGCCCTCGGTCGTTCACTCCGGGAACGAACGCAACATGCTCGCCCGACGGTTCAAGTTCTTCCGACCCACGAGGCCCATGCGAGAGCTTCGACTCCTGACGGCGATTTCACGGTTTCCCGCCGCTTCACAACGCACGTTGGCGGAGCGTGTGCTCCTCGGACCGACCATGGTCCATCGCTATATCGGTGAGCTCACGTCGCTCGGCCTACTCCGAATCGATGGCAACACGCATCGCAATTTCGAATATCGATTGACCGAGGAAGGATTGCGTCGCCGCGAGACGCTGTTGTTCGAAGCCACCCGGGAGGTCGTGCAGTTCTATGGCCTCGTGAAGCAGGAATTCCATGAACGCTTGCGGGTGCACGCGAATCGTGGCGCGCGGCGGGTCGTGCTGTTCGGTGCGGCCGAAACGGCTGAGATCGTTCACGCCGCAGCGCCCATGTCGGAGATCGAGATCGTTGGGATCGTCGATAGCGATCCGCAAAAACATGGCGAGAAGATCGGCAATCTGACCATTCGCTCGCCCGCCGCGATCCGTGAGCTCGAACCGGATACGGTGCTCATCACTTCGTTTGGACATTCCGAAGAGATCGGTCGGTCGCTCGAGCATTTGGCTGGCCGCATTCGCGTGGATTTCGTCTGAAAGGATCTCGTTGCATGAATATCGTCATGGTGACCACGAACGATCCTGCGGGAACTGGCATTCAGTTCATGCGGGCCATCAATCAATACACCGAGCACGCCTGTCGGCTGGTCACGACCGAGATCCGCTACAACTTCATGTTCGACAAGGACCTCCACGTGCCGTGGTTGCCGAGCCGCATCGAGCTGGACCAGGTCTTGGCCGAGGCCGATCTGTTCCACTTCCACATGGCGGCCGATGAAGACCTCGATCTCGGGGGCACGAGCGTGCGGGCGTTCCTCCGGGGTCAACCGATCGTTCATCATCACCACGGTGAGCCGGCCTTTCGCGCCGATCCGCGAAAATTTGCCGACCGCGAGCTCGCGCAAGGCCGGAAGGCGATCGTGGCGACGCCCGATCTGCTTCGCGCCTATCCGGAAGCGACGTGGATCCCCAATACGGTGCCGATCGACGATCCCCTCTATCGACCCGCGGTGAAGGATTCGGACCGCGTGTGGGTGTGCCATACCCCGACGCGCCGCGAACTCAAGAACACCACCGATTTCATCGCGGCGATGGCCCGGGTGCGGGACCGACACCCTCAGGCGGCAGTGCGACTCATCGAACATACCACGCACAAGGAGTGCCTCGCTCGCAAGCGTCGCTCGAGCATCCTCTTCGACCACATGCAAGGGTATTTCGGAGTCTCGTCGCTCGAGGCGTTGAGCCAGGGCGTTCCAACGATCGCAGGGCTCGACGCGTGGAATCAAAGACATCTGCGTTCGTTTACCGAGTCCGACACGTTGCCCTTTGTATTCGCCTACACGCTCGCCGACCTCGAGCAGCAACTCGACGTTCTCATCGCCGACGAAGATCGGCGCAATGAGGTCGGGCGAGCGTCGCGAGCCTTCATGGAACGGCATTGGACACCACGCATCGTCGCCGAACGCCTCGTTCGCTTCTACGAATCGGTCTAGCGTCATGTTTTCGAACGATACGCGCCCTCCCATCACCGTGCACAAGCGCTCGAGTGGATCCGTGCAGCCGCTCGTTTCGCTCATCCTGCTCGATTGGAACTGCCGAGAGCGGTTTCATACGCTCGAGTGGTTGGCCCGCCAAACCGCGGCGCGATCGGACTACGAGATCATCTGGGTGGAGCTGCACGACCGCGTGCTGGAAACGGCATTGCGCGGGTCCGACACGGTGATCACGTGTCACCAACGCGGCCTCTATCACAAGCACCTGGGTTACAACATCGGTTTGCTGCACGCTCGCGGCCGCATCCTCACGGTCTGCGACAGTGATGCCGTCTATCCACCCGAGTTCATCAGCTCGATCTGCACGGCGTTCGCCGAGCCGAGCGGTGAACCGAACCGAGCCCAAGTGCTGATGCATCACCAATATCGTACGGGTCACCTTTACCCGGATGATCTGGAGGATGTGACTCAGTTGGCCCGCTACAAGTGGCGCGAGCTTTGGCCCAATGTCGGCGCGTGCATGTCGGTCCGGCGCGACGATGCGATCGCTTTCGGCGGATTCGACGAGCACCCGAGCTTCCGCGGCTATATGTGCGGCCCCTACGACCTCGGTTGGCGCCTCGTCAACGCTGGGTTACCAGAGCTCTGGCACGACGTCGCGGTGGCCTCGTGGCACTTTGCCCACCCCGACCCATGGGGCAGCAACGGGGAATGGTTCAATTGGTCGAGGTGGTCGGAGAAGGCCTACCCGCACATCGAAGGGCATGCGTTTACCGCGGTCGATGCGTTCGTGACGGGCAGGGTCTTGCCGCTCCGCGAAAATCCCCAGATCCGTCAGCTCCGACTCGATCGTCGGCGGATCGGGACTCCCTTCGAGGAGCGATACGCTCGGATGCGCGGCCCGGAAGGCTTTTCGACGCTCGATCGTCTTCGCCTGTTCGGTGAACTTTGGTCGGAGCCGGCCAAACAGATCTGGAAAGGATTCAAACGGCGGGCGTTCGAAACGTTCGATCGATCACCGGAAGCACAAGCCCGTCGCAAACAACGATGGCTTGCCGATCCGGTGCCGCCGAAAGCTGCGGCGAACGATGCATCTCTCAAGGAGGCGGTGTGACCATGAAGGTCCTCATCACAGGGGGTTCGGGCTACCTCGGCTCGGTGTTGTGCGAAGTCTTGCTACGTCGCGGCTACGAGGTGGTCGTCCTCGACAATCTCATGTTCGGACAGGGCTGCTTGTTTCATCTGTGCGCCGATCCGTCGTTCGACTTCGTGCGGGGAGACGTGCGCGACGAACAAACGATGGCCCAGCTCATCGCTCGGGCGGATGTGATCATTCCGCTCGCCGCGTTGGTGGGGGCGCCGCTGTGCGATCGCGACCCGAAGGCCGCGAGGTCGACGAATCTCGATGCGATCCGGATGATCAATCGACTGCGAAGTCCCGGCCAGCTCGTGGTCTTTCCCACGACGAACAGCGGGTATGGAGCGACTTCCGGCGAGGTGTACTGCACCGAAGAGACGGTGCTCGCCCCCATCTCCATCTATGGCCAAACCAAAGTCGAGGCCGAGGCCGACCTGCTCGGATCCCCGAATACGATCACCTTGCGACTCGCCACGGTGTTTGGCATGTCGCCACGCATGCGGCTGGATCTGCTGGTCAATCATTTCGTGCATACCGCCGTGTCGCAGGGCTATCTCGTGGTGTTCGAGAAGGATTTTCGGCGCAACTACATCCATATTCGCGATGTCGCGGACGCGTTCATTCATGCGATCGAACACTCGGACACGATGGTGGGTCGTCCCTACAACGTGGGCCTGGACGAGGCCAATCTCTCGAAGGCCGATCTCGCGGCGAAGATCGCCGAGCAATGCCCCGGCTTCTACGTTCACTTCGCCGAGATCGGCCACGACCCCGATCGACGGAACTACATCGTATCGAATCAACGCCTGCGTGAGGCGGGCTTCGTCGCCAAGCGGAGTATCGAGTCGGGCATTCGCGAGCTGCGGCTCGGCTTCCGCACGGTGGGAAGAGGTGCGTTCGGGAATGTGTAGTCGCCTGACGACGGTGTCGATCGTGAGCGTCGGCACTCGCCCGCGGTGGTGTGCGAGGGATCGGTCCGAACGGTTTGCCCATGTGGGTGGAATCGGGTGGACCAATTCACGAGGGCAGTCGTGCGCGCCCACAAATGGGCCCTTCGGGTCGGTCCCGGTCGAGCGGGCGCACCCGGGCGACGGCTACGTTCTTGCATTCCACACGTCCGCGACCGCGGAGCAGCACGTTGCCGCTGCGCGAGCAGGAGGATGGGTTTCGTGATCATCAGCCGCACTCCCTTTCGGATCTCGTTTTTCGGCGGTGGAACCGACTATCCCGCGTGGTACCGCAATCACGGCGGAGCGGTGCTTTCGGCGTCGATCGACAAGTATTGCTATTTGAGCGTTCGCCACCTGCCGCCATTTTTCGAGCATCGATTCCGCGTGGTCTATTCGAAGATCGAGAATCGTGCATCGATCGAGGAGATCGAGCATCCGGCGGTGCGAGCGGTCCTCGAGTATGCTCGCATCGATCGGGGGCTCGAGATCCATCACGATGCCGATTTGCCCGCGCGCAGCGGGATGGGGTCGAGCTCCGCGTTCACGGTGGGGCTGCTCCACGCGATCTATGCGTTGCAGGGGCGCATGCCGAGCAAACGAGCCTTGGCGCTCGAGAGCATCCACATCGAGCAAAACCTGCTGCGGGAGACGGTGGGGTCGCAAGATCAAGTTTGCGCAGCCTACGGCGGCTTCAATCACGTCTCGTTCCTTCCCACCGGCGAGATCATCGTTCGGCCGATGACGATCGGAGCCGATCGACTGCTCGAACTCAACGATCACCTCATGCTCGTCTATACCGGGATCCGGCGGACCGCCGCCAATGTGGCCGCGAGCTATGCCCACGATCTCGAGCAAAAGGCCAAACAGATCTCGGCGATCGAGCGCTTCGTCGAAGATGCGCTCGGCGTGCTCAATGGTTCGGGGGATCTGCGCGGCTTCGGCGAGCTCTTGCACGAGGTCTGGCAGGTCAAGCGGAGCTTGAGCCCCACGGTGTCGAACTCAGATATCGACGAGATCTACCAGGCCGCACGCGAGGCGGGGGCGGTGGGGGGGAAGATCACAGGAGCGGGCGGTGGTGGGTTTCTGCTGTTGTTCGTGCCTCCCGCGGAGCAGGAACGCGTTCGCAATCGGCTGCTTCACCTCATTCACGCGCCGTTTCGCCTCGAGTCGTCCGGCAGCCAGATCATTTTCTTCGAACCCGAACGCGACTACGAGGCCGTCGAAATGCTTCGCACCACGCAACGCGTCTCGGCATTCCGCGAGCTCTGGCCGCACGCGGTGGGGGAGTAGAACCGATGGAACAGGGTCGACGGGCGCTCGTCGTAGGCGCCGATACTAAGCTCGGCAACGCGTTGGTTCGGCGGTTGACGGAACGTGCCATGGACGCGGTGCTGACCGATCGCGATCACGATCTGCGCAGCGCGAGCGGGGCCACGGCGCTGATGGCCTGGGCCAAGCCCGACATCATCTATTTCGCAGCCGGCCGCTCCGGCGGGATTGCGGCCAATGCCGAAGCGCCCGCAGACCTGATGATCGACAATCTCCGCGTCGTCACGTTTGGGCTCACCGCCGCGTGGGAGGCCGGCGTCACGCGATTGCTCTACCTCGGCAGCAGCTGCGTCTATCCCAAACATTGCGCTCTACCGGTGACCGAAGCGACACTCTATGGCGGGCCGCTCGAACCGACGAGTGCGGCGTATGCAACCGCTCGGATCGCTGGGATTGCGCTCTGCCGCGCATTGTCCCAACAACACGGGATTCATTACATTCCCGCGATTCCGCCGGATGTCTTCGGGCCGACCCCGAGCCATGCGACCTTCGACCCGCATCGGGCCCACGTCGTCGATGCGCTCATCCATCGGTTCGAGACTGCGCGTACGACCGGCAGTCCGGTCGCGACGGTGTGGGGGACGGGGGAGCCACGTCGTCAGCTCGCCTATGTCGACGATGTCGCCGAAGCCTGTATCCACGTGATGGACCACGCGCACGATGGCGACCTCATCAATCTCGGCATCGGCACCGATGTCTCGATTCGAGCCCTGGCCGCCCTCATTCGTGAGCTCGTGGGTTATCCCGGCGACGTCGTATTCGATCGATCGCGTCCGGATGGTCATCCGCAACGCATCCTCGACGGCACGAAGCTCGTGGAGCTCGGTTTTCGACCCCGCGTGACGTTGCGCGAAGGGCTCGCGGCCACGGTGCGGGCCTATCGTGCGCGATCGGGAGGGACCCCGCGATGAAGGAACGATTCTACCGGAGTCTCTATCGCATCCGGGCCGTCGAGGAACGTATCGCCAAGGTGTATCCGAGCGATCGGATCAAGAGCCCGATCCATCTTTCGATCGGTCAAGAGTCGATCTCGGTGGGTGTGTGTGAAGCGCTTGCCTCCGATGGTTCCGACGTGGTGTTTGGCACCTATCGTGGGCACGCACTCTATTTGGCCAAGGGCGGCAGTCTCCGCGGCATGATCGCGGAGCTCTTTGGCAAGGTCGATGGCTGCGCCCGAGGTAAGGGCGGATCGATGCACCTCGTGGCGCCGGAGGTCAATATGATGGGCACGTCGGCGGTCGTGGCCACGACCATTCCGCACGCGGTGGGCTATGCCTATGCGCTGGCGCTCCAAGGGTCGAAGGCGATTGCGACCGTGTTTTTTGGCGATGGTGCAGCGGAAGAGGGCGTATTTGCCGAAAGTCTCAACTTTGCCGCACTCCATCGATTGCCGGTTCTGTTCGTGTGCGAGAACAACGAATACGCCATTCATACCCATCTCGGCCGACGGCAAGCGGTGACAGATATCGCCCGCAAAGCCGGAGCCCATGGCGTTCCAGCCGAACGTCTCGATGAGAGCGACGTCGAACGGGTCTTCGCTTGCGCCAAATCGTTGGTCGCTGAGGTTCGTGGCGGCGGCGGTCCGCGCTTCATGGAATGCCGAGCGTATCGGTGGCGCGAGCACGTGGGCCCGGGGGAAGACGCGCACATAGGGTATCGATCGGAGGCCGAGCTGCGCGACTGGCAACGACGAGATCCACTCCTCATGATTCGTCAAAGTCTTCCCGATGCGCTGTGCGACGCGATCGCAGCCGAAGTCGAGCGCGAAATCGATGACGCGTTTGCCTTTGCCGAAGCGTCGCCATTGCCGGATCCGACGGAGCTCTACGCTCACGTGATCGCGGAGGGGATTTGATGCAACGCATGCTCACCTACGCCGAAGCCCTGCGCGAGGCGACCGAACAAGCGATGACACGCGACCCGTCCGTCATGGTGATGGGTCTCGGAGTCGACGATTTTCGCGGGATCTATGGCACGACCTTGGGCCTGCAGGCGAAATTCGGGCCCAAGCGGGTGATCGATACGCCCGTGGCGGAGGATGCGATGACCGGGATCGCGATCGGGGCGGCGCTGGCGGGCCTCCGTCCGATCCACGTGCACATCCGCATGGATTTCGTCCTGCTCGCGATGAATCAACTCATCAACATCGCCGCGAAATATCACTACATGGTGGGCGGCGCACTCCAAGTCCCGATCGTGGTTCGTTCGATCATCGGGCGCAGTTGGGGGCAGGGGGCCCAGCATTCGCAAGGCCTGCACGCCATGTTCATGCATGTCCCCGGTCTACGGGTCGTCGCCCCGAGCACGCCGTACGACGCCAAAGGGTGCCTGCTCGCGAGCATTCGCGACAACAATCCGGTGATGTTCGTGGAGCATCGCATGCTCCATGGGCAACGTGGATATGTTCCGGAAGATCCCTACGAGGTTCCATTTGGTCGAGCACGAGTGCTCGCACGTGGCAACGATGTGACCATCGTCGCGGTCTCGTACATGGTCGTCGAAGCCCTCCGGGCACAACGGCTCCTGCGCGAGGCAGGGGTAGACGCGGAGGTCATCGACCCCATTTCGCTCAGCCCACTCGATACCGAGACCATCATCGAATCCGTCCGGCGAACCGGGCGATTGCTCGTCGCCGATTGTGCATGGACGAATTGTGGGGCGAGTGCGGAGATCATTGCGCGAGTCCTCGAAGCGACGCAAGGCGAGCGATCGATCATGGTGCGTCGGGTGGGTTTTGCCCCGACCACTTGTCCGACGACCCGCAATCTCGAAGATCTGTACTACCCCGACGCGACCAGCCTCGCACGCACGGCCTTTGCCCTGGTGCGCGGCCCCGAGGCGCCATTCAACCCCGTAGCTCCGCTCGCCCCCGAGGTGATGGAGTTCAAAGGCCCATTCTAATGATCCATTATCGTCTCGCCGAAGCTACGATCGATTCTCAAGACCTCGAAGCGCTCTGCGGCTGGCTCCGGACCTCGCCGTGGCTCACTCAAGGCGAGCTCGTTCACGAATTCGAACGCAGGTGGGCCGCATGGATCGGCTCTCGTCATGCGGTCTTCGTGAACTCCGGGTCGTCCGCCAATCTCTTGATGTATGCCGCGCTGCTCGATGAACGATCGGTTCGCCCGAAAGTCGTCGTTCCAGCGGTGAGTTGGTCGACGAGCGTCGCTCCGGCCATTGCACTCGGCTTCGAGCCGCTCATGTGCGATGCCTGCCCGGAGACCTTCGGCATCGAGCTCAACGGACTCGAGCACCTGCTGAAAACGCAGCACCCCGCGGCCGTGCTGATCGTGCACGTGCTCGGGGTTCCTTGCGACATGGACGGACTCTTGGCGCTGCAGCGTCGCTACGGGTTCACTCTGCTCGAAGACGCCTGTGCGGCGACGGGGTCTCGCTATCGCGATCGCTCGGTCGGGACGTTCGGGGCAATGAGTTCGTTTTCGTTCTACTTCGGTCATCACCTCTCGACGATCGAGGGCGGCATGATCTGCACCGACGATCACGCGCTCTACGAGCGGCTGCTGATGCTACGCAGTCATGGTTGGGCGAAAGATCTGGACCCCGTGACGGAAGCCACGCTCGCGCGAAGTGCCGGAGCGCTCGATTTCAATCGGCCGTTCACCTTTTACGAAGTCGGGTGGAACGTGCGCTCGACCGACCTCAACGCCAAGCTCGGACTCTTGCAGATGGACAAGAAGGACCACGTGATGCAACGGCGGATCGAGAACCATCGGGCATACCAGCGACATTTCGATGCCGAGTCGGGATTCCACTGTCAGCACAATGACGCGGGCACGATCTGCAGCATCGCGTTCGGAGCCCTCGCGCCTTCACTTTCGGCCCGCGATCGCGTCGCGATGGCCTTGCGAGCCGCTGGGATCGAGACCCGCCCGCTCGGTGGGGGTAACATGTCGCGTCAGCCGTTCTGGACCAAGCGATACGGCGTGCGTGCATTCCCGATGGCCGATCGGATCCATCAGACCGCACTGCAGCTTCCCAACCACCCTGGCCTGCAACCGCAGGATATCGCCCATATCGCGCAAACCGCGATCTCGGCGGCGCGAGCGATCGCAGCGTAGGTACGACCATGCGCGCGCTCGACATCGTTCTCATTCATCCGGGCAGCCGCGCACGATCGTATCAATCGCTCGGCGAAACCTTGGCCGCGATCGAGCCACCGGTGTGGACGGGGCTCTTGGCCAGCTTTGCCCGTACGGCGGGCCTCGCCGTCGAAATCATTGACGCCAATGCCGAAGGGCTTACGCCCGAGGAGACCGCGGAACGCGTGGCTGCGATGGGGGCTCGGCTCGTGGCGCTCATCGTTTATGGGCATCAACCATCGGCTTCGACCCAGACCATGCCGGCGGCGGGATGTGTCGCACGAGCGATCAAGGCCCTCTTGCCCGAGCAGCGGATTCTCATGATCGGGGGACACGTCGCGGCCTTGCCCGAACGCACGTTGGCCGAAGAATCGGTCGATTTCGTGTGTACCGGAGAAGGTCCCTATACCTTGGTCGATCTCGTCCATGCGATCCGCGGGAGTGGATCGCCGGATTGGAGCCAGGTGCGGGGGCTCGGCTATTGGCGCGACGGCGTGATCGCTTTGTCCGATCCGGCTCCCCTCGTCCAGGATCTCGATGGTCAGATGCGTGGGATCGCGTGGGATCGACTTCCGATGGACCGCTATCGTGCGCACAACTGGCACACGTTCGGCGAAACGTCGCGTCAACCCTACGCGTCGCTCTATACGACCTTCGGCTGTCCGTATCGCTGCACGTTTTGCTGCATTCAGGCGCCGTTCAAGTCCGGCGAACGAAGTTTGGGCCTGTTGCCGACGGCGAACAGTTATCGGCGCTGGAAACCGGACACGGTGCTCGACGAACTCGAGATCCTGGTCGAGCGCTATGGCGTGCGTCACCTCAAGATCGCCGACGAGTTGTTCGTCTTGCATCCCGGCCACGTCGAGGCGATCTGCGACGGGATCATCGAACGGCAATACGATCTCAACATTTGGGCGTATGCACGCGTCGACACGATTCGCCTTGCGCTCGTGGACAAGCTGCGGCGAGCGGGCGTGCGATGGCTCGCCTTCGGCATCGAAGCCGCGGACGCCAATGTTCGTGACGAAGTGCAGAAGGGCTTCGATCAAAAGCGCATCGTATCGGCCATCGACGCGGTACGGGCCGCGGGGATCCACGTCATCGGCAACTACATCTTTGGTTTGCCCGAAGACGATCGCACGACGATGCAGGCCACGCTCGACATGGCGCTCGACTTGCGGTGCGAGTTTGCCAATTTTTACTGCACGATGGCTTATCCGGGTTCGGCTTTGTATACGCAAGCCCAACGCGAGGGATGGGCGCTACCCGAAACCTGGGATGGGTATGCGCAACACGCCGTCGAGGCCAAACCCTTGCCGACCCGGCACCTCACCGCGGGAGACGTCCTCGCCTTTCGCGATCGAGCATTTCATACCTACTTTGGCGATGCCAGCTACCTCCACATGATCGAAGCGAAGTTTGGCGCTTCGACCCGTCGGGAGATCGCCGAGATGGCGTCTCATCGGCTCGAACGACGGTTCGCCTAATGGGGACCGCGGAGCTGCAGCGTGTCGCCGTCGTGCGGGTCGCGGGGCATCCGGGGCTGCCCACGAGCCTTCATGCGCGGCGCCGCGGCACCTTGGTCGCCCGCCTGCTCGATCGGCTGACCCGCGTGACGTGGCTGGACCACCTTGCGCTGTGGACCGATGACCCCGTGCTCGCATCGACTCATACGGGTCGTGGAGGTTTCGTCATCGAGGCCCCTGTGCCCCGAACCCCCACGGGGACGGCCGCGCGATTCGTGCCGAGCGATTGGCCGAATCGGCTGGGTCCCGCGCTCGAACGCGGCTGCGGGACCGCGGGAACGATCCGTTGTTTCATCGATGGACAGTACCTATTGCTGCACGGTGCGACCCTCGAAGCGATGTACGATGCGCTCCTCGAAGATCCCAGCACCCACCTCATTCATCTGGCGCACGAAGCCGCACCCCATCTCTACATCAAGCATCCCGTGACCGGGGCGTTTGCAGCGGTCTGGGATCAGCCCGGGTTGGATCGTCAAGCGTATCCGATGCTCTACCATCGCCTCGGCGTCTGGATCCATCACGCCATTCGCCCACGCAGCAAGCTGCCGATGCGCGAGGCGTGGCACGTGATCCCATGGTGCGAAGGTTTTACGTTCGATCGTGACGAGGATCTGCCCTTTGCCGAGTACGTTCTATCGCACGATCGCGATCTACGGAGTGTCGCATGACATCGTTGCCCTCGATCTCCATACTGGTCCCCACTCGCGGCCGCCCCCACAACCTCGCACGCTTGCAAGCGAGTGTAATCGCGACCGCCGCGGTTCCGCGGTCGATCGAGTTCGTGTTCTATATCGACGAGGACGATCGCACCCGATCCGAGCTCGACCTTCGCGCCGAAGTGAATGCCCAGATCGTGGTGGGCCCCAAACGCCCCATGGGGCAGATGTTTGGCGCCCTCTACGAGCATTGCAACGGAGCCCTCGTCATCCTGGCCGGCGACGACATCGTGTTTCGAACGGCAGGGTGGGATCGCCTCGTGTTGGATCGTGCCGCCGGGTTCGACGGTGGCATTGCATTGCTGTATGGCAATGATCGACTGAAGGGCGAAGAGCTTTGCACGCATCCCATCATGCCGCGGGCCACATGTGAGCTGCTCGGCCGTCCGTGCCCGTCGGAGTATCCCGGGGAATACATCGATACGCATCTGTTCGATACGTTCGCCAAACTACGCGCATTGGGCGAAGATCGGATCGCCTATCTTCCGGACGTGATCATCGAGCACATGCACTATTCGGTGGGCAAGGCACCGTACGACGAGACCTACCAAAACCGTGCACCCACGGCGACGTGCAAAGGAATCTTTGCCGCGCTCGATCCCCGACGCGCCCAAGAGGCCTCGACATTGCTTACGGCTGCGCGCGTTCGACCGAGCATTGCCATCGCGGCATCCGGTAGATGAGGCGAAGCTGCGAACCATCCCTACGTGATGTTGGCCACACTGGCGCTTGACTGCGACACCCGTCAGGTCACAACCTCAATGACGGTCGCGACGATGGACTGGCGGATGCGGATCGCCCTGGGCAATGTCGCCATTGCCCAAGCCATTGCCCAAGCCATTGCCCAAGGTGGTGAGTCTGGAAAGCCCCCTCGCGTTTCACTTGTCGAGGTTGGTGATGCGCATGCCGTAGAACGAGCGGTAGACGAAGTAGAACATCAACCCGCCAAACAGCACCGCGAGGACCGCGCTCGTTGAGCGGTCGAGCCCGATCGCGAGCTCGACGGCGAGTAGGCCGAAGAGCGTCGTGAACTTGATGATCGGGTTCATGGCGACGGACGAGGTGTCCTTGAACGGATCGCCGACGGTATCGCCGACGACGACCGCCGCGTGCAGATCCGTGCCCTTTTCGTGGAGCTCCGTCTCCACGACCTTCTTCGCGTTGTCCCAAGCACCGCCCGCGTTCGCGAGGAAGAGTGCCTGGAAAAACCCGAACAGGGCGAGTGAGATCAGGTACCCAATGAAGAAGAAGGGATCGAGGCAGGCGAATGCGAGCGTGCCGAAGAACACCGTGAGGAAGATGTTGAACATCCCCTTCTGGGCGTACTGCGTGCAAATCTGCACGACCTTCTTGCTGTCTTCGATCGACGCTTTGGTCGCACCCTCGAGCTTCATGTTGCGCTTGATGAACTCGACCGCGCGATAGGCCCCGGCCACGACGGCCTGGGTGCTCGCGCCCGTGAACCAGAAGATCACGGATCCGCCCCCGAGCAGGCCGAGCAAGAACGGCGGATGCAGGATCGAGAGCTTGTCGAGATTCGTGGACAGGCCGTTCGTGAGCAAGACGACGATCGAGAAGATCATCGTCGTGGCCCCGACGACCGCCGTGCCGATCAAGACCGGCTTGGCGGTCGCCTTGAAGGTATTGCCAGCGCCATCGTTCTCCTCGAGCAGCGCCTTCGCCTTTTCGAAGTCGACCTTGAAGCCGTATTGCTTCTCAATCTGCTCCTTGATGCCCGGGATCTCCGTGATGGTGGAGAGCTCGAACACGCTTTGCGCATTGTCCGTCACGGGACCGTACGAATCGACGGCGATCGTGACCGGACCCATCCCGAGGAAGCCGAACGCCACGAGACCGAAGGCGAACACCGCTTCCGCCATCATCAGCGAATGCAGGCCCATGAGGCTCACGTAGTAGGCCGCCCCCATCAGGGTCATGAGCACCATACCCATCCAAAACGAGCTGAAGTTGCCCGCAGTGAGGCCTGAGAGCACGTTGAGCGATGCACCGCCTTCGCGCGAAGCCGTGACGATTTCCGCCACGTGGCCCGAGTTCGTCGACGTGAAGACCTTGATGAGTTCCGGGATGATCGCGCCCGCGAGCGTGCCGCAAGAGATGATGATCGAGAGTTTCCACCAGAGCGTGCCATCGCCGAGGGCCGGGATGAGCAGATACGAGACGACGAACGTGAGCGAAAGCGAGACGATCGACGTGATCCAGACGAGCCACGTGAGCGGTACCTCGAAGTTCACCTTCGTCGCGCGCGCGATGGCGCCCTTCTGAAGCGCCTCGTTCACAAAGTAGGAGAGCGCACTCGCGAGGACCATCACGATGCGCATCGCGAAGATCCAGACGAGCAGCTGGACCTGCACCGCGTCGTCGTGAATGGCGAGTAGAATGAAAGAGATGAGCGCGACACCCGTCACGCCGTACGTTTCGAAGCCATCGGCACTCGGGCCAACCGAGTCGCCTGCGTTATCGCCCACGCAGTCTGCGATCACGCCCGGGTTACGGGCATCGTCTTCCTTGACCCCGAAAACGATCTTCATGAGGTCCGAGCCGATGTCGGCGATCTTCGTGAAGATGCCACCTGCGATACGGAGCGCCGAGGCGCCGAGTGACTCCCCGATCGCGAAGCCGATGAAGCAGGAGCCCGCGTAGTCGCCCGGTACGAACAGCAGGATCCCGAGCATCAAGAGCAGCTCCACGCTGATGAGCAGCATGCCGATGCTCATGCCCGACTTGAGTGGAATCGCATATACGCCGTAGGGTTTGCCTTCGAGGCTCGCGAATGCTGTCCGCGAGTTCGCGTACGTGTTGATGCGGATACCAAACCAGGCGACCCCGTAGCTGCCGAGGATACCAACGACGCTGAAGGCGAGAATGATGAGCACTCGGCCGAAGCCCATGTGCTGCAACAGCCCGAAGTAGACGACGATGATGGCTCCGACCAGGGCCTCGAGCATCATCAGGAATCGTCCCTGCTGAAACAGGTAGGTCTTACAGGTCTCCCAAATGAGGTCCGACACTTCGGCCATCGATGGGTGGGTCGGCAGGTTCTTCACCTGATTGAGCATGTAGATGCCGAAGCCGATCCCTGCGAGCGCGACGAGCAAGCCGAGCATCAAGAGGCCCCGCCCGCTCATGCCGAGCGCCGTGAACGAGCTGAGATCCGGAAGCACCAGGCTCGCCTCACCGCCGCCATGGGGCGCCGCGAGGGCCAGGGACGGAAAACAGATGACCAACACAGTGGCGAAGACAGATGGCAGGTACGAACTGAGAGGTCGCAAGCGTGTGCTCCCGGATGAGATGGGCGGTTTCGAGCGGACCCCGTGGTGGAGAAAGTCGAAAGGTGTGCCCCGTTTAGCGCAGCACCGGCCCGGTTGCTACTACCGCGGGCAAAGTTGTGCCAAGGCGAGAGAAAGTACCGAAAGGTACTCGCGGAGGAAGCGACCCGTTTCCGTTGCGATCGAGCCCCCAGGCTCCGATGGAGCGACGCGCTGGGTCGCGACCGCAAACGACTCGAGCGGAGGGTTCGGTACGTGACTCAGCCCGCGCTCTCGAACGAGCGGCCGACGAAGTTGGAGGATGGCCTCATCCGCATCGCATTCAATATGTCGACGAACGTCGAAGTCGAAGTGCGACGTCTTCAAGCAAGCGTGGGTCTGCTCGGTGCGAGCGCACAACCGTTCGCCGACGAGCCAGGCCGCCTGTTATCGTCGAACACTTGGAGTGGCTCCGTCGTCTTCTCTGTCCGTACCGCGTGGTCGACGATTGGGCGAAGCTCGGCCTTGGGCGGGTAGAGCTATTTGGCGTGGTGGAGTCGCTCGAGACGTTGAGCGATCCCCTGTATGGTCAAGCCGCGGTCGTCGTCGTGTATCGTGCCTGGCCACCAAGCACGATGATCGGGGTGGATCGGGCGACGGCTTACGTTTCGCGTGCATTTGAGGTTCGTGCTCGTCAGGCCGTGGACTTCTTGCTGACGCAGGGCCAACAACGGATCGTCGTTCGAGCGGATCCAGGAGACAGTGTCGATACACTGCATCGAGATCTGTTGGCTCGATATGGAGTGGCCTTGCGAGCCAAGATCGAAATCATCCGCCCTGGAGATCGGTTGGTGGTGATGGGACGTGTGCTCGAGGGTTATGGGAGTTCGGGTTCGCCGATGCGTTCGGATCCCTACCTCGCAGCGGTCGCGGTCGAAGGCTTGAGACTGCCCTAGTACTCGGTGCCGGAAGTTCGTGGCCGGTTAGGCGCGGAGCTGCGCCGCGAGGGCAAGGCGCGAGACCGAGTCGTATCGGGAATACGGTGAGCGTCGAGCAACGCAGCCATCGTGGCGTAG
>Ga0315912_10000530_pt1 | contig 67275 bp, 79 predicted proteins | sample VfabasoilMG_FD_204469 | JGI IMG/M metagenome (GOLD analysis project Ga0315912, IMG submission 204469) | Garden soil microbial communities collected in Santa Monica, California, United States - V. faba soil | ecosystem: Environmental > Terrestrial > Soil > Garden | place: USA: California... | reverse complement strand
GTGCCCCCAAACTGTGGCGCGAAAGTCCGTCCGATTTTTTCCAGACCATCCGCAACGGCTCGCTGCTTCTCCAGGGCCTGACCGACGCCACCATCGTCCGCAACGAAGGCTGGTTCTTCATCCAGTGCGGCCGTTACCTCGAGCGGGCCGACAAGACCTCGCGCATCCTCGACGTGCGCCACGCCTCCCTGCCCGCGCAGGGCGCCTCCGCCGATCCCAGCCAGACCGACGCCCTTGGCTGGTCCGCCGTCCTCCGCTCCTGCAGCGCCTGGGACGCCTACAAGGCCCAGCACGGCGCCGAGATCCAGCCGGCCCTGGTCGCCGAGTTTCTGCTCCTCTCCGACGACTTCCCCCGCTCCGTGCGCTTCTCCGTGCGTCACCTCAACACCGTCCTGCGCCGCATCTCCGGCGTCCACGAGGGCCGTTTCAGCAACGATGCCGAGAAACTCGCCGGCCGCCTCCTCGCCGAGCTCCAGTTCAGTACGGTGGAGGACATCCTTGAAATCGGCCTGCACACCTACATCGATGTGCTGCAGGGCAAGCTGAACGCCATCGGCGAGGCCCTCTTCCAAGCCTACATCTTCCAACCCTTCCAAACCCCCGACGACAACGAACTCCGCCAGCAGGAGGAACAACAACAGCAGTCCGCCTCCTGTCGCCCGTTGCCGCCCGCATGAAACTCCACGTTCTCCACCGCACCCGCTTCAAGTACGCGACCCCGGTCCATGAAAGCTTCAACGAGGCCCGCCTCCAGCCGACCAGCACCGGTGCGCAGGTCTGCCAAAGCTTCGTGCTCAAGGTCCTGCCCTCCGCGCGCCTGCGACACTATCTGGATTTTCACCGCAACTGCGTTCATCTGTTCGAGATCAACCAGCCGCACACCGAGCTGAGCGTCGAGGCCAACTCGGTCGTCACGACCGGCGACACCCCGCCCCTGGCCGCCGGTGCCACCCCCACGCCCCTCACCGCCCTGCCCGAGTGCGCCCGACTCGAGCGCTGCTACGACTTCCTGCAGTCGAGCACCTATGTCGAGGTCAACGCGGACCTCTGGAAGCTCGCCCTCGACGCCACCGACGGCCAGACCGATGCGTGGCAGGCCGCCCAGTCGATCATGCGCTACATCCACCGGGAGTTTCGCTATCAGTCGTCCGTCACCCACGCCCACACTCACATGCGCGAGGTGCTCGCGAACCGGGTCGGCGTCTGCCAGGATTTTGCCCATGTGATGATCGGCCTGTGCCGCGCCCTGAAAATGCCCGCCCGCTACGTCAGCGGTTACCTCTATAACGGCCCGGCCGGCCAGTTGAAGGGCGCGCAGGCCAGCCACGCCTGGGTCGAAGTCTATGTGCCGGGCCACGGTTGGTGCGGGCTCGACCCGACCAACAACTGCCTCGTCGGCGGGCACCACGTCAAGGTCGCCAACGGCCGCGACTTCAGCGACGTCTCTCCGGTCAAGGGCACCTACCGCGGCACGGCCAAACGCGAACTGACGGTCGATGTGCTCGTCTCCCGGCTGGAGGAAACCGAGACCGTCGCGACCGTGACCGGCCTGTCGGCCCAAGCCAGCTGAGCAAACGATGCTGTAGCGGCGGTCTGTGACCGCCGTCGCAAGCTTATTGATCCTCGTCCGGCGGTCACAGACCGCCGCTACAGTCTCAGTCTTCCCCGCCCGCCACACCCACTTGAGACTCGCTAGCCCCGTCTCGGACCGGCATTAAACCTCCCCATGTCGACCTCCGCCGCGCCCGCCCCCGCTGCCCGCCTCGACTCGGTGGACCTGCTCCGTGGCATTGTGATGATCGTGATGGCCCTCGATCACGTCCGGGATTTTTTCCACTGGAGCGCCATTCAGGGTTTCGGCCCGCTTGATCTGGCCCGGACCACGCCGTGGATTTTCCTCACGCGCTTCATCACGCATTATTGCGCGCCCACCTTCATGTTTCTGGCCGGCACCGGGGCGTTTCTCGCCATCATGCGGGGCAAAACGAAGCGCGAGCTCTCCTGGTTCCTGGTCACGCGGGGCGCCTGGCTCATCTTCCTCGAGCTCACCCTGCTCATGTGGTTCGGCTGGAGATTTGAGATCAACCCCACGGAGTATACCTTCGCCACGCTCTGGGCCTTGGGCTGGTCGATGATCACCCTCGCCGGACTCATCCATCTGCCCCTGCGGGTCATCGCTCTCTTCGGTCTGATCCTGACCCTGGGCCACAATGCCCTCGATGGCATCAAGGCCGACAGCTGGGGTGCCTGGGCTCCCCTATGGAAGGTGCTGCATGCCGGCGGCTCATTCTCCGTCGCCGGGAAGATCCAGTTCTTCGCCTTCTATCCCCTGATCCCCTGGGTCGGTGTCATGGCCGCCGGCTACAGCTTCGGCGCCATCTATCAGTGGGACCCGGCGCGGCGGCGCACCTGGCTGCTCCGGCTTGGGACGGCCCTGATTGTCGGCTTTGTCGCGCTGCGCTTCAGCAATCTCTACGGCAATCCCTCACCGTGGACCCCACAGAAGGACGGCGTGTTCACGCTGCTCTCCTTCATCAACTGCGCCAAATACCCGCCCTCGCTGCTTTACCTGTGCATGACCCTCGGCCCGGGGATGATCCTGCTGGCTTGGTTCGAGCGCGGCACGCCGGCCTGGCTGAAGCCGGCCCTCGTGTTCGGCCGCGTGCCGATGTTCTACTACATCCTTCACATTCCGCTCATCCACGGCCTCGCCGTGCTGATGAATCAAATCCGCTTTGGCGGCGGCAATTTCTCCTCCCTCCGATCAGCCGACGCCCCGCCGCCCGATGCCGGGGTGGGCCTGGTCGGGGTCTATGTCGCCTGGATCGGGGTGGTCCTTGTCCTCTATCCGCTCTGCCGGCGCTTCGCCGACCTGAAGAGCCGGCGGCGCGACCTGACCTGGCTGAGCTATTTCTAGGGACCGGCCTCAGACCTTCGTCTTGAAATAGGCGATGGTCTTCTTGAGTCCCTCGGCGAGCGGGATCTTCGGCTCCCACTTCAGGTATTTCTTGGCGAGCGTGATGTCGGGTTTGCGCTGCCGCGGGTCATCGGCCGGAAGCGGCTTGTGCACGATCTTGGATTTGCTCTTGGTGAGCTTGAGCACGTTTTCGGCCAGTTCGAGCATCGTGAACTCGCCGGGATTGCCGATGTTGATGGGCCCGACAGTCTCGGTCTGGGCCATCAGGCGGAGGAAGCCCTCGATCAGGTCGTCTACGTAGCAAAATGAGCGCGTCTGCTGGCCATCGCCGTAAATCGTGATGTTCTCACCCTTGAGGGCCTGCACGATGAAATTGGAGACGACCCGGCCATCGTTGGGGTGCATACGCGGACCGTAGGTGTTGAAGATGCGCACCACGCGGATATCGACCTTGTTCTCGCGGTGGTAGTCGAAGAACAACGTCTCGGCGCAGCGTTTGCCCTCGTCGTAACACGAGCGCTTCCCGATGGGATTCACGTTGCCCCAGTAACTCTCGGGCTGCGGGTGGACACTCGGATCGCCATAGACTTCCGACGTGCTCGCCTGGAACACCCGGGCCCGGACGCGTTTCGCCAAGCCGAGGCAGTTGATTGCCCCCATGACCGAGGTCTTCGTGGTCTTGATGGGATTATACTGGTAATGCGGCGGCGAGGCCGGGCAGGCGAGGTTGTAGATCTGGTCGACCTCATACTTGAACGGGTCAATGATGTCGTGCCGGACGAACTCGAAATTCGGGTTGGTCGCCAGATGCGCGATGTTGGCCTTGGAGCCGGTGAACAGGTTGTCGAGGCAGACCACCTCATGTCCTTGGTCGAGCAGCCTGTCGCAAAGGTGACTGCCCAGAAAGCCCGCCCCGCCGGTGACAAGAATACGCATGGGATTGATGTAGGTAATTGCTTCCGGGCTAGCCAGCAAAACTTGCACCCGCCCGCTCACCGGCCTCGTAGCGCTCGATCCAAGCCCGATGCCAGGTGGCGTAGTCGCCCGCCTCGATGTGCGCCCGCGCCTGCGCCACCAGATCGAGGTAGAAATGGACGTTGTGCAGCGAGATCAGCGTGCTGGCGAGAATCTCACCGGCCATGACGAGGTGCCGCAGGTAGGCCCGGGAAAAATTCCGGCATGTGTAGTTGTCGAGCCCCCCGACCAGCGGCGCCGGGTCGGTGCGATAGCGCTCGTTGCGGAGGTTGATGAGCCCGTCTGGGGTGAAGGCCGCGCCGTTGCGCGCCACCCGGGTCGGGTGCACGCAGTCGAACATGTCCACACCCAGCGCGATCATCTTCAGGATCTGCGGCGGTGTACCAAGGCCCATCGTGTAGCGCGGCTTGTTCACCGGCAAAAACGGGGTCGTCGCCCCCACCTGTTTGAGCATCTCGGGTTCGGGTTCGCCCACGCTCACCCCGCCGACGGCGTAGCCGGGAAAATCCAGCGCGGTGAGCGACTCCGCCGCCTCGCGGCGCAGGTCGTCGAAGGTCGAGCCCTGCACGATGGCAAAGAGATGGTGCCCGCCCGCAAGGAACCCGTTGTCCGTGGCGATCTGTTTGCACTGCCGGGCCCAGCGCTGGCTGCGGTCCACGGCCTGGCGGCATTCCTCGCGCGTACAGGGCCAGGGCGGGCACTCGTCGATGACCATCGCGATGTCGGAGCCGAGGTTGGCCTGGATCGTCATCACCTCGCGTGGGCCGAGAAAAAGTTTCGCCCCGTCAAGGTGCGACGAGAACGCGATGCCGTCGTCCTTGATGTCCCGCAGCTTCGCCAGGCTGAAGACCTGGAACCCGCCGCTGTCGGTCAGGATCGGGCCGTCCCAACCCATGAACTTGTGCAACCCGCCCAGATCGCGCACCAGTTCCGACCCGGGTCGCAGGTTCAGGTGGTAGGTGTTGCCGAGGATGATCTGCGCCCCTGTTTCCTTGATTTGCGCGGGAGTCAGCGCCTTCACCGTCCCCTGGGTGCCGACCGGCATGAAAATCGGGGTCTCGATGGTCCCGTGCAGCGTCCGCAACCGTCCACGCCGCGCCGCCGTGGCAGTATCCGTCTTAATCAGCTGAAAAGTGTCACTCATTCACTCCTTCCACCCTGCCCGCAGACTTGACCCCCTGTCAATTGCCGGCTATCTTTGCCGTAAGTGCTGCTAGTCATCGACAACTACGATTCGTTCACCTTCAACCTGGTCCAGTATTTCGGCCAGCTGGGTGTAAGCATGCGGGTTTTCCGCAACGACGAGCTGACCCCGGCCGACGCGGAGCGCCTCAACCCCGACCGCGTGCTCATCTCCCCCGGTCCCTGCACTCCCTCCGACGCTGGCGTCAGCCTCGACATCATCAAGACTTTCGCGGGCAAGAAACCCGTGCTCGGCGTCTGCCTCGGCCACCAGTCCATCGGTCAGCTCTTCGGCGGCAAGGTCATCCGCGCCCCGCGCCAGATGCACGGCAAGCTCTCCCCCATCAAGCACACCGGCCGCGGCGTGTTCCGCGACCTGCCCTCCCCCTTCACCGCCACCCGCTACCATTCGCTGCTGGTCGAGCGTTCCAGCCTGCCGGACTGCCTGGAAATCACCGCCGAGTCCCCCGAGGGCGAAATCATGGGCCTCCAGCACAAACAATTTTCCGTCCACGGGGTCCAATTCCACCCCGAATCCATCGCCACCGAAGGCGGGATGCGGATTCTCCAGAACTTCCTCGCCCTTAACTGACCCGCCCCATGCGCTGCCCCAAGTGCACTTCCATTGAAGACAAGGTGATCGACTCGCGCATCGCCCGCGACGGCAATTCCATCCGCCGCCGTCGCGAATGCCTCGAGTGCAACCACCGCTTCACCACCAACGAGGAGTTCGTTCGCGACACCCTCGTCGTCGTCAAGCGCGACGGCCGCCAGGAACCCTTCCTGCGCGAGAAGCTCATCGGCGCCGTCCGCGCCGCCTGCCACAAGCGCCCGATTGACAGTGAGCAGATCTCCATGCTCGTCGAGGACGTCATCGACGCCGTCGAGGCCCGCTACGACAGCCAGGTGCCCACCCAGGCCATCGGCGAGCATGTCATGCAGCGCCTCCGCAAGATGGACCAGGTCGCCTACGTCCGCTTCGCCTCGGTCTACAAGGAATTCCGCGACGTCTCCGAGTTCGTCCACGAAATCAGCAGTCTTGCACCCGGCACTCACGGCGCTACACTGAAGCCCAAGAAATGACGCGCTCCCCCCAACTGCGCCGGCTCCACTTCCTCAACGCGCTCTTCGCCCCGCTCACCGGGCACGACCTTTATCTGGCGCAACAGATCGACGACGCCATCGCCACGAGCATCGGCGAGGCCGAGCAGCGCGGCCCGGCCGACCCGGCCTTTGTCGCCGCCGCCGCCCGGCTTTTCGAACGCCTTTGCTCCGGCCAGCCGAGCCACGGTTTCTTCCATTGGGACGCCGGCGCGGACGATCACGGCGCCGCGCCGCTCTTCGCCCGGGCTGGGGTCATGCAGGGCCTCAAGTGCCTCGCCGCCTATCCCGAGTCCACCCTGCTCGTCACCAATCTCCGCGCCGCACACTGCCCGCCCGACCGGCGCTGGACCGAGCGCCGCCGCCGCGACTACGACGACTCCCTCTCGCTCATCCGCGGCCTCGCCGCCGCCCGCTCCCGCCGCAGCGCCAGCCTGAACCTGCTCTTTCTTTAACGCGAAGTCGCAAAGCCGCAAAGCCTCGTGAAGTGATCCTTGGCGTCTTCGCGACTTTGCGTTAAATCTCTGTCTCATGTCCAAGACTATTTTCCAGAAGATCATCGACCGCGAGATTCCGGCCAAGCTCGCCCACGAGGACGAACTCTGCATCGCGATCCACGACATCAGCCCGCAGGCCCCGGTGCACGTGCTGGTGATTCCCAAGAAGCCCATCGTTCGGATCGCCGAAGCCACCGCCGCCGATCAGGCCACCCTGGGCCACCTGTTGCTCACTGCCGCAGCCCTTGCCAAAAAACTCGGCATTGCCGAGTCGGGCTTTCGCATCGTCATCAACAACGGACGGGATGGTGGCGAGAGCGTGCCGCATCTCCACGTCCACCTGTTGGGTCAGCGTCCGCTGGGCTGGCCTCCGGGCTGAGGGTGACCGGAACAAAACCGGTCCCTTCCAGTCTAGCAAAACAGACCTACCAACTATGAATCACTATCGTCAGACTCTTTCGCTGTGCGCGGGCTCCGCGTTGATCATCAGCACTTTACTCACTTCCGGCTGTGCCTCTTCTGACACCAGCCCCAATACGCAGCAGGGCGCCATGGCCGGGGCTGTAGCCGGAGCCATCATCGGGGGCATCGTCGGCCACCAGTCCGGCGAAACGGAGAAAGGCATGGCAGCTGGAGCTGCCGCGGGAGCCATCATCGGCGGTGTGGCGGGCAACGAAAAGGACCGCCGCGTTTCCGAGATTCAATACGAGCGCCGCATCGCCGAAGAAACCGCCGCGCGCGAACGCGCCGAGGAAAATGCCCGCCGCCAGCGCAATATTGCGGTCGGAAAAAGCGTCGAGGACAACGAAATCCTTGCCGCGCGCCAGCGCGCCGAAGCCGCCGAGGCCGAGGTCGCCCGCCTGAAGGCCGAGGAAGCCGCCGCCATCCGGAAGGCGAAACAGCTTGATGAATACAAGGCGCGCGAAGCCGCCGCCAAGGCCGAGGCCGATCGCATCCGCGCCGGCAACCAGTAACCGGCATCAATTCAGCCCCGGCATTTCCCTGCCGGGGCTTTTTTATGCCCGACGAATCAAGCCCGTGCCTCGAAGGTTCCGTCCGCACGTTTTGCCACCAGCTTCTTCAGCTCCAGCATCATCAGGGCGGCGGACACTTCATGCGCCGCGAGGCCCGTGGCCGCCGTCAGGGCATCGGTGCCGAGCAACGATCCGCCCTTGAAGCATTCGAACACCCGCCGTTCCTTCTCGTCGAGCTGGGGCAACAGTTGCTCCAACACACTGGGCTCGCCCTCGGTCGCGATCGCCTTGGGTCGCAGCCCGTCGAGGTAATTCAGTTCGTTCAGGATGTCGTCCACGCTGGTCAGCAGCGTCGCCCCGTCGCGGATGAGCTGGTGGCAGCCATGGCTGGTCGCCTGGTCGATGCGACCAGGCACGGCGAAGATCAACCGGCCCTGCTCCCCGGCGAAGCGCGCCGTGATCATCGCCCCACCCTGCACATCGCTCTCCACCACGATGACGCCCTCGCAGATGCCCGAGACCACCCGGTTGCGCATCGGGAAGGTCTGCTTGTCCGCTTTCCGCCCGAAAGGAAATTCCGACAGCACCGCGCCGGTCTCGGCGATGCGCCGGTAGAGGTCGAGGTTCTCGGGTGGATACACGATATCGATGCCGCAGCCGAGCACGGCCGCCGTCTTGCCGCCGACCGACAGCGCCCCCTCATGCGCCGCCGTGTCGATGCCCCGGGCCAGGCCGCTCACCACGCAAAATCCCATCTGCGCCAGCTCGGCGCCAAGCTTCCTGGCCACGGATTGCCCATAGAGCGTCGTCCGCCGGCTACCGACGACGGCGATGCACGGTTGAGTGAAAAGATATCCGCCCTTCCGGTAGAGCCCGATCGGCGGGTCGTGGATTTCCTTCAGCATCTTCGGGTACCCCTCGTCCCCTGCTGTGATGAACACCGCCCCGGCCTGCGCCAGCCGCTCTTCCTCGCGGGCCAGGTCGAAGTGCGCGCGCCAGTTCAACAGGGCTGCGCTCGTCTCGGGCCCGACGCCCCGCACGGATTCCAGCCGGCGCTTGTCCGCCGTGAGGATATCGCGCGGATCGCCACCGAGCTCCTGCAGCAGCCGGTTGAGCGTGATGGGCCCGATGTTGGGCAGGTCGTTCAGGATCATGAACGCCTGACGTTCCGTTGGGTTTCTACAACTTTCTCTATCGAAATCGGATCGCTCGTGCATGTAGGCACTTCTGACGATTGGACAGGCATGTAAGCCAGCTCGATTTCGATGGTCCCTTCGTTTCCCGTGCCGATGGTGATTCTTTCCGTTATGCTTTCGATGACGCTGCGGCGCTCTTCACGCGTGAGCTTTGGCCAGCGTCCGTAAAGAGTGCCGGCTTCGGAAACGATTTCGTCCGCAGACAGCCGCGGCGAAGTATTCCCCAGTCGTTTTATCCCATAGCCTCTTTAGCGTTCCAGTTCCCTCGACAAATATGCTGTCGGGAAAGAAGGCTTCGAGCTGACTACGAAGACGGCGTATGTCGGCCGGGGTTCCTGCGAACTGAGCGACAATGCTTTCTCCGTCCCCGATTAGCTCAAATGCGATCGGTTCCTCCCCCGCCGAGGCAAGCGAAAGAATACACTCATAGTCCTCTGCCCGGAACGACTGGTTAGGCGCCGCAAGGATCTGGAGTTCCGCCAATCCCTGCCGGACAAGCTTCCGGGGTTCTGCTTCGACAAAAGGCTCAGCACCGATATCGGGCGAAGGCGGTGAGAGGCGCTCACTGAGATGTCGAGTAAACGAGCTAAAGATCGTGGGCCTTCGGCCATCGTCTACGAGCAGAGCGTCAGTCTCCGTTAGCCTGCGATATGGAACGAACACCGGCTCAGGAGAAACAGGCGTGCCCCACAGAGCCATTCCCTGTCCCCGAAGGGACCACCGCATAAATTCGCCCGTGATCCGCTCGTCAGCCGTTAGCATGGGTATCTGCTCCAGTTTCAGGCCCAGGTTTCGTGAGCCTTTCAGCATACGCCCCCTCAAAGACAGGGCTGTATCTGAATTCCTTGAGGAGCTTCACCCCCTTGGCTCCGGTCACCTTCTCCACCTTCCCCTTCACGATGGCGGATACGATGGAACAGCACGCGATTCGTAGGTCCTGGCGGTAATAAGTGTCCTTCCTAAAGTATCGCTCATAGATCGCTCCAATGATCGGCAGCTTGAGTAGTGTTGTATCGAGATCCCGTAAGCCGAGCCCTATCGCGTTCTTCATCGTCCAACCCAAAAGGAATAGCACCATAAGAAGAACCATCGGGCCAAGGAACAGGCCCAGAAACCGAATGCTCCAATTGAGGAGAAACCAGAATGCGATGAGGAGCACCGCGATCTGCCATGGTTCCACCTTCACCTGTTCCAGATAGAAGCGATACGAGAAGAAGTAGTTTACCCCGACCGGGGCGGCGCATACATCAAACGTCAATCGCTCTCTCTGCATCCGCAGATACTCGCGATTGTCGGACAGCAACCCGCCCTCCGGAACCTCGACACGTTTGATGTCGAGAGCGGGTACCTTCTGAGCCTTCAGCTCTGCATCAATCTCGGCGTAGAAGTCGGTTGCCGAGAATTGCTGCGCGGGCACGAGTGTAAACCAATGCTCGATGATCTCGGGCCCGGCCTTTATCGGCCGGGCGCTAGCGGCTCCGGCCGCATCTGGGGCGCTCACGATGGCGCCCCTAGGATTTAGCATTCTCTGGCTTCTTCGGGAAGACCATGCGTAGCCCTGAAAGAAGGCATAGCACGGCGGCCAGTCCGCCTACTATCGTGTATACTTCGAATTGATTGAATGGCGGAGACCATGAGTGCATTTGTCCCACCAGGCTTGAATACCGATTATACGACCAGCCGCCTGCGAGTAGCGCAGCGACGAGCAACAAAACCCCACCTTGCTGTTTAGCGTTCATAGAAAAAGCGAACGGCCCGTCGCCTATATAGCTAAACGAATGCCTGTCGTTTTCACCCGAGCAGATGACCTAGCCCGGTTGGTAGCGTTACCCTGTTTTCAGGCGGCTTTGGGCAAACCTTTTAGGTTAAAATAAGCTTCGCTCGAAATCCTTTGTTGTTCCGAGCGGGGGATGGAGCACACTGTAGTAATCTTTTATGACTTCGAAGGACATCGCCTCCGTTTACGATAAAATCGGCCATGTCTGGGCCGAGTCCCAGATGGACCAGAGGAACGGTCTGACCCAACACGAGCGAGCGGTGCAGTTCTGCAAGAAGCGCGGCGCGGCCATTGACATCGGCTGCGGCAGTAGCGGGCGCTTCATCGAGTTTCTCGACAAACAAGGCTTCGCGGTCGAAGGACTGGACATCTCCGAGGGCATGCTGACGTTAGCGAGAAAAAAGCATCCACGCGTGACGTTTCACAGCGCGGATGCCATCACGTGGGAACCTTCGAAGCTATACGACTTCATCACCGCATGGGATAGCATCTGGCATGTGCCGCTGAAGGATCAGCCTGGCGTCATCACTAAGCTAGGACAAACTCTGGCTCCGGGCGGTGTATTGATCTTCACGTCCGGCGGGCGTGACCAGGCCGATGAGGTCACGGGGTTGTGCGAGGGCGAGCTGCTGTATCACGCCACGCCAGGCATCCCGGCACTGCAACAGATCATCACTGCAAGCGGTTGCGTACTGCGGCACATGGAATTTGACCAACTGCCGGAAAACCACCTCTACCTAATCGTGCAACGACCAGTCTGAAAAGCAGCAGGAGATTGCCAGCCGCGCACAGCACTGGTTGGAGATCGACTAGCGAAATTAGTGGATTGGGTGCCCGACACCAACTAAGCAGCCTCCACCATCCTTATCTTGTTTCCCACCCGCCGACGCCGCCGGTTCCGATTCCGCTACCCTCCTCTCCTCGGCGAGCATTTGTCGTGAGTGATAGTTGTACGCCTCGTCGATCCGGTCGTTTCATCGTAACCGTCGCCGACGGCCCCTCCCTTCTTTTAGAAAAAGAACCAAAATGGCCGCGCAGTCGCGGACACCTAAATGGGATTTACGGCAACCGCTTGGTGCGCGGCACGGGTTGTGCGCCTAGTCTGCGCGATGCTACTTCATGGCAATCGCGGCTCAGGCCCTTTCGCCCATAGCATAGGGAAGAAATCGATCAATCGTGCGGGTCGATTTGCCGAATCTCGCCGGGAATCTGTGGCCGGCCGGTGTCCGCGCTGGCCAGTGCGGCGAAGCAGAGCGCGAGACTTCCGAGGTTGTCGCGCGCACCGTGAGACGGCTCGCGATTCTCCTCGATAGCGCACAGCAGCTCTCCCATCGCACCTTGAAAGCCACTCGTAAACCATGTGCCGTCGAGCACCGGCGACATCCGACCCCCGGCAGTGTGCAACTCCACCTTCTGCTCGGAGAGACTCGGGCCAAAGCTGCGCAACGTCCCGCGGCTGCCACAGATCACGGTGCGATCTTCCTGGCCGTACTGGACATGGCCGTTGAACGCGAGCCGCACTTGCGCGCCGGGGTAGTCGATCGCTACGTATGCGAGAAGCGGCGGTTTCATTTTCTGGAACGCGGCTCGCGTCACCGATGCCGTCACGCGTTCCGGTCGGAGCCCGAGGGTGAAATGCGCCGCGATGTCGAACCAGTGGATGCCGAAATCGAAAAGAATCAGATGACGGATTTCCTCGAACGACGTGCCCGCTGTCCAGGTGTGATCCCAATGCAGCGTGCAATCGATGCTCTCGACTTCACCAATCGCGCCCGAACGGATCGCTGCTGCGATATAACTGAAATGCGGCGCCCAGCGACCGTTCTGATTGACCGCGAGTTTCACTTTCTTCTCCGCAGCGAGATTCGCGAGGCGCTCGCCTTCTACCAGGTCCAGCACGAAGGGTTTCTGGCTGAGGACGTGTTTGCCCGCACGCAAGGCAGCTTCCATCACCGTCACGCGCTGGGCTGGGTGAAGTGCGAGATCGACGACCTCAATCTCTTCGCGACGTAACAGCTCGTGATAGTTGGTTGCCACGGCGGCCTCGGGAAAAAACTCTGCGCGTCGTTTTTCTGCGCGGGCGGCGTCGTGATCGCACAACGCCACTACGTCCAATCCCATCTCGCGATAAGCGCGCAGGTGGTATTCTGAGATTCCACCGCAGCCGATGAGTGCGATTTTCGGCCGGTAGGCGTGAGGTCGTGGCGGCAGATACGGAAGTGCAGGGGCCGCGACTGCACCGGCGGCCGCCACCGCTGCGAGTCCATAACCGGAGCTTCTTTCGGACTGGTCCATGGTCAACCGATGAGTTTCACGGTTTTCCTCTGTCGTGCACTCAACACCGCGCTATCGACGATTTGCTGGCCAATCCGGGCGATCTTCGGCGAAAGTGGACCCTCTACTGGCAGACCCTCATTGAGGCAGTGAACGAAATACTGGATCGGATTTTGAAACGGCCCGGCGAGCGTATCAACCGGAATGGCCTCACCGTCGGGATTCGCGCGGGTTTGGAGACGTACAGTCGGCTCGAAATCGTAGGAAGCGAGCGTGCCGTCGGTGCCTTGGAGAACGAAGCCGCACTTCGGCTGCGGCTGGTGTTTCCACGGGTCCGTGAACGTGCCCCAACGCGTTTCGAATTTAGAGAGACCGGTGGTGTAGCGGGCCACGGTAACGCTGTGTTCGTCCACTTCGAGTCCGCGCGGCCGGTCGACCACAGTAGTCACTTCGAGGGGCTTTATCCCGTTGTGAAACCAGGTGCCGAGAGTCGTGCCGTAGCCCAAGTAGTCCAGGAGTGAGCCGCCGCCGCGAACCTGACGATAGAACCAACTCCGACGCTTCATGGCAGGCGTGGGCGTGGTTTCCAGCTTATCGGCAGTGTGCCAGAGTGGCCCGCGGTTGCCATCGTAGAAATGCACCTCCTGCAGTACACCGATGCGGCCTTCACGCAGCAGTCGATGGGCGGTGACGTGCGCGGGATACCAGCACAACGGCCAGTTGATCGCGAGCTGACGCCGGGACTTTTTCGCGGCAGCGATCATCCGGTCGGCATCCCGCAGGGTCGCGGCAAACGGTTTCTCGACCAGCAGGTGCACGCGATATTGGGCCACGAGTTCAACATAGTCAGCGTGCTGGGCGGTCGCGGGGCAGAGCACGGCGAAGTCGGGCTCGGTGGCCTCTAAGCAACGTTGTGGATCGGTGAATACACGCGCGGACGGAATTCGGAAATTCGCGATCGCCGCCTGCATACGCACCGGATCCTCGTCGCAGATGCCGACGAGTTCGACGCCTTGGTGCTCGTGGCACTGGCGTAACAAGTCGCCCATATGCATGTGATCGAAGTTCAGGCCGACGACCTTGAGCTTTTTCATGGGCTTCAGCTTGTCGAAGCGGCTCAATGCCCACTCTCGGGCGTATCGAGTGACGCAGGCGGATGAAAGGCAAGCAGCAGCAAGACTGCCGCCACCGCGGCGAGTCCGGCTGGCGCGAGGAAAAGCCGATGGTAATCTACCGTATGGTCATGCGTCAGTCGCGCCTGCAATGGGATGAAGAGCCATTTCGCCGCGAGATCACCGAGACCGAGAATGAGAAGATTGAACAGACCCTGCGCGCTTGTGCGCACATCCTTCGGGAAGGCCACATCGATAAAGATGTAGAGCGTTGCGAAGAAGAACGCATAGCAGACGCCGTGCAGCAGCTGCACCACTATGATGGTCGCAATGCTCTCACTGAAAAACGCGAAGAGTAGGAACCGGACTGCGTGCCCCAGGACTCCAATGGTCATTGTCCACATCCACCCTAGCCGTTTCAACGCCAGACCGAGCACGGCCATCGTGGCTATTTCCGCGATCTGACCGATACTCATGACCGGCATGATGTTTTCCGGCTTCACACCGATCTGACCTAGGAAGCCGCCTGCCAGGAGAAAGTAGCCATTGTGGATCGTCGAATCGATCAACGTCACAACGAAGAGAACGAGGAGGAATGGTTGGGAAACGAGATAGCGCAGCGACTCACGCCACGCGAGGCTCTCGCCTACCCCTCCCACCATGGCGCGCGGTGGCGTATGCGGCAAAGCGAGACTGAATGCCGCAAGGACGAGCGAGGCGCCACCCGCCACAAGGAAAATGTAGCCGAGTGCGTGCTGCAGCGCCGCACCCTGCACGCCTTGCAATACGAAGTAGAGTGGCCACGATGCGATGACCCAGCCGATTGTGCCGCCCATGCGCACAAGTCCGAATTCCTTCCGTGCGTCCTTGAGATGGGTAAATGCCAGCGAGTTCGCCACCGAGATAGTCGGCACGTAACAGATCGAATGCACCAGCATTAGCGCAAAGAAGGGCCAGTAATCGCGAACGAAAAACAAGCCAATCATCGCGAGTCCGCCGACCAGATGACTGCCGGCCATGAACCTCTCCGCGGCAAAGGTCCGGTCGACAAACTGGTTGCCTGCGAAAATCGCAAGAATGGAGGCGATCGCAAAAGCGCTGCCGACCCAGGCAACCTGCGTGCCAGTAAAACCGAGCCCACCCATGTAACCCCAGATCAGCGGCAGCCACGCGCCCCAGATGAAGAACTGGAGCACCATCATTATGAAAAGACGGAGACCAACCGGGCGATCTGGGGCGCTGTCTGGTTTCATAGCTGCAAGGGGTAAACGCCTAAAGCGGCAAGTCCCAACGCTCGCCGGCTCTCAGCACTTGATATCGCTGGCCGAGCTGCTGACAGTGCCGCACGAACGGTGCGGGGCTTGCGGTATTGAACTCAAACATCTCGTAGTGGCATGGCACTACCCACCGGGCACCGATATCGTGCGCGAGTTGGGCGGCCTCGCGGCCGTCGAGATTGCCGGCGACACGCCGGAGGGGGGCGCGGCCATTGATCGGCAGCAGGGCGAGCGTGATTCCGAGAGAACGGAGCCGCTCAGTCTGGCCGGGAAATGGCACGGTGTCGCCGCTGTGATAGATGGAATGAGGGCCGGCGCGGACCACGAAACCAGCGAACTCCGGGGATAGTTCCTCGTGAGCGGCGGGCACCGCCTCGAGCGTGAAGGCGCCAAGCTTAGCACGCTCGCCATCACGAAGCGGAACGAGGCGGGCGCAGTGTTCCGCGCCGAGTCGTTGCATGGCAAAGTCAACGTTGGCGGCGGCCAGTACCAGCCGCGCGGCTGGCGACGCTGTGAAAAGCGGTCTCAACGTCTCCGCATCGAGATGATCCGTGTGATTGTGAGTCGAGGTGACGACGTGCACAAAATCGAGCCGTGCAGGATCGACCACGCGCGCGGTGAGGCGCACGTGCGGCTTGTCCGTGGCGGAGTATTTGCGCGTGAGTGAGTCACTGAGATACGGATCGAAGAGCAGGAACTCACCATGTAGGTGCACCAGGAAACCGCTCTGGCCCAGCCACCAGAGCGTGAGACGATTCGAGGCGGCGTCTCTCACTCGCACGGCAGCGACATCGGCCAAAAACGCGTCATCTTGGAGGGCCGGGACGATCATTGCTGGGACGGAGAATCTCTTCAGTGGACGGGTGGTTGCGCAGTCGACGACTGGTTGGGCGGCATGCGCAGAAGAGCGCGGCAATCCCCTCGCCCTCACAGCCCCAGCTCCTTTTTCACCTGCCGGATACCGGCGACCATGTTCTTCAACTTCGGCTGGGCGGCCCAGCGCGCGGTCTGACTGAGACCGCAATCGGGTGCGAAGACTAGGCGGTCGGCCGGGGCGTGCTTCAGGCACAGACGCACGCGCTCGGCGATGTTCTCGGTCGTCTCGACGTAGTAGCTCTTCACGTCGACGATGCCGACGGCGGCGTCCATGCGTTGCGCAATCTGAGTGATGATTTCAATCTCGGCGAACTCGCGGCTCGCCATCTCGACGTGCATCTCGTCTGCCTTGAAATCGAGAAACGCTGGGAACATCGGCGCGACGCGGCGCGGCCCGATTGCGCGGCCTTTGAAATTGCCGAAGCACAGATGTGTGCAGAGGCGCGTGCGGCCGAAGACGGTTTCGACGGTGCGGTTGAAGATATCGACGAAACGCCGGGGGTCTTCCTTGTAGGCGTAGCAACTCATCGATGGCTCATCGACGCTGATCTCGCGACAGCCGGCTGCGACGAGGCTCTCCAGCTCCTGCCGCACGATCGGCAGCAGCGCCTCGGTGACGGCCCAACGATCGGCGTAGTGGCCGTTGGGTACGAGCCGACCGCTCAGCGTGTAGGGGCCGGGCACACTCGCCTTGAGCGTCGGACCGGCAGGTGCGAGGCGTTGCAATCGCTTGAACTCGTCGACGGCACCGAGGCCGCGCGACGCGCGCAGTTCACCCGTAATCGCATGCTTGCCGCGCTGGTCGTGTGCGGGTGGGCCGAACTTTCGTGGCGATGAGCTTTCGAGTTCGATGCCCTCGATGAAACCGTAGAACGAAAGGTTGAAATCGAGCCGCGTTTGCTCGCCGTCGGTGATAGCGTCGAGTCCGGCTTCGACTTGATCGTGGACGGCAGCGATGACGGCGTCGTTCTGAATTTCACTCACATCGGAGCGGCCGAAAACTTCGAGGTGCTGGCTCGCAAATTCGAGCCAACTCGGAAACGGATAGCTACCAATGACGGATGTACGTAGGGGATTTTGTTTCATGGGGTGGGTTTAAGATTTCAGTCCCTGCAGATCGACTTCCATGCGCTTGTTCTCCTTGAGGAGAGCATCCATCGTAAGTCGCGTGCGCCGAGCGGACGCTTCGTAGCCGAGGATGCAGGTGAGCACGCCGTCCACCGCGCGCCGGCAGGTGTCGTTCGCGAGCTCCCCTGTGGTGACTTCGCGATGGAAGCGCGCGATGTTGCGCTCCGCTCCGGCAGTATAGAGATTCTCGACTGCGCCACCACCGAACTGGCTGCTGCCCCCTCGCAGGAACGGCTTGCCCCAGTAAGTAAGAAATGCGGTCGCCTCCGTGCCGTAGATTGCCGCGCTGAGTTCCGTGGTGCTGTTGTTTTTCAGCGCCTGGCCAGCATGCTGATGAATCAGACCGTCAGCATATTCATAGATGACGGCGCACACGTCGCGCGAGTCGCCGTGGGGATCGGGCCGGCAGATACCCGATGCTCCTGTGGCCGCGATCGGGCTCCGCCCGAGAGCCCACAACGCCGCATCGATGGCATGAATGTCGAAATTGCCGATATAGTCGCAGCCCAGCGCCACGTCGTTCACCCAGACGAGATTGCGCAGCCGGCTTTCGAGGGTCCCGGTTTTGGGCGGATCCATTTGCTGGCCGCAGTGGCCGGTCGTGACCACGCGTGCGATTCGGCCGAGGCCACCATTGCGAATGCGCGTCGCCACCTCGATGTTGATCGGGTCGGTGGGCATCTGGTAGTCGACGAGAAAACAGCGCCGTTCCCGCGTCGCCCGCGCGCCTGCGGCCTCAACCCGCAACACCCCGGGAACGTCGACGGCCACCGGTTTGGCCATGTAAACATGTAAACCGGCATCGACGGCGGCGCTTACGTGCTCAGGGATGAAATAAGGCGGAGTTTCGACGGCGACTGCTTCAACCCCACTCTCAATGAGTCGTTTGTAACCCGAAAGCGTTGAGAACCGACGCGAGCGATCCACGCCTAACTCGTCGCCGCACTTGTCAGCGACCTCCTGAAAGTAGTCCGCAACGGCCCAGATCTCGTAGCCTCCGTGAGCTTGGAACAGTTTGGCGATCCAGCTGCCCCGTCCACCAGTTCCGATCACGCCAAGCTTGATCTTGCGCGCGGGTAACGCTGCCGCCTCCACCCCCCATGCCGGCAAGGAACTAAAGGACGACGCAACGACTGCGGCAACGGCGCCGCCGATGAACCGGCGCCGCGACAGATCCAACTCGGATGGGGTCTTCATGGGATGTGTTCCTAGGGAATGCGGGTCTCGATCTCCTTGAACCAAACGTCGCCTTCCTGGTCGCCGTGGAGTTGGAGGGCCAGCTTGCCTTCCCCGCGACCCGGATCGTCGAGCAGTTCGGCGGATTTTTTCCCGTTGATGTAGACGACGATGTGCCCGCCACGCGCGCTCACCATCATTTCGTTCCACTCGCCGGGTTTGAACCACGTCGCCACCTGGACGGGTGTAGGCTGCGAGACCCATTTGCGGCCGTTCGTTTCGTAGAGACCGCCGACATCCTTCTTCGGATCGATCTCGGCCTGAAAACCGCTGACGCCACTGAAACCTGTTTCTTCGATTCGGAAATATAGGCCACTGTTACCTGAAAGGGATTTGAACTTCAGACGCACGGTGAAGTCGCCGAAGGACCGATCAGTCACGAGATGGCCGAATCCGGATTCGTTTTTCGAATGAGTGCCGTGAAGGACGCCGTCTTCGACCCTCCAATCACCTTTACCGATGACGTGCCAGCCAACGAGTGACTTGCCGTCCCAAAGCGGTTGCCAGTCGTTGTCCGCGGCCACGGCATAAGTGGCGACGAGCGTCGTGAAGAGAACTGCGAGGAATGTCTTCATGGGTGATTACTTCGTCTTCAGGCCGGAAAGAAGCGCATCGATCAGTTCTACGTCAGGCGCGCCGGTCATCGTTTTTTCGCCGTGCCACTCGAAGAGTCCGAAGTCGCCTTTATATTCCCAGTTCGCCCACGCCATGCCATTGTCCTCCATTGTGGTGATGAAGTCGCGGTAGTAGGCGAGCCGATCGGCGCGCGGCACGGATGGAAGGCAGCCGAATTCGCCACAATAGAGCTGGAGACCGAGCTCACGGGCCCGGCGGATGGCGGGCTCAAACTCCTGGGCAAAGCGCGCCGGACCCCAGTTGTCCTTCGCGTTCGCGAAGAGATCGGTCTGGTTCCCTCCGGCGAGTTTCATCATCAGGTCATCGTAGGCTTCCGGTGAAATAATCGGACCGGGATAATGAACGGGGCCCGTGTAGATCTTCGTCGCCACCCAACTCGCCGTATAATGCGTAAACACCATCGGCGAATAGGTGTGGGTACTAAGAATGATGTTCCGGTCCCCGGTGGGCACTTTCAGCTGCGGCAGGGTCGATGGAATCTGCCAACGATTCGAGCCAATGACGAGGACGCGATTCGGCTCTAGCTGACGGAGTGCAGCGTGCGCGATGGCAACAAGGTGGTTCCAATCTTCGGGATTGTCTGCGACCGGCTCGTTCATGATTTCATAGGCCACTGCATCGACTGGCTGATCATGCAGACGAGCGGAAAGCTGGCGCCAGAGGCCGAGAAAGTTCTGCTGCGCCTTCGGATCCGTGAAGAGTGTGTTGTGGCCACCTTCGTTGGCGGCATTGAAGTGGTGGGCTCTGACGGTATGAAGGTCGACGATTACACGCAGGTGGCTTGCCCGGGCCCAACCGATGGCTTTCAGCATCAACGCAAAGGCCTCCTCGTTGCGGGAGCCATCATCACGCCAGAGTTCCTTCTCATCAATCGGCAGCCGGATATGATCAAAGCCAAGCCGCGCGATAAACCGTAAGTCGTTCTCGGTGATCCAGGTTTGGCGTGGTTGCCAACCGAAATCCTGCGAAAGCCAATGGCTGAGATTGGTGCCGCGACGAATGACAAAGCCGGCGGGATTCTGAGGTACCGCAACCGGCGCAGCCGAGACTGCGATGGCAGATAGTATGAGAAGATGAAGCGAGACTGTGAAGATACGGAGGTTCATGGTTGGAGGGGCTAATCGAGCGATTCGTCTGTGCGTCACCGGCCTTGTTCGACCGTGCGAAAACAGTAGGTCCTGCGGGGTGTGCTAACAAAGATGCGTTCCAGAAGATCAGCGCCAATGCCCTCCGCCTTCATGCGTTTGGAAAAGTCGCCCAAGAGAAATTCTAGGCCGGGACCGCCTCCGTAGGACTTCCAATACGAACGTTTGGCGGCATCCATGCCCAACATGATCTGGTCCGGAAATTCGCCCAGAAGACCCACCAAAAGATCGAGTGTGGGATTGCCCTGCTCAGGCTTCCAGCGAAACGCACTGTCAAATTCAACTGATACGCCTAGCGACAGAATCTCACGATGATACCCAGCATCTGGCTTCCGATCTGTGTGGGAAAGGCAGATTTGACGAGTGTCGACACCGAGTTGCTTTAATACCGACACTTGCTCGAGCGCGAGTTCACCCTGCTCGGTGTGCGTGAGAATTGGGCATCCCGTTCGTCTGTGGGCGGCAGCAGCAGCGACAAACACGCGCGTCTCCCTCGCTGTGAACCGGAGGTCCGTGGCAATCTTGATCACCCCTGCCCTATGGGACGTTCGTGATACTAAGGGCCCGTTGTAATCGTTGGCATCAATTCCATCAAGTATATCGGCTACGAAGAGGTTTTCTAAATCCGTCTCGGAATACGCGTGGCTCCAGTGTCCGGGATCGTAGTATTTCGCGAGATGGATGCCGGTGGGAGCAACGATTTGGACCCCACTTGCTCGCGAGGCCTCGGCCAGCTTAAGCACGTTGCGCCCGCAATCACACGGCATCGAATCGATAACCGTTCTGCCACCGATCTGAAATAGCCTTAGCAACTCCTGGATACATGCATTCGTGTCGTCTAGGAGAAATTCCGGCGTCATCTGGGTAACATAACAGGGGTCGATAATGAGATGCTCGTGTGCATAGGTAATGCCCATTTTCTCGGCGGGCTTGTCACCCAAGACAGTTCTAAAGAACGTATTCATCTCGTCAGTGACGGTTAGCCTTCCATTCGTCGCGCCCGGTCTTTGCGTTGACGGAAGGCAGCTCAAGGACAGCACCTTGCGCCCTCAAAAGCGTCTGCAGCTTTTCGATAGGAACATCCCGTGCCCCGCACTTGAGTGAAAGCGAGAGCGCCGCGGCTGTGCCGGCGGCCTGGCCCATGGCCATCGTCTGGGCCATTGATCGGCACGAGGCGTGGGCGTCGTGTGTAGCGGAGAAACAGCGGCCGGCGATCCAGAGTTCATCGTGCGTGCGAGGGACGAGCGTACGGTAAGGCACGTCGTAGGCCGCCCCGCCGGGCACGTAACCCCAGACGGTTTCCTCGCCGCCATCCTTGGTGGCGCGGTGATCCTCGATCGGGGCGCCGCACAACAGTACGCGGTCGTCGAAGCGCGCGACAGACAGGCAGTCATCCTTGGTCAACCGATACTCGCCGTAGACCCGGCGCGTCTCGCGCACGCCGATCTGGTGGGAAAGCCCGATAATGTTGGACTCGGCAAACCCGGGCACGCAGTCGCGGAAGAAGCGTTCATAGAGGAACGCCTGACGACGGCCCTCCTGCTCGGCAGCGGTGAGCTGTTCGAAATCGGTCGCGTCGATGTCCGCCACGCGCACCGCGACGGTCGAAATGCAGCCGCGAGCGTTCATGGCGTGGAGACTGCCACTTTTGCGCGGTAATGGGTGCGTGCCGCGTTCGACGGCATCGGCCATCGCGCGCATGAGGAATTTCTTCCCGCCGGCATGCTCGTAGGCGTCGAGGTCGACGTGACTCATGCGAAACGTCGTTGTAAGCGTTTGGGCGGGCTCGTGCTCGCCGGCTTTTTCATAGGGTACGCCGGCCAGATGGCAAAGATCCGCATCGCCGGAAGCGTCAATAAAACGGCGAGCCGCAAGGCGGAAAAAACCGCGCTTTGTTGAGATGACGGCACCGATGAGCCGGCCAGCCGTGTCCCGCTCGGCGGCGACGAGCGTGGCGTGCAGGAGCAGGCGGACGCCGGCGGTGACGAGGAACTCGTCCCAGACAAGTTTAAGCCGCTCCGGATTGTAGTTCACCCCGGTGCCGGCGCCGTAGGTATTGGGCCGGAGGAACACGGCGCCGACGGAGTCGAGCGCATCGACCACGCGGTCGGGCAGACCGCCGACGACCTTGCGCGGCTGCTCCCCGGGCGTGAAGAAGCCGTAGAACGTATCCAGCATCTGGGTGCTGGAGCCGCCAGGAAAGCCGTAGCGCTCGACCAGGATTACGGACTCGGCCCCGCCGGCGCGGGCGGCGAGAGCGGCACAGCAGCCGGCAGAGCCGGCGCCCACTACCAGCACATCGACCGTGGCTAGCACGGGGATTCTTTCTAAAATGAGCGGACTGCGAGTCACGGGTGCGAGGGCGGAATTGGTAGCGATCCAAGCGAGGCCGGTCGGTCTCAGACGGGGCCGACGGCGGCGTAGAGTTTTGCGAGGCGATGCGCGTGTTCGTCATAGGCGGCCTCGAAAAGCGCGGTCGCACGCGCGCTGCCAACCACCGCCGCCGCGCTCAGAACCTTCGGCGGCTGGCCAGCGGCGGTAAGCCGCGCGGCAACCTCGGCTTTGATCGAGTTGACCACGAGACAACCGCCGATGGTCGAGCCGGGAGCGACGGGCGTATCGAGGCCGGGGACCGTCACCATCGCGTCGCCGACGGGCGCGCCGGTATCGAGCACGAGGTCGGCAAAGTCGGTCAGTTTCTTGCCGTCGGCACGGCGGGACGTAGTGGCGTCGGCGTGTGCACGGCTGACGAGCGCGACTACCTTCACGCCGCGCTTTTGGAACTGCTCGGCCATCTCGATGGGCACCACATTGCAGCCGCTGGTGGAGACGACGAACGCGGTGTCGCGGGATTCGAGCGCAAAGTTGCGCAGGATGCGTTCGGCAAGGCCGCTCACATTTTCCAAAAACATCGCCTGGCGCTGGCCGTTGGCACCGACCACGAGGTTGTGAAAAGATAGCGATAGCTCCACAATTGGGTTGAATCCAGGAAAGGATCCGTACCGTGGCCACATTTCTTCAACCATCATCCGTGAGTGACCAGACCCGAAGACGTGAACCATGCGCCCAGCCGCAATTGATTGAGTGAACCAGTCGGCTGCCTGCTCGATCGCCCTAGTCTGGGCTTGAGCGACATCGATCATTTGGCGGGCACACTGGAGGTAGTCGTTGGTTGGTTTCATTTTTGAACGGATAGAGCTTCTCGGGTTAAATTTGCGTTGAGCGCAGTCCACGCGGCGCCGCACGCGCCACCCCAGTCGTTGAGCTGAGCCGGAACGATGGGTACGGTACGCCCGAGAGGGCGCCACTCGATCTGGTCCATACGCCAGCGAAGCGGCTCAAAAAGCCTATCGCCCGCCTGGGCGATCCCTCCCCCGACAACGATACGCTCGGGATCGAGCGCGTTGATGAACGACGTAAGTGCCGCCGCAAGGGCATCGATCGAACTCATCCAAAGTACGAGAGCGTGGGGATCACCGGCCTCTACGGCAGTGATCAGTTGAAGGGTGGACTCGAAGCGATCGCCGCTACGTCGGGCCAGCGTACATTCACCGATTGCGTCCTCTAAAGATCCGGGTGTCCCGACAATGTCCATCAGGCCACGGCGTTCGAGCGACACATGGCCCAGGTGACCCGCACGGCCAAAGGATCCGGTCAACAGCCGTCCGTCCGCCATGATTGCGCCTCCGACACCGGTGCCGAGCGTCAGCATCACAACGTGACGCAGGTCCTTCGCGGCACCCTGCCACACTTCCCCAAGGAGTGCGGCATGGGCGTCGTTGACCACGGGAACAGCATGACTCCGCTGGAGCAGGATGTTCCAATCGAGGTCGACCAGCCTTTTGAGCCGACCAGGCATGCATACGATTCTACGCTGATCAACCGATACCAGCCCAGGCGCGGCAATGCCGATGCCTACGAACGGTCTTTTAAGTTCCTGTTCGATGTGGCCGATCTGTATGCGCACATCCTCGGCGAATGCCGGGGTGCCCTCAGAGGCGGAGCAATCACGGGTTGGAAACACGCGTGTCCCCTGCATGCAGCCGGTTGCGGCATCGAACCACGCGCATTTGACCCGCGTGCCGCCGATGTCGACGCCAAGGACGAGATCCGTCGGGCTGACATCCTGTTTTGGAGTGCGTTTCATCGGGGGGCACGAGGTACTGCAGAACGGATCCGCTTGACGCTCGTTTTCAGCTGAATCGACGGCGCCACCTGCCCCTCACTCACCGACCAACCACCGTCGACGGCCAGCACTTGTCCTGTGATATAGCTGGCAGCGTCCGAAAGCAGGAAGACGGCCGCGCCATCGCAGTCGGTTGGCAAGCCCACCCTTCCGCCCGCCAAAGGCTGCTTCGTTCGGACAAAGGCGACAATCTCGTCATCCTTCGCGGCCCTTTGCGCCATCGGAGTCTCCACCAAGGCGGGGGCCAGCACATTGACGCGTATGTCATGCTTCGCGTAGTAGGATGCGATACTGACGCTAAAACCGGCCACAGCCGCTTTCGCTGCGGCGTATCCATGAGTCGAGAAATAGTTCGGCGAAGGACTCCAACCGAGCACCGATCCCATATTGAGAATGCAACCACGGGTGCGTTTCTCGCGCCACCAGCGGACGGCAGCCCGATTCGAGTAGATCAAGGACGAGAGATTCAGGTCCAGCGTAGATCGCAGCCCGGCGTCCGTGAGCTCGTGCAAAGGACCGTCCCCGAATTTGCGCCCGCTGCCTCCTGCCACATGATACAGGCCATCAAAGGCGCCAAAAGCCAAGATTGCCCCTTCGATCGCGGCCACGGCAGTTGACGAATCGCATGCGTCCGCCGCGAGACCGTGGCAACGGAGGCCCAACAGACGTTGTGCTTCAAGCACGCTGTCGCGATTGCGCCCCACCACCACGATTCCCCGCGCACCGGCAGCAATAATCGCGCGGGCAGCCGACAGGCCCAGTCCTGTCGTGCCACCGACGATCACGATTACCTTGTCTTCTAGCAGGTTCGTCATGCAACCAGTTCAGCACCGTCTTCGTAACCTGACGAGAGACATCAAATCAGATATTGCTGATTCCGATCTAGTAATTATCGTCCATGGGAAGGCATCCAATCCAAGCAGCACGCCGGTAGTTCATTCGCTCGAACCGGCCCGCCTGAACCCCCTCCCCGCCATGGCACGCCCTCGTTCAACCCGTGTTTCAGATATAAAAACCAAGCTCATTGCGCGCATCCGCGATGGGTTTCATCGACCCGGTGAGCCGTTTCTTTCAAATCGTTCGCTATCGGATCGCTATGGCGTAAGCTATCAGACGGCGCACGTCCTGATGGAGGAACTGGTCCAAGAAGGCTGGCTTGAACGCAAACCATCCAGCGGCACTTTCATCGCCGGTCGCGTAGAAGAACTCGTTGGAGCCCAACTAATCTTTTCCCCGCGCGCACGTACGCCAGGTAGCTTCGGAGCAAACCTCCTTCAGCGCATGACCCGCGTTCTCAAGGAAGCTGGCGTGCCGTTCGTGCAAAGTTGGGCCGATGGCGAGGTGCGGTTTCGGGCCAAACACCTTCCGGTGCTATGGGAGTCCAGTCATCTGCTTGAACGTTTTACGAATGAGCGCCGATTTTGCCTGCTCCTTCACGATGCGCCTCCGCCGGGATTGGCCGCAAGTTATGTAGACTGTGTGCGAACGGACGACTTCTCTGGCGGTGTTTGTGCAGCTCAAGCCCTGCTTCAGAAGCTAGATACCCCCCGGGGTCTGGCTGTGCTAGCGGGTCCGAAGGATGATCGCCGCAGCAGCCAACGTGTGGAAGGGTTCATGACGATCGCACCCACCGCCCGGATCATTCATTCGGGCGGCTGGTTTTTGGAGCATGGACGCGCCGCTGCACCCGCACTTATGAAGGAGGATTTCCGAGGCGTGTTCTGCTGCAACGACCGCCTTGCCCAGGGAGTGCTGACGGAGTTTGAAGCGAGAGGCATCCAACCGGCACCATATGTCGTTGGTTTCGACAACGCACCGATTGCTGAAGCGCTGCACCTTTCGACCATCGCCATCCCATGGGAGCAGTTCGCCGCAGAGGCGGTCGAACTCATCCGAAGCCGTCTGGAAGGCGACACCTCCCCGGCACGGCAGATCATCCTCTCTCTTCGACCGCACGTTCGCCTGACGGCCTGAGACCATCGTGCTTTGCTCCGGCGCGAGCAGGCCTAACCTATCTCTGGGAGCGAAGGTATGGTTGCAGGTCACGCAGAAGGCGGGTTTCCCTGCCCTCCCGATCTAGCACGCCGAACTCGCTGCTGCGATAACCCCAGAAATTCCAAGCGAATCCATGGCGTTTGCATGCCTCGAGCACACCGCGCAGCCATGCCTCGGTCGAGGCGTCGTCGGCAGCCTTGTAGACGCCAAATTCCCCGAGTAGAATCTCGCGGCCCTTGGCGTGTTTCGCGGCCCACGCGGCCATCTTCGCGAATGGCTCGTCAATGTCCGTCGCGACGGACAGTGTGCGGCCCACAGAGGTGGCCATGGCGTCGCCCGGCTTCACAAAGGGTGCTATATTCGGGACAACCCCCGGAAATTTCACGGGCGGCATGCCCTGCTTTGCAAAGATCCACGGGGCACTCTGGTGGGTAAAGAGGAGAGGTTCGTAGAAATGGAACGTGAAGACGATGTTCGGATCGTCGGGCAATTCGACATCATCGATTGTGGCGATGGTACTCCAGCGATTGCAGGTGAGATAGACCATGCGCGTCGGATTCGACTCGCGGATGGCCGCGAGGACGCGGCGATTTAGGACGTTGAGCTGTTTGTTTTCCGGTGCGACGGGTTCGTTGATGATTTCGAACCGGACGTCGGCCGGCTCGCCCGCGAAGCGTTGGGCGATCTCGCGCCAGATGCCGACGGCCCGGTTCTGGATCTCTGGATCGACAAACGCCCGCCCATCGCCGCCGTCGTTGAAATCAGCGCCGGGGAGGAAATGCACGTCGAGGATGATGCCGAGGTGTTGCTTGCGGCTCCATTGGATCGCTTCCTCAAACGGCTTGATCTTCACTGGATCGAGCGAGCCATCGGCCTTGAGCCAGAGCCGTGCATCGATCGGGAAGCGTATGTGGTCGAAGCCGCGCGCAGCAATCCACTGCACGTCCTTCTCGGTGAACCAACTGCCGGCATACGGCCGGTCGAAGCATTGGGACAACCAGTGGCAAATATTCACGCCGCGCTGGTAGGTCGGCGCGGGCGCGTTGCTCTCGGCGGCGCTCGCGCCGAACGCCGCGCTCAACAAGATCAGAACCACCCCGATAACGCGGCCGAAACGAACGTGGGGAGTCATGACTGAAGGAGACCATGGAGCCGCCCGGGAGACTCCCCACTCCAATCGGATCGTGTCGGCAGAATGCCGATATGATAATAAAGGGACACCATGTCCCAGCAGCGCTCTGCCGGTGGTTCATCACCAATCATGGGTGCAGACTTGTCTGGTTCGCAGGTAATGGCAGTTCCTTGAGCCGATAGTAGCAGTAGAGCGGCCAAGCGTGCGCATGGGCGCAGTAGGCCGGGAACGAAGTAAACATGTGGCTGCTGCAGGTTCGGGGCAGACCGGCGATGGAGCCAATGGGAGCAGAGTTGAAACACTCCGGCCCTGTCCATTGACCGACCCAGTAATCCGGAAAGTTCTTGGCGAAATTGTCCATGGAAAGCCGGCGAAGCAGTGCCCAAGCCGCGTCAGAATCCACGGTGCCGACCCCGACGATCATGGGACCGGCCAACGCGAACCAGACACCACCGTTCTCACCTGAGCCGACGTCCTGAATCGCTCCAACCTGAGGCTTGTCGCGCTGGCGTGGCCCGATCTGCTCGCCATTGAGAAGTTTTGCCTGCACCTCTCGCCAGAGTTGAAGTTTCCGCTCACGCGGAAAGTCAGGCGCAAGCATCAGGAACGATTGCGGCTCAATATGCATATTATCGTCCCCCCACGACTTCGTTTGGGTGAAATAAAGGCGGCGCGAGAAGCTCGCCGTGCCAAGATCCTTGTAGAAGTTGCCTCGCATCGCCTGTAGGTAACGCTGGAGCGCCGCGGACAATTGCCCGGCACGCCCCTTGTCGATCTTCACCCCGGCGGTCTGCGAAGCCATGTCCAGTTGCCCGATGAGCGTGGGGAACACTGCAAGCACCATGGCACTGTTCATGTGCGATTCCGCCGTCCAGAAATAGTGTAAGACTGAGGTGTCCGAATAAACCATGTCGCTCCAATCGGAGTTCATCAGGCGAACCAGCCCGTGCGAGCCGGTGCTGACCTCGTCGCGCAGATACATCAGCGCCAGCACCAACTTCTGCAGCGTCGTCTCGGATTGGCGCGGACCGGCCGGCGTGGGTTCGATAACTTCGTTGAGAAAGCTATAATCCTTGGTGATGCGCAGGTACTCGCCAATGGCGTAAAACAGGTAGATCTGCTGATCGCTGGTGTTCCAAGCCACGTTGGAAAGTCGACCGACTCCGCTGGCTGTATACGGAAGTTCCCCCTGCGTCGTCATCTTCTTGAGCACGAAACGCAGGCAGGATTTGGCGAGGGCTGGGTTCGTGTAACAGACCGCCAGCGCATGCTGCAGGTGGTCACGCGGCGCGGCCGTCAGGTCCATCTCGTAATCGTAGGTTTGGCCCTGAGGAATGTATGTCTCGCGATAGAATTCGTTATAGGTGGCCATCGCCTCGAGCACGTAGGCATGCCAGGTCATTTCCCGCCGCCAGACCGGGTCCTTTTCGTCTGAGAAGTCCGGTAGCACGCGCTTCCAAGCATCCCGGAAGTACGGTGCCGGCTTGGCGACGTCGACCTCCTTCCGCAGCGCGGCGACGACCCCTTCCTCCCCTTGCGGAACCAGGCTCACCAACCAATGAAGCGTTCGTGTCTGGCCCGGCCCCAGTTTGCCCTTGAAGCGGGCCCCGAGAAAGTGACCGCCCGAGGAACCGGGTTCGGTAAATATCTCCTCCGACTCATTTGCCAACGGCGGTGTCAGTCCAAGCAAAGTCAATGACGGCGGAAACGCATCGACGCGCGAAACATCCAGACGATCACGCAACGCAGTGGGATCAGCGGAACTGACGGTGATGTCGCATCGCGCCGTCAGGTCCTTCTGGTTCACAGAAACCCGATGCGCATACTGTGCGAGCCGATCGGTCGGAGAACGAAGGCGATCAAGCATGGCTTCATAGTTTGCCAGCACCGCCTCTTCGTGCGTGAGTTCGACCGTTTGCGTTCCTTGGTTGCGCAATGCGACCGACACGATGAACCCCGGGTGCCCCTCATTGAGGCGTTGCGACGGGGCAACGCTGATGGTGCGGACTACGCTCAGGCCGTCGTTGAGCGCGTATTCGAACTGCGCGAACCCCGTGCCGAAAGTCCGGCGGCATACGGCAGGATCCGCGGCAAGGGAGTCGAGCCCGACAAGTTCGTGGCTGGATTCACCCTTGGTCGTCTTCACGCGCAGTACGGCACGATTTGCACCATAGCTTTTACCAGAGGCATTAAGGCGAGCCCAAGCCCGCTCACCAGTGACGATCTGCCAGATGCCACTGCCGTGTACGAAAAGCGACAGGCGGTAGTTCCCCAGCAAGAAAATGGGATCTTGGCGCATCGGATACACCGCGCCATCCGTGCCGTGCGATTCCGCGGGAAGCTTCGCGGTCAACGCGTAGGCCGGGAGACCTTGTGTATCTTCGATCCAATGACCAATGGGCGAGGCCGTCGCGATTGAGGCGCCGGCGATTGAGGGAGCGAGCATAAGGAGCAATTTTCTCATGACGTGTTCTTAGGAGTTTAACCATGACCTGAACGCCAGGAGGCTTCGATCTCCTCCAGTGAACGGTTCTTGGTTTCGGGCATGATCAGAGTAAGGCACACCAAGCAGAACAGGCTGCAGCCAGCGTAGATCCAGAAGATCGCAGCAGGCCCAGCAGCCTCCTTGAGCATAGGAAAGGTCTGGGTGACGACCCAATCGGCGCCCCAGAGACAAAGAACCGCAACGGACATGGCCCGTCCACGCAAGCGGTTTGGAAAGATCTCAGAGATTGCAATCCAAGTGATCGGGCCAGTAGAGGCAGCAAATGCCGCCACGAAGAGGACCAAAGCAACGAGCACACCCAACCCCGGTGTTGGCGCGCCGAGATACCAACCAGCCAATGCCAGGGAAGCTGTTTGGACTGCCGTGCCGATGAGCAGCAAAGACCGGCGGCCGCTGCGATCAACAAGTACAAGGGCAACGAAAGTGAAGACGAGATTGACCACGCCTATGATGATCGTCTGGGCAAACGCCGATCCTGTGTTGCCTCCTGTCGCCTTGAAAATCTCGGGCGCATAATACATCACCGCATTGATCCCGCTGATTTGTGAGAAAACCGCGAGCGCGACGCCGAGGAGCAACGGACGCCTCCACTGCGGCGCCCACAATTCACCTGCTGCGGCGTGTTCAGTTGGAACTCCCATGGTGGTCACGATGCGCTGTGCCTCGATGGGGCCGTTCAAGCGTTCGAGGACACCCTTTGCGGCCTCGATGCGGCCTGCCTGAAACAGCCAACGAGGGCTTTCAGGAACGAACAGCAACAGAACGCCAAAAAGCCCAGAAGGAATCACGAGGGAGCCAAACATCCAACGCCAACCGGACTCCACATTCCACGCATGCGTCCCGTGCTGTTGGATTAACCAGTTGACCAAGAATACCACGAGTATCCCGATCACAATCGCGAGTTGATAAAGTCCCACCAAACGTCCGCGCATGTTCTCAGGCGCGATCTCAGCGATATACATCGGCGATAGCATCGAGACCGCGCCGATTGCAACGCCGCCGATCAGGCGGGCCCAGGCAAGGGCGGCCACGCTGGAGGCAAAAGCCGATGCGACTGCCGACACGGCAAAGAGCAGAGCACAGGCGAGGAGCACGGGCTTGCGTCCGAAGCGATCACTCACCGAGCCGCTCGCGGCGGATCCAACCATGCACCCGACGAGCAGGCTTGAAGCCGCCCATCCCGACATTCCCGCCGACATTTGGAATTTCTCAGTAAGAAAACCTATCGCACCAGATACTACGGCCGTATCGTAACCGAAAAGAAGACCGCCAAGGGCCGCCACCATAGAGATTAGCAGAATCTGTCCACGAGTGTTGGCCGTAGGCACGACAGGAGAACGGGCAGCAGATTCAGTCATCGGGGCGGAGGCTGGAGGGGTTGCGCATCCTTCACATAAACGCGGAGGAGAGCGTGCCACCACGATTCCGTTCACGATTTAAAGGTCAATCGGGTGACACAGGAAACCGATCTACTAATTCCTTCCAGCCCGTCGCAGCGCTCCTCCTTTTGCGGCTTCGCCGCTCCAGGAGCGCACTGCCACAGCGATCAATGCTATACTTTCAGGATGTCGGAATCGGAAGGCAGGAAGCATTCGATACAGCTCACGGATACCCCAATTCGCCCGATTCGTAGCTCGCAATCTCCCTTTCGTCGATCAGGTGTCGCTAATGGGACTGGAACTAATGGGATTTGCACGGTCAAATCTAGAGGCCTTGTGGATCGACCCGGCGGACTACCAGCTCGAATTGGACGAGGCTGTTCATGTGCTCGATGCGGCCGGATTGGTTGTACAACTTTTCAATTTGCCCCTGTGCGTGCTCCGCCCCTCGCTCCATCGCTTCGCTCGCAGAGCGATCTCCGATTGGAAAAATATCTATTTGCCCGTGTGCCAGGATTGCGGGTTGAGAGATGAATGTGGTGGTTTCTTTGCGTCGGCCACGCTCCGTCATTCTGCTCACCTAAAACCCTTCCCTCAAGGTTCCCAACTCGTATGAAACCGCTCCCCTCATCGCTTCCTGAAGTTTTCTATGAGGAACTGAAAGAGCACCGCGGCGACTACTACGTAATCTACAATGCGGCGACGTCTGACCTAGGCGTGGCCTGGATGGTTCTCGTCTTCTTGAAGCGCGCGGAGGATCTGGCCTTTGTAAGTTCTGCGATGGAAAGCGAACTTGAGCACTGGCTCCGACGGTTTCCCGTTCCCCTACGCGTGGCGTCAGTTGATGAAAAGGAGGAGAACATTCACCTATCGCCTCTCAAAGAAAGCAGCTAGCATGAAGAGAAGTGCATGCCCATTCGGATCGTCCACTGGTGGGATCGATGTCACATGCTCATTCATTAGGAGTATCGGTTCCTTGTTAAACACACTGAGGCCGAGTTGGGGTAAGTCAAAAACCACTCCCGTTGCGATCCTGCATTTAGCAGCCCCCCGCGCTGTCGCCGCAGGGAAAAGTTGTCCCGTCGAAAGAATCTCTGGATTGAGGCTAACGGCTATATTGCCTAACTCCTTATGCTTCCCGTACAGTCGTAAATCGATTATGTTAACGAAGATGCTGAAAGTCGTCCAATCGGTTGTTGTTGGATGATCGCGGGCAACCCGGAAGTAGCCCGAGAAGTCGACGGAATATTCTCCCTTACCTGGAATAGTGAAAACGTCCGTCGAATGAAGTGCCAGATTGTCGATGCCCGCTGGCGTAGCGGTATACGGCTCCACCTTCGTCCCTTTATAATTCTCCTTCAATCCGGATAAATTGACACGTGGCCCCCATTCAACACCGCCCTGATGACTATGCCCTTTTTCATCCAAGAGTCCTTTCAGGAATTCCCGAAGTTGCGATCCTAGTTCAAAGTTTTCAGACATATAATTTCTCTCCGTAAGAGATTAAGAAATGAGCCGCAGTATTAATTACCCGAGCTGTTTGAGCATCTGACTGACAGTATGCCCTATACTTGGTCGCTTTGCTTCTTTCAGATTGCGAATTTCAGTCTCTAGAAACGTTCATCCCGAAATGAGAGACGCTTTTCTTAGGGGAGAAAGTGCTCAGTCGTGCAGGTCCATTCGCCGAACCTCACCGGGAACCTGGAGCTGACCGGTATCCGCACGCCCGTTTCAACTTTCAATCTGACTTGATATCCATGCCATGTGTTTGATGGTCGGTACGACGTTCCCGCCTTCCCAACTTGAAACTGTGCATGTGTTCACCCGCAGGCGGGTAGCCAAGTCTTTTTGTGTCAGCCTATGCTTTAAGCGGAAGATTAGAAGCTGCTCACGAAGTGTTCCCGCTTCGACTTTTGGCCGTGGGTCGTATCCTAGGAATTGAACAATCCTGGGGATATACCAGTAGTCTGGTATACGCCTGCCTACCTCCCAATTTTGGATGGTTTGGACATTAACGCCTAGCTTTTGAGCTACATCGCGCTGGCGAAGGCCCAGATCAAGCCGCCGAGCCCGGAGGTGATTGCCCAAGGTCCTTAATTCCTTCGGGTATGCGCAACTCCTTGGTTTTGAACAGCAGAGTGTCAGCCTGCAAAAGGCCAACAAACGGATGCCGCTCGGTCAAAATGTCTGCCATGCTAGGGAAGGAGCGCCGGCCCGAGCTGCTCGAGGATTTCCCCGATCTCTACGGCGACCTGACCCCGGGCGCGAGCCAGTAAATCGGCCGCCCGCCCATGCCACACCACACCCCGGCACGCGGCCAGCACGAGGTCGTCCGGTTTCTGGGCCAACAGGCCACCAACCAGCCCGGCCAGGATATCCCCGCTCCCGCCGCGCGCCAGCACGGGCCCGCCAAACGGACTGTGATAAATTGCCTTCCCGTCCGTCACGCGGGTCATGGGTCCCTTCAAGACCAGCACACCCTGCGGCGCAGTGAACTGGCCGGTAGTGAACAGCTCCGGAGCGATGCGCTCAAACTCGCCTGCGTGCGGCGTGCCGATGAAGGGTTTGTCCTTCACCCGTGCCATCACTCCCGGGCGCAGCGCATCGGCATCGAGCACCAACGGCACGGCAACCTCACCGGCGATCTGGGCAACCCAGTCCAATGTCTCAGGCTCGGCGCCGAGTCCCGGACCGATCAGCAGCGCCGTCGCCCGGGTCAGGCGCTCACGGATCCGGGCCGCCGTGCCCCGGGCCAGCCCGCCCGTGGTCGTTTCCGGACAACCCACCCACATCGCCTCGGGGTGGCGCGCGGCGTAATCCGGCACCAGCCGCTCCGGCACAAAGGCGGTCACCAACCCCGCTCCACTGCGCAGCGCAGCGCGCACGGCCAGTACCACGGCCCCGGGATAACTGCGCGAGCCACCCACCACGAACAGGTGGCCAAAGGTGCGCTTGTCGGTCTGCGTGGCCCGCAGCTCCGCCAGCGGGGCCAGCACCTGCGTGGTCAGAATCCGCTCAGACGCATCCGGGACCTCTTTACCGTCAAAGAAGCCCAAATCCAAATAACGCAGCCGGCCGACGCAGCTCGTCACCCGGGGCGACAGCACCGGCTTTTTCACGATGCCGGTCGCATAAGTGAAATCCGCGCGGAAGATCGTCATGGCGTTCACCTCGCCCACCCCGCTGGGCAGATCCACCGCCGCCCGGAGTTTGATGCCTGCATGGGCGTTGACCTTGGTAATCAGCATGGCGGTATCCGCCTCCATCGGTGTCCGGAATTGAAACCCGAAGACCCCGTCCAGACACAGCGCGTAGGCCTCGCCCGTCGCCAGGGCTTGTGCGGCAGACACGAATTCCACCCGGCCGGGCGCGTCGCGTTTCAGCCAGTCCAAGGCCCGGCCGGCCAGGGGGCGCAATTCGCCCGCGCCGAAGCAAAGCACCACCACAGCCCGTGCCTCAGGCCGGGCCGCGAGAATCGCGCGCGCTGCCAGCAAGGCATCGCCTCCGTTATGTCCCTTGCCCGTGAGGACGAGCATCCGGGCTTTCGCCGGCAATCCGCCCACTTCCTTGAAATCCTCCAGAATGGCCTCCGTCACCTTCTGTCCGGCTTGCTGCATTGCCGCCCACTCGGCCGCTTCATCCTGCAGCAGGCGCGCTTCCCAAGCCTTGGCCTCGGTACAGGTGAGAACAGGATGAGACAGGAGAAGGGGCATATCTAATTCTCGGCCTTTGGCGGTGATATCGGCGGAACCGGCAGGGGCTGCGGTGAGGGCAGCTCTATCTCGACTTTTTCGGGAGAGGGGCGGGCCAGCACGCCGTGATCGGTCCGGGTTACCGGAACGACGATCAATTCCGGTTTTCCGGGCAGAAACAATCGCAAAGGGCTTTCTGCCGGCGCATCGGGATCCCATTCGTAATTTTCGTCGCACGGCTCGGCAATTTCCCGGAAGCGGAAATCCGCACCGTCGCGGATGGCTTCGAAATAATAGGAGTAAGTCTTCATCACCGGATGCCAGTAGGCAAACCGCGTCCTTCCGTCCTTCCATTCGGCCTTGGCCGCCATGAGGGTGAAGAATTCAGGCAAACCCTCCCAGTCCGGGTTGTCGGCCAGACCCACGGAACGAAGCCTGGACTCAGCCGCCACGGGAGCCATCGCCGGGACCGGTTTCCCCTTACGTGGGAGGAACTGGAAGACCAGCCAGGCGGCCAGGAGCAGGACCAGAACCAACGCCACCCGGTTGGGCGAGATGCGCTGATCGACCCGCGGGCCCATAAACTACCCGTGTTTCACCAGGGCGGCGACGGCCATGGCATGGCTGTCGATGTGCGAGAGCGAAAGCCACACGTGGGTGGCGCCGACCTGCTGCAGCAGGGCCTGACCCTTGGCGTCGAGCCGTACCAGCGGCTCCTTGCGGGAGCCGTGGTAAACCGACACGGAGGTCCAGTCGAGGTGCTCGCCGATGCCCGTGGTGAAGGCCTTGGACACCGCCTCCTTGGCCGCCCAGCGCGCGGCATAGTGCTTGTGCGAGTATTTGATCCCGTTGCAGTAGGCCTGCTCCTCCTCGGTGAAGATGCGCTTGAGGAAGCGCTCGCCGTGCCGCTCCAGCACGTTCTTGATGCGAGCGGTCTCGATGATGTCGCAGCCAAGGCCGATCAGGGTGCCACCGGGGGGAAGGACGATGCTCATGGATTCATCAATTGTTTCATCGCGCGCACGGCCTCGTCGATGCCGGTGAAGAGGGCGCGGCTGATGATGCTGTGTCCGATGTTCAGTTCGTGCAGATGGGGGATGGTGCGGACCTCCGCGATGTTCACGTAGTTGATACCATGCCCGGCGTTGACCACAAGCCCGGCGGCGTGCGCCTGTTTCGCCCCGGCGACCAGCCGCGCCAGCTCGGGCGCCCGCCCGACGCCATGATAGGCGTTGGCGTAGGCGCCGGTGTGCAGCTCGACCCACGGGGCCCGCAACTTGACCGACATCTCGATCTGGTCGGCATTGGGGTCGATGAAGAGGCTGGTCTTGATGCCGGCGGCGTTCATGGCATCGGTGACCCGGGCGACCTTGTCACGGTGCTTGACCACATCCAGCCCGCCCTCGGTCGTGATCTCCTCGCGGCTCTCGGGGACGAGGCACACCGAATGCGGCTTCAGTTTCAGGGCCAGGGCGGTCATCGCCGGGGTGCAGGCCATCTCCAGGTTGAGGCGGGTGGACTTGGCCGCGGCGAGGCGATGGACGTCCTCGTCCTGAATATGGCGGCGGTCCTCGCGCAGGTGAACCGTGATGCCGTCAGCCCCGGCCTTTTCACAGAGAAAGGCCAGCGTGACCGGATCGGGCTCGACGCTGCCGCCATGGGTGGCCCCGGCCGACCGGTAGCGGGCCTGACGCAGGGTGGCTGCATGGTCGATGTTGACGCCGAGGAGAATCATGAGGGGAGGGTTGACCAGTAAGGCCCCACCCTCTCTCCTTGGCAAAAGCGAAATGACCACCCCCGCCGCCACACCGCCCCAGAAAGAAAACCTCCTCCTGAATCTCGCCTGCACCGTGGCCGCCCCGGCCCTGATCCTGTCGAAGCTGAGCGAGCGGCTCGGCGCCAAGCCGGCCCTGATCATGGCCCTTTCCTTTCCCCTGGCCTACGGCATCTACGACCTGGTCAAGCGCCGGAATTTCAACTTCCTAGCCGCCCTCGGCTTTGCCAGCACGCTGGCGACCGGCGGCCTGGGCCTGATGAAACTCGAGCCGTTCTGGTTCGCCGTGAAGGAGGCGGTGGTGCCGACGCTGATCGGCCTCACGGTGGTGGTGTCCCAATGGACCAAAAAGCCGCTGGTGCGCACGATGCTCTTTAACGAGCAGGTGATCGATGTGCCGCGGGTGGAGGCCGCGCTGGAGGCCAAGGGGCAGAAACCCGCCTTCCTCAAGTTGCTCAACGGCTCGAGCTGGCTGCTGGCCAGTTCGTTCGCCATCAGCGCGGTCCTGAATTTCGGCCTGGCGCGCGTGCTCATCAAGAGCCTGCCCGACACCCCCGAGTTCAACGCCGAGCTGGGCCGGATGACGCTGTGGAGCTGGCCCGTGATCGTGCTGCCGAGCATGGTCATCATGATCATCGCCCTCTGGCGGCTGCTGAAGGGCCTCGAGCGCCTGAGCGGCCTGACCCTGGATGAGATCCTGCACCAGCCACCGGAAAAGAAGGCGGCGAAGCCAGATACAGGTGGAGCGGCCTGACCCCGGACGCCCGCAGCGCGTTGCGGTTTACCCGCCTCCGGCGGCACCAAAGGCGACCCGGGTCAACGCGCTCCACCTTCCCGCCTATCCCCTTTCGCCCATCGGCACGTAGTCGCGCTTGACCGCGCCGGTGTAGATCTGCCGGGGCCGGTAGATGCGGCCCTTGGGATTGGAGGCGACCTCCTTCCAGTTGGCGATCCAGCCCGGGGCGCGACCGATGGCGAACATGACGGTGAACATGTTGGTCGGGATGCCGAGGGCGCGGAAGATGATGCCCGAGTAGAAATCGACGTTCGGGTAGAGCTTGCGCGAGATGAAGTAATCGTCCTTGAGCGCGGCCTGCTCGAGGTTGTGGGCGATGTCGAGCAGCGGGTCGGACTTGCCGAGCTTCTTCAGCACGACGCTGCAAGCCTCCCCGATGACCTTGGCCCGGGGGTCGAAGTTGCGGTAGACGGCGTGGCCGAAGCCCATGAGGCGGTTGCTCTTGGATCCGCCCTTGGCCGCCTGGATGAAGCGGGTGCCGTCGTCATGCTCGTCATGAATCGACTGGAGCATGTTCATCACGGCGGTGTTGGCCCCGCCGTGCAACGGGCCGGACAGCGCGCCGATGCCGGCGGCGAGCGAGGTGAAGAGATTGGCGCCGCTGGAGCCGACCATGCGCACCGTGGAGGTGCTGCAGTTCTGCTCGTGGTCGGCGTGCATCAGCAGGATCAGGTTCAGCGCCTGCGAGACCTCGGGAATGCCCTCGTAGTCGTGATACGGCTCCGAGAACATCAGGTGCAGGAAGTTGTCGCAGAACGGCAGGGCCTTGGGATGCATGAACGGCAGGCCGCGGTTGTGCCGGTAGACCATCGCGCCGAGCGTGCGGATCTTGGAGATCGCCATGGCGGCGGTCAGGTCGAAGTGCTTGAGGTCGTTCTCGAAATTATTCGTCGCCAGATCGGGGTAGTAGCCGGCCAGCGAGGCGACGAGCGAGGCAAGCACGACCATCGGGGGCGTGTTCTTCGGGTAACCCTCGAACAGCCGCTGCATCTGCGGTTCGACGTGGGCGTTTTCGCGGAGGAGATCGCCGAAGGTCTTGCGCTGCGCGGCGGTGGGCAGCTCGCCGTAAATGACCAGGTAGGCGGTCTCGACGTAGTCGGAGTGCTTCGCGAGCTGCTCGATCGGATAACCGCGGTGGCGCAGGATGCCGTTGTCGCCGTCGAGGAAGGTCACCTGGCTTTCGCACGAACCGGTGTTGCCGTAGCCCTGATCGTAGAAAATATAGCCCGTGTCCTTGCGCAGGTTGCGGACATCGACGGCCTTCTCTCCCTCGCTGCCGATCATCACCGGGTAGGGATACTCTTTACCGTCGATCTTGATGGAGGCGTCGTTGGGCATGATGGGGTCCCGCTAAAAGAGCAGAAATCGGGCCTGTTGCAAAGCAAAGCCTCGGCTCCACGCGGGGGCACTGGCAGTCATTAGGCCTTCATCTTCAGCCCGGTAGAAAAAGTACAGGGCGCCCGGCCGGGACCGGACCTACCGGGTCGTCGGCATGGTCGGGACCGCGAAAGCCTCGGCCGGAAACGACTCGTTCACGGTCACCTTGTCGAAGGAGATGCCGGTGACCCTGCCGTTCGCGGTCTTGTTGAGCACCTTCCGGGGAAACCGGATGCCGCTGACGATCATGTCACCTTCCTCGCGGATTTCACCGCCGTTCTCGATCTCGGTCTTGACCAGCCGGCCAGTCGCCTTGTCGAAGGAGCGGACGAACACGAAACCGCTGCCATGGGTGAAGGAGATCTTCACGCAAGCAACCCCATCCACCGTGACATCACCCAGCAGGTGCAGCTGGCGTGAATCCTGGTCGTGATTCGCATAGAAGCTGAGATTCTCAATGGTCGAGGCCCGCAGGCGCTTGATGCCGGTCGGATCGAGCAGGGTGAGGCTCGACTTGCCGGGGTTGGCCAGGTCGGACACTTTCTCCCAGCCATCGTAACCATCCAGGGCCGTGCGGCGCTCGACCTTCTCGGACCGCAGAATCTGGCGTTGCTGCATCGGCTTCTGGAAAACGATGTCGATGGTCAGGCGGACCGGGCGCTCGATGGTCTTGCTGGCATCAACCGGGTCAGCGACCCGTTCCACGGTGTCGATGGTACCCTCAAAATGCAGGCTTTTGACCGCGTTGATGGCGCTCTCCGGCCCGAGGTAGGCCCGCGCCTTGGCCAGCCACTCGTCGGTGGGGGCGGCGGCGTGAGACAGCGCGGCCAGCAGGGCGGAAACGGCGAAAGCGGAAAAACAACGGACTTGCATGCGGGGGGTTATGACAGGGGAAATTGGGCCCTGTGCCGCCATTCGCAACGGGAAACTACTCCCATTCGATGGTGGCCGGCGGCTTGGAACTGATGTCCAGCACCACCCGGCTGACCCCGCGCACCTCGTTGGTGATGCGGCTGGAAATCTTCTGGAGGACGTCGTGCGGGATCTTTGCCCAGTCGGCGGTCATGGCGTCGATACTCTCCACGATGCGCAGGGCGATGACGTAATCGTAGGTGCGCTGGTCGCCGAAGACGCCGACCGTCTTGACCGGCAGGAACACGGCGAACGACTGCCAGACCTTCCAGTAGTAGCCGGTTTTCATCATCTCGTCCTGCAGGACGGCATCGGCGTTGCGCAGGATCTCTAGCTTCCCGGCGGTGATGTCGCCCATCACGCGGACGCCGAGGCCCGGGCCGGGGAACGGCTGGCGCCAGACGACTTCCTTGGGCAGGCCGAGCGCGGCGCCGACCTGGCGCACCTCGTCCTTGAAAAGTTCGCGGAGCGGCTCGATTAGCTTGAGCTTCATGCGCTCGGGCAGGCCGCCGACATTGTGGTGGGTCTTGATGAGCGAGGCGGGGTTACCGGCGATCGAGACACTCTCGATGACGTCCGGATAGAGCGTCCCCTGCCCCAGGAATTGCGCCCCACCGATGGATTTCAGGGATTTCTCGAATACCTCGACGAAGGTGCGGCCGATGATCTTGCGTTTCTGCTCGGGCTCGGTGACGCCCTTGAGGCGCTTGAGGAACAGCGGCGTCGCGTCCACGACCCGGAGGTCGATCTTGAAATTCCGCTTGTAGAGCGCCTCGACGTAGGCGCGCTCGTCCTTCCGGAGCAGGCCGTTGTCCACGAAGACGCAGGTGAGCTGCTTGCCAATGGCCTTGTGCAGGAGCGCGGCAGCCACCGAGGAATCGACGCCGCCGGACAGGCCGAGCAACACGCGGGACTTGCCGACCTTGGCACGGATGTCAGCCACGGCGTGGGCGATGAAGTCCTTGGTCGTCCAGTCCTGCCGGGCGCCGCAGACCTTCACGAGGAAATTGCGGATCATGTCCACGCCGCGCTCGGTGTGAAACACCTCGGGGTGGAACTGGATGCCGTAGAACCCGCGCTTGGGATCCTCGATACCCGAATAAGGCGAGTTGTCCGAGACAGCCGTCGCCGCGAAGCCCGGCGGCAGCTTGGTAAGCTTGTCACCGTGCGAATTCCAGATGCGGAGCTTCCTGGGCAGGCCGGCGAAGAGCTTGCCCGGCTTCCTGATGGTCAGGTGGCCGTGACCGTATTCGCGGGCCTTGCTGTGGGCGACCTTGCCTCCGAGGAAATGACCCATGAGCTGTACCCCGTAGCAGATACCGAGGACGGGCACGCCGAGCTGGAAAATCCCCGGGTCAGGATGCGGCGCGGTCTTCGCGTAGACGCTCTGCGGGCCGCCGGAAAGGATGATGCCAACGACGCCCTCCTCCTGGAGCTTGGCCGCCGGGGTGCTGAAGTGGTAGATTTTCGAGTAGACCTGGCACTCGCGGATGCGGCGTGCGATGACCTGCGTCAGTTGGGAGCCGAAATCGAGAACGGCGATTGTCTGTGCCATGCGAAGTTATGAGGCACTCGCCGCGCGCGAATCAATCCCAATTCCGGCCCGTTGCCCGCGGTCAGTCCGGGAGGGTTCGGCGCAATTCCTCCAGCAGGAGGAGCGCCGAGATTGCCGCACTCACCGGGCCCCGCAGCCCGGGAGCCAGCTCCGGCGCCAGCCGGACCGAGCCGGCGTTGATGACCTCGGCGGCCGCGACGGGCTTGCCGGCGGATTCGAAAACATAGCCCGTCGTCTCGCCATTGGGCAACGGCGTCTCCGTCAATCGGTTGGTCCCGGTCACCTTCAGGATCAAGTCTCCGCGCTGCAAGGTACCCCGCAGCGGCTTCTCGTGGGTTTCATCGAGCCGGAGGATCCATTCCTCGGCCGGATCGGCAACGGAACGCAACCGCGCGCCAAACCCGGACTTGCTCTGGAACTCGACATCGACACCTACGTCAAGGGCGCGCCGGCGCAGCGTGGTCTCGCACTCGCCGGTCCAGGTTTTTTTGCCCTGTTCGGACAGGGCGAAGCCAAATGTCTGCCGGCCCTTGGCTCCCTCGTAGGGCAGGATCTTCAGGCTGCTGCCATGGGTGAGCGATCGCTGCACCTCGTGCACGAGACAGTCACCGTACTGGAGCTGCTCGATGAGCTTCCAACCCTGCCGTCCGCTGACTTTCAATGGTGCCGCACCGGCCAGTTCCGCCGGCACAAGCATGGTCGCCTCCTTCAAGGCGGCCGGGGCGACCGTTGAAAGCAAAGCGCTGATGATGAGGAAGGCGAAGGACCGCCCACGACGAAGCAACGATGGATTCATGGCAAACAAAGGGTGTCGAAGGCTTATTGTTTCACGGTTTGGTCAATCCAGGCCTGCACGTGGGCCTCCAGTACGGCCAGGGGCAAGGCGCCCTCCATCAACACGCGATCATGAAAGGCCGGCAGGTCGAACTTCGCGCCCAGCTGTTTTTCCGCGCGGGCCCGGAGCTCGCGGATCTTCAGCTGGCCAACCTTGTAACCCAGCGCCTGGCCGGGCCACGACATATAGCGTTCGATCTCGGCGACCTGTACCTCGGGTTTGCCACCCTCGGCCTCCGCGCCGTATTGCAGGGCTTGTTCGCGTGTCCAGCCCTTGGCGTGCAAGCCGGTGTCGACGACGAGCCGGACGGCCCGGTGCATGTCACCAAAGAGCATGCCGAGGTATTGGTAGGGGTCGGTGTAGAGGCCGAGCTCCTTGCCCAGGCTCTCCGTGTAGAGCGCCCAGCCCTCGACATAGGCATTGTTGGCGTCGTAACGACGGTATTTGGGCAGGGTGGTGTTCTCCAAGGTGAGCGAGATCTGGAAGTGATGACCGGGGATCGCCTCGTGCAGGAAGAGGTCCTCCATGCGGGGCGTCCGGAATTTGGCGATATCGGGGATCGGCACGTAGAAAACGCCCGGCCGGCTGCCATCCGCCGTGCCGGAAATATACTCGGCCGAGGCCGTGGCGGCGCGGAATTTCTCCGTGGCGCGGATCTCGAACCTCGACTTCGGCACGTGGCGGAAGAATTTCGGCACCTGCGCCATGATCCGGCCCTCGATGGCCCGGTAGGCATTGAGGATCTCCTCATCGGTCTTGTACGGGGCGAACTGCGGGTCCGTGGCGACAAAAGCCAGGAACTCCGGGAGCGTGCCCTTGAAGCCGACCTGGGCCTGCACCTTGTCCATCTCGGCCTTGATGCGGGCGACTTCCTTCAACCCGATCTGGTGGATTTCTTCCGCGGACAGGCTGGTCGTCGTCAGGTTGCGCACGGCAAAGGTGTAAGCCTCCTTGCCGCCCGGCAGGGCGCCGATGCCGGCGGTTTCGCGACATTTGGCCAGGTACTCGTCGCGGATGTAGGCGTGGAGCCGGGTGTAGGCCGGCAGCATGATCGTGCGCACCCCTGCGGCATATTCCCTGGCCAGGGCGTCGCGCTCGGCCGCGGGCAAGGCGGCGGGCAGGTTTTTCAGCGGGGCGAAAAGGATGTTGGCGTCGGCGTCGTCCACCATCAGCGGCTCCAACTGCTTCTGCACCCGCTCCATGAGGATGCGGGGCTGGGTCAGGCCCTTGGCCGAGCCTTCGCGCATGTTGGCGATGGCCGTGTCCACCCAAGCGCTGAAGCCCCGGGCGCGGCTCAGGAAGTTCCGGTAATCCTGCGCCGTATTGAAGGGATGCACCGAGGAACCCGACGCCATCTGGGCAAAGGTCAGGTGCGGCGAACTGAACTGGTTGACCGGCAGGAACGCGAAAATCTGCTTCGTGCCCTCCCGGCGGAGCTCGAGGCTCCACTTGAGCGTGTCGTGGCTCAGCCGGTCGGTCTCGGACAGCGCCGCGCGGTCCACCTTGGCCAGGGCGGCGAGATACTTGTCACACATCGCCACGACCTTGGCGCGATGTTCCGCACTGATATCATTGGGCCAGACCGCCTCGTAGCGCGGGTCGTTGTCGCCGTTGATCGCGGCATCGATCGGGTAGAGGGCGAGATAGTCGTCGTAGTAGCGGTCGAGCATCGCGTGAAACGCGGGGACATCAACCGCCCGGAGGACGGTGCACAGGCAAGCCAGCAGGAGCGTGGGGAGGAGACGTTTTAGCATGGGATAAGGTAAGCCCCGGCCCGGACGTGTTCCAAATTAAAACTTCAGCCGGGTGTTGGAGTGGCCGCACTTCGGGCACGGCGCTGTGTCGGTGCCGCGCTTCTCCGTATAGAGGTGATCGCAGCGGATGCAGTGAAAGGTGATCCGGCGACGTTCAGTGTCGTAGTAAGCCCGGTCGCGGCGGTCATAGTAAACCCACAGGAAGCCGAAGAGGCCCAGCACCATCAGGCCATAGAGAATGACGTCGAAAGTGAAACTGGGGGGCATAGCGCGCTATTTCTTCACCGGCAGCGCCCGAGTGTCATTGACCGTGATGCCGCCGTCCACCAGCAGCGTCTGGCCGCTGACATACCGGCTGGCCTCGCTCGCGAGGAAAATCAGCGCCCCGTCGAGATCGTCGATCGAGCCGGGGCGGCGCAGCGGGATCTTGTCGCTCAGGTATTTCACCCAGGCGGCGTCCTCATACATGACGGCGTTCTGCGAAGTCTTGAACCAGCCGGGCGCGAGGCAGTTCACGGTCACGCCGTGCGGCCCCCAGTCGGCGGCGAGGCTCATGGTCAGTTGCTTGATACCGCCCCGGCTCGCCCCGTAGGGCCCGAGCCCCGCATAGCCGGCCACGCTTGTAACCGAGCCGATGTTGATGATGCGGCCGCTCCCCTGCCCCGTCATGTGGCGGGCGACCGCCTGTGCGACAAAGAACGGTCCGCGCAGGTTGGTATCGAGGATGGTGTTCCAGTCCTCCCAGGTGACCTCGAGCGCGGGCTTGCGGATGTTGCAGCCGGCATTGTTCACCAGGATGTCGATCAGGCCGAAATGCGCCTGCACCGCCGTGACCGCGGACGTGATGCTCGCCTCAGCCTGCACATCGAGCACGACCGGCAGGCAGCGCCGGCCGAGGGCCTCGATCGCGCGCTTCGTGTCGTCAAGCGACGCCAGCGTGCGGCTGGTGATGGCGACGTCGGCACCGGCCCGGGCCAGCGTGAGGGCAAAGGACTTGCCCAGTCCCCGGCTGGCGCCGGTGACAAGGGCGATTTTACCCGTGAGATCAAAATGGGCTGAGGTGCTCATGGTTGCAAAATGACTTTCATGTACTGACCGCCGTCCTTGGCGCTGAGGCGGCGGAACCACTCCACCCCCTCGGCCAGCGGGGCCACCTGGCTGATCATCGGTTCCACGCGGATCACGCCGCGCGCGATGAGATCGAGGCAGAGCGGATATTCGCCTGCCGAGGAGCAGGTGCCGTAAAGCGTCAATTCGCGCGTGACCACAGCCTGGAGGGGAAAGTCCGTCTTGGGGGCCAGGTTGCCCACGAGCACAGCCGAGCCGCCGCGACGCAGGCAGGCCAGTGCGAGCTGCAGGGTCGGTGAGACGCCCACGACCTCGAAGGCGAGGTCGGCACCCTGCCCGCCCGTGAGCTTGGCGACCTCGGCCGGTACGTCGCACTTGTCCGACTGCAACGTGTCGGTCGCACCGAGCTCCCTAGCCAGGGCGAGCCGCTTCGGTTCCAAGTCGACCGCGATGATGCGCTTCGCCCCCGCCCAGCGCAGGGCCTGCACGACAAAAAGCCCGATCATGCCGCTGCCAACCACGACGGCGGTGTCGGTCGGGGCCACTTTCACCCGCTGCACCGCATGGATCGCGATGGAGACGGGCTCCACCATCGCGGCGTGCGCAAAGGTCAGGTCCGCCGGCAGCCGGTAGAGGATGCGGGCCGGCAGAGTGACGTACTCGGCAAAGGCCCCGTGCTGGCGATACTCGGCCGGGGCCACGCCGAGCACGCGGCGGTTGTCGCAAAGATTGATGTGCCCGCTGCGACAATACCCGCACTCCCCGCAGGAAATCGTGGAATCGAAAGTCACCCGCTCACCCGCCTTCCAACCCGTGACCGACGGCCCGATGGCGACGATTTCGCCAGCCGCCTCATGGCCCATGATGAGCGGCGGACGGCGGCGCCCGGTCGAGCCATCCCAGCCATGGATATCGCTGCCGCAGATGCCGCAGGCGCGGACGCGCAGCAGCACGTCGTCCTTGGCGGGGGACGGATCGGGAAAATCCACCAGTTCCAGCTTAGAGGGGGCGGTGAGAAGCAGGGCCTTCATGGGAGGGGGTAACCAGAGTCTCCCAAGTTCGCAGGAAGGCGTCCCGACGCCAAGGGGAAAGAAAAACGCGCCGTCCTAGTGGAGCGGCGCGTTGAGAGTGAAAGGCGGCGGGCCCAGCGGTCCCGCCCTACCTCAAGCCTTGGGGGCTTCAGCCGCGGGAGCGGCGGCCTCGGCGGCGGGCTTGGCCTTCTTGGCGGCCTTCTTCTTGCCGCGAGACTTGGAGTAGCCCGGGTCGTCGGCGCCCACGAACTCGATCAGCGCCATCTCGGCGGCGTCGCCGATGCGCTGCGGGCCGAGCTTGTAGATGCGGGTGTAACCGCCATTGCGCTTCTCGAACTGCTTCACCTTCTCATTGAAGAGGAGCGTGACGGCAGACTCGTCGCGGATGTCGGTCAGGGCGATGCGGCGCAGGTGGAGGGCGTCCTTCTTCTCGGAAGCCGCCGCGGCCTTTTTGGCCTTGGTGATGACCTTCTCGATGAAGGGACGGAGGGCCTTCGCCTTCGTCAGCGTGGTCTCGATGCGACCGTGGCGGATGAGCGAGGCGCCCATGTTGGAGAGCATCGCCTTGCGGTGCTCGCGGGTGACGCCCAGGGAGGCGTGGTGTTTATTGTGACGCATGGTGGTTTTTTGTTATCGGTCCCCGATCGGCAATCCGGTCGCAGCGTTGGGCGGCAGCGGACGGCGCGAGAACCAGAATTAATTGCGGATTTCGGATTGCGGACTGCGGACTGGGCAAGCGCGGAGCGGGAATTCAATCCGCACTCCGCAATCGCCAATCTGCGGTTTCCTTAGGCTTCCTTCTTGGTGTCGAGGAGGCGCTCGTCGAACTTCATGCCGAGGGACAGGCCGAGGGCTTCGAGCTTTTCCTTGATCTCGTTGAGGGACTTCTTGCCGAAGTTGCGGTACTTGAGCATCTCCTGCTCGGTCTTCATGGCCAGCTCGCCGACGGTGGTGATGTTGGCGTTGTTCAAGCAGTTCGCCGCGCGAACGGAGAGCTCGATCTCGTTGACCGACATGTTGAGGAGCTTGCGGAGCTTGTTCTGCTCCTCGGAGACCTCGGCGGCCACGCTCTCGAACTCATAGGCCTCCTGCGAGACGCGGTCGAACACGTCGAGGTGGTGCTTGAGGATGGAGGCGGACTGCTTGAGGGCGTCGTCCGGGGTGATGCGGCCGTCGGTCCAGACCTCGAGGACGAGCTTGTCGTAGTCGGTGATCTGGCCCACGCGGGTGTTCTCGACGGCGTAGCGGACGAGGCGGACCGGGGAGAAGAGGGAGTCGATCGGGATGACGCCGATGGCCTGCTCTTCCTTCTTGTTGTTCTCGCCGGGGCAGTAGCCGCGGCCGGTCTTGATCTCGATATCGGCCTCGAAGGTCTTCTTGTGGTCGAGGGTGCAGATGACCTGGTCGGGATTGATGATCTTGATGTTGGCGTCGGCCTGGATGTCGGCGGCGGTGACCGGGCCTTCCTTGTTTACCTTGAGATGGAGGCGGACGGTCTCGCGCTTCTCGGAGACGATGAGGATTTTCTTCAGGTTGAGGACGATGTCGGTGACATCCTCGACGACGCCGTCGACGGACTGGAACTCATGGTTCACGCCGTCGATCTTGATCGAGCTGATGGCGCTGCCCTCGATGGAACTGAGCAGCACGCGGCGGAGGGAGTTGCCGATGGTGTGGCCATAGCCGGCCTCGAAGGGCTCGGCGATGAACTTGGCGTAGGTATCGGTGGAGCCCTCCTCGATTTTGGTGAGCTTGGAGGGAATTTCGAACTTTCCGAGACGCTTGGGCATGGGAGGAATAATGTTTGAGTGAGACTGATGATGGAGAGTGGCGTAACAAACCCGCCTACGCCCGGAAGGCTACGGCGAGGTGAGCCCGGAGGGCTTAGAAGCGCGAGTAGTACTCGACGATGAGCTGCTCGTTGATGGAGGGTTCCATCTCGTCGCGGGTGGGCAGGCGGGTGACGGTGCCCTTGAGGGCCTCGTCGTTGCGCGTGAGCCAGCCGGGGACAACGCGGGCGCGGTTTTCCTCGATGGCGCGGGTGGCGAGCTGGCGGGAGGAGTTGACGGCCTTGATCTCGATCTCATCGCCCTGGACGACGTTGTAGCTCGCGATGTCGACCTTGCGGGCGTTGACGCGCACATGGCCGTGGTTGACCAGCTGGCGCGCGGCGGCGCGGCTCTTGGCGAAGCCCAGGAGGTAGACGACGCTGTCGAGGCGGGTCTCGAGGAGCTGGAGGAAGCGCTCGCCGGTGACGCCGCGCTCGCGCTTGGCGATGGCGAACGTGCGGCGGAACTGGCGCTCGAGCAGGCCGTAGATGAAACGGAGCTTCTGCTTTTCGTTGAGGCCGACGGCGTACTCGGAGAGCTTGCGGCGCGACTTCGGGCCGTGCTGCCCCGGGGGGAAATTACGGCGCTCAAGCACCTTGGCCGAGCCAACGATATATTGGCCGAAGCGGCGGCTGATGCGGGTGGATGGTCCTGTGTAGCGAGCCATGGTAGGATAGTTTTAAAAGTTAGGGGGTGGGATCAGACGCGACGGCGCTTGCGCGGACGGCAGCCGTTGTGCGGCACCGGGGTCACGTCGATGATGGAGGAGATCTCGAGGCCGATGGCCTGGAGGCCGCGGATGGCGGAGTCGCGGCCGAGGCCGGGGCCGCTGACGCGGATCTGGACCTCCTTGAGGCCGTGGGCCATGGCATTGCGGGCGGCGTCCTGCGCCACGACCTGGGCGGCGTAGGCGGTGGACTTGCGCGAGCCGCGGAAGTTGCACTTGCCGGCCGAGGACCAGGAGATGACGTTGCCCTTCGCGTCCGTGATGGAGACGATGGTGTTGTTGAAGGTCGCGGCGATGTTCGCGATGCCGGAGCTGATGTTCTTCGAGCCCTTGGCCTTGCGGACCTTGATGGAAGAGAGCTCCTCCTTGAGGAGGTCCTCGGCGGTGACGGCCTTCGGCACGCCACCCACGAGTTCCACCGGCTTGGTGTCGGCGGCGGGGGCGGCTTCGCCCTCAGCGGGCTTGGCGGCCTTCGGGGCCTTGGCGGGCTTGGCCTCGGCCGCAGGGGCGGCGTCGGCAGCGGGAGCGGCCTTCTTGGGCTGCTTTTCCTTCTTGGGAGCGGATTTCTCGTCGGACATGGAGGTGATGATTAGGAGGCTTTGGCAGGCGCGGCGGCCTTGGTGACACCCACGGTCTTGCGCGGGCCCTTGCGGGTGCGGGCGTTGGTGCTGGTGCGCTGACCGCGGACGGGCAGGCTGCGGCGGTGGCGGATGCCCCGGTAGCAATTGATGGCCTGAAGGCGCTTCAGGTTGCCGGCGATGTCGCGGCGGAGATCACCCTCGACCACCCACTTGTTGTCGGTGATGACGTGGAGGATCTTGTTGAGCTGCTCTTCGGTGAGGTCCGAAGCGCGCATGTTGGCATCGAGGCCGGCGGCCGCGATGATCTGGTCGGCCCGCGTGGGGCCAATGCCGTAGATGTACCGGAGGGAGTATCCGATCTTCTTTTTGGCGGGGAGTTCTACGCCGAGGAGACGAGGCATGGTATTATGAGTTGAGAGTTAGTGTTTGAGAGTGGAGGGAAGGAAATTTTTCAGGAAGCGCGCGGGACCGTGAGGATCTCGGGGCCGGAATCAGTGGTGAGCACAGTGTGTTCGAAGTGGGCGGAAGGCGAACCGTCGGAGGTGACGACCGTCCAGCCGTCGCTGAGGGTGCGGACCTGGTAGCCGCCGAGGTTCACCATCGGTTCGATGGCGAGCGTCATCCCCGGCTTGATCTTCTCGCCGGTGTTCTTCCGGCCGAAGTTGGGGATCTGCGGTTCCTCGTGCATCTCCCGCCCGACGCCGTGGCCGACCATTTCGCGGACGATGCCGAAGCCGCGGGCCTCGACGTAGGTCTGCACGGTGTACGAGATGTCGCCGATGCGGTTCCCGACGACGGCCTGCTTGAGGCCGAGGTACAGGGCCTCCTCGGTGACTTTCAGCAGCTCGGCGGTGCGGGGGGCGATGGCGCCCACCGGGACCGTGGTGGCATTGTCGCCGATGTAGCCGTTGTATTCAACGACCACGTCGAGCGAGATGATGTCGCCGTCGCGCAGGATGCGCTTGTGGGAGCCGATGCCGTGGACGACCTCTTCATTGACCGAGAGGCAGGTGTAGGCGGGATAGCGGCGGGAATGCAACTGGTAGCCGTGGCAGGCGCTGCGGGCGCCGAACGAGGCGATGAGATCGCGGCCGATTTGATCCAAGTCGTAGGTCGTGATACCGGGACGAACCTGTTCCTTCAGCCGCGCCAGAACGGTGGCGGCGATGGCACAGGACTCGCGCATCCGCTTGATGGCTTCCGGATTTTTGATCGGGATCATCAGGCGGCGGCAGTCAGGTCTCCGCGGAGGAGACCCTGGGTGCGGTAGTGGGTGATGACGGGATCCGCGGAAAGCGGATCAAGCGCGAGACCGGCGGTGAGGGTTTCACCACGGGTTTCGAGCCATTCGTCCAACACCAACGCTTGGAGCAGCGTAGCCGGGAAGCCTTCGAGAAGGAATCCCGCATCGGGTTTGCGCGCCCAGAACCATTTGCGCAGAAGCGCAAGGTGGAGCTGGTCAGGCACGGCGGAGCCGCGCGTGATCGCCGCGGCGGCCTGCTGGCCGGTCGGCGTGCGTCGCGAAATCTCCTGTTGCACAAGTAACGCAGGAGAGACGTGCTCAAGATTCAAAGAACGGCCCTGGCTGATCCAACCCGCGAAATGCGGGCCGGAAGGACCAAGGAGAAGGAACTTCGCTTTCGCCGGGGCGAGAGCGGAAAAGGCGCTGGAGTGTTCAGCCCTCTTCACCGAAGTAAAGTGTTAAAGAGCGAAGGTCCGGATAGCCCAGGCCAGGATGCCAATCAGGAGTATAACAACCATGACGGTAGTGAGTTGCATAACCGACTTGTCGCTGGCGGCCTCGCCCAAAGCGACATTGGCGGAGGTGCTGCGACCGCGGATGCGGCCCTTCTTCAGGAAACCGTCGTAATGGCGCTGGAGGAGGAAGGTCTCAATCTGGCGCATGGTATCCAGAATGACGCCGACCGTGATCAACATGCCGGTACCGCCGAAGAAATAGGCGATGCGGGACGGGACGTTCAACTCGAACAGCAGCACATCGGGAATGATGGAGATGATCGTGAGGAAGATGGCGCCGGCGAGGGTCAGGCGCGTCATGATGAAGTCGAGGAAACCGGCCGTCGGCTCGCCCGGGCGGACGCCGGGGATGTAGCCGCCGTACTTCTTCAGGTCATCGGCGATCTGGATCGGCTTGAACATGACCGAGACCCAGAAGTAGCTGAAAAACATGATGAGCATCGTCATGCTGACATAGTAAACCCAATGCCCGCGCAGCAGGTTGTTGGAGAAATCGACCAGGAACTTCAGGTCGAAGTACGCGCCCACCTGCGACATGATCATCTGCGGGAAAAGCAGGATGGACGTGGCGAAGATGACGGGCATGACGCCCGAGTAATTCACCTTGAGCGGCAGGAAGGAGCTCTGCCCGCCGTAGACCTTCTGGCCGACGACGCGCTTGGCGTACTGGACCGGGATCTTGCGCTGGCCCTGGGTGACCGCGATGATGCCCATGGTGACCGCGATGAAGAGGCCGACCATCATGACGCCCTGGATGGGACCGAGCCCTTTGACCCCGACGGGGGCGAAGAAAAGCCCGTAGGTGGCCTGGGCGGCGCCCGGGATGTCCTGCAGGATGCCGACGGTGATCAGCAGCGAGACGCCGTTGCCGATGCCGCGCTGGGTGATCTGCTCACCGAGCCACATGAGCAGCATGGTGCCGGCGGTCATGATGATGGTGGACTGGACGAGGAACCAGAATTTGCCGACCACCACGATCTGGCCGTAGGTGTTCACATCATAGCCGGGGAACAGTTTTCCGGGATTCTCCATGTTGAGAATCAGCAGCACGGCCTGGATCAAGCAGATGAAGACGGTGGCGTAGCGGGTGTACTGCGTGAGCTTCTGGCGACCGACATCGCCCTCCTGCTGGAGGCGGCTGAGGGCCGGCACGATGGCGGTCATCAGCTGGAAGATGATGGAGGCGCTGATATAGGGCATGATGCCCAGGGCGCAGACCGCGCCCTTCAGCAGCGCGCCGCCCGTGAACATGTTGTAGAGCCCCAGCAGGGCGCTCGAGCCGCCGGCCGCCTGGTCGGCGAAGAACGCCTGCAGCGGCTTCGGGTCGACGCCGGGCAGCGGGATGTGCGCTCCGACGCGGGCCACGAAAATCAAACTCAGGGTGTAGAGGATCCGCGAGCGGAGCTCGGGAATCTTCATGGAGTTCGTGAAAGCGGAAAACATTAGAGGGAAATACTGGAGAGGTTTGGCACGGCGGGCCGCGAGGCCCGCCCTACCCGCTTAGGCGACGATCGCCGAACCGCCGGCTTTCTCGAGCTTGGCCTTGGCCGAGCCGGTGAACTTCTGCGCCGTGACCTTGAGGGCCCGGGTGATTTCGCCGTCGCCGAGCACCTTGAGCTGCGTGACGTCGGCGCGGATGAGGCCGGCCTTGGCCAGCACCTCGGCGTTCACCTCGGTGACCTTCGCGTCGAGCGCGGCCAGGTCGCCGACATTGACGACAGCGTAGCTCGTGCGGAACTCGTAGTTGTTGAAGCCGCGGTGCGGGAGCTTGCGATAAAGGGGCATCTGGCCGCCTTCGAAGCCGGGGCGGATGGAGCCGCCGGAGCGGGCGGTCTGGCCCTTGCCCCCGCGACCGGAGGTCTTGCCGTGGCCGCTGCCTTCGCCGCAACCGACGCGTTTGCCGCGGTGCACCGCACCCTTGACGTTTTTGAGAGAATGGAGACGCATTTGAGTAATTCCTGATTTAATGGGCGCCATCCCGCGACTGGCGCGGGACGACTCGGAGTTTGGGTTGATTAGGCGCGGAGGGCCTTGAAATCCTCTTCGAGGCGCAGCTTGAGCAGGCCGTTGAGGGTCGCATGGACGACGGCGATGTGGTTCTTGGAACCCATCGACTTCGTGAGGACGTTGTGGACGCCGGCCGCCTCGAGGACCGCGCGGACGCCGCCGCCGGCGATGAGGCCGGTACCGGTGGACGCGGGGCGGAGGAAGACCTTGCCGCCGTCATACTCGCCGAGCACCTCGTGCGGGATCGTGCTGCCCTTGAGCTTCACGGAAACCATGCGCTTCTTGGCGGACTCGGTGGACTTCTTGATGGCGTCGGGGACCTCGTTGGCCTTGCCGTAGCCGATGCCGACCTTGCCCTTGCCGTCACCGACGACGGACAGGGCGGAGAAGCTGAAGCGACGGCCGCCCTTCACGACCTTGGCGCAGCGGTTGATGAAGACGACCTTCTCAAACATGCCCGGCTCGGCCGATTCGTTGTTGTTCGAGCGGGGACCGGAAGATGACCTGGTGGAATTGTAATTCATAGGGCGGAGATTAGAACTGCAGACCACCCTCGCGGGCGGCGTCGGCAAAGGTTTTGACGCGGCCGTGGAAGAGGCGCCCGTTGCGGTCGAACACGACGGCGGTGATGCCGGCGGCCTTGGCCTTGGCGGCGAAGGCGGAACCGAGGGACTTGGCGCCGGTGACGTTGCCCTTCACCTTCGACTTCTTCGTCTCGGGATCGAGCGTGGAGAGGAAGACGAGGGTCGAGCCGGCATCGTCGTTCACGGCCTGCGCATAGATGTGCTTGCCGGAGAACTTGACGCTGAGGCGCGGACGGGCGGCGGTGCCGGTCACCTTCTTGCGGATGCGCCATTTGCGCTTCTGGAGGAGCTGGGCCTTGTAGACAGTTTTCATGGTTATGGTCTCGGTTAGGCGACGGTCTTGCCTTCCTTGCGGCGGACGCGCTCGGCGTGCTCGCCGACGAGGCGGACACCCTTGCCCTTATAGGGCTCCGGCGGGTAGTAGGCGCGGATCTCGGAGGTCACCTGACCGACGAGCTGCTTGTCGACGCCCTCGATCTTGAGCTTGGTCTGGTCGGTGACCGTGACCTTGATGCCCTCGGGGATGTCGTGGAGGATGGGATGGGAGTAGCCGAGCGCGAGGTCGAGCTGCTTGCCCTTGAGCGCGGCCTTGAAGCCGACGCCCTGGATCTCGAGCTCCTTGGCGTAGCCGACGCTGACGCCCTGGATCATGCTGGCGATGACGGAGCGGGCCGTGCCGAACATGGCGCGGGAGAAACGCGTCTCCTCGGTCTTGGAGACAACGAGGGTCTTGTCTTTCTGCTCGATCTTCACGACCGGCGCGAAGGTCTTGGAGACCTTGCCCTTGGGGCCTTCGACGGACACGGTGGTGCCGGTGATGGCGACCTTGACCTTGTCGGGGATCTGAACGGGTTTTTTGCCGATTCTGCTCATGGTGGTGTGCTCCTTTACCAGACGGTGCAGACGAGTTCGCCGCCAAGCTTCTGGCGACGGGCGTCCTGGTCTTTGAGGAGACCCTTGGAAGTGGAAATGATGGCGATGCCCAGGCCGTTGAGGACGCGGGGAATATCGGCGTAGCCGGTGTAGAGGCGGCGGCCCGGGGTGGACGAACGCTTGAGGCCGGTGAGGACCGGGGCGTTGTCGACGTACTTCATGGTGACGACGACGGTCTTGTGGCCGTTCTCGTCGGTGCCGGTGGCCACGTCGCGGACGTAGCCCTCGGACTTGAGGATGTTGGCGAGGCTCTCCTTGAGCTTCGAGTGCGGCGAAACGCACTGGGCGAGACCGGCCTTCGACGCATTGCGGAGGTGGGTCAGGAAATCACTGATCGGGTCTGTCATGGCTGGATGTTGGTTGGTGGTTGCCCGTCGGATCATATCCGACTTCCGGCGGGAAAGGGATTTACCAGGAGGACTTGGTGACGCCGGGGATCTTGCCGGCGAGCGCGAGCTCGCGGAGCGTGATGCGGGAGACACCGAAGCGGCGGTGGAAGCCGCGCGGCCGGCCGCTGAGCGAGCAGCGGTTGCGGATGCGGATCTTGGAGGAATTGCGGGGGAGCTTGGCCAGCTTCTTCTGGGCGGCGAAAAACTCCTCGTCGGTGGTGGCCGGGTTGGCGAGGATGGCCTTCAGCTCGGCGCGCTTGGCGGCGTGCTTCTCGACGAGGCGGATGCGCTTCTTGTTGCGTTCGATGGCGGAGGTTTTCGGCATGGTCGGAGGCGGGTTTAGGCGGCGGAAGTCTTGGCGGGCACGGTGGGCTCGATGCGGCGGAAGGGCATGCCGAGGAGTTTCAGGAGCTCGCGGGCCTCGTCGTCCGTCTGGGCGGAGGTCACGAGGGTGATGTCGAGCCCCATGGCGCGCTTGTTGTTTTCGACGACGATCTCGGGGAAGATGGTGAAATCGGTGACGCCGATGGTGTAGTTGCCCTGGCCGTCGAGCTTGTTGGGCACGCCGCGGAAGTCGCGGATGGTGGGCAGCGCCACGGCGAGCAGGCGCATCAGGAAGTGCCACATGGCCTCGCCGCGGAGGGTGACATGGCAGCCGGTGACCTGGTTGGGCTTCAGCTTGAAGTTGGCGATGGCCTTCTTCGAGCGGTTCAGCACCGGCTTCTGGCCGGCGATGAGGCCGATGTCGCGGGCGGTGTCGGCGATGGTGTTCTTGTCGGCGTCAGAGCTGATGCCGGTGTTGATCACGATCTTCTCGAGCTTCGGGACCTGGTGCTTGTTCTTGTAGCCACGGGAGGCCATCAAGGCCGGGGCGACGGTCTCGGCGTAGAATTTCTGGAGAGGTGTGGGTTGTTTGCTCATGGTGCGAACCGGATTTCCGACCCGGATGCTGATGGTTGTTTAAAGTGGGTGTCCCCTCGCCTGCTCAGGCCTTCGCGGCCGCGGCGGCCGGCTGCTTGGCGCGCTTCGACGAGTCGTAGCGCGACTGGAGCATGAGGTTCGACACGTGGATCGTGCCCTCGCGCTCGGCGATCTTGCCCTGCGGGTTTTCCTGGGACTTCTTGAGGTGGCGCTTGATCATGGCCACGCCCTCGACGACCGCGCGGTTCTTGCTGCCGCGGATTTCGAGAACCTTGCCCGACTTGCCCTTGTGGGAGCCGGCGATCACGACGACCTGGTCGTTGCGTTTGATGTGAAATTTCTGGGCCATGTTAGAGAACCTCCGGGGCGAGCGAGATGATCTTCGTGTAGTTCTTGGCGCGGAGCTCGCGGGCGACCGGGCCGAAGATGCGGGTGCCCTTCGGGTTGCCGTCCTCGCCAATGATGACGATCGCGTTGGAATCGAAACGGAGATAGCTGCCGTCGGGGCGGCGCAGCGGGGCCCGGGTGCGAACGATGACGGCCTTGACGACCTCACCCTTCTTCACGGTGGCGTCGGTGCTGCTCTCCTTGATGTTGACGGTGATGATGTCACCGACGTGGGCGTAGCGGGACAGGTGGCCGATCTTGCCAATCATCGACGCGCGGCGCGCGCCGGTGTTGTCGGCAATATCGAGGATGGAACGCATCTGGATCATGGTAGGGTCTCCGGCGGAGGGTTAGGCCTTGGCGGCGGCCGGGGCCGTCTTCTTGGTGGTCTTGGTCGGCACGGCTTCGGCGACGTCCTTCTCGGTCACAGCGACGACATCCAGGCCCACGGAGGCCTCGACGACGCGGATGACGCGCCAGCGCTTCAGGCGGCTGATCGGGCGGGTCTCCATGACCTCGATCTTGTCACCGACCTTGGTCTCGTTCTTCTCGTCGTGGACGTGGAGGACGGTCTTGCGGTTGATGACCTTGTGGTAAAGCGGGTGCGGCGTCTTGTAGGGGACGGTGACCTTGACGGACTTGTCGCCCATCTTGGAGCTGACGAAACCGATGAGAGTCTTGCGGCGGTTGTGGCGGACGTGAGTGGACATGGGAATGGGCGGTTAGGCGGGGCTCAGGCGGCCTTCGTGGTTTTCTTCTGCGCGAGGATGGTCTCGAGGCGGGCGATGTCCTTGCGGTATTCGCGGAGGAGGTGGGGCTTCTCGACCTGGCCGGCGTTCTTGCGCAGGCGGAGCTGGAGGAGGGCCTCGCGGGTCTCGCGGAGCTTGGTGGTGATCTCGCTCGGGGCGAGGTCGCGGATTTCCTTGGAAGTCATGATGGACGGTCTCCTGGTTTGATTAGACGGCGGTGCCTTCGCGCACGATGAAGCGGCAGCGGAAGGGCAGTTTGGCGTCGGCGAGGCGGAAGGCCTCCTTGGCGATGGTGGCGGGCACACCGGCGAGCTCGAAGAGGACGGCGCCGGGCTTGATGACGGCGACGTAGAACTCGACCGGGCCCTTGCCCTGGCCCATGCGGACCTCGGCGGGCTTCTTGGTGACGGGCTTGTGCGGGAAGATGCGGATCCAGAGCTTGCCCTTGCGCTTCAGGTGGCGGGCGATGGTGACGCGGGCCGCCTCGATCTGCTGGCCGGTCATGGGGCCGCGGGACAGGGACTGCAGGCCGAATTCGCCGAAGGCGAGCGTGTTGCCGCGCTTGGCATTGCCAGCGCGGGAGCCTTTCATCGACTTGCGGTATTTGGTGCGGGAGGGAGCGAGAGCCATGGTATCAGGGGGCGGTAAGCGGGACGCTTGGTGCCGGTAAACAGGTTAGTTCGTTTCTTCTTTTTTGCAGATCCAGCATTTGACGCCGATCTTGCCCCAGACGGTCTGGGCCTCGGCGAAGCCGTAATCGATGTTCTCGCGCAGGGTGTGCAGCGGGATGCGGCCCTGGCGCTGCCACTCGCGGCGGGCGATGTCGGCGCCGCCGAGGCGGCCCGAGCACTGGATCTTGATGCCGTCGATGCCGAGCGACATGGCGATCTGGATGGACTTCTTGATGGCGCGGCGGAAGGCGATGCGGCGCTCGAGCTGGAGCGCGACGTTCTCGGCCACGAGCTGGGCCTCGATCTCGGGCTTCTTCACTTCCTGGATGTCGAGGAGGACCTCCTTGCCGGTGAGCTTGCCGAGCTGGACCTTCATGTTCTCGACCTCCTGGCCCTTCTTGCCGATGACGATGCCGGGGCGGGCGGTGAAAATCTTGACGCGGACGCGGTTGCCGGCGCGCTCGATGAAGATGCGCGGCACCGAGGCCTGCTTGAGCTTCTCCATCAGGGTGGAGCGGATGACCTGGTCCTCATGGAGGAGCTTGGCGAAATCCTTCTTGCGCGCGAACCAGCGTGACTGCCAGTTGCGGCGGACGGCGAGGCGGAAGCCTGTGGCGTTGGTCTTTTGTCCCATGGGATTAAATTAGTTGGATTTGCCGTCGGAGAGGATGATGCGCAGGTGCGACATGCGCTTGACGCGGGGCTTGGCCGAGCCGCGGGCGCCGGCCTTGAAGCGCTTCAGCACGGGGCCGGGCTCCACGAGGGCGCGGTGCACGGTGAGCGAGCTGGCGGAGAGGCTGTTGTTGTTCTCGGCGTTGGCCACGGCGCTCTTGAGCGTCTTGGCGAGGAGGCGGGCCGACTTGCGCGGGATGAGCGTGAGAAAGTCGATGGCCTCGGGCACGGGGCGGCCCTGGATCTGGTTCGCGATTTCGCGGACCTTGCGGGGCGACATGCGCGCGTTGCGGGTGAGAGCTTGGATTTCCATTGTAGTATTCCGGTTGGGCGGTGGCCTCAGATTTCCTTGCGGGTCATGCCGCCGTGCGCCTTGAAGATGCGGGTCGGCGCGAACTCGCCGAGCTTGTGCCCGACCATGTTCTCGGTGATGTAGACGGCGATGTGCGTCTTGCCGTTGTGGACGGCGATGGTGTGGCCGACGAATTCGGGCGTGATGGTCGAGCGCCGGCTCCAGGTCTGGATGGGCTTGCGGGCGCCGCCGGCCTTGGCCGCCTTCTGGATCTTCTCCAGGAGGTGGTAGTCGACAAAGAAACCTTTCTTGATGGAACGTGCCATGGTGCGGGTGCGTTGGGATTACTTCTTGCCGCGCGGCGGACGGCCGTTGGCGCGAACGAGGATGAAGTTGCTGGAGAGCTTGGTGCGCTTGCGCGTCGGGAAGCCCTTGGCGAGCTGGCCCCACGGCGAGACGAGGTGCTGGCGACCGCCACCACCCTTGGACTTGCCCTGGCCGCCGCCGTTCGGGTGGTCGACCGGGTTCATGGCGACGCCGCGGACGCGGGGGCGCTTGCCGAGCCAGCGGTTGCGGCCGGCCTTGCCGAGCGAACGCTTGTTGTGGTCGGGATTGGAAACCTCGCCGATGGTGGCGCGGCACTGGGCGTTGACCAGGCGAGTCTCGCCGGAGGCGAGGCGGATCTGGGCGTAGCCGTTCTCGACCGCGACGAGCTCGGCGGAGGTGCCGGCGGAGCGGGCGATCTGGGCGCCCTTGCCGGGGAGGAGCTCCACGGCGTGGATCTTGGTGGCGGCGGGAATGACGGCCAGCGGGAAGGAATTGCCCGGACGGTAGTCGTTGGTGTCCGTCTTCATCGCGTTGTAGACCGAGTCACCGGCCTTGAGGCCCTGGGGCGCGAGGACGTAGGTCTTCGTGCCGTCGGCATAGGCGAGGAGCGCGAGGAGCGCACTGCGGTTGGGATCGTACTCGATCGACTGGACCTTGGCGGGCATGTCGAGCTTGCCGCGCTTGAAATCGATGATGCGGTAGAGCTTCTTGTGGCCGCCGCCGCGACGGCGGGAGGTGATGCGGCCGTAGGTGTTGCGGCCGCCGGTCTTGTTCTTCGACTCGACGAGCGAACGCTCGGGGCGCTTCTTGGACAGGCCCTCGGGGCGGTTCAACTCGGTGAACCGGAGCGAGGGGGTGTGGGAACGGAAGGTTTTAAGAGCCATGGTGGGTTATTTCCGGGGTGCTCAGGCGGTGAGCTCGATCTTGTCGCCCGCCTTCAGCGTGACGATGGCGCGCTTGCTGTCGGACTTGGTGATGGGGCGGCCCTGGCGGGACTTCTTCGGCTTGCCCTTGCGGTTCATGATGTTCACGCGCGTGACGCTGACCTTGAAGGTCTGCTCAACGGCGGCGCGCACCGTGTGCTTGGTCGCCTCGGGATACACCTCGAAGGTGTACTGGCCGTAGTTGGACGAGAGCTTGTTGGACTTCTCGGTCAGGCGGATGGTTTTGAGAATCTTGTCGGCGTTAATCATGACTGGCCTCCGGTGGTGCGGGCGATGATCTGCTCGAGGGCCTGGCTCGACACGACGATCTTGGTGTATTGCACGAGATCGAGGGTGTTGAGCTTGGACGCCACCTGGAGGGTGACGCGATCGAGATTGCGGGCGGCGCGCTGGGCACCGGTCGTGAACGGGGCGTCGACGAGGAGCACCTTGCCCTTGGGGGCGATGCGGCCGATGACGGCGTTCATGGCCTTGGTCTTCGTGGCCTCGGCGGAGAAGGTCTCGATGACGCTGACGTCGCCGGAGGTGACGCGGTCAAAGAGGGCGCGGTTGAAAGCGAGGGCCTTCACCTTGCCGTTGATCTTCTTGGAATAGTCGCGGGGCTTGGGGCCGAAGACGACGCCGCCACCGACCCACAGGGGGGAGCGGTTGGAGCCGGCGCGGGCGCGGCCGGTGCCCTTCTGGGCCCAGGGCTTCTTGCCGCCACCGCGGACTTCGCCGCGGGTCTTGGTGGAAGCGGTGCCGAGGCGGGCGTTGGCGCGGTGGGCGACGACGACTTCCTTGACGGCCTGCAGGCCACGGTCGCCTTCGAAGGTCGGGAGCTTGAACTCCTTCTCGGAGCTCTTCGAGGCATCGGATGTGAAAACGGTGAGTTTCATGATGGGTCAGTCTCCGGGGTTAGGCTTTCTTGGCTTTCTTGCCGGAACGGATGATGACGTCGTCGCCGTTGGCGCCGGGGATGGCGCCCTTGACGAGGATCAGGTTCTTGTCGCTGATGATTTTCACGACACGCAGGTTCTGCACGGTGCGGTTGTTGCTGCCCATGTGGCCGGGCATCGCCTGGTTCTTCCAGGAACGGCCGGGGGTCTGGCGCATGCCAATGGAACCGATGCGGCGGTGGAACATGGAGCCGTGGGCGGCGGGACCGCCCGAGGCGCCATGCTTCTTCATGACGCCCTGGAAGCCCTTGCCCTTCGAGACGCCGAGCACGTCGATGACCTGGCCCTCGGTGAAGGCCGCGACGGTGATGACATCGCCGGCCTTGCCGGTGAAGGCCTCGGTGAGGCGGACTTCGTTGAGCACGCGGGGCGTGGCGGCGAGGCCGGCCTTCTTGGCGTGGTTGGTCTCGGCCTTGGAGGCGTTGTGCACCTTCTGGGCACCGAAACCGAGTTGCACGGCATTGTAGCCGTCGGACTCAACAGTTTTGACTTGGACGACCGGGCACGGGCCGGCTTCCACCACGGTGACCGGGACCAGGACGTTTTGCGCGTCGTAGACCTGGGTCATGCCGAGTTTTTTGCCTAATAGGGTAGCGATCATGTGGCTAAGTGGTAGGTGGCGGGTGAGCGCCGTTTGTTTAGACCTACTTTAGCAAGGGCCGGGGTTGAGGCGGCGTCTGCTAAGCTGGTTGTGAGTTAAAGTTAGACGTTGATGGTGATGTCCACGCCGGACGGGAGATTGAGTTTCTTGAGCTCGTCGACCGTCTGGGCGGTGGGCTCGAGGATGTCGATGAGGCGCTTGTGCGTGCGGGATTCGAACTGCTCCATGGACTTCTTGTCGACGTGCGGGGAGCGGTTGACCGACAGCTTCACGATGTGGGTGGGCAGCGGGATGGGACCCGAGACGCGAGCGCCGGAGCGCTTGGCGGTTTCCACGATTTCGAGGGCGGACTGGTCGATGACCCGATAGTCAAAGCCCTGGAGTTTGATGCGAATGCGTTGGCCTTTCATGGCGGTATAAAGAACGAGGGTTGCGGGAGAAGGTTAGGTGCGGGCAGGGCCCTTGGCGTTGGACTCGACGATCTTCGCGAGCTGCGAGTTCGGAACCTGGGCGAAGTGCGAGGGCGTGATGCCCGCGCTAGCGCGGCCCTTCGAGAGGGAGCGGATGTCGGTGACGTAGCCGAAGAGCAGCTCGAGCGGGACGTGCGCCGAGATGATGCAAGCGCCGGCCTTGTTCTCCATGCCCTGGATCTGGCCGCGACGGCGGTTGATGTCGCCCATAAGGTCGCCCTGGTACTCTTCCGGGGTGGTGACCTCGACGCCCATGATCGGCTCGAGCAGGATCGGACCGGCCTGCTTCATCGCGTCCTTGAACGCGAAGATGCCGGCCATCTTGAACGCCATTTCGGACGAGTCCACCTCGTGGAACGAACCGTCCACGATGCGGATGATGGCGTCGACGACCGGGAAGCCGGCGATGACGCCGTTGTTGGCGCCCTCGAGCAGGCCGTCGGTCGACGGCTTGATGAATTCCTTCGGGATGGAGCCGCCGACGGTCTCATTGATGACCTCAATGCCCTTCCCCTTCTCGTTCGGCTCAATCTTGATGACGACATGGCCGTACTGGCCCTTGCCGCCGGACTGGCGGATGAACTTGCCCTCGCCGTCCGCGGCCTTGGTGATGGTCTCGCGGTAGGCGATCTGGGGCTTGCCGGAAGTGGCCTCGACCTTGAACTCGCGCTTCATGCGGTCGATGATGATCTCGAGGTGCAGCTCGCCCATGCCGGCGAGGATGGTCTGGCCGGTGTCCTGGTCGGTCTTGACGCGCAGGGTCGGGTCCTCGGCGACGAGGCGCTGGAGCGCCACGCCGAGCTTTTCCTGATCGCCCTTCGAGTTCGGCTCGATGGACATCGAGATGACGGGCTCGGGGAAGGACGGCGGCTCGAGCCGGATGTCGAAATCCTCGTCGCACAGGGTGTCGCCGGTGATGACGTCCTTGACGCCGACGACGGCGCAGATGTCACCCGCATAGGCGACCTCGATTTCCTCGCGCTCGATGGCGCGCATGAGGACGAGGCGGGACACGCGTTCGCTGCGGCGGGTGCGGGGATTGTAGAGGGACATGCCGCGCGGCAGCTGGCCGGTGTAGACGCGGAAGAACACGAGACGGCCCACGAAGGGGTCGTTCCAGAGCTTGAACGCGAGGCCGGCGAGCTTGGCCTTGTCGCTGACAACGGCCTCGACGACCTTGCCGTCGCTGTCCTGGCCCTGCATCGGCGGAACGTCGATCGGGTTCGGGAGGTAGTTGACGACGCAGTCGAGCAGGCGCTGCACGCCCTTCTTCTTGAAGGCGGAGCCGGGGATGACGCCGGTGAACTGGAGGGAGATGGTGGCCTTGCGGACGCCGAGCATCAGCTCCTCGACGGAAAGCTCCTCGCCGTTGAGATACTTGGTGGCGATGACATCGTCGAAGTCGGAGACCGCCTCGATGAGCTTGTCGCGGTATTCCTTGGCCTGGGCGACCATGCTGTCCGGGATCGGGATCGTCTTCGGGTTCATGCCCAGCAGGTCCTTCGGGTCCTCCTCGAAGGAGTAGGCGACGTTCTGGACGAGGTCGACGAGGCCGGAGAAGTTCTCCTCCTTGCCGATGGGCAGGAAAATCGGATGGGCGTTGGCCTTGAGCTTCTCGCGCATCTCGGAGACGGCGCGGAAGAAGTCGGCGCCGGTGCGGTCCATCTTGTTGATGAACGCGACGCGCGGCACCTTGTACTTGTTGGCCTGGCGCCAGACGGTCTCGGACTGGGGCTGCACGCCGGCGACGGCGCAGAACACGGCGACGGCGCCGTCGAGCACGCGGAGCGAGCGCTCCACCTCGGCCGTGAAGTCCACGTGTCCGGGGGTGTCGATGATGTTAATACGCTGCTTGATGCCCTTCCAGGGGCCCCAGGAGGCGTTCCAGGCGCAGGAAATGGCGGCGGCGGTGATCGTGATGCCGCGCTCGCGCTCCTGCTCCATCCAGTCGGTCACCGTGGTGCCCTCATGGACCTCGCCCATCTTGTGGACGGCGCCGGAGTAGAAAAGGATGCGTTCGGTCGTGGTCGTCTTGCCGGCGTCGATGTGCGCGGCAATGCCGATGTTGCGCGTCCATTCCAGCGGGAACGGACGGTCCTTCGAGTTGACGGCCGAGACCTTGGCCTTGTCGGTGACGACAGTAATATTGATGGGAGACGCGACGGACATGCTAGGAATTCCTTACCAACGGAGATGGGCGAAGGCACGGTTGGCCTGGGCCATCTTGTGCATCTCTTCCTTCTTCTTCACGACGGAGCCGGTATTGTTGTACGCGTCGATGATCTCGGCGGCGATGGCCTCGCGCATCGGGGTGCCCTTGCGGCCGGTGGCGGCGTTGACAATCCAGCGGAGGGCCAGGGACTCCTGGCGCTCAAAGGAAATCTCGACGGGCACCTGGTAGGTGGCGCCACCGACGCGGCGGCTCTTGACCTCGAGCTTCGGACGGGCGTTTTCCATCGCGCCCATCAGCAGGTCGACCGGGTCGCCCTTCTGGAGCTTCTCGCTCACGCGCTCGAAGGCACCGTAAACGATGCGCTCGGCGAGCGTGCGCTTGCCGCTCTTCATGATGACATTGATGAGATGCGTGACCAGAGCGCTGTTATAGCGGACATCCGGGACGGTGGGGCGGTGCGTTGCTCTGCGACGACGAGACATGGTGGCTTAAAAGAACGAGGTTAGGCCTTGGCGGCTTTCGGGCGTTTGACGCCGTACTTGGAACGGGAACGACGGCGCTTCTCCACGCCGGTGGCGTCGAGGGTGCCGCGCACGATGTGGTAGCGGACGCCGGGGAGATCCTTCACGCGGCCACCGCGCACGAGCACGATCGAGTGCTCCTGGAGGTTGTGGCCCTCGTCGGGGATGTACGAAATGACTTCCGTGCCGTTCGTGAGACGGACCTTGGCGACCTTGCGGATGGCCGAGTTCGGCTTTTTCGGCGTGCGGGTCATGACCTGCACACAGACGCCGCGGCGGAAGGGGTTACCCTGCAACGCCGGAGCCTTGGACTTCGCAACGACTTTGCGGCGTCCTTTTCTCACGAGTTGGTTGATGGTTGGCATGTGGTTGGATGGAAGTGTTTGGAAAGTGGAAAAGGCGCGGAACCTACCGGAGCAAGAGCCTCCGGCAAGAACTATTTCGCGCTTGGTGGAAAAACACGGTTTCGAGAGGGAAAATCCCGAAATCGCGGCGTCTCAGGTGCCTCAACAGTTTGGCTGCAGCGGCTGTAAGTGACGATAGGGAGGGTGAGAAAAGCAGGTCGGTAGAGCGCACTTCAAGAGCTAAATCAAAAAATCTCCGGAAAAGTTATTCACAGCTCATTCTGGATCTCAAAATCCAATTGTAAAAGCCCCTGCCCCGCCCTTTGAGGGCCTGCGTAGAAGCCAATTTTTGGGCATCCGCCCGGTGATCGCACCAGCCGTCGCCCTTCGGGCTATGGCTGGTTGGTTTGGGACGAGCCCAAACCAAAAAGAACGCCCGGCCGGTGAGGGCCGGGCGAGAAGACACCCGGAGCAAAGCTCTACGGGCATCTTTTGGCGGGAGGACCTTCAGATTCCCCAATCCGCCGCGAAAAACAAGGCCAATTTTGGCGGGTGACAGCCCGGACAAACACCGCCCCAAGCCTTCGGACGTGCTGCCTGCCGGTGTGCGTCTGGCGTGACATTCCGCTGGGAGCGTGTCTTCTTCCCTTGCGATGCTCCCCCAAAAATCCACCGGCATCTCCGATGAAAAATTCCGGCCCTGGCTTCGCCATGAACTCGGACGCGCCCTCAAGCAGGGCTTGGTGCTTTTGGTGGCAGGCTTCGTTGTCACGTGGGGTCTGACGGCCGTTTCGCCCTCATTCTCGAGTGGTTGGTCGGCTTTCAATTACCGTCTCTCCAGTGTGGCGCTGGACCAGCATCCCCTCGCCCTGGCCCGCACCTTTGCCAGCCGGTTGCGCGAGAGCGAATATGGCTGGGGTCCGCTCAGCCTGGCCAATCCCTTCAATGTCACGAGCGCACGCCTGGCCTTGAAACGGGACTATCCCGAGGTCGCCAGCGTGCTCGACGGCGTGCCCCAGGTGCCGCGGGCCCTCGCCCTCAAGAACGCCGACCCCGCGAAGTATGAGGCGCGCCTGGCGGCCTACCTCGAACGCCACAACCGGATCGAATCGGGCCGTTTCACGCGCCTCTACGATCGGGACGACCTTTTTTCGCCGCCCAACGCCAACGTCAAACTCGGCCTCTTTGTGACCAAGTTGTTCGGCCTGCCCGATGCGTTTTTCTATACCGTAGGAACCATATTCTCCGGCGGTCCTGCCGGGGTGTTTCTTTTCGCCACGGTGCTGGCCCTGTCGGCCATACCGCTCTGGCGTTCCCGCCGCCCGGCCCGCATCTGGTTGAAGGTCTTTGTCTGGCCGGGCCTGGCCAGCACGCTCGTGTGGGCCGCCATCCTGATCATGGCCATCTCGGCCGCAGTTTTCGGCGGACTCACCCCCAATACCTCCGCCCTCGCCTTCCTCGCCACCTTGCCTTTGTTGTTTGTATTGGCCAAGTTACCACTACACCTCGCCGAGACGCTGGTGCGAAAGGACAAAACGGCTGCGCCGTGGGACGGCATCGATCGCCGCGCCCCCCGGCCGTCGGCCGGCACAGTTCCCCCGCTCGGCGGGGCGTAAGGCGGCCAAAGAAAAAGCCGCGGATTGCTCCGCGGCTTTGAAGTGGGATTGACGGGCCCTTAGCTGGCCTCGGCCGTGGCCTTCGGGGCCTCGTCCATCGGGATCTCGCCACCGAGCGGGAGCGTCACGCGGAGTTTCTTGTAAGCCGGGAGGCCCGTGCCCGCCGGGATCAAGTGACCCATGATGACGTTTTCCTTGAAGCCCTTCAGGGTGTCGACCTTGCCCAGCGTCGAGGCGTCGGTGAGGACGCGCGTCGTCTCCTGGAAGGAGGCGGCCGAGATGAAGCTCTCGGTCTCGAGCGAGGCCTTGGTGATGCCCAGCAGGATCGGCTCGGCCTCGGCGGCCTTGCCGCCGGCGGCGTCGATGCGCTTGTTCTCGCGCAGGAACGCCACACGGTCGATCTGCTCGCCCCAGAACCACTCGGTGTCACCCGGATCGGAGATGCGGACCTTGCGGAGCATCTGGCGGATGATGACCTCGATGTGCTTGTCGTTGATCGACACGCCCTGGAGACGGTAGACTTCCTGCACCTGGCCGATGAGGAAC
>Ga0315912_10000529_pt1 | contig 67352 bp, 57 predicted proteins | sample VfabasoilMG_FD_204469 | JGI IMG/M metagenome (GOLD analysis project Ga0315912, IMG submission 204469) | Garden soil microbial communities collected in Santa Monica, California, United States - V. faba soil | ecosystem: Environmental > Terrestrial > Soil > Garden | place: USA: California... | reverse complement strand
GTCAGCATAGCCGGAACTGCCGAAAACGGCTGTGACCAGCGTCACATCGCTCGGTCGGCGACTAGACGGCGTCGATTAGCGCGCGCATCCGCGCGCGTGCCGGCTCGGTCGGCACCGGAGCGAAAGCCGCGAGCGCGTTCTCGGCCATGTGCTCGGCGCTCGTCGTTTCGGTCAGCACGCACGTGACGGCCGGATTCGCGAGGATGTATTGCAGCGAGAACTGCGCCCAGCTCGCGCACTCGAATTCCGCGGTCCATTCGGGCAGCGGCACGTTCTCGAGCCGCTCGAAGTACGCTCCGTTCATGAACGGGCGGCTGATCAGCACTGCGATGCCGCGCTCGGCGCACAGCGGCAGCAACCGGCGCTCGGCCTCGCGCTCCGTCACCGAGTAGTTGATCTCGACGAAGTCGGGTCGCTCGCGCGCGAGAAATGCCTCGAGCTGCTCGTAGAGCGTGGCCTGCGCAGCCGTCACGCCGATGTAACGCGCGCGGCCGTCGTCTTTGAACGCGCGCAGATTGGGCCATTGCGCTTTCAGGTCGATGAGGCTGCCGACGTTGCAGAGATCGATACGCTCGCGCCGATAAAGCTTGAGCGTGCGCTCGAAGTGCGCGCGACCGGCTTCGGGTCCTCGCTGCTCGAGGTTGATCGTGACGAAAAGCCGATCGTTCAGATCCGGCGCGCTAATGATCTTGCCGAACGCGTCGTCGTTCGCGTCGCTGCGCGGCCACGTGTCGACGACGCGTCCGCCATGCTCGACGAGCGTACGAATGACGGCTTCGACGCGGGCCGGGCCGCGCTCGGCGATCTCCGTGACGGGGCGCGTGGAGCCCAAGCCGACCATTGGCAACAGCTCGCGCGTCGTTGGAACGGCCCTGGTGGGCATCACCCGGACCTGCCCCGAGATGCCCGCGGCAAGCGAGAGCCCGAAAACGCTTCCAAGAGCTAGGACCTCGCGGCGTGTCGTCATGGGGCAGTTTTGTCACCTTGTTGACAGAAGTTCCACGCGTCGAACAGTATCATCCGCACGTCCCGACCCAAAAAAAGACTCAACAGGGGGACCTCATGTCGCGGCATCAATCCGATCAAGCGACCCTTCGTATCAGAGGCAGACGAGCGCTGCTAGTAGCGTGCGTACTGGCGACCGTCGCTGCGTGCGGGGGGAGCGGAGGCGGCGGTGGCGGTGGCGGCGGATTCACCGGCGGTGGCGGTGGCGGCGGCGGTGGCGGCGGCGGTGGCGGTGGCGGTGGCGGTGGCGGTGGCGTGCCCTTGATACCCCCGAAGACTGGATACTGGTACTTCGCCCCGATCTTTCCCGGCAGTCGTGTTTCATTCCCTTCGGGTGTTTTGAAGTTCACGACCGACACCACGAATGTCGCCGTCGCCCCCGACGGCAGCAAGCTGTACTTGAGTGATCCATTGCAGCGCGGGATCAATGTGTTCGATCCGGCGACGCGCGAAACCTTGCGTTTCATTCGGCTCGGTTTCGAGCCGAAAGACATCGGCTTCACGCCGGACGGCAGCGTTGCTTTCGTAGGCTGTCGTCAACTCCCCTCGCCGGCCGACGCCCTGCTGATCAACGGCGTTACCGATCAGAGGCTTGCTCCCGTCAATCTCGGTTTCTGCCCGAGCTCGGTCGCATTCGCGGCCAACAACTCGGCGATCTACGTATCCGGCGGCAACGAGCCTACGGTCGGCACGAACACGGCTCGGCTTGCGATATTTTCCGCGCCGTTCGCGACTTCGACGACGCCGCTGACACCGACGTTCGTAGTTCAGCTGTCGAAGCAACCGCAGGGAGTAGCGCTCTCGCCCACGGCGGCCGTGGCCTATGTCGCGGCATATGGCGTCTCGTCACTGAACGCAACCGATGAGCTGATCGTCGTAAACCTGACGACACGCACCGTTGCAGCACGCATAGACCTTGGGCGCGACGCCGAGCCGGTCGCGTTCCAGTTCAACGAGGCAGGCACGCGATTGTTCGTGGCGAATCGCCGCGCGAACGAAGTGGTTGCCGTCGACACCGCGACGAACACGATCGTTGGTCGCGTGGCGTTCCCCTCTTCGCATCCGCTCTATGCGGGAGATGGGCCGACGGCTTTGCTGCTCAGCAGAGACGAGCAGGCCCTATTGGTGGCGCGTTCGTTCCGTGTCGTGAAGAACGACAGCAGCGTCGTCGAGTATCAGCCGCCTACCAACGGTCTGTCGTCTAGCTTCTCGAGCGCAGAGCTGCATTGCTTCACGCTGCAACCCAACACGGATCCGGCACCCTTGCACACGGACGGCGCAACTCTGAGCGTCGTAAACACTGCGTCCTTCGCTATAAGCGGCGAGTTCACGGTCGGCAGGTCTCCGGCCGGCATCGTCATGGCGGACCAAGCACGAAGCTACTTCACCGCTTCGCAATGCGAATCGCTACTGAGCCGCTTCGTCGCAAGCGGCATGGCGCAAACCAATTCAGCGGTCGCCGACCAAACGGCGGCGATCGCCACGTCGCCGAACGGGAACAGCGTGTACTTGGTGCACCCTGATTCCGTGTCGATCGTCGATGCTGCGACGGGCACCGTCGAGAACGTGCCGTCGCGCGGGCGCGGCGTGGAATCGTTGTTGTACCTCAATTCCACGACCTCGCTCTACGCAGCGCGTCCGGCACTGGGCCGCGTGGACGTCGTCAACGTCAACGATGTTCAGACCCCTACCGTCGCGTCGGTGGCCGCCGGCACGCGCCCCGCGAAACTGGTCGCGGACGCGGCCGGCACGGTCTACGCTCTGAATCTCGGGCAACCGCGTAAACCTGGGAAGACCATCACCCGGATTTCCGGAACCACTGCGCTGTCGCCACTGACGGTAGACGAAGCGCCGACGGACATCGTCATCGACGGCACGGAGGCCTTCGTCACGAGCTTCGGCGACCTCGTGCCGGTCATCACCAGCGTCAACGATCTGCGCCGCGGATTCGGCGATCGATTGATCCGCATCGGCGCGTTGACGACGGCGCCCCAAGTCTCAGCGATCGTAAATAGGCCAAACCAGGACGTCGACATCAACGGTCCGCTGACTCTGGCGCTGCTTTCGTACGCCGGGCAGCGCCGACTCATCTATCCGAACTTCGGCTCCTTCGGCGTGGCGCTTTACGACCCGGCAAGCGACTTCGGCAGAACCATTCCGGTCAATGACCGTCCGATCGCGGCGAGAACGACTCTATTCGGCGGAAGCCAGCGTGCACTTGCCTATGTCCTCAGTGTGCATACGTCCGGCGATGCATCTGTTGCCGTCATAGACATCGAGTTGGCAGAGGCCAATCTGCCCAGTTGCGACCAGAACAACGCAGCCAACGGATGCATCGTGCTGCCGCTCGCCATGACAGCCTCGGATCTGATCGTCGGAGGCGGCAACAACCCGGTGGTTCTCGTGACGAGCTTCGACGACGGCCGCATCGCACTGTTCCGAGTGTCGGCCACGCTACCCGATGTGGGAAATCCGGCGCCGCAGCCGACGCTCTTGACGGTTGGCTCCGGGCCGCGATCCGCGCTGATCTCGGCCAACGGCAATACAGCCTACGTCGCGAACGAGCTCGACGGCACGGTGACGATTGTCGACCTCGCAACCTTGACCGTCGCCACCACGTTGAACGTCGGAGGGGCGCCAACTACGTTCACTGAAACGCCGACCGGGCGAGTGTTCGTCGGGCACCGACTCACGGGTCGCGTCTCGGTCATCGAGAACCGTGCGTTGCTCACGACGATCACGCTGCCGAACTGAAATGCGCTCGAAGAGCGCCCTACGTGTCGTCACGAACGTGCTGGCCTCGGCCGCGCTGGTCGTGTTTGTCGTCGACCGTTGCTATGCGCTCGACGAAGACGCTACCCCCGAGCAGGCACTCGAGGAGGGCGTGCAGCTCGCTTCCGCAGGGAGTTTCGCGGAGGCCCTGCCGGCGCTGCAGGTGGCCGCGACCGAGGGTCAAGGCGTGACACGAGAGAACGCGATCACCGCCCTGGCGCAGTTCGGCAGTCGCACCGCGATGTCGGAGAGCCTCCCGTTGGCCGCCGAGTACTTCGCTGCCGCGGCAGCAACCGAATCAAGCGACCCCGCTTTGGCGGGTTGGGTACTCGTCGGCCTCGCCAACGTCCGGGAGTCCATGGGCCAGCCGGAACGGGCGAGCGAGGCGGTCGAGCTGGCGTCGCAGCGCGTCGCACGGGCCGGAGAGAACTGCGAGCTATCCCTGGGCATCCTCTTGACGCGAGCAAACTTAAGCCTGCGGCGTCGAGAGTATGAACGTGCGGAAGAGTACGTACGCGACCTGTCGGCAGAGCGATGCGACGCGCAGGGCGCGGACATCTTGCGAGCTCAGGGCACCTTGACTCTTGGAGCCGTCTATCGGCAGCAAGGCAGCTACGCGGCTGCGAAGGAGTTGTACGCTGCTGCGCTCGACGCCACCGAAAGTGCGAGCTGGTCGGAGCGAGATCGAGCATCGGTGGCGGCCGACGTGGAGCGATCGTTGGGCGAGATCGAGCTCTATGACGGCACGAATCTCGAGGAAGCGCGGCAGCACCTGCTCGCCGCGGTGAATACCCATCGAGATCTCGGCGAGAACGTAAAACGGGCGATTGCCGAGAGTCATCTCGCGGAGCTCGCGCACTTCGAGAACGACTACACGACCGCGATCGAAGAATACAGACGACTCTCAGCAGTATTCGCGAAAGTCGGCTACGCAGACGGCTCCGCGCGCATGGCCTATCACCTCGGCAGGGCGATCTCCGCGGCGAGCTCCGACGATTTGAGTGCTCTGGACCCACCGATCACCGGGCAAGGGAATGCTGCCATCGAGCAATATGACGCGGCCTTCGATGCCTACACGGCGCTGAGGGATCCGGAGTGGATATGGCGCAGCCTGTTCGCGCGCGCCGAGCAAGCGCGTCGACTTGGACGCTCCACCGACCAAGTGGAGCGAACGTACGATCAAGCGATTGCTGTTTTCGACGGGCTCAGAGACGACCTTGCAGGCAGCGCTCAAGCCAGGGACCTATTCGGCGAGACGTACCGACGTCTTTACGAGCGGCGCATCGAGCTCGAGCTGACGAAACAGGCACCGGACTGGGTGGTGATCGACTCACTCACGGCTAGCAGCCGCTCGCGCGAGCTGCGCCAAAATATTCTGCAGAGCCTCGGCGACGCGGACTGCCGGCGCATCCTGGAAGAGATTGCTTCCGCGCAGCGATTGGACACTCTGCCGGCCCTCGATCGCGCCGCCCGCTCGCCGACCGGTTCACCGGCCCCGCCGCAAATTTCGGCGGCGTCCGAGAACTCCACGCTCGTCCAGTACTACTCGAGCTCGCGCGGCCTCGAGATCAGCGTCACCGACCCGGCCGGGCGCCGCGTCCTTCGGCCGTGCACCACGTGCAAGACCGACGCCGAGCTGGCGGATCTCGTGATTCGCTTCGTCGCTTCGTTGCGCGAAGTAGCTCCGAGCGACGACGCGTCCGAGCTCATGCAGCTCTCGTACACGTTGTATGACGCATTGCTCGCGCCGATCGCCGATGTGCTCACGACGGAAAGGGTCCGAATCGTCCCGACGGGTGTGACGGAGCTAGTGCCGTTCGCCGCACTGGCGAGCCGCGACGCAACGGGCACACCGCGGTTCTTCATCGAGGGTAAAGTCCTCGAGATCGTGGCGGCGCCCACGGAACGCAGAGCCGATGGCCGACTTGGCGCGCGCGGCCGCGCACGCGTTGCGTCGATCGTCGCGCCGCGCACGTACAATGCCGAAGTCGCGCGAGAGCCGGCGAGAGATATCGAGCTGCATTCCGCCATCGAGCTCGCCGGCGAGATCGACCGGATCTTTCCGGGCTCGCAAACCTACACCGGCCCATCCGCTACGAAGACAAACCTTTGGCGTGCCCTGCAGGAGTTCGACGTCGTGCACGTCGGCGCACATGCGAACTTGACCGCGGGCTCGCCCGTGATCGAGTTGGGTGCGGACGCTGTGGCCAAGGTCAACACGTGCGAGATCATGAAGCACCCGGGACGCGTCCACGCGGGGCTCGTCGTGCTGGCGGCTTGCAACACCGTCATCGCTGCGTCGCGGGCGACGTTCGGCGATCAGTCCCGTCTCGCCTCCTTGGCCATGGCCTTCTCGTACCTCGGAGTCCCCGACGTGATCGGCACGCTGTGGGACGTCTCGGCGGAAGGCACTTCGAAAGCTCTGATGACGGCGTTCTATCGCCAGCTGCAGGAGCAAGAGCTTGAGCCCGCGAAAGCGCTAGCTCTTGCGCAACGAGAATTGCTGCAGCCGGGAGGCGAATACGCGCACCCGTATTATTGGTCAGGCTTCGTGCTGCTGAGCTCTCCAAATGGCTAAGAAAGCGACCACCGACAAGGTTAGAACGGCCCTCCTCACGGCCGTATTCGCCGTTCTGCTCACGAGTGGAATTTGGACCGCGATGTTTCTGATGACCGGCGACAAGCTGTCCGACGGCAGGACAAGCGTCGTTGCATTGCTCTCGCTCGCGGTCGGGTACCTGTTGCTCACGAGCGTCCAGCGCAAAGGAAGGCGAAAACGATGAACATCCATGCCCTGATCCTCGGCGTTGCAGCGTCCTCGTTTGCGCTGGGAGCGCACGCAGCGCAGCTCACCTGCTTCACCGACCATGTGGCCGTGCGCATAGGAACGACGATCAGCGTGCATGCTCACCCGACCGACACCGCGCTCGAGGCTGCCATCACGTGGCAAGCCACCTCAGGGACTTTCGAAGGCTCGGGGCAAACTGCCGCGTGGCGCTTGACAGAAGCCGGCGTGGCGATCGCAACGGCCACGCTTACTTCCGAAACAGAGCGCGCGACGTGCACGATCCGCTTGGACGTCGTGCAACCGACGCTTTCGTCGGCTCAAATCCGCAAGTACTTCCTGGTCGGCGATGAGCCGGTGCCGGTGGGATTCAGCACCTACAGTTACTTGCTGCTCGGAGAGAAGATCGACCCTGACGCGCACGAGAACAGAAAGCTCGTCATAGCGGCATTTCTTCGGATGATCGAAGAGCTCGCGCAAAGCGACAGTCGGTCCAGAGACGGCATTCGAAACCTAACCATGGTTCCCGTGCTGAGCGCCCCTCCGCAAATCGTTCTGGATGATCCGAGCAACGAGGATGCGTGGGAGTGGATCGTCGCGAACTTCCATTACAAACGCGCGCAAGACCTCCTGAAGCCGTTCGGCGAGCACGGCGTCGGTCCGTTCATCGTGTCGTCACGTCAGGAGCCGCCTGGAGTGCTCTTGCAGGACCTCACCGCGGCACATGCCGGCGTGGCCGAGCAATGGGTACGCTTGCACGTGTTCCTTACGACACAGGAACGCGACTGGCGCGGCACCGAGTTTCGTGAATATGCCGTGACGACGGCCAATGCCCTGAGCGTATTCGCCGAAGCGGTCCCCGAAGCGATTCAAGGCGTTTCGAGCGCGGTGACCTGGGTCGTACAGTTGCGCGCGCTTAGCCAGTAAGGCCGCGGATGAACGCCGCGACGGCGTCGCGCACGGCCTGATCGTCGTCGACCCCGCCGTGCGTCGTCGCAGTCGTGGCCGCCGAGCCGCCGGCCCACATGCCGCCCGGGCAGCGCAGCTGCTGAACGTTCATGGCCCAGCGGTGGCTCACGAGCGCTGGCACGAGATGCCGTTCCATGCCGAGCAGCGGAGTCTCTTCGTTCTGCTCGAACGAGCGCGAGACGAGATAGAGCAGCGAGTGCCCGTACGGCTTGCAGGTCTCGTCGCTCCGCTCCGCGGCGTCGGTCAGGTTCGCGATGAAGAGCGGGATCTTGTTGTTCGCGATGTGGCGGCCGAGCAGCTTGTCGAACTCGTCGATGCGCACGGCCGGTGCGAGCAGCGAGAGCGACGCAACGTTCAAGCCGTGCCGAAGCGCGCGTGCGCCGAGGTGGCTGTGAACGATCGCGCCGGCAGAGTGGCCGATCAGATGCAGGCGAATACGCGGCAACTGCGCGCGCATCTTCTGGAATAGCTCGAACAGCTGCACGACGCCGGCTTCGTCGTGGCCCGTGAGCTTGCCGGCGTTTTCCTTCATCTCACCCCACACGCGGCCGCCCGGAAACCGCGCGAGTCCCTCGAGCCGCTGCTCCTTCCACTCTTCGAACCGCTGCTTGAAGCGCTCCCAGCGGCCGCCCGCGACCGTAATCTCGGCCTCGCCGCGGATCACGTCTTGAAACATGTTGCGCAGCGTGTCGACAGCTCCGGTCTCCCACATCAGGAAGATTGGAAAGATGTGATGCGTGTAGAGGTGCGGCACCCACGCGCGCGCCGTCTCCGCCGCTGCGTTCTCGTCGGTGAGACCGCCGTGCGCGTAGATGGCGATGTCTATCGTGTCTTTCTTGTCGATGCCCCAACGCTGCTGCGCGACGGGCAGATGGTTCTCGAGCAGCGCCTTCAGATCGTCGAAGTTCGTGCGGAAACGTCCCCGCTGGCTAAGCCGTCCCTCGTTCTCCATGTTGATGACGAATGGCGAGACTTCGTGATCGCCCAACGTCTCGTCGTTCGAGACGACGGCCCGCCCGCTACGCTCCACTCGCAACGACTTGGCCGCAGCAACCTCGTCGTGCTCGACAGTGGCCACGCCGAGCTGGACGACCCAGCAATCCATCGCGTTGCGCAGCCAGTCTTCGTACGGCAACACGGCGAAGCCGCCCGCGCCCCACTTTTCGCCCCACGAGTTGTGGACGATGAACCCGTCGCGCGTGTAGCCGACGATCGCGAACGCATGCCCTTGGTCGGCATCGCCGCGCGACGCTTTGATGAGAGGTAAGCGCTTCGGGTCCTTCGGCCGCGCGATCTTCGTCTCGCGCAGCACGTCGTCCCAGCCTCCGTGCGTCATCGCGCTCGCGTAGACTGCGCCGACTTCTTTGAGCGCAACGTGAATGTCGCGCACGTTCTCGGGAGCGATGCGGTAGTACGCTCCGAGCGGTCGCTTGACGGCGTCGAGCCACCAGTCGTCGGCGGGATTTTTCGTCGCCGACGGCATGACGAGCTTGTCCCACAGCGCCTCCCTGCTCGCGCCGTGCTTCGCCCAGCCCTTCAGCGCACCGCGCAGTGACGAGCCGCTGTCGACGGTCTCGTCCTCGTCGGCCCACTCGTCGTAGCGCCGCGCCATGCTGTAGAGCATGAAGCCGGAGATCGCCTCGGCCCGCTTCTTCGAGCCGCGCAGCTTCAGCAACTCGTCTCGCCGCTCGAGCAAGTACTCGAGCACCGCGGCGAGCGAGAAGCCCGTGCACGCGTTCGTATCGCCTTGATGCTTGACCTTGCGCGGGCTCGACCAGAGCTCGTCGGGCGGTGCGAACGCGATGGCCGGCCGGTACTCCCAGTCGCGCAGGTCCACCGAGTCGGGACGCACGTTGCGCTTGCGCACATTGCGCTTGCGCGACGCAGCGACAGGCAGGAACGTCACACGGCCCGGCGGCAGCGATTCCGCGGTTTCCTTGCTCGTGCGCTTGCGCTTGCGCGCAGCTTTCGCGGGCCCGGCAAGCGCCGTGTAGGCCGCGGCCATCTTCGGCGCATAGTTGTTCTTCGCGTGCTGCGGCCCGTTGTACGCGGCCGCGAACTCTTCCCACTTCAGATCCTGCAGCGCTTTCAGGTACGGCGGCCGCGCGACGAACCGCGCGAAGCACTCCATCTGCTGCGCCTCGCCGCTGTGCTGCCGCGACACGAACTCTTCGACGTCGTCACAACCGCAGTACGCGTAGTTGAAGCCCATGATCTGGAACATGCCCCAGCTCGCCGATTGCAGCGCCGCGGCACGGTCGAGGCTGCAGGCGGCGTCGAGCCGCGCCCACTCGCCTTTCAACGAGCCCGAGTACTTCGTCTTGTCCCACTTCGGATAGCTGAGATCAGGCCGCTGCTGCGCAAACTTGCCGCCCGTCAGCCGGTGGAACGCATGCCCTTCGAACAGAACCTTCGGCTTCCGCTGCTCGTTCGGTGCGCTAGGCAGGAAACCCGAGCCCGCGGCCTCGACCGTGGCGACGGCCTTCAGTGCCGCCGCATCGACCTCGAGCGACTTGGCGAGCGTTTTCCAGGAATCGTCCATCGATGCTGCATCGGTCATACATCACCTCTGCGTGGGTTCTGGCGCCCAGTGGTTGCTACAGCATGGTCAGATATCGTCGGTTCACCCAGCCGCTCTGTTTGGTGCCGGTCGTCAGCGTCACGTAGAACCAGTCGCCTTGCTCGTCGGTCTTCACGACCTTGGTGCCCTTCTTGAGCGGGCTGATCTTGAGCTGTTCGTGCTCGGTACCCGGCCCGCCGCGGATGTTCAGCGACGTGCTGACCTCGAAGCGCTCCGGCGGCCGGTCGGCCTGGTCGTCACCACGCCCGGTCACGAGGTTCTTGAATCGCTGCAACGGAAAGGCCGGGCCCGGATCGAACTTTCGGCCGGGCGAGATCTCCTGGTGACCGACGATCTCGCGAATTTCCGTGTAATGCGCGAGCAACGCTCTCGTCACCGATTCGACGGCCGCGAGCTGCGCCGCGGGGTAGTTCTCCCAACCCTTTTCTTCGCCGCTGTTCGGCATCGGCCCGACCATCACGTCTTGCGCATTGAACCGCGGCGTTTCGCCGAGACGCATGTACGTGCCGTCCGCTTGCTTGTTGAGCCAGCCGTAGTTCGCGATCTCGATACCGATCGCGTACTGGTTCAGCAAATCGAGCCCCTGCCAGCGAGATTTCCCGGCGTGCCGCGCAATCTTGTTGAAGGGCACGAGCTGCCAGATGGTGCCGTCGCGGTCGACGAGCAGATGCGCCGAGCCGTAAACGAGCGTGCCCTCTTTCTTTCCCTTCTCTGCCGGCGACTGCAGAAAGTAGTCGCGCGTGCCCTTGCCGTCACCGCCTGCCGTGTAGTGCATGACGATGAAGCGCAAATCCGTCAGCGCGCCGCCGACGTCCTTGGAAAGTGCGTACCAGTAATCGTCGAACTTATGGTTCGTTATTTTCATGGCGTGCCCTTGGTCGGTGATCCGACTTCGCGTTGTCGTTCTGGTCGCCTTATAGGCCCAGCAAGGATAGTCTGTCTATCAAGAAGTTGACACTTCGGTCATTATTATCGTTGCCAGCACTCTTTTCGCTCACAACGGAGAAACACATGGCGAAGAAAAAGAAGACGACGAAGAAGAAGGCTTCCAAAAAGATCAAGAAAGCCGGCGGCGGCTTGAAGAAGCTCAAGGAAAAACTCACGACGCACAAGCACCCGTTGCCGACGTGCGAGGGCGACACGCACGATTCGGAGTGCGCGTCCATGAACAAAGAAGTTTCGTGCAGGAAAGTCAGCATCGGCGGCAAGAAGTTCGCGCTCTGCATACACCTCAAGTAGACGCAGGCGGATCAACCGCATCGGTCTCTTCGTTGACCGATGCGACCATCGCGCGAAAGTCCGCGAGCTTCGCGCGATCGGTTTGCTCCTTGAACTTCGCGAAGAACGTGAGCAGCTCGTCTTGCTCGACGGCCGCCAACCTGAGCTTGCGACCCTTCCCGTCGGCATTCATGCGCTTCTCGTGGTTCACGAGCGCGACGAGCCCGAGCCGCCCGAGCCCCATCCCGCGCAAGTGGTCCTGCACGCGATACATCACGAGCTCGTCGTTGCGCATGACCGCGTAGCCGAAACCAAAGGTCATCAGCGCCTCGTCGTTGATCGGATGGCTCACGTGCAAGTCCAGGCGGTACACGGTGATGCCGTGGCCAATGTACTCGTCGAGGATCTGCTGCTGCTCATGCGCGTTCAGGCCGGCGGAGTTGTCCGGCAAGCCCGCCACTTCTTCCGCCTTGACCACGCCGAGGCGAAGATTCAAGCGCTTCTCGCAGAATGCGCGGAAGCGCCCGCCGTACGTGGCGGCCGACACGGCCCACGTGACTCGGAACATGCCGGACCACGCCCAGTGGTTGAACACGTTTAGCCAGCCGCTATTGTCGGGGTGCTGCCACTCCGCTTCGAGATTCAGCGCGACGTAGGCGTTTTCCATGAGCTGGATCAGCGAGTTGCAGAAGTAGAAGCCCTGCCGCAGCTGATCTTCGTTCTTGCGCGGGATGAGCAGTAAGTCCGTCGTCTGCTGTTGGGCGTCGACAAGGCCGCCGTGGAGCAAGCTGCGCCACTGCGGATAGAACTGGTTGCTGAGGAACGCAAGCTCCTTCTGCGTGCCGAGCCGCTCGAAGAGCTCGTCGACGGCGTCGGCCAAGTCGGCAAAATTCGCCGCGATCGCCGTGCTCGGTCGATACCAACGTTCGGACACATTGCGAAACAGCGCGTCGATGTCGACATCGCGCCCGGGCTCGGCGCGGCTAGCCCCCAGTATCTCGCCGGCGAGAAAATGGCCAAGGCGCCGGTAGCTTTCGAACTGCGACTCGGAGAAGAACTGATCGGCCGTGGGCTCGTGCGGAAACGCGGCGTTTTGGGTCGCGTAGTGCACGATGTCGGAAGGCACTCCGGCGCGCCGCGATGCCTTGATGTAGAGAATCGTGCCGACCTCGTGCTCGGAATAGCGAATCGACCCTACGGCGCACGGCGCGCCGTTGTATCGCAGGGCGTCTATCGCGGCTATCTGCCGAACGTCGAGATCGACCTCGACGCCGAGATCGGTGCGGCACTTGCGGATTGCGTTGCCGAGATCTTCGAATCCGTACGTGGGGTCGGCGCCCGCATCGCAAGCGATGATGTAGCGGCAACGACGCCGCACGAGCTCGTAGATGCCGAGGTTCTCGAAGTGCCCACCGTCGGACAAGTAGACGTAACCGCTCGCCTTGTCCGTGAGCCCGAAGACCTCGCGTAGAAGGTGGAATAGCGCGACCTTGGGCCCCGTTTTCTGCCAAGTGCCTTCGTGCCCTTTGGTGGTGTACGGGTTGCCGACCCAGCGGCCGAGCCTGATGTTGAAAACGCCCATCAAGAACGCGAACGCCGGCGTGCTGTGGTACCCCATGTTCGGACTTGCAGCCGCGCCCGACGTCGCGACGGCTTCGCCGATCGTAAATTGGCGCGGGTCCGACGAGAACTTCGACGTGGGGCGGTAGGCGTCGATCTTCGTACCGTCCTCGCCCTCGCTGCTCGAGGCAGGGAGCTCGAAGCCGCAGTAGAGCGGAGACAGCAAGAACGCGCCCGCTTTGCGCTCCTGATACGCGAGATTGCCGCCCGCAACGAGATTGATGGCCGTATTGATGAGGTGGTAGGGACCCGGATACACCGTGGGCGTATCAGCGATGGGGTCGTCGCCGGCCGCAACGCCATCGGCCAACGGGTGCACGTACATGTTGACGTCGTCGATCAAGCGCCGTTCGACCTTGAGCTGCAGATCGTCGCGCGCCGACAATCCCGAGAATCTGTTCGGCTTGCGATCCGGGACCGAAGCGCCGAGGTAACAGCGCACGAGCCGGTTCGCATACATGCCGTTCAGCGAGAACACGTTCACGTCGACGCGACGCGACACGAACCACGTGAGACCTGCCGCCGCAAGGATCGCGACGAGCACGATCAAGAACTCGTCCGTCGCTGCGAGCCATGCACCGTAGCTCGCCATGAGATCGCCGCCGCTGCCTACGCCGCGACCGGCGGCCGCCGCGTTCGAAGCTACGCTTTCGATGACGCCGACGTCATCCAGCGAATCGGTAGCACCGAGCGCCCTGTACACGACGTTCCTCGCGGTCGTCACGGTGTCCCCACCGCCGAAGCGCACCGCACCCTCGTGCAGGCCCGCCTGGAGCAGCGCCGCCGCGCCGACGCCGAGACCGACGATAAAAATGTACGGAGCGACCGTCATGAACACGCGCGCCGAACGGCCCGACGACGCGACGAAGCTCCTGCCAAAGACCGCCGAAACACCCGTGGTGATCAGCCAGCCCGAGGAGATCGCAAACTGCCAGAGCCCCTGGAGCCAAGCGACGATCAGCGGTCCTAGAAATACGAGCGCGTTGAAAGCAGCCCAACCGATCGCGCCGATCAGCACGAGGCCGCCGAAGCGGCTCAGCCACTCGGTGTACTGAGCGCTGACGTGCTGACCTGCCAAGCCGATGTGCAGCGCGCCCGCCGGCAAGATCGCGAGCGCCAGCACAGGCGGGGCCGCGATGAGTCTGAATCCGGAGTAGGTTCCCTCTTCGAACAGCCATGCCGCGCCGGCGTGCAGCAGCAGTCCGAATGCGATGCCGGCCGGTGCGGCGTACAACCGCATGCGCTTCCAGAACGCCTCCTCGAGGTCGTTCCACTTTCTGCCAGCGTGCTCGCGCGCGGAAATGCCCGCCAACCACCAGGTCACCAAGCTGACGAGCGCGCCAAGCACCGCCGAGGCCGGCAACGACCATGTACCTACGTAGCCGAGCCAACTCATGGAGGAGATACCGAGCAGGAGCAACGGCAAGCCGACCTGCCGGAGGACGCGCGGCGATGGCCGGGCTTCGCTTCCGGTCAGAGCCGTGATGCCCGCCAGGTTGCTGCCGAGGTTCCAGCAAAGAGCGACGTGCAGCATGAGCGCGGGCAGCATCCACAACAGGAAAGGCGCCAGAGAGTCCGCCTCCATCGGCCCAAGCACCGCGGTCAGCAGGCGCGGCACGAGCAGCACGCCGAGCAGGGCCAGTAGCAGCACGAGCTGATTCAGCAGCGCATTGCGGACGTAGATCGCGATCAGTGCCCACGTATCGCCGGAGAACAAGCCGAGCTTCGGCGTCAGATAGTTGCTGAACTCACGCAGGAACCGGATCGCGCGATCCTCGCTGTCCGGCCCCTTCTCGGACTTGTCGCCCGCGGACCAGGAGAGCTCTTCCTCGAACTTCTTGAAGTCGTCGCCGTTGAACTTGAGCAGCGACCCGGGGCTGGCGCCGACGGCCTTCGCGTTGTCGCTGGTGCGCGCGAATCGCCGCTGGGTGAGCGCCGTGAGCCACGAGCCGATATAGCCGCCGCCCGACACCGTCGACAGATAGTCGACGTAACGCAGCACGCCGTGACTCGCGAGCGCCTGCAGCACACCGAGATTGAACGTCGCCGAGCGAATACCGCCGCCCGAGAACGAAAGCCCGAGAAGGCGGCCCTTCCACGCCAAGTCCACAGACTCGCCTTTTGAGTCGGGCCGATCGCCGCGCGCGGTGTCGAGCCGGTCGCGACGTGCGGCAACAATCGCAAGCTCTTCCTTGAGCACGTCCCGAAATGGGGACCAAGGCTCGTCGGATCGATCAGCGGGATGCGTCATGAGAGGCACCTCGAGGCCGGCGTCCCTGCGCTGGTTAGTTGTTATCGGCGCAAATGCTTTATACCGCAAACGTCTCAGCGGCATCTGTCAACTGCTTTACACATCGGCTCTTTTGGTTGGGTAGACTGGCCGCGGATCAGCAAGGGGGGGAACCCGTATGGACCTGCATGCTCGTGCGAGCGCGGCGGCGCGGCCTGTTCGTTGGTTGCTCGGAGGCGCGGCTGCGGCGCTCGTAGCCGGAGCCTGGGCTCAAGCGCCCTACACGACGTGGCGCACCTACGGCGGCGGCGGCCACTCGTCGCAATACTCCGCGCTCACGCAGATCGACAGGACGAACGTCGCGCAGCTCGAGGTCGCCTGGAGCTTCCCGGTCGGAGAGCGCAGCTTCGTGTTCAACCCGATCGTCGTGGACGACGTCATGTACGTGCTCGCGCGCGAGAACGAGATCGTCGCGCTCGACGCGGCGACGGGCCGCGAGCTCTGGGCGCGCCCGCACGAAGGCCCCGTCACGGCGCGCGGCGTGAACTATTGGCAGAGCGCGGACGGCAGCGACCGGCGCCTTCTCTATTTGAACGCGGGCATGCTGACGGCGATCAACGCGCGCACGGGCGAGATCATCCAGACGTTCGGCAAAGACGGGCGCGTCGATCTGCGCGACGGCCTTGCGCGCGACGGCTGGGACATCACCAACGTGCGACCGCTGCACACGAGCAATCCGGGCCGAGTGTTCCGCAACCTCATGATCGTGTCCCTGCCGGCGCAGGGCGCGGGTTACGCGTCGACACCGGGCGACGTGCAGGCCTATGACGTCGTGACGGGCAAGCTCGCGTGGGTGTTCCACAGCATTCCGCACGAGGGCGAGTTCGGTTACGACACGTGGCCGAAGGAAGGGCATGCGACGGCCGGCGGCGTGCACAACTGGAGCGAGATGACCGTCGACGAGGAGAACGGCATCGCGTTCATTCCGTTCGGCACGGCGCGCTACGACTTCTTCGGCGGCAATCGCGCCGGCAACAATCTGTACGCGAACTCGCTCGTTGCGCTCGACGCGCGCACGGGCAAGCGGCTCTGGCACCAGCAGCTCGTGCATCACGATCTCTGGGACTACGACCTGCCGCAGGCGCCGAAGCTTCTAACGATTCGCGATGGGCGCCGCACTCGCGAGGTCGTCGCGCAAGCGACGAAGCACGGCTTCGTGTTCGTGTTCGATCGCAAGAGCGGCGAGCCGGTTTGGCCGATCGAGGAGCGCAGCGTGCCGCAATCGGACGTGCCCGGCGAGCACACGTCGCCGACTCAGCCGTTTCCGACGAAACCCGCACCGTTCGCGCGGCAGTCGTTCACCGAGGCCGACATCAATCCGCACTTGCCAGCCGCCGAGCAAGAGATCTTGCGCCAGAAGCTGCGCAACTCGCGCAACGAGGGCCTGTTCACGCCGCCGAGCTTCGTCGGCTCGATCGGTATGCCCGGCCACAACGGCGGCGCGAACTGGGGGAGCTCGGCCGTCGATCCCGTGAACGGCGAGCTCTATGTCGTTGCAAAGAACTTGCCGGTCATGCTCCGCGTCGAGATCAGCGACGAGGAGCCGTCGGCGCGCGGCATCAACGGCCCCGTCGTCACGCGCGAGGAAGCGGCCGAGACTCTCGCGACCGCGAAACTGAGAGCGGCGGCAGCCGGTGACGCGGTTCGCTATTCGGTGCCGTACGACTTCTTGCGCAGCGTCGCAAACGGCATGGGCGCGGCGGGCCCGCCATGGTCGGAGATCACGGCCTACGACTTGAACACGGGCGAGATCAAGTGGCGCAAACCGGCCGGCGGCGTGCTCGGAATCGGCGCCGACGTCGGCGCGCACTTCTCGCGCGGCGCGCCGCTCGTCACGGCCGGCGGCATCGTGTTCGCGGCGACCGCGCAGGATCGCCAACTGCGCGCGTACGACCGCGACAACGGCAACGTGCTCTGGTCCTACACACTACCGGGCGGGTCCGAAGGCATTCCGGCGACGTACGAGCTGAACGGCCGCCAGTACCTCGCAGTGCCCGTCGCAGCCGGGGCCGGATCGTTCGCGCCGTTGCTCGACCCGGCACCCGAAGCGCCGCCCATGACACGCTCGTACATCGTGTTCGCGCTGCCGCGCGGCTGACGCGCGGCCTTGCGCCGTCAGGAGACCGAGTCGAAGAACTCCTCCTGGCGGCGCCGCAACGCGGCGTCCGGCAATCGGCCGAACGCTGCACCGAAGTTGTCGGGGACGTATTCGGGTCGCCGCGTGCCCGGGATCGCGACGGTCACGGCGGGGTGCGAGACGATGTACTTCAAGCAGAACTGCGGCCACGTCGTCGCATCGAACTCAGCCGCGAAATCCGGCAGCTCCTTGCCCTCGAGCACGTCCAGAATGGAATTCTGTCCGCCGCCGAACGGCACGTTGATCATGACGGCAATGCCGCGGTCTGCCGCCGTCGGCAGCAACCGCTCTGCTGCGAGCCTGTCGCCCAGCGAATAGTTGAACTGCACGACCTCGACGTCGTTGTTCCGCATGAACCGCTCCATCTGTTCGAACTGGTCGGGCGTCGAGATCGAAGCGCCGATGTAGCGAAACCTACCCTGGCGCTGCCACTCGCGCATGATCGGCAGCTCGGTCTCCGCGTTGACGAGGTTGTGCACGAGCATCGCGTCGATCATGTCCGTCTTCAGACGCGTCATCGCTTGCTGCAAGCCCGCTTCGCCGCGCAGCTGACCGCGGATGTCGGTCTTCGTCGCAAGGAACAGCTTGTCGCGAATGCTGAGTTGCTGTGACAAGTCGCCGATCACGGCCTCCGACGTGCCGTAGATCATCGCCGTGTCCATGACCTTGCCGCCGAGCTCGACGAAGCGTGCCATCGTGTCGCGCAACGGCGCACGCTCTTCCTCGCTCGTGCCGACGCCATAGCGATTCGTCCCGATCCCGATCGGCGGCAGCATCTCGCCGCTCTTCGGAATCGGCTTCTGGATCAGCGACCCCGCCTGCGCGAACGCAGGCAGCGGGCCAAGCGCAGCTGCCGTCCCGATCGCCGCGCCGGCCGCAAGCGCCTGTCGTCTCGTGATCGTGGTTGCCATCGTCGAGCTCCGTGTTCGGTGGGTTTCCCGGAGCCTAAGAGTGCGCGGCCACACCTGACAAGGTCCCAGGGTTGGGTTTTTCGCCAAGATTTGTCGGGCTGCGCTACGGCTTGGCGCGCGCGCACAACCCGCACGAACCGTGCTCGCCTACCGAACCCAATGAATCGGCCCTTTCTCGCGCTGGCACGCTAGCTGCATTGCGGGAACGTGTTGGGGGCTTCGGGAGGACCATGAGTTACATGAGCATCGAACGCTCGAGCGTCGAAGGCGATCGGACGCTGGCCGTCGTCGCTTACGCGCTGCACCTTTTCGGCGCCATCGCGGCGATTCCCAGCATCGTCGCGCTGATCATCAACTACGTGAAACGCGACCGGTACGACGAGCTATTCGACAGCCATCACGCGTGGATGATTCGCTCGTTCTGGTGGGCGATCCTCTGGTGCGTGCTCGGGCTCGTCACGTTCGTGATCGGCGTCGGGATCGTGATCCTGTTCCTGGCGTGGCTCTGGTACATCTACCGGCACGTGCGCGGCTTGATCGCGCTCGTCAACGGCGAGCCGATGCCGGGCTGAGTGTTCTGCGCCGCTCGCGAGAAAGAGCACGGCGCATGGAGTCCGGCCGCACGCCGACGCGGCGTGCGGCCGGAAATGAGAACCTAGTGCTTAGCAGCGCTCCGGGGTGGGCGGCGGAGCGATCGTCGCCGGATCCCAATGCTCGTCGGCCTTGCCGTTGACGAAGCGCCACGTGTCGAACCACGTCGTCGAGTAGCACTTGCCCGGCGTGCGCGGATCTTTGTACGACCGCGGCCAGAGCACCGTCACATAGTCGTCCTCGGCGATCACGGCCGTGATCTCGGTCGTGAACTTGTCGCAGCTCGCGACGCGCGGCTGCTTCATGACCTGCGTGAAGAAGTACACGACGCCCTCACGGCCCGAGGCCGCGTTCGGGTTGTGCTGGTGGTACGCATCCGTGAGCCACTCGCCGGAACGGTCCCACTGACCGCACTGCAACAGCTCTTTCATGATGTGCAGCGTCGCCTGCTTGTTGCGATGCAACACGGGATCGGCGTCCGTGAACATCGACTCGTCGGCTTTACCGGTGACCGGCTCCTGCGCGAACAACATCGAGCTCGATACGACCGCCGCAAACGCAAACAGACCTGTTTTTAGTTTCACGAGGGGCTCCCCCAGGTTGTGATCAGTGGCCAAGATGATCGGCGGTTTGTGACTCGAGAGTCAACAATCGCCGGGCGCTATTGCGGCAGCGAGAAATCGAACTGCACGTCCTCGGGGATCGAGAAGTCGTAGCCCTTCGTGAAGCCGATCCACCGGCCGAACACGATGACGGCGACCCACAAGACGATCGACAACGCGCCGGCGATCTTCGCTGCCTGCGGCGGCGAAACACCTTTGTCCCAACTCGCGGCGGACTTCATCGTGCCGTGCTCGAATACGAGCATGTTGACGGCGGCGAGAGCCATGGCCGCCATCTTGAGCCAGAACGCCGTGTTGCGGTGGTACGTGACGGCGTTGACCATGAAGAGCAGCACGCCCGTGACGGCCGCGATGCCGAACGCACCCCAGGTCCAGCGCAGCAGGTCGTGGTGCATCCGCATGAACGAGCGCTTCACGTTCGGGTAGCCGAGCAAGCGCAAGTCGACGATGAAGATCGTGCCGAACACGGTCACGATCGACATGATGTGAAACGCGTTGATGATCGCGACGGCCTTCAGCGAAGTCCGCATCCATTCGCTGAGCGCCGAGTTCTGCGCCGCCTCGACAAGGGGAGTCAGATCCACGTTGGTCCTAGGCTAAGTGCCACGATTCCCAGATCTCGACGTCGTAGGCGATCGAGCGCCCGAAAAAAATGATCGCGAGCCACAGGACGATCGTCGCGATGGCGACGAAACGCGCTCGGCCGGAGTAGCTCCCCTCCGCATCTGCCGCACCCGCCGCCGCAACCGTGCGTCCGAAATACAGCGCGCTCGCGACGCCGATCGCAATCAGAGACATCTTGATCCAAAACGACAGCGCCGTGGCTTGGCGCACGGGCTCGCCGATCGAGAGGATCAAGCCCGTGCCCGCCATGACGCCGAGCGCGCACCAGAACCACGGCGCGAATCGGTTCCACGTTTCCACGAGCGGCTCGTCGGTGCGGATCTTGCCGAGCACGCGCAGCGCCACGTTCAGCATCGACACGAACACCACGCCGATCATCGTGATGTGGATCGTCTGCAATAGCGGCGTGAGCCACAGTCGCGACTGGATCGCGACGCTCAGTGGAGTGGAACCCAGCCACTCCGCGAACTCGAACACGGCGCGTTACCGCTTAGGGCGAACCAGCCGGCCGTGCCTGCTGTTGCTGCTGCGCCGGATCGACGAAGCCGGTGCCGATCGCCGTGAAGCCTTCGACGGTGTCGCAATGCTTGCCGGCCGCGGGCGGAGTTTTCGGCGGGCACTTGTACAACGCGCCTTCGCGCGCGCCCGCAGCTTGGCCGCTACGCAGCGGATGCAGCGAGACCGTGAAGATCGTGCCCGCCGGGAACGAGCTCACGGAAATGCCGGCCTGCGCCGAAGCGGCGGAGCCCGCCATCTCGACGGCCCAGACGATGGGCTTGCCGTCCTCGCCACGCTCGACGTTCTTGCGCTCCTCGTTCATGGGCGCAAAGAAAATCTGCAAGTGGTTCGCATCCGGATTCACGCGCGTGACGACACCCGTGAAGGTCTTCGTCTGGCTCGCGTCGAAAATCGAAAACGAGTGGTGCGCATACGCAGGCACCGCAATGACCGCGGCGGCGGTGAGAGTAGCGGCTACGAGGCCGCCGGCTGTGCGCTTGATGTCCATAGTCGCGAAGTCCTCTGTCTCTAATGGCGTGAACTTTAACCCGAATTAGCTTAATCGAAGCTGAAGATATCCTCGCCCTCGGGCTTCTCCATCCCCTGCTCGAAGTACTTCTCCCAATAATGGGCCCACGGGCGGCCGTACATATCGGGAACTTCGTATTGAATCTCGGTGCCCGGCGCGACCGGCGTGGAGTGGCCCTCGACCGGGAAGATCGTCTGCACGCAGTCGATGAAAACGTACGGATCGCCCTGGTCGAAACCGCTCGTCTTCACGTGGTTGCGGATGATCCGCACGGGCTCCACGAGCGCCTCGGGATCGTAGAAGATCGCCTCGTGATTGAACCCGAGAAACTTGCCGGACGGATCGCGGTTCGGCGTGTAGATCTCGACCGTCTGCATCTTGTTCGAGTACTCGAACGCGCTGTGCACCTTCCAGCCCTGAATGTCCGAGGTCCACGTGATCAAGGTGTCGCGGTCCCAGAAGCCGACCGTCTCGCCGTACCAGCGCGGCACGTCTTGCCCCAGCCGCGGCACGGAGCCGTCCATCTTGAAGTCGCGGTCGACGTGGACCGTCGTGATGAAGTTGCGCGCGACACCCGTGACGATCTGGAAAACGGACGGCGCCGCGACGACGTGCCATTCCCAAACGGCGAACTCGTGCCAGCGGCGCATGAAGCCTTCGGGCCAGCAGTACTGCGAAGGCCACTGCGGCGCGTTCGTGTTACCCGCGTGGTACGCCTCTTGAACCATGCGCTGCTGATACTCGGGCGTCAGCAGCGACAAGATCGTCGTCATCTGGCTGTGCCGCATGCGGTACCAGTACGACTGGGGATTCATGCTCTTGTTGCGGCCCGTCCAGTCGGCCAGCGCGTCGGGTGTGTTGCCGGGGTGCATGTACCGGCCCGTCCACTCCTCGAGCTGCTCCGCCGTCGGGCGCTGATGCGCACCGCCGCGCTTCGTCGTCTCCGCGAGCAGCGCCTTGTAGTGCTCTTCGGCCGTCTTGAACGGATACGGGCTCACGATCGCCTCGCGCGGATAGTCGCGGTCGCAATAACCCCACGCGGCCGACGCGGGTGGGTTGTCGCCGATCGTGGCCGTCGTGTTCGCTCCCCACGCTTCCTCGATACCCGCCGGGCTGTTGCAGCGGAAGTACCGCGGGTCCGTCCAGAGCTCGCGGTCCTTGTAGAAATCCTTCGACGTGAAGAGATCGACCGGCAGAGGCTCGACGCCCTTCGGCGCCGCACCGTGGTGCGCAGAGCCGATGAATTGGTCCCACGAGCCGCGCGAAACGGCGCCGTTCGCGAAGACGATCGGGATCGTGGGGCCGGTGATTTCGTAATCGCGCAGGTCCTTCGTAAGAGGCCAGCCGCGGCCGACGCTCTTGAACCCGGGATCGGCGATTTGCTGGCCGGCCGCGGTGCCCGTCAGGAGAGCGGCCGCCGCAAAAATCACCGCGTTTTTAAGGCCCTTACGCATCTGATCCCCCAGTCACATTGGGAATCTTAATTTGAAAGGCCGTCGCGAGGCGAGTTACATCGACTTAAGAAACCCCGCCCGCCTATCGAGGCTGCGTGGGGGTTCTGTAAAGTGCAGCGTACTGCCGCAATCGTCTTCGGAGGCGAAGCCATGTCCTCATACCGCCGCTCGTTCATGCGCCTTTTCAGGGCGCTCGCAGTAGCAGGTTTTGCGATGGTGGCAGCAGTGCCTCCTTCGGCGGCGCAAGCGCCCGCCGAGCGCATCATCATCTCGGGCGCGTCCGGGAACTTGGGAGGGCTGACCGTCGACGAGTTGCTCGCGCGCGGCGTCTTGCCGAGCCGGCTCATCCTCGTGAGCCGCACGCCCGAAGAGCTCAAGAAATACGCCGACCGCGGCGCAAGCGTGCGCTTCGGCGACTTCACGAAACCCGAGTCGCTCGCGGCCGCGTACGCTGGCGGCACGCGCATGCTCTTGATCAGCGTCGGCGCAAGCGGCGGCGTCACGGCGCCCGATCTATTGAAGCGCGCGATCGACGCCGCGAAGGCCGCGGGCGTCAAGCACATCGCGTACACGTCGTACGTCGGCATTACGCGCGGCGACATGACGGGCCGTGCCGCCGATCACTTCGCCACGGAAACCGCGCTCAAGCAGAGCGGGTTGCAGTGGACGATGCTGCGCAATTCGATCTACATGAACAACTTAGTCGCCCAGGCTCAGCGCATGGTCGCCGACGGGCGCGCCGCGATCCCCCCGAACGAAAGCCCGATCGGCTACATCACGCGCGAGGACTGCGCGCGCGCGGCAGCCGCGGTGCTCGCCACGCCCGGGCACGAAGGCAAGGCCTACGACATCACGGGCTCGGAGCTGCTCGGCGTTCGCCAAATCGCGGCCGCAGCCTCGGCCGTGACGAGCAAGAACATCGACGTCGTGCAGGGCGGGAGCGACACCCGCCCGGGCTTCGGCCGCCCGGAGATGGCATTCACGACGACGCACTTCGAGGAGCTCACGGGCCGCAGGCCGACGACCGTACGCGAGCTGTTCCAAGCGAACAAAGCGACGTTGCTGACGCGGCCCGGCCCGCGCTGATCAGTTCTCGCGCAGCGCGACGGAGACGTCGATTCGCGACGCGCGCCGCGCCGGCAAGTACGACGCGAGCATCGTCACGGCGAGCATCGTGAGCGGCACGAGCACGAGCACCCACGGGTCGAGCGCGCTCGTCTCGTAGAGCTGGCTCGCGACGACTTGCCGCATGGCGACGGCGCCGACGATCCCGAGCACGATGCCGACGCCGGCGAGCTTCAGCGCGCGCGTCACGAACATCTCGAGCAGGCGACCGCTCTCGGCGCCGAACGCCGAGCGCACGGCGATCTCGTTGAACCGCTGATTGACCGAGAACGACATCAAGCCGTACGTGCCGACCGCGGCCAGCGTCAGCGACACCAAGCCGAACACCACGAGCACGACTGCGCCGAGCCTGTGGCGCGCGAGCGCGTTGGCCATGACGTCCGAATAGAGCGCGAACACGCCCGGGAGCGTGGAGTCCATCGCCGCGAGCTCGCTGCGAATCCCAGCAACGAGCGCTGCGGGATCGTCGGTCGCCGCTCGCACCATGACGGCCATCTTGCGCGTCGTCCATTGCTGCTGCGGGATGTACACGGCTGGCTGCGCGGCGTCCTCGAGGTTCCCCTGCTTGGTGTCGGGGACTACGCCGACGATCTCGACTTCGTGGACGGTGGTCTCGCCGAGCTGATTCCAGGCAAGACCGCCGGGTTGAAAGCCGCCGCCGATCGGCCCGATGCGGCGCCCGATCGGATTCTCGCCGTCGAGATACGTGCGCACGTACGTCTGATTCACGACCGCCACGCCCGCCGCGCCGCGCCTGTCGTTTTCATCGAGCAGACGGCCGGCGACCGCACGAACGCCGAGCGTCTCGAAGTAGCCCGGCGAGACCTGGCTGCCGTACGCGAGCTGATCGTTGCGATCCGTCGCACTGCCGACGACCGGATAGGGACTCAACGTCACGGGAAACAACCCCTGGTTCAACGGCGCCGCGGAGGTCACGCCCGCGGAGGCGACGCCGGGCAGCGCCTCGATGCGGCGCTCGAGCTCCTCGTAGAACTGCGCGACGCCCAACATGCCGCTGCCGTCGTACACCATGACGCGGCGCTCTTGATCGGGCCGCATGTTGCGCACGTCCGTGCGTCCCGTGACGTTGAGCACGAGCGTCAACATGCGCCGCGGGTCGAAACCCGGATCGGCCGACGCGAGCTCGGAGTAGCTGCGCACGAGCAAGCCGGCGCCGATCACGAGCACGACGGCCAATGCGATCTCGGCGATCACGAGCGCGCCGAACACGCTGTTGCGCCCGCGCGCGACTCCGGACGAGCGGCCGCCCGTGTTGATCAGCGCGCTCAAGTCGCCGCGCGCCACGCGCAGTGCCGGTGCGAACCCCACGACGAACGTGACGACGAGGACGCAGGCCGCCGCGAACAAGAACACGCTGCCGTTGATCGACACCGCGCTCAAGCGCGGCAAATCCGCGGGCCCGATCGCTTTCAGCAGCTGGATGGCGCCCAACGCGAGACCTAGGCCGAGCACGCCGCCCAAGCCGCACAGGATGAAACTCTCGGTCATGAGCTGGCGAAAAACTCGCCAGCTGCGCGCGCCGAGCGCTTCGCGCAGCGCGAACTCGCTCTGCCGCACGACACCGCGCGCGAGCAGCAAGTTCGCGACGTTGATGCACGCGATCAAGAGCAGAACGGCCGTGGCACCCGTCACGATCAGCAGCGTGGCGCGCAAGTCGCCGACGACTTCCTGCAGCAACGGCTGCGCGACGAACTTCAGCTCGCGGCCGTCCGGCCACGGGCCGAGCCGGCCCGAGAAGACGTCGAGCTCCGCTTGCACTTGGCTCGCGGACACGCCGGGCTGCGCGCGCACGTACCCCGGCATGTTGAAGAGCGGCAGCGAACGGCCTTCGGGCGCCGTGAAGATCTTGGTCCACATCGCCGTGCCGACCGGAAACTCGAAGCCCTCGGCTGCAACGCCCAACACGGTCAGCGGGCCGCTGCCGACGTTGATCGACTTGCCGACGATGTCAGGATCGGCGCCGAACACGTCGCGCCACGTTTGATGGCTCAAGACCGTGTTGCGGAAGTTGTCGCCGAGGTCGTACGGACGGCCCATCAGCAAGGGCTCGGTGAAAACCTTGAAGAACCCGTCCGACGAACGGAACTCGTTGACCGCGAACGCGGCACCGTCGTTGTTGACGACGGAATTCTCGAACGCGTAGCCGTAGAACGCCGACTGAATCCTCTCGCCGCCTTCGGCCATCGGGTCGATGTGCGGCGGGCCCGTCGTGCCGCGCGGCAACCCGACCGTGTCGACGGTGTAGACGCGGTAGATGTCGCCGGAGCGCTGGTAGTCGAGCGGCTTCAGCAACACGGCGTCGACGACGCTGTAGATGACGGTTGCCGCGGCGATGCCGAGCGCGAGCGTCGCGATCGCGGTCGAAGTGAAGGCTAGGTTCTTCGTGAGAAGGCGTCGCGTGAGCTTGAGATCGCGGCGTAGCACGTCGAGCGTCATCTTGCAGCCCTCCGTAGTGCCGGCTCACGATACGCCCAGCCCTTCCGGGGCGGTAGACCGTGGCGGGAGTTCGGCGTTTGCATCAATCGGCCCTGAGCGCCGTGATCGGCTCGACACGCGTCGCGCGCCGCGCCGGAAACCAGCTCGCAGCGAGCGCGACAAGCACGAGCAACCCGACGACGCTGATGAACGTCAGCGGGTCGCGCGGCGTGACGCCGTAGAGCATGCTCTTCGCGAGACGCGTCGCGGCGAGCGCGCCGATCACGCCGAGAACGACGCCGATGAGCGCGGGCGTCAACCCGTGCCGCATGGCGAGCCGGTGTACGTTCTCGGTGCGCGCGCCGAGCGCCATGCGAATGCCGAACTCGTGCGTGCGCTCCGTGACTTCGTAGCCGATCACGGCGGCGAGACCGACGGCCGCAAGCACCAATGCGATCACGGCGAACGCCGTCAGCAACGCCATGTTGAAGCGCGGCCCCTCGAACGTGCCCGCCAGTGCCGTCTCTGTCAGCAGCACGCTCGGTATCGCGATCTCGGGGTCGAGCTCGCGCGCCGCGGAGCGCAGCGCAGCCATCGCAACGGCGGGGTCGCCGGCGCCGCGCACGATCAGCGTGAGCGTCGGCGGGCCGGCACCGGGGAATAGCCGCTCCTGTTTGGACGGCGTATAGAACTGCCATCCGTCGCGCTGCATCGTCGGCGACGAAGTGATGTTGCTTACGACACCAATGACGGTGCGCCAAGCGCGTCCCATCCTGACTTCGCCGCCCATCGCATCGCTGTCAGGCCAGAAGTGCCGCGCGGTGGCTTCGTCGACGAGCATCACATCAGCGCCGTCGCGCGCCTCGTCGGCCGTGAACGTGCGCCCCTTCAGCAGGCGAATACCGAGCGTCGCGAAGTAGTCGGGGTGCACCGAGTTGATCGGCTTGGGCGCTTGGCGATCCGCCTCGCTGACAGTCGCTCCGCGGATCTCGAATTCGACGCCGAGCATCGACATGAAATTGGGCGGAGCGTAGGACGCGAGCGTGACGGCGGCGACGCCCGGCGAAGCGCGAAGCCGCTCGAACAGTTGCTCCAACAGAACGTCGCGGCTCGCCCCCTCCTGGTAGCGCCCGCGCGGCATCGTCAGCTGCGCCGAGAACAGGTTGTTCGTATTGAATCCCAAGTCGACGTTCTGCAGATAGACGACGCTGCGCACGAGCAGGCCCGCGCTGACGAGCAACACGACGGACATCGCCATCTGTGCCATGACGAGCAACTTGCGCAGTCGCTGCCCGCCGCCGCCCCGCACCGTGCCCGACGCACCGTGGCGCAGAGTGTCGGCGAGCTTGCGTGACCGCAGCTGCAGAGCGGGCGCCAGGCCGAACAACAACGCGGTGGCGGCAGACAAGCCGAACGTGAATGCGACGACCGTCGCGTCGATCTGCACCTCGGCAAGCGCGGTCATGTTCGGCCGCAGCAGGACGAGGATCCGTAGCGTCACCCAGCCGAGGGCGACGCCGACTGCGCCTGCGGCAAGAGCGAGCACGAGGCACTCGGCGAACAACGCACGCACGAGCCGCCATGCGCTCGCTCCGAGCGCCGAGCGCAGCGACAGCTCGCGTGCGCGCGACGCACTGCGCGCGAGCAGCAGGTTCGCCACGTTCGAGCAGGCGACGAGCAGCACCAGGCCGACCGCGGCGACCAGCACCAGCAGCGCGTCGCGCGTGCTCGCGTTCATGCGGTCCGCCGGCCCTTCGACGCGCGCGGTCGACGGTTCGTTGCCGAAAAACGGCCGCGGCCCTTCCGCCTCGACACGCGCGAGAATCGGATCGAGCTCGCGGCGCACGGTGTCGCCGTCGATGCCCGGCCGAAGCCGCGCGATTGCTTGGATGGCTTGGAAGCCCGCCGGCCCGCCCGGCGGCGGATCGAGCGACAGCGGGAACCAAACCTCGGGCGGGCGTCCGCCGGCGAACGCTTCCCACCGCGGCGGCATCACGCCGACGACGACGTGCGCCACCTCGTCGAGCGTAATCGCGCGGCCGAGCACGTCGTTCGCGCCGCCGTAGTCGCGCTGCCAGATCTCGTAACTGAGGGCGACGACGGCCGGCGCTCCGGGCTCGACGTCGGCGGGCGTGAAGCCGCGGCCGAGCACGGGTGAAACGTCGAGCAGACTCGGCAAGCCGGGAGTGATTCGCACGCCCCGCAGGACGCGCCCGCCGTTATCGTCGTACGCGAGCACGCTGATCGAGGTGAAGCCCTCGATGGCGCCGACCGAGCGCGCTTCGTTGCGCCAAGCGGCAACGACGGAGTTCGGCGCAGGAAAGTTGAAACGCTCGCCCTGCGGGCCTCGCATGTTCAGCCCTATGTAGACGAGCTCGTCGGCGTCCGCATACGGGAGGGGATTCAGCATCAGGCGATTCACGACGCCGAAAATCGCCGTGTTCGCGCCGATGCCGAGCGCGAGCGTCAGCACCGTGATGAAGGTGAACCACCTGCTCTTGGCGAGCTGGCGGCAGGCGTTCTTCAGGTCCTGCAGCATCGGGACGTCAGCATCGTCGTCAGCATCGTCGTCAGCCTCCTTCGAAGCTGGGGTGCCTGGCGTCCCTGCGCGCGTCGTTTCGGATCGAAACGATGCTCGGCCGTACCCTACGGCTGCATCGTCCCGAAGGGAAGACCGTGCAGCGTTCGGTAGCCTGGAACGCGGAAAGTTCCGAGGGCCGACGCGAACCGGCCGGGACGGTTATTCGACCGGGGCGGTGCTCACGGCAACAACCAGGCCGTGCGCAACAGAAGCGAGAATAGGACGAGCGACGCAGCCACGAACACGAAAAACCGCACCATGATCACGTTGCGCGTGGCCTGCACGAACGAGTGGATCACGCGGATGGCGACGTACGCCCACGCGAGCGCGACGCTGACGCCGTCGACGGCGTTCGCGAGCTGCGCGGCGAGCGCCAACGCGTAGAACAGCGTCGGCTGCTCGTGCAAGTGGTTGTAGTTGTCGGCTACGCGCGTGACCTCGGCGGGCAGATCGAGCTTCGCGCCCGTGCGCGAGACTTCGACGAGATCGACGCGCGCGGCGCGCAGCGCCGGAATGCGAGTCGCGTAGAGCCAGACCCACATGACGAACGTCCAGCCGATCAGCGTGAGGACGGGCGGGATCAAGCTCATGGTCGTCCCGTCAGCGGCGCTGGCTCGCGGCAGCCCGCTGCAGCGCCGCGTAGCCGCGGTTTACGATGCGCGTCGGGTCGCCATAACGCGCGTCCCACTCGGCCGTCGGCTTCGCCGCGATCGCCTGCTCGAGCGTCGCGCCGCTGCGAATCAAGTCGCTCAACTTCGCGCGCACGCCTTTCAGCATCGCGATGTACGCGACGAGATCGTCGTATTTCGCGACGGGCCCGTGACCCGGAATCACGGTCGCGCCCGGCTGTAGCTCCTTCAGCACGGCTTCGCAGAACGCGATCGTGCCGTCCAAATCGCCGCCGTTGTCGGTGTCGATGAACGGGTAGCCCGAGTTGTTGAACACGTCGCCCAAGTGAACGGCGTTGTGGCTGCGGAAGATCACGGCCGCGTCGCCCGTCGTGTGCGCGGGCGAGACGTGCATCAAGTCGATGGCCTCGCCGTTGAAGTTGAGCTGCATTCGGTCCGTGAACGTCGCGACCGGCAGCGCCGCGGCCGGATACTTGGGCTGCGGAAACGGCGGGCGCACGACGGTGTTGATGACGTTGTCCTTCGTCAACATTTGCCGCGAGTTCGCATGCGCGACGAGCCACGTGCCGGTCGGGCCGAGCACGAGGTTGCCGTCCGCGTGGTCGTAGTGCCAGTGCGTGTTGATCGCGATGTCGATCTCGCCGCCGCCGACGTCGCGGATCGCCGCGAGGTAGCGCGGCACGAGCGCCGGGAACTGCGTGTCGACGGCCAAGACTCCGTCCGCGCCGACCGAGACGGCGATATTGCCGCCGAGCCCGAACAGCACATACAGGTTGTCGCCGACCTTCTCAGTGCGAATTTCGGCCGCCGCGAGCTGCTCGGCCGTCACCTGCGCGAAACACGGCGCCGCGCCGAAAACGGCGGCCGAGAGACCGATCGCAAGCCCGTACGCCTTCATGCCATCCCCCCCTTGTGCCCGCGGGGAGTATTGCGCGAGGGTCCCGACGGCGACAAGCGGACGCCATCCGGGCCTCGAAGCTGGAGTATCCTGGCGCCCCCCCTAAAGTTGCATCGCTCCGGAAAGCCAATGCCCAAGAACCCCATCTCGGCCGTCGACCCCGACGGCTTGCTCGAATTTTCGGTCGTCTTCACCGACCGCTCCCTGAACCACATGTCCGCGGCCTTCCAGGTCGTGATGCGCGATATTTCGGCCACGCTGAAGCGCGTCTATGGCGCGCACTCGGTGGCCGTCGTCCCGGGCGGCGGCACGTACGGCATGGAGTCCGTCGCGCGCCAGTTCGCCACGGGCAAGCGCGTGACCGTACTTCGGCACGGCTGGTTCAGCTACCGCTGGACACAGATCTTCGAGACGGGCGCCATTCCGGCCTCGGCCGCGGTGCTGCAAGCGCGGCGCACGAGCGACGGCGCGAACGCGCCGTACGTACCCACGCCGATCGAGGAAGTCGAGGCGTACATCGCGCGCGAGAAGCCGGACGTCGTCTTCGCTCCGCACGTCGAGACGGCGTCGGGAATCGTGCTGCCGGACGATTATCTGCGCCGCGTCGCGGCCGCCGTGCACGGCGTCGGCGGCTTGTTCGTGCTCGATTGCATCGCCTCGGGCACGCTCTGGGTCGACATGAAAGCGACCGGCGTCGACGTGCTGATCAGCGCGCCGCAAAAAGGTTGGTCGGGCACGCCCGGCGCGGGGCTCGTCATGCTGAGCGCGCTCGCGAAAGAACGCATCGGCGCGACGAAGACGACGAGCTTCGCGCTCGATCTCGCGAAGTGGCTCCAGATCATGGAGACGTACGAAGGCGGCAGCCACGCGTACCACGCCACGATGCCGACCGACAGCTTGCGGCGCCTGCGCGATCTGATGATCGAAACGGAGAAGTTCGGCTTCGAGAAACTGCGCGAGCGCCAGATCGAGCTCGGGCGAAAGGTTCGCAAGCTGCTCGCCGAGCGCGGGATGCCGAGCGTCGCGGGGCCGGGTTTCGAAGCGCCTTGCGTCGTCGTCTCCTACACGCCGCACGCCGACATCGTCGCGCGCTTCGGCAAGGCCGGCGCCCAGGTCGCGGCCGGCGTGCCGCTCATGGTTGGCGAGCCCGCGGACTATCGTGCGTTTCGCATCGGTCTTTTCGGGCTCGACAAGCTCGGAGACGTCGACGGCACGGTAGCGCGGCTCGAGAAAGCGCTCACGCAAGCGCTGGGCTGAGATCTTCAGCTTCGAATAGCCGAAGTGGCGGTATATTGAGCAGGCTCGGTCTGAGGTCGAGTCGATGCGTACGCCTGCACTCACTCTTTTCCTCGTCGCCGCCGCCGTGTCATTCGGCGTGGCGTCCGCGCAGTCGCAAGACGCTTCCGCCTCGAGCGATCCCGAGCAGCTGCTCCTCGAGCAAATTGCCGCGATGCGGGCCAGCGAAGGGCCCGCGCCCGCGAGCGCCGTCGAGCCGCTGCGCGCGCTCGCGCTGCTTTACGAGGAAGCCGGCCAGCACGTTGCTGCGGTCACGACCGTCGAGGAGGCGCGCTACGTCACGCGCGTGAACCAGGGTCTGACGTCGGCCGACGAGGCCGTGCTAATGCGACAGCAAATTCGCAGCGAGAAGGCGCTCGGCAATCACGCGCGCGTGTGGAATCTCGAGCAGGAGATGGTCACGATCGCGCGGCAACATCACGACGATATCCGGATGGCGCCGATCTTTCATGAGCTCGCCGTCGACCGCGCCGACGTCATCGACGAGTATCAATCGGGTGGGTTCCCGCCCGAGATCTCGCTCGGGTGCTACTACGTCGGGGGCCCCCGCCGCTATGACGATACGCGCGGCGAACGGCGCGCCACGGGCGAGGGCGGCGGCTGCCAGTCCGGGCAAAGCACCACGGTCGTCGCCAACGCCTGGAATGAATCGCTCATCTACTACGCCGACGCGATCCTCGTCTTGCTGGAGAACGGCGAGTACGCGAGCCAGGAGCTGCGGGATCTCGAGCGCGAAGCGTTTCAACTCGCACCGCTGATAAGCTCGAGCCGCTGCGGCACCGCGACGCTGTCGCAGCTAGTGACGGTTCACATTCTCAAGACCTGCTTGAACCCTGTCACCGAGTTCGCAGACGGGTTCGCGTTCTCGAATGTCGGCGGTCAAGCCAGCTTGATTCGCTTGATCGCCTACGAGGTCTTGAGCGGCGCAACGACCTCGACTCGCGTCAGCGCAGTCGTCGACCTCGCGGACTGGTACCTATTGGGCTGGCAGACCGACGAGAGCCGCGCGCGCGCGCTCGAGCTCTACGACCTCGCCTACCAGCAGCTCGATGACGACGAGGCGCGCAGATCGCTTTTTGCGCCGGAAGCTCCTGCCGCTTTCAAACTACCGCCGGGGCGGCACGCCGGCATGCCGGACGAGCCCTACGCGCTCGTTCCCGACCTCTTTGCTTCGACTGCGACGGAGTTCGCGCGCTACATCGACGTCTCGTTCGACGTCACGAAGTACGGAGAAGCCGAGCGCGTCGAGATCCTCGACACCGGCCGAGGCGCGACACGCGCGGAAGGGCGCGAGTTGCTCCGCTTGATCGGGGACTTGGGCTTTCGCCCGCGGTTCGTCGACGGCAAGCTCGCCGACTCTGCACGCGTCGTCGCGCGCTACCCGCTGGATCGATGAGCTAGCGCCGCGGCAGCTTGAACGCCAAGAGCTCGCCCGCGTATTGCGCGCCGCTGATCGCGACGACGAGGTATTGCTCGCCGTCGTGCAGGTACGTCATCGGCGAGCCGCTCTGCGGCGCGGGCATGTACACGGCGCCGACCTCGCGGCCCGTCGCTTTGTCGTAAGCGCGTAGCATCGCGCCGAGCCCTTCGGGCGTCGTCGTGTTCAAGCGCTCGCCGGAGATCAACAGCGTCTTCGTGACGAGCGTGCCCGGCGAGCCGGCTTGACCCGTGCGCGGCACGTTCAGGTCTTTCAAGAGCGGATGGTTCTTGATGTCGTCCGGCGTCTCGCCGTGCGCGATCTGCCAGAGGATCTCGCCGCGCTTCATGTCGATCGCGCTGATGCGGCCGTACGGCGGCTTCAGCAGCGGCAAGCCCTGCACGGAGAGCGCGAGCTTCGGCGGCCCGCGCGACGGATCGTCGGGCGTAAGCTGGCGGCGCTCCGCGGGTTGGAACTCGCTGCGCCCGCCGCCTGCGGCGGAGCCCGAACCGCCCGTCGTGCGCGGCCCGGTGACGGCGTTGCCCTCGATGTACGCCATCTCCGACTGCCCCGGATACGGCGGCACGACGGCCTTGCTGACGACCGTCGAGCCCGACGCGACGTAGAGGATCCCCGTCTCGGGATCGTACGAGCCGCCCTGCCAGTTCGTGCCGCCGTCCTGGCTCGGCGCCATCAAGGTGCCGAGCGGGCCGTTGATGTTGCTGACGACGGCCGGCGTGAAGAGCGGGCCCATCTTGTGCCACGCGACGATCTCGAGCGCCTCGCGCTTGAGCGCCGGCGTGAAATCGACGAGGTCGCTTTCCGTGACGCCTTGGCGATCGTACGCGGGCGGCTTGGTCGGGATCGGCTGCGTCGGCGAATACCACTCACCGGGCACGTCGCCCTTCGGCACGGGACGCTCCTCGATCGGCCAGAGCGGTTTACCCGTCACGCGATCGAAAACGTACAGGAACGCCTGCTTCGTCGGCTGCGCGACGGCTTTCACGCTTCGGCCATCGACGATCGTGTCGAACAGAATCGGCGCGCACGGGATATCCATGTCCCAGATGCCGTGGTGCACGAGTTGGTAGTGCCACTTGCGCTCGCCCGTGTTCAGATCGACGGCGAGCAGCGTCTCCGCGAACAAGTTGTCGCCGGGGCGCTCGGAGCCGTAGTAGTCGCCGGTCGCCTGCTCGACGGGTAAGTACACCGTCTCGAGCTCCTCGTCGACGGAGATCTGCGCCCACACGCCCGTGTTGCCCGTGTAGTCGTTCGAGTTGCGCAGCCAACTCTCGGTGCCGAACTCGCCGCGCATCGGCACGGTGTGAAAAATCCACAGCCGTTCGCCGGTGCGCACGTCGAATGCGCGCACGTAACCCTTCGTCATGCGCGCGCTCGTGGGGTTCGCGCCCGTCGGATGCGCCGCACCGACGATCACGACGTTCTTCGCGACGATCGGCGTCGCGTGCAGGCCGATCTCGTTGTTGAGCGGATCCAAGCTCTGGTCGATGTTCTCTTTGAGATCGACGATGCCGCCTTCGCCGAAAGTTTCGACGCGCGTGCCCGTGCGCGCGTCGAGCGCGATCAACTGGTAGCCCGGCGTCACGTAGAGGATGCGTTTGTCGTCGCCGCTCTCCCAGTACGCGAGGCCGCGGCCCGAGAGCTGGCGCGGCGCGACTTGCCCGCGCTGGCCTTCGTCGAGCCGGTGAATCCACAAGAGCTCGCCGTTCCCGGCATCGAGCGCGACGACGGCGCGGCGCGTGCCCGCGGTCGAGTAAACGACGCCGTCGACCATCAGCGGCGTGGACTGGAAATTGAACTCGCGGTTCGGACCTAAGCTATCGGTCTTGAACCGCCACGCGATCTCGAGGCGGTTGAAGTTGCTCGCGTTGATTTGCTCGAGCGGCGCGTAACGCGTGTGGCCGAGGTCGCCGCCGTACGTCGGCCACTCGCCGCCGGGCGCGCCCTGCTGTGCCAGCGCCACCGGCGCCAGCGCCGCGAGCAGAGCCGCAACTCCGAACGATCCGCCCCGCCCCATAGTTGGCCTCTTCGGCTCGTTTGTTGTCGCAAGAGTATAGGCGCCGCTCCGCCGAAGCATCAGCCCCGAGCTTCACGGATCTTTTGATTCCCCGTCAGCGCTGGGTCAGGTCGCGGGCCGACTCTATGACCGTCAACCCTCACAAGGAGACCACCATGAGAGCTTCGATCACAGCGGCCATCGCGCTCAGTGCCGTGGCCCTCGCGCTGACTTCGCCGGCCAGTGCAACTGCAATCAGCAAGGCACGGGGCGAGGAAACGATTCGAACGACCGTCCACTTCGGCGACCTCGACTTGCAGACTCACGCGGGCGCGAACGCTCTGTACTCGCGCCTCAACGAAGCGGCCGGCCGCGTGTGCAGCGACGCCACGGATCCGTACGCGAGACTGACGCCGGCGTATCACACGTGTCGCAAGGATGCGCTGTCGGCGGCCGTGCACGAGATCAATAGCCCGCTCGTGACGCAGACGTTCGATCAGCACAGCAAGCGAGCGTAAGCCGCATCGTGTCCCCCCGACGGCACGTCGCACACGCGACGTGACCGGGCTCCGCGGCGGTGGCTCATCGGACGAGCCGCCGCCGCCGAGAAACGCCACTGCGTTGTTGGTACTATCCGCAAGCCGCGTGCTCGACGAAGACACGCGTTGGCGGAGAACCGATGCGCTCGAAATACCGGGTACTGTTGCTGACACTCGCACTCGTGCCGTTGGTGCACGCCGCGGCCCACCATTCGCCCGCGATGCTCTACGACCTCACCAAAGAGATCTCGGTGACCGGCGTCGTCACCGAGTTCCAGCTCGGCAACCCGCACATGCGCATCTACTTCGACGTCGACAACGCCGGCAAGACCGAGAAGTGGCTTGCGGAAGGCGGCTCGCGAACGCAACTGATGCGCGTCGGGTGGACCGAAGACGAAGTGAAACCCGGCGACAAAGTGACCGTGCGCGGCCATCCGCCGCGCGACGCGAGCCAGCACCTCATCCACATGGAATACCTGACTCTGCCCGACGGGACGGAGCAGTTTGCCGAAGACATTCGCTACGACCAATTCCAAGAACGCCGCCGGCGCCCGGCAGAAGCCCAGCCATGAGGTCCGTGCAGTTGCTCGTGCGTTCGCGCACGTTGTTGCTCGGCGCCGTGCTCGCGTCGAGCTTTGGGGCATCGGCCCAATCGGCAGATCCAGTCGCGCCGTTCGTCGGCACGTGGAGCGGCGTGTTCACGACCCAGGAGAACGAGTACTGGACGTTCGCCGACATCCAGTGCTTCGTCGGCTGCCCGAAGGACTTCTACGATCACTTGAGCGCGCTGCTGGCGGATCCGAAGAACGACGCCATACCCGCGTTTGGGTTGGCCGGCCAAAGCAGCGCGGCCTCGAACGCGGCGCTCGACGCGATACTGACTCCGGCCGGCAAGCTCGTGCGCGCAGAGAACAAGCCCGAGAACGATCCGAAGTTCTTGAACTGCCAACCGTACGGTTTCGTCCGCGAAGTCACGAACCCGTTGCCGATGCAGATCAGCCGCGACGGCCAGAATCTGCTCGTGCGCTACGAGGAGTGGTCGCTGCTGCGGCCGATCTACATGGACGCGCGGCCGCAACCCACACACCGCACGCCGACGTTGCTCGGGCATTCCGTCGGGCGCGTCGCGAACGGCGCGCTCGTCGTCGAGACGACGCGCGTGACGCCGGACTTGCTCTCGGATTCGTCGCAAATCGGCCACAGCGGGGAGCTGACGGCCGTCGAGCGCTACGTGATACGCGAGAATCCGCGGCGTCTCGAGCTCACGCTCACGCTCACGGACCCTGCCACCTTCACGAAACCGCTCGTCGTGACGAAGACGTGGCTCCCCACGCCCGACGTCGAGATCGTGCAGGACACCTGCTCTCAGCAGCCCGGCAAACCCTAGCTCGAGCGACTCAGCCTCGCGGCGCCCCTGACGACACGGTTCCGCGGGTTGAGCGCCGCCGATCAGGCGTTGCTGCTCAAGTTCCTGAGCTCGCTGTGAGGCGCTCTCTCGGATAGCGCTCGACGCGGCCGCCGTCGCGCGTGACGGCGGCCGCCGAGCCGCGCAGGTGCCGCGCAAGGTGCGCGCAGAGATCGCGCACGTCGGCTTCGGCGCCGTGGATGTAGCTCGACCTGCGCCGCCGCATGAAATTGAGCCCGAGCGCGTAGAGGCCGGACGCGCCAACGACGCCGCCGTCGTGGCGAAGCCGCCCCTTCGCGTCGAGCGCGGCCGGCACTTGCAGCCACGAATAGTCGGGGCGAAACCCGGTCGCCCAGATCACCGTGGCGACGGGCTCTTTCGCGAGGTCGAGGGAAAGCCGCGTAGATCGATCGACGCGCGTCGGCGCGAACCGCTCGGGTGCGCCGACGAGGTCGTCGATGCGCCGCTCGGTGGCCCAGCGGTCGAAGCGCTCGAGCAACCGCTCGAGCTTCAGATCGGCCATCGCGCAATGGTTTGCGAGCGAGCCTGAGAACTGAAGGCGGCTGCCGTCGATGCCGACGAGACGGCCGACGATTTCCACGCCCTGCCCCTGCAGCGCGTTCAAATCGAGCGTGCGCCGCTCCGCCGAGCCGATCAGCTGCGGCGACGGCACGCGGCGCGCGCGCACGAGGTCGTCGACCTCGTCGTGTCGCTCGTCGAGGATTCCGGTCGTCTCGAGCCACCACTGGATGTCGCGCCCTCGATAGAGCCGCGGCATGCGAATGTGCTCGCCGACGGCGAGCGTCACGGAGCGGCCGGAACGCCGGATCTCGTCCGCGAGCTGCAGGCCGCTCGCCGAGCTGCCGACGACGAGCACGCGCCCGGGATCGAGGCCCGCCGGGTTGCGGTACTCGTTGGCGGAGAGCGCGCGGACGCCGCGCGGCATTTGCGCGGCGAGCGTGGGCACGACCCGCTCTCCGTGGGCGCCGTTCGCGAGCACGACGGCGCGGCAGCGCCACGCGCGGCCCTCCGTCTCGACGACGTAGCCGTTGCCGTCGGCCCGAAGCGCCGTCACGGCCGTGTGCGTCCGCACGGGGGCCGAGATCCGCTTCGCGTAGCCGTCGATGAAATCGACGACCTCGGCCGACGTCATGTAGCCGTCGGGATCGGGCCCCGCGTAGCGGTGGCCCGGCAGGCGCGTCTGCCAGTTCGGCGTCAACAGCCGCAGCGAGTCCCAGCGCTCGTGCCTCCACGCGTGCGCGACTTCGCCGCGCTCGAGCACGACATGCTCGATGCCGTGCTCGCCGAGCACGCGGCTCATCGCAAGGCCCGAATGGCCGGCGCCGACGACGACGGCATCGACGGCGGCCGAGCTGCGAATGCGCTGCGGCCCGCCCATCACGCCACCTCGACCGCAACCGAGGTCGGATTCGTGAGGATGTCGAACACCGCGGAGCGGCGCTGCGATTGCGCGACGAGCGCTGCGATCTCCGCACGCGTCGCGTCGGCGTCGACGTAGAACGTCGCCTTGATGCCGTCGAAACCGTTGCGCACGTCGCTATCGATGCCGAGGATGCCTTGCATGTCCATCCCGGCCTCGAGCGTGGCTCGGATCGAGCGAATCTGGATGTTGCGGTTCTGCGCGACGGACGCGATGCCCGCCGTCAGGCACGAGGCGAGCGCGACGAGCACGTACTCGACCGGCGTCGCGCCGTTGTCGTCTGCCGCGAATAGCTCGGGGTGGTCGGCGTCGTACGTGAACGACTTGTTGCGCGACTGCTCGGCGCCGAGCCCGAAGAAGCCCTGCACCGTCGTGCGGCTGTGTACGCCTCGGACCCAGTTGCAGCTCGCGCGCCACTTGAAATACGCGGCTTCGGGCGCCTCGGTCAGTGCCGCGCGCGCGGTGCGCAGCTCGTCGATGTTGACGCCGTTGTCGACCTTGATTGCGGTAACGTTCATTGCGTGTTCCCCTCGGGTTGGCTCCGGCCGGCGGCCGGCTTCGGGAAACACGATGAGCCCCGGCCGTTGGATTGACCGTGGGAGCGCGCGTGGAATTTGCCGGCGGAGGCGTGGAAGCGCTACTCGGGAGCGACGAACGATCCGGCCCAGATGGCGCTGACGGGTGCGCCGGCCTCGCGTTGCACGCTGCGCACGGCCTCGGCGTCGGGCGCCGCGTAGAAACACAACATCCGCTTACGGTCCAGCGAGTGGGCGCTGTGCGAATACTTCACCTTGTAAGTATCGAGGCACCACGCCGCGGCCTTGCCGAGCGCCGAGACTTCCTCGAACGGCGTCGGCGCCGCGAACGACCGCTCGACGACGACACTCGGCGTGACGGAACTCGCGCCGCCGTAGACCGTGCCGGACCAGAGCCGCGACAAATCCATGTCGGGATCGCGCAGCGCGAGCCGCGCGGACTCCATGTCCGGAGCCGAGAACGCGCAAATCAAGCTGCGGCCGTCGACCGCCAGGAAGCTGCCGTTCCAACTGACCTTGTACAAATCGAAGCACCACTTCGACTCGCGTCCGCCATCGATGACGTCCTCGCGAGTCAAGGGCTCGTCGAAGGTGCGTTCGAGAATCAGATTGACCGTCATCGCCGCTCCTCGAGCTCCTCAGCTACGGCAGACACGCGCTGGCGCGCCCACTGCGCGACACGCGCGCGCTCGAGCGATTTCAACGCCCCGACGTGCTGCGCGCAAGCCGCTGCATCGGCGACTGCCAGGTGCGCCTGCGCCAAGACCGCGTGCGCAAGCGCGATCTCGGTGGCGCGATCGAGCGCCTCGGCGTAACGCAGCGCTTCGCCGGCGCGCACGATGGCAGCCGCGGACCGGCCGCGCTCGACATCGAGCGACGCGGCACGCGTGAGCACATACGCGAGCCGCTGCTTCGCATCGGCCGCGCGCAACCCGTCGAGCGCACTGTCGAGCGGCCCGGCGTCGTCGGCGAGCGCGTAGTGGCACAGCGCATCGAGCGCGTGCGCGAACGGCCGCTCGCTGCCTTCGCGCAGCTTGTCGCCGAGATCGACGAGCGCCTTGCAGTATTCACGTGCCGCTTCGAGCCTACCGCGCTCGAAGTCGATCATCGCGAGGTACTCGTTGGCCTGAAACTCGTCGAGCCGATCGCCGCGTGCGCGGGCGAGCATTCGCGCTTCCTTGAACAGCTCGACTGACTCGTCGAGCTTGTTCTCGTGGAAGCGCAGCATGCCGAGCGCAGCCGGGATTGCGATGTGCGTCGTTCCCTTGCGCTCGGCGAGCGCCTGCGCCTCCATGAGCATCGCGTCGGCCTGCGTGAGATCGCGCTCGAGCAGCGCGAGGCAGCGCGCGGCTTCGGCCATGCCCGCGATGTGCTCCTCGTCGCTGCCGACGCGCGTAACTCGCTCGGCTTGCAAGCTCGCCTCGCGGGCGCTCGCGACGTGGCCATGCATCCAGTGCACGACACTCGCCAAGTAATAGCCGCGCCGCGCGTGCGACAGCCTGCCGTGATCGAGCGCTTGCTCCGCGAGCGCGGCGTACTCGCGCGCCGCCGCGTCGAAGTCCGCAACGGGCGCCGCTGTGAGCATGACCTCTCGCAGCTCGATGGTCAGGCACACGCGCTCGGCCGCGCTCGGCAGCTGTTCGACCCACTGCAAGCCCTTGCCGGCGAGCGCGCTCGCCTCGTCGTTCGCGAAGAACCGCAGGCACAGCCGGCCCGCCGAGACCATGGCGCGCGCAGCGAGCGCGGCATCGCCGCTCTGTGCCGCGTGGTGCGCGAGGTCCGCGGCGCGCTCGGGCTCGAGCGCCGTGTCTTGTTCGAGCAGCTCGGCGACGCGCCGGTGCATCGTGCGGCGCCGCGCCGGCGGAATGCCGGCGTAGATGCTGCGCGCGATCAAGTCGTGCGAGAACTTGAAGCCGCGCTCCGTCGGCAAGAGCATCGAGTGCCGCGCCGCGGTGTCGAGCGCCTCGCCGATCGCATTCCAGTCGAGGCCGGTGAGCCGCGCCAGCGAAGCCGCGTCGATGCGCGGCGCCAGCACGGCCGCCCAGCGCAACACCTCGCCGCCGTCCACCGCGAACCGCGCGAGACGCTCTTGGACGACCTCGCCGAGCGTGTCGCCGCTCTCGCCGGCGGCCTCGGCGCGCGCGAGCTCGATCGCGAGCAGCGGATTGCCGCCGCACTCCTTGCAGAGGCGTTCTGCGTCGGCCGCGGGCGCGCGCGCGCCGATGATCTCCCGCACGGCATCCTCGCCGAGCGCTTCGAGGTCGATCTCCTCGAGCAAGCCCGCCTGGCGCAGCTCGCGCAGCGCGCGCATGACGGGCGTGTTGTCGCGCAGCTCGTCGCGCCGCGACGCGAGCAGCACGACGGCGGGCAGATCGGCGCTCGTGCGCACGACGTAGTGCAGCGCGGCCGCGCTCGACTCGTCGCTCCATTGCAGATCGTCGAACTTCAGCACGACGGGCTGCGCGCTCGCACGCTCCTCGATGAGGTCGGCGAGACGCTCGAACAGGCGGTCTCGGTTCGTCGAGTCGCCGCGCTCGAACACGGCCGTCGCGGCGTTCGGGCCGAGCTTGCGCAGCGCATCGACGAATAGCGCGAACGGGCGAATCGATTCCGCTTCGTAGGCCGCGGCCTCGAGCACGGCGGCACCGGCCTCGCGTGCGAGCGCGGCAGCCGCGTCGAGCAGGCGGCTCTTGCCGATGCCGGGCTCGCCGCGCAGCAGCACGGCACGGCAGCGCCGCTGCGCGAAGGCGTCGGCGATCAGCGCGCGCAGGCGCGCGAGCTCCGTGTCGCGGCCGACGAGCGGCGATTCGGGCGCGCCGCCGGCACGCTCGGCGGCCGCGGCACGCGGTGGCCGCGGCGGCTCCGCTCGCGGCGGCGGGCGCTGCGGCTCCGCAGCGGGTACGGCGGCCGGCGTTCCGCGCCATGCGCGGTAGAGCACACCGGTCGGCGCAGCGCCCGCTTCCTTCAACAACCGCGATCCCATTTCGTACTGCTGCTCGGCCTGGTCGGGCCGGCCGAGCGTCATGAGCAGCTTGATCAGCGCCGCCCGCGCTTTCTCGTCGTAGGGTGCGATGCGTACGAGCGAGCGCGCATGCTCGAGCGAGCGCTGCGGGTCCCCGGCCAGCCGCTTGAGCAGTGCATTCAACACGCGCAGCTGGTTCGCCGTCGAGCGTTCGCGCTCGCCGATATGCCACGCCGTGTAATCGTGGAACGTCGGCAACTCGAGGCCGTCGAGCGGATGGCCGCAGTAGCTCGCGGCCGCGGCTTCGAGCTCGCCGACCGAAACGGCGTCGAGATCCCCCTGCGCGATCGATGCGAGCGCCGCGACGTCGATCGCGACGTCGGCGGCGTCGAAGCGCACCGTGAGCCGATCCGCGACGATCCGCTCGCGCGCTTCGTCGTCGACGAGGCGGCGCAGCTTCGACAGGCTCCAACGCAGCGACCCGCGAGGATCGTCGGGAATCTCCCAGAGCAGCTCGCAGAGCTGCTCGCGCCGGAACGCGCGGCCCGTCAGCGCGAGATACGCGAGCAGCGCGCGCGTCTTGCGCGACGGCGGTAACTCGACGGGGGCACCATCCCGAACGATCTCGAGATCGCCGAGGAATTTCAGCGTCAACGCGGGCATCGCGCGATTGTAGTTCCCGCTCGCCGCCCGGCCAACGCGGCCGCGCTACCACGGGGCGCGGGGCAAAAAACCACGCTGATTTCCACGGGCACTGCCACGGTGCACGCCGAGCATGAGCTCCCGAAAGCCACGCCACTCGAGGAGACACCCATGGCCCGCTACGCCAACATTCTGGAGACGATCGGCGACACGCCGCTCGTGAGGCTCGGCAAGCTCGCCCCGCCCGGCGTGAACGTCTACGTGAAGGTCGAATCGTTCAACCCGATGGGCTCGGTCAAGGACCGCATGGCGCGGGCCGTCATCGAGCGCGCCGAGGAGACTGGGGAGCTCAAGCCCGGGCAAACGGTCATCGAAGCCACGAGCGGCAACACCGGCATCGGGCTCGCGATGGTCTGCGCTCAAAAGGGCTATCCGCTCGTCGTCACGATGGCCGAGAGCTTCAGCGTCGAGCGGCGCAAGCTGCTGCGCTTCCTCGGAGCGAAGGTCGTGCTGACGCCGGCGTCCGAGAAAGGCAGCGGCATGCTCGCGAAAGCCGTCGAGCTCGCGAAGACGCACGGCTGGTTCCTGTGCCGCCAATTCGAGAACGAAGCGAACGCCGACGTGCACACGCGCACGACGGCCCAGGAAATCCTCGCCGACTTCGCCGGCGAGCGGCTCGACTACTTCGTCACGGGCTTCGGCACCGGCGGCACGCTGAAGGGCGTCTCGCGCGCGCTGAAGCAGGCGAGCCCCGTCACGCGCGTCATCGCGGCGGAGCCTGACAACTCGCCCGTGCTCGGCAGCGGCATTCCGCAGCCGCGCGGTGCCGACGGCAGGCCGAGCGGCAGCCACCCGCTATTCCGCCCGCACCTCATGCAGGGCTGGGCCCCGGATTTCATCTCGAAGCTCACGGAAGACGCCGTCGCGGCGAGCCTCGTCGACGAGATCGTGCCGGTCGCCGGCAACGACGCGCTGACGCTCGCGCGCGACCTCGCGCGCCGCGAAGGCATCTTCGTGGGCACGTCGAGCGGCGCGACGCTCGCGGCGGCGCTGACCATCGCCCGCCGATCGAAACCCGGCACGAACATCGTCTGCATGCTGCCCGACACGGGCGAGCGCTATCTCTCGACGCCGTTGTTCGCCGACATCGGCGAGGAGATGACGGCCGAAGAGCTCACGCTGTCGCGCTCGACGCCGTCGTGCCGCTTCGACGCGCCGCCGCCTGCGCCCACCCCCGTGCAGGCGGCGGCCGCGCCGACGCCGGCCGCGCTGGATCCGAAGGCTGCGCAGTTCTTCGATCACCTCGTACGTCACGAGCCCGTCGTGCTGTTCGCGCTCGAGTGGTGCGAGTTCTCGTGGTCGGTGCGCAAGATGTTCACGCGGCTCGGCATCGCGTATCGCAGCGTCGACTTAGACTCCGTCGCGCTTCAAGACGGCGATTTCGGCGGCAAGATCCGCGCCGTGCTCGCGGCGCGGACGGGCACGAAGACGATCCCGCAGGTCTTCATCGGCGGCACGCACTTGGGCGGCGCCACGGATCTGTTCGACGCGTGGCGCAGCGGCGCGGCTCGCGAGCTGCTGACGAAGCGCGGCGTGCGTTTCGACGAGGGCGCCGAGCTCGATCCGTACTCGCTGCTGCCGAAGTGGCTGCAGCCGCGCAAGAGCGCGTGAACGGAGACGCGACGTGAGCGCCACTACCCTGCCCGTCATCGACATCGCGGACCTGCGGCGCGCGGCGACGCAGCGCGCGATCGACGCCGCTTGCCGCGAGTGGGGCTTCTTCCAGATCGTCGGCCACGGCATCGGCGAACGCACGCTCGAGGCGCTGCGCCGCGAGATGCGCGCATTCTTCGCGCTGCCTTCCGCGGCGAAGCGCGCGGTCGAACGCACGGCCGAGAACCCGTGGGGCTTCTACGACCGCGAGCTCACGAAGCGCACGCGCGACTGGAAGCAGGTGTACGACTACGGTCCCGCCGACGGCTTCGCGATTGCGCCGCAGCTGCCTCGCGAGCTGCCGCGGTTCGCGTCTTCGATCGCTCGGTTCTATGCCGAGTGCGACGCGATCGCGTTCGAGCTCATGGAGGTCATCGCAGGCAACCTCGGCATGCCGGCGGGCGCGCTCGACGCGTACTTCCGCCCCGAGCATACGAGTTTCTTAAGGCTCAACTACTACCCGCCGTGCCCGACGCCGGCCCGCCCCAGCGGGCTCGCCATGCCGCAGCGCGGCAGCTTGGGAGTGAACCATCACACGGACGCCGGCGCTCTGACGGTGCTGCTGCAAGACGAGCAGCCGGGGCTCGAAGTGCTGCACGACGGAACGTGGCATCTCGTCGAGCCGCGCCGCGACGCGCTCGTCGTCAACATCGGCGACATCGTGCAAGTGTGGTCGAACGACCGTTACACGGCTGCGCTGCACCGCGGCCTCGTCTCGGCCGACGCCGAGCGCTACAGCGCGCCGTTCTTCTTCAACCCTAGGTACAGCACCGAGTACGCACCGCTGCCGTCGACCGTCGACGCGCGGCACCCGCCGCGATACCGGCCGATCCACTGGGGCCGCTTTCGCGCGCGCCGCGCCGCCGGCGATTACGCCGACCGCGGCGACTACCACTCGATCAGTCATTACCAGCGTTAGTTACAGGAGACTCTCATGGCTTTCATCGACACGATCTCGGCGAGCTGGGTCACGGGCGAAGCGTTCGCCATGTACGACCGGCAGCAAAAGCACTACGGCTACGTGCCGAACTACGCGACCGTCTTCTCGCACCGGCCCGAGGTCATGCGCCGGTGGGGCGAGCTGCTCGCGGCCCTCAAGCGGCCGATGAGCAAACGCAGGCTCGAGCTCGCGACGTTCGCGGCGGCGCGCACGCTGCGCAGCACGCTCTGCACGCTCGCGCACGGCAAGGCGCTGCTCGAGTTCTTCTCGCGCGAGGACGTCATGGAGATGTCGCGCGGCGAAGCGCCGGCCTCGCTGCCCGCGGCCGACGCCGCGTTGATGCGCTTCGCGTCGGCCGTCGCGCACGATGCCTCGGCCGTCACGGCGGACGACGTCGCCGAGCTCAAAGCGCACGGGTTCTCGGACGCCGAGGTCTTCGACATCGCCGCCGTCGCAGCGGGGCGAGCCTTCTTCACGAAGGTCATCGAGTCGCTGGGCGTCGGAACCGATGCGCCGTTGCGCGCGATGGACCCCGAGCTGCGCGCTGCGCTGACCGTCGGCCGGCCGGTCCGATTCGTCGAGTCCGATCGTTTGGACGATCCCGAGTTCCGCGCGGTCGGTTGAGCATTCACCTAGGAGTAACACATGACGACTAAGCACACGGGCGCCTGCTTTTGCGGCGCGGTCACACTCGAAGTCTCCGGCGCTCCGGAGGCCATGGGCTATTGCCACTGCACGTCCTGCCGCTCGTGGTCAGCCGGGCCCGTCAACGCGTTCACGCTGTGGAAGCCCGAGAACATCAAGATCACGAAGGGAGCCGACGTTCTCGGCAAGTTCCAGAAGAGCGCGAACAGCGAGCGGCGCTGGTGCACGAAGTGCGGCGGGCACGTGCTGACGCACCACCCCGTCTGGGGCATCACGGACGTCTACTCGGCAACGATTCCGAGCGTCGCGTTCAAGCCGGCGCTGCACGTGAACTACGCCGAGACGGTGCTGCGCATGAAGGACGGGTTGCCGAAGCTCAAGGACTTTCCGGCGGAGCTCGGCGGCTCCGGCGCGACGGTCCCGGAGTAACGATGGGCTAGTGCGTCATCGCGTACATCGCGACGTTCACGCCGAGCCGCAGCGCGAGATTCACGAGCTCGGACGGATAGCGCGGGTCGTCGGCAAACTGCCACGCGTCCTGCACGTCGTTGTTGTACGCGATGAGCACCATGAGCCGGCCGTCGTCGTCCTCGATGCCCTGCCAGCGCGGCGGGCCGCGGCGCATGCGGCCGCCCCAGATCGCCTCGCTGACGTGCGGAATCGCGACTTTCGTCATCTCGGGCAAGTCGAAGATCGTGTGAAAGATCGGGTGCTCGTCGGTGAGATCGACGATCGGCCTGTCCGGGAACACGCGTTTCATGCTCTCCGCGAACGTGACGTAGTTGCCTTCGCCGAAAAAGCTGTCGCAGAAGAGAAACCCGCCGCGCAACAAATGCTCGCGCAGCTTCGCGGCCTGCTGGTCCGTGAGCTCCATCGAACCGGCGAGGCCCGAGACCAGGAACGGCCAATAATGCGCGTCGTCGCCGTCCTCGAGATCCACGGGCTGCTCGACTGCGCGGACGTGCGTGCGCGTGAAACGCCGCAGCATCTGCACGAGCGCGCGGTCGCCCTTCGGATAGTCGTCGGTCCACCCCGTGCCGCCGTACTTCCATTGATTCCCGTAGCCGAAGCGGCCGTCGGGGAACATCAGGTGGCCGACCACGAGCTCGCCGGGCACTTTGTAGTCCGGCGGGAGCGGCGCCTCGGCCACCTCGCCTTCGAAGCTCGGGTAGACGCGGAACTCGCGCTGCGCGGCGACCGGCGAGGCAACAGCGACCGCGCCCACGAGAGCGAGTGCGCAAGCGCTGCGGCGAATGGTCGTCACCTGCACACCATACACGCAGCACGTGCGCCCGAGCCACCTGGAACGGCGGCGCAAGCGCGCGGACTCCGCTAGGATTCGAGCCGCGTGCGCGCATTCGCCGAATGGCTCTACGGAACCGGTCCCAGCGTCGCTATCCATTCGACGCTCTGGGTCATTCGCCTGCTGCAAGCCACGCACCTGCTGACGGCCGGCATCGTCGCGGCCTCGGGCATCATGATCGCGCTGCGCGCGCTGGGGCTCGTGCGCGCCGACGAGCCGTTCGCAGCCGTGTGGCAGCGCTTCGCGCCGTGGCTCGCCGGCGGGCTGGTCCTAATGGTGGCGACCGGCGTCGCGCAGACGCTTGGCGACCCCGTGCGCGAGCTCACGGCGACTTCGTATTGGGTCAAGCTCGCGTTGCTGTTCTATTGCGTCGCCGGCACGCTGCTGCTCGCGCGCGCGGCGCGCGCACGGCGCGATCTCTCTTTGACGGCCAAGCTCGTCGCCACCGCGTTGATCCTCGCCTGGCTCGCGATCCCGATGCTCGGCCGCATGATCGGCTACGACCTCGCGATCTGGGGCAGCCTGTCGCTGCGCACATGAGCGTGCAATCGGTGATCGCCGGTATCGAGGCCTCCACGCTCGCCGAGTGGATGCGCGATACGAACCCTGCCATGCAGATCGTCGAGGCGACGCACGTCGTCGCCGCCGTACTCGTGTTCGGCACGGTGCTGATCGCGGATCTCAAGCTGCTCGGCCTCGCCGACGCGCAGCGCGCGTTCGCGCGCGTCGGCCGCGAGACGTTGCCGCTCACATGGATCGCGTTCGCGGTATCCGTCGTCACGGGCTCGCTGATGTTCACGACGAGCGCGCAGACCTATTTCGCGAATGCGGCGTTTCAGTGGAAAGCGCTTGCGCTGATCGGCGCCGGAATCAACATGGCCGTGTTCCAGCGCTTCACGAGCCGCGCCGCATGGAACGACGGCAAGCCTGCGCCCGCGGCGCGCGCGGCAGGCATGCTGTCGATCGTGCTGTGGGCCGCCGCGGTGCTGCTCGGCCGTTGGATCGGCTTCACGAAGGGCTACGACTTCACGATTCCGCCCGGCGTCGAGCTCGTGTTGCCGTAACGGCGCGAACGTTCTAGCGGCCGGCGGCCGGCTCCGCGTACTCGACGAGGATATCGTCGGCGTCGAGCAGGAACACGAAGCGGCCGAACGGCCGCTCGATCGGCCGCGCGCCTACGCTCAAGAAACGATAGCCAGCCCCTCGCATCCGCTCGAGGAGCGCATCGAGGCCGCGCACCTCGAGCTGGAACTGCGGCGAGCCGACGTCTTGAATCCGCCAACGAAACGGCTGCGCTTTCGCGGCGGAGGCCGCGAGCGTGAAGTCCGAGAACACGACTTCGATCGTCGTGCCCGGGATCAGCGTCGCGGTCTGCTCGAGACCGCCCGAGCTCAAGCCGTTCAACGCGAGCTCGGCGGCGTCGGCACGCCACGACTCGCGCACCGGAAACCCGAGCACGCCGCGATAGAGCTCGAGCGCGCGCGGCGTGCTGTCGACGGTCAGCCCGATGGCCGTGCCGACGATATCGCCGGGCTCGGCGCGCGCGCGCTCCGCAGCCGAAGCCTGCAAGAGCTCGACGAGATAACCGTCGGGATCGCGCACGAGCAATGCGCGCGCACCGCGCACGACGACGCTGCGTTGCCCGAGCGTCACGACCGGCGCTCCGCTCGCCGCGAGCCGCGCCGCGACCGCCTCGAGGTCGCGCACACGGAAAATCAGCCGCGACGCCCCGGGATCCCACGGGTTCGCCGCGCGATGCTCGCGCGGGATCTCGATGAACTCCGAAAGCTCGAGCCCGAACGGCGTGTTCGGCGCGCGCATGAAGACGGTTCGCGCGCGCGAGCCGCGCGTGTCGGTCAGGTTCCAGATCAGCTCGTCGGCCACGACGGCGGACCAAGGCCGGATGCCTTCGGGCGCGCTCGCGTTCGGCACGAACGGCGACGGTGCGAGCGCAATGCCGAGCACGTCGCGATAGAACGCGAACGCGCGCTCGGCGTCGGCGGTCGAGTGCACCCAGTTGTAGAGCCCGTGCACGACCGTCGGCGGTGCGGGCTGCGCGGCGAGCTGCGGCGCGACGGCGGCCGCCGCGCACAACCACGCGAGCGCGCGGCGCAGCACGGGCGTCAGGCCGTGCTGACCTGTAGCGGCTGGTGCGACTGCGCGCGGCCCGCGGCCGCGTTCACGATCATGTCGGGCAGCACGGGCACGCGGTTGAAATAGTGCCCGCCGAGCGCGTCGGCGACGGCGGCAAGCACGGCAGCCGTCGCGCAGCCTTCGACGGGCTCGCCGATACCCTTCGAGCCGACGGGGTTCTGCGGATCCTGGATGTCGACGGCCAGCGTCTGCATGTGCGACGGCACGTCGAGATAGGACGGCGGCTTCGCCTGAATCAGGCCGACGTTGCCGGGCAAGCCGTTCTGTGGATCGTAGATGTGCCGCTCGGACATGCCCATGCCGAAGCCCATGACGGCGCCGCTCCTGATCTGCGCGGCCAAGCCCATCGGGTGCAGCACGGTGCCGCAGTCCGCGACGCCGAGGTAGTCGACGATATCGATCTTGCCGGTCTCTTTGTCGAGCTCGATCTCGACGAACCCGACGGCGATCGCCGGCACCATGCCCGTGACGGCGATGTTGTCCTTCGCGACACCGATGAGACCCTGCCCTGCGATGACCGCGACGCCGGACTTCGTGACGGCATTGACGTCCTCGGGCACTTCTTGGCCCGAATAGCGGCCGCCGAGCTCGATGGCGCGCTGCGCGGCCGCGGCATACGTCATGCTCTTCGTGCGATCGGCCTTGGCGAACACGGTTTCGTTCTCGACGTCGTAGTCGGCCGCGGCGCCGCCGAGCGTCGTGGCCGCAATCTCTTTGAGCTTCGCGAGCGCGTCCATCGCGCCGGCGTACGTCGCGCGCGACATCGTGAACGACGTGTTGCTGCCCGACTGCGCAGACGAGAACGCCAACCCCAAGCGCGAGTCACCGCGCTCGATGATGCAGTTGTCCCAGCTCATCTTGAGCACCTCGGCCGCGACGCGCGACGTGCCCGCGTACGAGTACGTGCCGAGATTGCCGACGCCGCAATGAATGTGCAGCTTGCCGTCGGGCGTCAACCGCACGATGCCGTCGAGACCGCCGCGGCCCGCGGCGTGGAACGCCTGCCCGATACCGACGCCCGTGACCTTCGAGCCGCGCGTTTGGCCGCTGCGCTGCCTGCGGCTCTCCCAATCGAACGCGGCAGCGCCGCGCTCGAGCGCTTCGCGCTGGTACGCGCTCGTGACGGGCCCCTGTTGCGAGTCGTACTTCGCCGTGTTGTCGGCCGCGTTGATGCGGCGGATCGCGACGCGGTCGAGCCCGAGCTCTTTCGCGGCTTTGTCGATCAGCGGCTCCACGGCCGCCGCGATTTGGTTCTGGCCCGGGCCGCGCTGCGCGCCCGTGGGCGTCGTGTTCGTGCTGACTTGAATGCCGCGATAGCGCATCGCGAGCGGCTGATAAATCAACGTGATCGCGCCGGCCGCAGCGCCGAGATCGCCGCCGCCGTTGTAGGGCCCGTTCTGCTGCACGATCGAAAGGTCGGCTGCGAGGACCCGGCCGTCGGCGCGGAAGCCCATGCGGATGCGGCCCTGGAACGCGGGCCGCGACGAGCCGAACAGCGCTTCCTCGTGGCGGTTCACGCGCAGCAGCACGGGCGTGCCCGTCTTCTTCGCCATGTAAATCGGCACGCCCATCACGGGATACGGATTGATCTTCGAGCCGAAGCCGCCGCCGCAGAACTCGGCGATGTAGACGACGTTGTCGGCCTCGACGCCGGCGAGCCGCGCGAGCGCCGGCATGACGGCGCTCTGACTCTGCGTCGAGCCGTAGATGAAGACCTTGTCGCCCTGCCAGTACGCCATGCAACTGCGCGGCTCGAGGCAGTGGTGCGACAGCGCGGCCGTGACGAACGACTCGTCGAGCACGTACTTCGAAGCAGCGAACCCCGCCTCGACGTCGCCGAACGACCACTCGGCGCCGGCGGCGCCCATCGGTAACGTGGTCTCGCCGGCCGCGGAGAAGTCCCCGGCCGTCCACTTCACGGTTTTCACGCCCTGCGCAGTCACGACGTTGCCGTCGCTGCGCGCGTCGGGCCCCGCCGGGAACAGGCTCGCGAGCGGATCGATCACGTACGGCAGAGGCTCGTACTCGACTTTGATTCGCTCGATGGCTTCCGCCGCGATCTCCTCGCTGCGGGCCGCGACCGCGAGGATGCGGTCACCGACGAACAGCGGCTCGTTCGTCAAGATCGGCTCGGCCGGCGCCGTTGCCGGCGGCACGTCGTCGGCGGTCAGGACCGCGACGACGCCTTCCATCGCGAGCGCCTCCGTCGCGTCGATCTTGACGCGCGCGTGCGGCATCGTGCTCGTGAGCAGCCGGCAGAACAGCATGCCGTCGGCGCGGAAGTCTTCGGTGTACTTCGCCTTACCCGTGACCTTGGCGTGCAGGTCGGGCGGCGTGAAATCGTGACCCAGAAGCGTGTAAGCCATGCGCTCTGCTCCCCTCGCTAGGCCTGCGGCTTAGGCTCTGCCTGCCGCCTGGTTTCGGCGATTCTGCGGCGGTTACGTACCCGCTTCAAGGCGTGCGGTGCCTTTCGCTCAGTCCGCGCCCGCGAGCTCCACGACGAGGTCGTACTGGAAGCGCACGAAGCGGTAGAGCTCGGACTCGACGATGCGCTCCTGGTCGCTGTGGGCGCCATAGCCGAGCGGGCCGTCCTCCTGGTCCGTCGCGGGGCCGATGCCGAAGCAGCGGATGCCCTTGGCGCGCAAGAAGGCCATGTCCGTTGCGCCCGTGCTCATGCTCGGCACGACGGGCGCGCCATAGTGCTCGCGGATCGAACGCTCGATCGCGACGAACGCCGCGTCGTCGACGGGCGACATGACGCCCGCGGGCCGCTCGCCGAAGCCGTTGAACACGACGTCGATCTGGTCGTCGGCGATCAGCCGCTCGAGCTCGGCCCGAAACGCGTCGGGGTTCTCGTCGGGGCGCATGCGCACGTCGAGCGTCACGCGCGCCTCGGACGGAATCACGTTGTTGCGATAGCCGCCTTGCACGATGTTCGGCGAGATCGAGGTCCGCAGCATCGACGCTTGACCCGGGATGTTCGCGCGCAACCACGCGTCGGCGGCCGACACGACTTCCGGATTGGGGCTCAAGACGTCGAGGTAACGGCGCGCGACGGCCGGGTCTTCCTCGATTTCGGCGAGCCGCGAGAAGTACGTGCGCGTGGTCCCGTTCAACACGACGGGCGGCTGCCACTCCGTGACTTTCGTGATCGCGAGCGCGAGGCGCGCGATCGGGTTGCTCTGAAGCGGCACGGAGCCGTGACCCGCGACGCCGTGTGCGACTAGGTCGATGCCCTTCGGAAATTTTTCCGCGGTCTGCACGCTCGCGTAACGAATCTCGCCGTCGACGCGCGTCGCATTGCCGCCTTCGGCGAGGCAGTACTCGGAGTCGATCGAGTCGAAGTGCTCGTTGACCATGAACTCGATGCCGACTTGCGTCGTGCCCTCCTCGCCGGACTCGGCGAGGAAGATCACGTCGCGATCGAGCGGCACGAGATTTCGCTTCAGCAACAGCATCGTCATGATTCCGGCCGTGACGCTGTCCTTGTCGTCGACGGTGCCGCGGCCGTAGATGTGCCCGCCGTCGCGCGCGGCGCTAAAAGGTGGATGCTGCCATTTCGCGGGATCGACGTTGACGACGTCGGTGTGGCCCATGATCAAGAGCGGCCGCTTGCTGCCGTTGCCCGTGAGGCGTGCGACGACGTTCGGCCGATGCGCTTCGAGCGCGAACACTTGCACGGGGATGCCCTCGCGCTCGAGGACTTGTGCGACATAGTCCGCCGCGGGCTTCTCGTTGCCGGGCGGGCTCTGCGTATCCATGCGCACGAGCGCCTGAAAATGACGCAGCGTCTCGGCGTCGATGGAGGCTGCGCTCGGCGCCTGCTGCGCGCTCGCGCAGACCGTGGTTAGCCCGAGTAGCAGTGCAAATACCTGGTGTTGGCGGCTCGTCATCTGTCGTTCCGTTCGCGCGTGTGGCCGCGCGTTGCGCTCTACGATACGTGAACGTAGGCTGGTCGCCCATGAGCACACGATTTGCGTGCGCCGCCGCCCTGGCCGTTGGGCTCGCGGTCGCCATCGGGCCGCGGGCGCAGACCTCGAAACCGATCTCTGCGAGCGAAGTGCCGCAGCGCAAGAAAGCGGCGCCGCTGCCGCCGCGCGGCACCTACGAGCCGGCGCGAACCTCTTGGGGCGATCCCGCGATCGCCGGCGCCTACAACAACAGCGACGAGACGGGCATCCCGTTCGAGCGGCCTGAAGCGTTTGCCGGGCGCACGCTCGAGAGCTTCACGCCGGAGGAGCTCGCCGCGATCACGGCCGAGCGCCAGAAGCAGACGATCGAACGCAACCCGACGCTGAGCGAGTTTCCGGGCGCGACGAGCCCGATGCACTGGTTCGAGAATTACTTCGCGGCCAACAGCCGCCCGTGGCTCGTGACCGACCCCGAGGACGGCAAGGTGCCGGCGCAGACGGAAGAAGCGCGCCAGCGCGCCGCCGCCGCGCGCGCCGCGCGCGCGGGCCGTGGCCCCGCGGATTCCTACACGGATCGGAGCCTCTACGACCGCTGCATCACGCGTGGCGTGCCGGGCTCGATGATGCCCGCGATCTACGGCAACTCGTACCACATCGCGCAGAGCCCGGGCGCCGTGACGATCACGTACGAGATGATCCACGACACGCGCGTGATCCCGCTCGACGGCAGCCCGCACGTGAGCCCCGCGATCCGCCAATACTTGGGCGATGCGCGCGGCCACTGGGAAGGCAACACGCTCGTCGTCGAGACCACGAACTTCAACGGGCTGGCGCCGTATCGCGGCTCGAGCGAGCACTTGAAGCTCGTCGAGCGCTTCACGCCGCTCGGGCCCGACACGCTCGAGTGGTCCGTGACGTTCGAGGATCCGCACACGTGGGAGCGGCCGTGGACGTTCGCGATGAACTTGATCCACGACGAGTCGCAGCCGCTATTCGAGTACGCCTGCCACGAAGGCAACTACGGTCTCGCGAACATTTTGTCGGTCGCACGCGCCGAAGAGGCAGCGGCGAACAAGAAGTAGAAAAGGGGGATTCCAATGAACGAGCTTCGATCTCGCGCCGCGCTGGCGGCGTCGGTTCTGCCTGGCCTCGCCGCTGCCGCGTTGCTCGCGCTCGGCGCGCAAGCGCAACCCGCGGGGCAGATGAAATCGCTCTCGCACAACATTCACGCCGTGAACGACCTCGACACGACGCTGGCCTTCTATAAAGAGGTGTTCGGCCTCGAGGGCCGCGCCATCGATTTCGCGAATCCCGCCGTGCCGCTGCTCACGAATGCGCCGGGCGTCACGCTGCGCATGTCGATGCTGACCTTGCCCGGCGGCACGCGCTACGAGCTCACGCATTTCAAAGGGCTCGAGCGGCAGCCAGGCATTGCGAAGTACACGGATCCAGGCGCGGCGAGCGTCGTGTTCTACGTGCGCGATATCGACGCGCTCGTTGCGGCCGCGAAGAAGGCCAAAGCGGAGATCGTCACGACGGGCGGCGCACCGATCCACGTCGCGACCGCGAGCGGCCACGTGCGCTCGATCGTGCTGCGCGACCCCGACGGCTACTTCTTGCAGCTCGTCGAGACAGCCCCCGCAGCGGGTGCACCGGAAGGCCCGATCCACGGCGCGTCGCTCGCGTTCACGATGGAAGACGCAGCCGCCACGCAGAAGTTCTACACGGGCATGATGGCCGTGCCGCTCTCGGGCCCGACCGAGTTCAAGCGCGACGCGGACGTGGCCAAGCTGTTTGGTGCGCCGGAGACCGTCGAATTCCGCAAGCTCTCCGGCACGCTGCCGCCCGGCACGGCCGTCGAGTTCACGGAGTTCCGCGGCGTGCCGCGCACGAAGTTCCACCTGCGCGTGCGCGATCCCGGCGCGGCGGCGATGGCGATCAACGTCGACAACATCGTGGGCATGGTCGCGCAGATGAAAGCTGCCGGCGTGAACCTGATGTCGGCCAACGGCGAGCTCGTCGACTTCGGCAACGGCGTCCGCAACATCTTCGTCGAGGACCCGAACGGCATGAACCTCGAGCTGATCTACCGTCCGGCGCCGCCCGCGGCTCGCTAGAACGGCAAGCTCCCCGCGGCGTATGCTGCCGCGGGGGGTCGAGATGCGCCGAGCCAAGGCAACGGCTGAAACTGCGATCGTGGTACTGCTCGCGGCGTTCGCGCCGGCGAGCCGCGCGCAAGACACCGATCCCGTGCGCGAGATCGACGCGCTGACGCAGCAGTGGACCGCGCTCGAGCGTCAGAAGGACGTGCTGCGCGGCGAGTGGCGCACGCAGAAACCCGTTCTCGAGCAACAGCTCGCTCTACTCGAGCGCGAGCTCGCCGAGCTGAACACGCTGCTCGAGTCGACGACCCAGCAACACGACGAGGTCGAGCAGCGGCGGCTCGAGATGCTCGAGGAACAGACGCGCCTCGAGCAGGACGCCGCCGTGCTGGAATCGAGCCTCGCGCAAGGCTCACTCGATCTGCATTCGCTCGTGCGCGACCTGCCTCCGCCGCTCGCGCAGACGTGGGCCGAGGAGCTCGCGCGGCTCGACAATCCCGTCGAGACGGCGACCGCGCGGTTCCAGAAGCTCATCGAGCTCTTGGGCCAGCTCGACGACTTCGAGAAGGAGGTCACGCTGAACGAAGCCGTCATGACGCTCGAGGACGGCCGCGACCACGTCGTGAAGCAGGTCTACCTCGGCTTGTCGCACGGCTGGTACGTCACGGCCGACCGGCGCTTCGCGGCGGCCGGCATGCCCGGCGCCGACGGTTGGCAGTGGACGGCGGCGGACGATGCCGCACCGATCGCGAAGATCGTCGACATTCTCGAGCAGCGCGCCGACCCCGATTTCGTATCCATTCCGCTCGAGTTGAATCAGCCGCCGGGCGGAACGAACTGATGCGCGCGCAGAGCATCGCACGCGCAGCGCTGGCGCTCTCGTGCTTCATCGCGAGCGCGCCCGCGTTCGCCGATCTCGACGACGTGCGGGAAGAGCTCACGCGCAACATCCAAACCGCGCAACGCGAGCTCACGGCCACCGAAGCGAGCATCGGCCGCGAGCGCGGCGACCTCGCGCAGCGCCTACTCGCCGTGCAGAACCGCGTGCTCGACCTGCGCGAGCGCGCCGTCGCGGCGCGGCGGCTCGCCGACGAAGACACGCTGACGTTGCAGCAAATCGAGACGCGACTCGAAACGTGGCGCGAGCAGAGCCGGTTCCAGAGCAACCTGTTGGCCGGCTTCCTCGACGCGACGGGCCGGCGGCCGCTATCCGAGGCCGGCGAGGTCGATCTGCGCGCGGATCTCGCGATTCTCGCGGCGCATATCGACGAGCAGCAAGCGCGCCTCTATCCCGCGTGGCGCAAAGGGCGCGTCGTTCTCGCCGACGGCGAGATCGCCGAAGGCGACGTGCTGACCTTGGGCCCGGTCGCGTGGTTCCGACGCGATTCACCGCTTGAGTCCGGCATCATCCGCAGAGACGGCGAGCTCGCGCGCGTGAGCCTCACGCTCAGCGGGTCGAACGACGGCGGCATGCAGGATCTCTTCCGCAGCTCGTCGGGCACGATTACGTTCGACCCGACGTTGTCGCGCGCGCTGTTGCTCTCGGAAGACCAAGACAGCGTCTTCGGACACCTGCGCCGCGGCGGCATGTGGGTGATTCCGATCGTCGCGTTCGGACTGTTCGCCACCGTGATCGCCGTGCTGAAAGGCGTCTGGCTGTATCGTCTGCCCGCGCCGCTGCCCGCGCTCGCGGAGCGCGTGCAGGCCGCGCTCGAGCGCGGCGGTTCCGGCCTCGACACGTTGACGGCGCAAGCCCGCGGCCCGCAAGCGGAGCTCTTGCGCATCGCGCTGATGCCGCAGACGGCCGAGCAACGCGACGATCGCTTGCACGCGGCGCTCAGGCAGCAACGCAACGAGCTCGAGCGTTGGCTCGCCGCGATCGCCACGACGGCCTCGGTTGCGCCGTTGCTCGGCTTGCTCGGCACGGTGTCCGGCATGATCGCGACGTTCAGGGCCATGACGTTGTTCGGCGCCGGCGACGCGAGCGCCGTGTCGGGCGGCATCTCGGTCGCGCTGATCACGACCGAGCTCGGCCTCGTCGTCGCGATCCCCGCGCTGCTCGCGCACGCATTGATGTCGCGCAAGGCGAAAGCCTATTTCGCGCAGCTCGAGACCGACGCCGTGCACCTGAGCCAGCTCCCGGTACCGACGGGCACGCCGTGAGCAACGACTGGCTGCTGCTCGAGGTTGCCGACAATCCCGTCATCTGGGGCATCGTCGCGTTAGCGCTCTTCTGCTACGTCGTCGAGTTCGATCTGATCCTCTCTCTGCGCGACGCGCAGTGGAAGCGCAGGTCGCGCACGTGGCTCAAAGTGCTGCCGGTGCTATTGAACGCGCTGCCGCTGCTCGGCCTGCTCGGCACTGTGAACGGCATGCTGCAAACGTTTCGCGCGGCCGGTTCCACGGGTCTCACGGACCAGTCGTTCGTGAGCGGCGGCATCGCGGACGCGCTGATCACGACGCAGCTCGGCCTGATCACGGCCGTCCCCGGGTTGCTGCTGTACGCGTATCTGCGTAGCCGCCATCGCGCAATGGCTCGCGCATGAGGCCGTCACTCGAAGATCGCCTGGAAGACGAGCGCGAGCCGAGCATCAATCTCGCGCCGATGCTCGACACGGTCATGAACCTGCTGATCTTCTTCGTCATCACGAGCGCGTTCGTCCAAGAGAGCGGCATCGAAGTCGAGAAGCCCGAAGCCGTCACGGCGCAGCGGCTGCAAAACGACTTCATCCTGCTCGCGATCAACGAGGACGGCGAGGTTTGGTACCACCGCAACAACCTCGGCGTCGCCGGCGTGCGCAACACGGTCGCGGCGCTGCTGCTGAGCAAAGAGCGGCCCGTCGTGATCCAGGCGGACCGGCGCGTGACTACCGACCTGCTCGTGCGCGTCATGGACGAAGCGAAGCTCGGCGGCGCGCAGACCGTGAGCCTCGCGACGGAGGCGGAATGATCGACGAGCGGCGCAGGCGCATCGTTGCGGCCTCGCTGGCGGGCGGCCTCTTGCTCGTGCTGCTCGTATTCTCGTCGCTCGGCGGCCTCTACCGGCCGAACACCGCCGACCGCGTCGTGCTCAGAGAAATGGAGGTTTACGTTCCGCCGCGACAACCGCCCACGCCGCCGGCAACAACCACGACCGCGTATCGCAACGCGGGCGGCTCAGGCTCTGCGCTGACGCTCGCGAACAGCGACCTGCCAGTCACGTTGAAAACGATGAATCTCGACGTCCAAGTCGCGGCGGGCAAGCTCGGCGTGCTGAATCTCGGCGGAGTCGGCAACGGGATCGGCGACGGTAGCGGCGACGGTAGCGGCTCCGGCCTCGGCGGCCTCGTCGGCTTTTCCGAGCTCGACACTCAGCCGATCGTGATATCGGCGCCGGTCTTTGAATGGCCGGAGGAGGCTATCGCTAGCGGCCTCGACGAGTTCGTCATCCAGTTTCACATCGTCATCGACGAGGAAGGTCGCACGTTTCCGGTCGCCGTCCTCGAGAGCCCCTTTCCGTCGTCGAACGCGAAGTTCATGGAGTACGCGTCCAAGGTGCGCTTCACCCCACCGACGCGACTCGGTATTCCTGTTCGAACGGACAACTTGTGGCCCTTGAAGATCAAGCGTTGAGCCCGCGATGAACCGTTGGACTAGCGTCTGGCTTGCGGTCGTCGTGCTCGCACCCACGGCCTACGCGGCCAAGCCCGAGCTCGCGATCGAGCTGCCTAATGTGGAGCTCGCGCTGCCGCGCGCGAGCCCGCCGGACTTTCAGAAGGAAGGGCTGCCGTACCAGACCGAGAACACGTTGGTCCGCGACCTGCTCGGCTTGCTGAGCCGCGGGGACAGCGAGGGCGCACTCGCGCTGGCGCGCGAGAAACAGGGTGCCGAGCTCGCATTGATCGAGGCCGGCGACCCCGACGGAGAGCTCGCACGTCGCGCGGGCGGCGGGCGAGTTCCGGGCGTCATGCCCGGCGCAGGCAACATCAGCGCCACCGTGCTGTACCTGATCGGCCACGCGTATCTGTCTCTCGAGCGATACGCGCCCGCGGAGGTTGCGCTGAAGACAGCCCTCATGCCGCTACCGGACTACCTGCGCGTGCACGAGGCGCTCGGGCTCCTGTACATCCGCGCGGAGCGCTACGACGAAGCGCAGGTGCACCTCGTGCGAGCGGCGGAGCTCGGTCTCAACACGGCCGATCTCTACGGCGCGCTCGGCTACATCAACCACGAGCAGAACAACCCGTGGGGCGCGCAGAGCGCGTACCAGCAAGCACTGACGATGGACCACCAGAATCGGAACTGGCAGGACGGGCTCTTGTGGGCGCTCGGCGAAACAGGCCAGTACGCCGCTGCGCTCGCGCTCGTCGAGCAGATGCTGCAGTACGACCCGAACGACATGGATCTCTGGCTGTATCGCGCACACATGTCGCTGAACGCTGACCAGCGCGCGTTGGCGCTCACGAGCTTGGAAACCGCCATTCGACTCGGCGACGACTCCGTCGCGAACCTACAAGTCTGCGCCACGCTGCATCTGCAGGAAGGGAGCATCGCGCGAGCGATCGACCTCTTGAAGAGCGCGTCGGCGGAGGACTTGGACTTCGATTTCCTGGACCAGTCGCTGACGTGGCTCGCGCGCGAGAACGAGTGGGACTATTTTCGCGATCTCTTGGCGTCCGTCGACGACGGGCAGCTGACGGACTTGCAACGCAGCCGAGCGCTGACACGGCGGTCGAGTCTGCAACTGCACGACGGCAACCGACAAGCTGCACGCGCATCGCTGCAACAAGCCGTGGATCTCGATGCGTCGAATGCCGACGCTCTCATGAGCCTCGGCCTCGCCTATCGCGACGAGCGCGACTACAACCGCGCAGAGCTCATGTTCCAGCGCGCGAGCGCGTTCGATACCTACCGCGAGGGCGCGCTCGTGTCCCTCGCGCAGCTCGCCATCGATCAAGAAGATTTCGAGCGTGCGCTCGCGCTGCTACGCGACGTCGTGAGCCGCAACCCTGCGCGCGTCGACCTGCGACGCAACGTCGACTCGCTCGAAAGCCTCGTGCTGCTGCGGACGAACGACTAATCGTGTCATGAGGCGCTGGGCACAACTCTCCGTGTCGATCGTGCTGGCCGCGCAGGGCGCGCACGCCGGCGAGATTCAGCTGCGCATCGCGCCCCCGGAACCCGAGTGGCTGTCGGCGACGACTTCGGCGCAGCCGCCGGTGCAAAGCGCGGGCGTCTCAGTGCCGGCGCTCGACCGCGCGGCCGCGCTCGGCGACGGAGATCCGCTCGTGCTCGGCGAGCCCTCCAGCCGCGAGCCCGGGGCCGCGCCCGCCGTCAGCGTGACGTACGGGCCGGAGGGTCTACTGACGCAGCCCGAGGAGCAGATCGTCCTCGAGATCACGCCTTTCCTCGTCAGCGGCAACTACGCGGCAGTACTGGGCCGCATCCGGGCAACCCACGCCGTCGAGCTCTCGCGTCTCGAAGCGGGAGACATCGAGGGCTTTCTGCGAATCAGCATGCCGACGGACGGGCGTCCGCAGGCTTACATGACCGGCAACAGGTTCGGCGACCGAGCCGGCATGGGCGTGCCGCCGAGTTACATCAGCGCGACGATGCTCTATCTGATCGGGCAGACCTATTTCGCGTTGGAGCAATACCTGCCTGCGGAGACGGCCTTCACGCTCGCGCTGGCGCCGCTGCCGAACCATATCCGCGCGCACGAGTCGCTCGGGATGTTGTACCTCGCGACTGATCGATACTCGGAGGCTCGCGTGCACTTGGCGCGAGCCGTAGAGCTTGGCCGAAGCACGGCGAGCATCCATTCGGCGCTCGGCTATCTCGAGCAGAGGACGCGTCACTACTGGGCCGCGGCGGACGCGTTCCAGCGCGCGCTCGCGCTCGAGCCGCGCCACCGCGCGGCGCAACGCGGGTTGCTGCACGCGCTGACGGAGACGCGCGAGCATGCGAAGGCGCTCGCGCTCGTCGAGCAGTTGCTGCGCGACGAGCCCGACGACGCGGCACTGTGGCTGTACCGCGCGCAGATTGCGCTCTCGTCCGGGGCGCGCGCCTCGGCCGTCGCCAGCTTGGAGACGGCGTTACGGCTCGGCGACGATTCGCCGGCCAACCGTCAAGCGTGCATCGCGCTGCACATCGAGAGCGGCAACATCGCGAGAGCCGCAGAGTTGTTGCAAAGCTCCAGCGCGCGCGAGCTCGATTTTGCGCTCATCGAGCAAGCGCTCGATTGGCTCGCGAACGAGAATGAGTGGAGCTCGTTTCGTGCGCTGCTCGCGTCGCTCGACGAAGAACCGCTCGGCGTCGTGCAGCAAAGCCGCCTGTTGACGCGCCGCGCGAGCCTCGCGCTGCACGACGGCAACCGACGCGCGGCGAGCACAGCGCTTCAGCAAGCCTTAGCGCTCGATCCGGCGAACGGCGGCGCGCTGCTCGCGCTCGGGCAGATATATCGCGCCGAGCGCGACTACGGACGTGCCGACCTGCTGCTTCAGCGCGCCGGCGCGTACAACGCATTCCGCGACGACGCGCTCGTCGCGCGCGCCGACGTCGCGATCGATCAGCAGAGATTTGACGAAGCTCTGATGCTCTTGCGCAACGTCGTCAGTTCCACGAGCGCCGGTCGCGAGCGGAGCATTGCAACGCTCGAGAACCTCGTACTGCTGCGCACGCAGCGCTAGCGGCAGGTTAAGCGAGTGCCAGAACCTTGCGAGCTCGTCACGCCTGCCAACGCGGAAGCGTGGGCGGCCTACCACCAAATTCGCAGAAGCGTGCTCTTCGAGCGGCGTGGGCTGATCGACGTCTATGATCCCAATCATCCTGCTGACCGAAGTCCCGGCAACTTTCCGAAGGTTCTAGTGCACGGCTCAAGGTATATCGGCGCCGTGCGCATCGACTTCGTTGACAGCCTCGCCTACTTGCGCCGAGTCGCAATCGCCGAGCCGGATCAGCGAAAAGGGTTTGGGCGGGTATTGATCCGCCTCGCGGAGGAGTTTGCTCAGGCCGAGGGAGCTAACCGGATCGAATCATCGGTTGCTCCGGATGCCGTTGCGTTCTACGAGAAATGCGGATATCGATCGCTTGCAGACTCGGAGGGTTCGAGCGTGCATATGTACAAGTGTCTCTAGGCAAATATGAAGAACGTCGTCATTGCAGGTCTTTTTCTACTTGCGAACACAGCCGCAGCCGAAGACTCGTGCGAGGCACAGATCCCGGGTTCGCTCGGGCACGCCATAGGCGAGTCTTTTCCGACGTTTCGGGCGCCGCTCGCCACTGACAACTTGCCCGAGGACATCGAGTGGAACCTCGAGGACGGCGGCAAAGGTTGCCTTGGTGTGGCGATTGCGGACTTCGATGGTGACGGCGCACGCGACGTCCTGCTGGGACTCACGCCGGTGCAAGGCACCGGCGGTCTCGTCGTCGTCGCACTCGCTCGCGGTCAGGCCTGGCAGCTCCACGCTCTCAGCGAATGGCCCGGGAATCGCGTCCGGCTGTACGTGGCAGCGGCCGAGCCAGGACTCTACGAACGAGCCGAGACTCTGGACGGTCCGTTAGCGGAAGGCGAAGTACGCTCTCTCACCTGCCCTCACGCCGCAGCGATTCTTGGCGCGACAGAATCCTCGGCCGTCGCGTATTGCTATAGCGACCAGAATTGGCGGCACGTGCGAACGTCCGACTGACGTTCCCGCAGCGAGCCGCGGGGTGTGACGCGCTCACCCGACTCGCCCGCCGCGAGTCGCCGCGAACTGTTTCATCGCGCTCACGTGCTCCACGAACTGATCGACCGCGATCTCGGTGCCTTGATAGAAGCCCGACGCCTTGTTCTTCTCGAGGTCCGCTTCGTCCCGATGTAACGCCGTGAAGACGTAGCGAGTGCCGGTTCCCGAGGCTTCCATCGTCACGATGGCCGTGATCGGGACGTCGTCGAAGACGGCCGGGCGATAGCCGGGGAACAACATGGAAGTCCAGACGAGCCGCTGCATCGGAATGACGTCCAGGAAACAACCGAGGTTCGGAAACTCCTGACCGTCTCCCACCGCGATGTCGATGCTGAAGATGCCGCCGGGCCGCACGTCCATTTCGGCTCGCGCCACGCGACCCCACGCCTTCGGCATGTACCACTCTTTGAGATGCTCCGGTTTCGTCAGCGCTTCCCATACTAGGCGCGTCGGCGCATCGACGAACCGTTCGATTGCGAAATCGAGCTTCGGATTGAACGCGAATTGCTTGCTCATGATTCTGATTCCTTCGCCTTGAGTTGCTTGACGTACTGGTCGAACCGATCCAGTCGGGCTTCCCACGTCTGCCGCCGCCCGGCCAGCCAGTTTTCGGCGACCTTGAATCGTTCGGGCGCGATCTCGTACGTACGCACGCGGCCGCGCTTCTTCGACTTCACGAGCCGACTCTGCTCGAGCACCGAGAGGTGCTGCACGAACGACGGGAGCTGCATGTCGAACGGCGCCGCCAATTCGCTGACCGTGGCCGGACCGGCCGACAGCTGCTCCAGGACCTTCCGTCGCGTCGAGTTGGACAAAGCGTAGAAAACATCGTCAGCGACTGCGGATTGAGCCATTTCGATACTCGGTGATTGGTGGGGTTGACCGATCTGACGAAGGGATTGCATCATCAACCAACACTAAGGTCAATACCTAAGTATTAGTTTCCGATTCGGCAGCCCTCGGCCATCGCCGGTACACTTAGGTTTGGAGCTCCGCTCGGGAGCGATAGCGATGCGGTATGAACCGAGAACGTAATCATCGGACGAGCAAGGCGCGCCATCTCGTCGTGCCGGCGCAGAAGACCGGCGCGGACGCGACCGGAGCGTCGGCCGTCGGCGCGAAAGCCATCGGCACGTTGCTCACCGGCGCACTGGCGTTCGGTGCATTGGCCGTCGGCGCAGTGGCTATCGGACGACTCGCAATCGGTCGCGCTCGAATTCGCAGGCTCGAGATCGACGAGCTCGTAGTCGGAGGGCCGCGTACCTCCGAGGAGCTGCGGTCGCTGCTCGCCAAGATCGAGCCCGCGCTGAATCCCGGGCGCTTCGCATTCGTGACGCTACCCGCGGACTACTCGGGCAACGTCGCGTCGATTGCCACGATCCGCGAGCCGGAAGGTGTCTCCGCGATCTTGGCCGAGCAGGACGCGCTCGATCTCGGCATGCCGGTGGCGTTCACGGCCGCGTGGATCACGCTCACGGTGCAATCGGACCTTGCCGCCGTCGGCCTAACCGCAGCGTTCGCCGATGCGCTCGCGAAAGCGGGCATCAGCTGCAACGTCGTGGCCGGCGTGCACCACGACCATCTGTTCGTTCCGTTCGAGCGCGCACAGGACGCGATGGACGCGCTGCGCGCACTGCAGCGCTCGGCGCAGCTCAATCGATAGCGAGTATCTGCTTCGCTGCGGGCGAGAGGCGACGAAGCGTCTCGGGAGCGGCGCGATCTGCCCAGTTCGCGGCTGCGCTGCCATTGCGCGGGATGTAGGCGCCCTGAACAGATCTGCGCGGCAACGCGGATCGATTGGCCGAATAGCCGTGCCAAGTGGAGCCCAAGTACACGATCACCGAGCCGGACTCGCCGCACGCTTGCACCGCACTCCCGTCGTCGGGCCGATGGTTGCCTGCACGAGCAGCGGCTTGCGTCTCGAGCATATGAGAGCCGGGCACGAAGCGCGTGGCGCCGTTGTCGGCGTCAAACGCGTCGACCATCAGGATGAACCCGACGAGCGGCCAGCCATCCTCGTCGCGCCTCACGTCGACGTGCAACGGCTGCGCCGCCGCGCCCGGCAGAACCGTCCGCCCGCCGAACGAGCTCAACTTGAACCGCGGGCCGATGCTCTCGACACAGGCGCGCAGCACGGGCTCGAGCACGTAGAGCTCGTCGAACTCCTGCCCGCGACTGACGAAGTCGAAGAGGCGCCTGTCGCCGCCCGAGCTCGAGGTCCTGAGATCGGGCGGCGTTGCCGTCGCAAACGCCCGATCGTACGCGGCGGCGACGTCACGCAGCTTCGCCCGAGGCACCGCGCCTGGCACGACGCAGAAGCCGGAGGTGCGAAGCTCCGCGAGAAACGCTTCGCGCGCCGGCGCCGCCGCGAACATTGCGCTAGCGCACGTCGACGACGACCTTGCCTTCCTTGATCGTGACCTTCGTCTTGAGCCAATTCCAATAGCCCTCGAGCGGATCGCCGTCGAGGAGAAGGATGTCGGCGATCTTGCCGGCCTCGAGCGTGCCGAGCTGATCTTCCATGCCGAGATACGCGGCCGTGTTCGGCCCCATGATCTTGACCATATCCGTGGGCGAGAACACGACGTTCATCGACTTCAGCTCGTGCTCGAGGCCTGCGAGCGCGTCGTAGGTCGTGTCCGTGCAGTAGCCGATGATGCCGCCCGCGTCGAAGATCGTGCGCGCGTTGACCATCGCGTAACCCGCCTCGACTCCGCCGCCGACGCCGTCGACGATGCCGTCGGGCCACGGCTTGCCGTCGCGGAAGCGCGGCGTGTTGTCCTTCGCGAACACGTCGATCGTCGGCGCGCCGAAGCCGATCGTCATCAGGATCTTCGTGCCGGCGGCCGCGAGCTTCTGTGCGTCGGCCTTGCTGACCCAATCCTTGTTCGGCAAGTGCACGAGCAGCGGGATGCCCATCTCGACGGCCGCGTTCATCGCCGGCGAGCTAACCGCGTGCACTTGCACGTTGACGCCGACCTTCTTGCCTTCGTCGAGCACGGCGCGCAGCGTCTCGAGCTCCTGCGCGCTCGGGCCCGGCACCGGCGTCAGCGAGATCTCGCCCGTGTAGTCGATGCCGGCCGCCTTCATCGCGCGCACCGCTTCGCGGCCCGCTTCCGGCGTGAGCCCCGCGAGCCGCAAGCGCTCGGACGGGATGATGCGCGGGCCGTTGATCTGGCCCGACTCGATGTGCTCGCGCAGCGTCTTGTTGCCGTCGCCGGGGCCGCCGCCCGAGAGAATCGTCGTGTAGCCGGCTTCGAGCTGGCGCTGCATTTGCGCCTTCTCTTCAGGCCCTGTGTTCACGTGCCGGTGCGCGTCGATGAAGCCCGCCATCGCGCTCATGCCTTTCGCGTCGATGACTTGTCCCGCCGTGCGCGCCGGGGCGCCCGCTTGAACGGATTCGATCTTGCCCCCGCGCACGACGATCGAGCCGCGCTCGATGACCGTGCCGTTGCCGACGACGATGTGGGCATTCGTGATCGTGAGGTCCTGGGCCGCGAGCGGAGCCGCGGCGCCGAGCGCCAGGCCGGCCGCGACGAGCGCCGAAGTCATTGTTTTCATGTGCATCCCCGGAAAAAGGTAGCTCAGTCTATACGGGGCTGGGCGCGGCCGGACGGCAGTCGCCACCGAGAACGGTAGGGGTTGACCGTTCTTAAGACGTCTGCCTTCCACGACGATTTCTGCGATCCAGGTCAGCGCCTATAGACTCGCGCCCCGTCACACTGCGCCCCTCACGGAGGAGACACCCTTGCTAGCCACACCGCGCCACCGGGCGCTGCGCACCGTCTGGCTGTCCGACGTCCACCTGGGCTCGCGCGAATGCCGCGTCAACCTGCTGCTCGACTTCCTGCGCCACACGCGCTGTGACGTGCTCTATCTCGTCGGCGACATCGTCGATCTCGAGAACCTGCGCAAGAATTTCTACTGGCCCGTCAGCCACACCGAAGTCCTGCGGCTGCTGTTGAAGAAGAGCCAGGAAGGCACGCGGATCGTCTACATTCCCGGCAACCACGACCACGACCTGCACGCACTCGCGGGGGTCAAGTTCGGCAACATCGAGTTCGCGAGCCACGCGATCCATACGACGCACGCAGGAAGACGGCTGCTAATCGCGCACGGCGATCAGTTCGATGACGTCGTGCGCCGCCGGTCGCTCGCGGTTCGGCTCGGCGGCTTCGCATGCCGGCGCCTGCTGACTCTGAATCGGTTCGTACACTGGCTGCACGACGTGTTCGATCGTCCGTACTGGTCGCTCGCGCAGCATCTCAAAGCGCGATTCCCGGGAGCGCAGGGCTACATCGATCGATACCGAGATGCGACGCTGGCAGCCGCGCGCGAAGCCAAAGT
>Ga0315912_10000528_pt1 | contig 67507 bp, 56 predicted proteins | sample VfabasoilMG_FD_204469 | JGI IMG/M metagenome (GOLD analysis project Ga0315912, IMG submission 204469) | Garden soil microbial communities collected in Santa Monica, California, United States - V. faba soil | ecosystem: Environmental > Terrestrial > Soil > Garden | place: USA: California... | reverse complement strand
TGGACAGCCATCGCACGCACAAGCCACTCCTGCGCTGACCACAGTTCAACAGCCTAACAATAAATAATCTTTAATTAAATAATGAAAAACTCTACTTTTAAGTTGTTCGAAAATGGGGGTACTTACACTTTGTAGCTATTATAAGTAATCTGATAACAATACTCGCCTGGTTGACCTATATGAATTCTACGACTAGTTTCTCCAGTGCTCCATAAATAGCTAACATTATAGAACATTATACCATTCGATTATACATCTGTTCATAAGTTTCTCTTGCTTTTCCGAATTTCAATGTCGAATCTTGATCTCTCACAATGAAAAACATGAAAAATAATTTTCATTTATTTCGGAGATGTGAACACCCTCCGGAGTGCCGCAAGGCATAAACCACATAACACATATCGTTTCCAAGTGTCTAAACTAGGAAATCGCTTTTAGCCTCGAATAAAGTTGCTAAAAGGAGCTAACGTAAACAACAACACACATAGTTTACAGCGTCCTTAAAGCTTTATTCATGAAACTTATATCTATTCGCATAACACTTTGGGTTATATTCACGAACTCCAACAGGGTTATATTGTTTTTACTTTTTATAGTGAGAACAATGAACTACATGGACGTGACCAACATTTTCTGTCTGGTTGTTCCTTTAATTGCAACGATTTTATTTCCTGGGATTTTGCTTTCATTATCCTTAATAAAAATTAAGAATAGAATTTATAATTATGGATTTGATTTCTCATTTTTAGATACTCAACTCTTTTTTAGAAGTGTTCACCCACCGGCGTGCCTTCGGGCACGCTTGTAATCACCATTGAATTTTCCCTCTTGAATTCGAAAATAGCTCTTGCATCGTTTGTGAAAAACCTGCATAAGCAGCCGGTATGAAACAAACAACACAGGTATAACTTGTAGTAAACATTTAAAATATAAAACCATGAAAAATCAACTGAAATATATTCTGCGAGGTTTAATTATATTATTTCTCGTTTCAATATTTACACAAGCTCAAGCGCAATTCGCTGTAGCGTCATATGGTGATGTTGCGTTAGCAACTGCAATTAAAACAAGTGATAATACTGGAAACGACATTATGGATTTCAATGGTGACCTTTTTGAAGTTACCGTTAGTGAGGACTTGGATGCTCCGTTAAACAGTGGCCTGGCATATTCTGTTAATGGCATTGTCAGGCAGTTTATTCCTTTTTCTTATCCTGGAGTTTTGCAATCAGCAGAAGGCTATTTGGACCCAGATGTATGCTTGATTACAGACGGCACGTACATATATGCACTAGCCGTCTATTTGGAATATGAACCAGGGAGTAACTATGAAAATTATTACATATTAGAATGCTTTAGATACGATTATGATTCTGAACATTTTATTAGTTTAGGTCATACAATTCTCGAAGCATATGGACCTACTTTGTCAGTACCATTAACTTCAGATTTCGAAGTTAATATTGATGCTGGGTTTGCGGAATCTGAGAATAGATTCGTTACTACTTGGAATGACCAATTGGGTTATTTCGTTAGTGCATGGGAAGGCATGGTTGGTGAAGGTGAATGTGCCACCATGTGTGGGTCCTCTCATTACATATATGATATTTTTACACGGTCTAATAACGCATATTTAGCATTACCTGACGTTGCTTTAAATAATTATTTGGTTTATTTCACATACTTAATTGATGGTTCTCCAACAAGTCAAGGAATAGAAGTTGTTAGCGTTGATCTTTATGAACTATGCGAATCTGATCCAGACCCATCAATATTGTTCCAGACATCTCCATCTTATTTCGGAGATTATAGAAATCCAAGAATTGCATGTCCAAATAGTCTTACGGCTACTAGTGGTGCAGATGACGCAGATTTTCATGTTGTTGCGGAAGAAACTGATTATAATACTATGTGGGGAATTTTAGGAATAAACTATTTTAATGGGTCGGGTTCTACTTATATCAATTATTACAATGATGGGACTACTGGAAACTCACCAACACGAATAGATGATATTCCCAATTACAATCCTGTTGTCACCTATTCCGAAGATGGAAACATAATAGTTGGATGGCTGATCGATAATAAATCTGCAGCTTATGTTGGAAATGCAGTGGATGCGCTTTATCCAATAGCAATTAACTGTGACCCGGATGGAAAAGTTACTTCTGGAGCAGATTACATGAATGTGCCGAATTCTGCCGTGTCCTCTGACGAATATACTACGTTTTCTGTTGCAGGCCGCTTTGCCTCTGCTACTCAAAGCAATTTATATTCTTTTCTTAGAAAGAATGATGAATGTTATTCAAAGGTTGTATCTGAAGGGAGTTCAAATTTGAGACTTTCTAATAGTGATAACCAAATTTCACATAAGAAATATAATTTAATAAGTATGCTTGGGCATTCTATGGAAATTGATGGAATAGATTTGGAAGGAAAAGAATTCGTTTTTCAACTATTCGATATGATGAATAGAGAAGTAGTTAATTTATCAGGCGACATTAGTAAAATCCGAAGAGAATATAAAAATTTGGTCAACAAAGCCTCATTGGGAGTTTACTACGGATCGATCAATGCTGTTGATGGAAGCATATATAGCTCCGGAAAAATACTTGCCCTTAAGCAATAATTGAATATCCAAAAACCGCTAAAAGGTCATGGTTTAGGCTTTTTAGCGGTTTTTTACTGTTTATTGAGGTATTTAATATTTGTATTTATATTTTTTTTAATTATATTTATTAGCGAAAAATAGGAGTGGCAATTAGACCAAATTTTTTCTGATGAATTGAACAGATGAGTATTCGATTCAGTATCGGAATTGCTTTTTTCTGCTTTATATCCAATATAGTGCAGGCGAATGATTTCTTCAAACAATCCAGCATTTACTTCGAAGAAAATAAGGGACAATGGCCATCAACTGTGCTTTTCAAGTCTGACCTAAATTCTGGTAGAGTTTTTTTTGAAAATAATAAATTTACTTATGTTTATTTTGAGGCTACAGATTTAGTGCATGCACATGAATTATTTGATAAAGAAAATGACGAAAAAGAAATTATATCTGATCATATAAACATCCAATGTCATTCATTTCAAGTTAAATTTCTTGATAGCAAAAATCTCGTTAAAGTTCATGGTAATCATAAGAAAAATGAATATTTAAACTACTTTATTGGGGCTGACCGGAGCAAATGGGCTTCAAATGTCGGGATATTTAATGGTGTTTATTATTCAGAACTTTATCCTTCCATCGATTTACATATTTATGAGAAAAAAGGCAATTTAAAATACGACTTCATTTTAAGTCCCGATGCAGACATAAAAAATATAAAGTTAGAATATGATGGGGTTAATGAAATTTCTTTAAGTGATGGGAATCTTTTGCTTACTACTTCTGTAAATGAAATTGTTGAACAAAAGCCGTACGCTTATCAAGAAATAAATGGACAAAAAATAGAAATTAATTGTCGATATATTTTGAATGACAACGAAGTGTCATTCGAGTTAATATCACCATATAACCCTTCCTTACCACTTGTTATTGACCCAATAATAATTGCATCAACATACTCCGGTTCTTCAATGACTGCTTGGGGATCATGTTCATCCTATGATACCCAAGGGAATATTTATACAGGTGGTGTAAGTTGGGGGCCTGGTTATCCAGTTACAGTAGGCGCTTATAATACTTCATTCAGTGGCAATGTTGATATTGCAATCACGAAATTAAATTCGAATGGAAGCGCTCGTATCTATTCTACATATATTGGTAGCGAAAATTATGAATATCCTCAGAGCATACTTGTAAATTCTAATGCTGAGGTTTATCTACTCAGTCAGGCTTGGTCTGATGGATTTCCTACGACAAATGGTTGTTTTGATAGCACTTATAATGGTGGTAAATGTGATATAGTACTATCTCATTTGAATAATTCATGTAGTTCATTTATTGGCTCTAGCTATATTGGTGGAAATAGTACTGATTGCAGCACTTACGGCGCAGGTTCGAATGTAAAGCCATCAGGGGACATGGCAATTGACTCTATTGGAAATATCTTTGTGCTAAATTCATCCAAGTCTCCCGATTTTCCAATAACTGCGGGGGCACAAGCATATATTGCTGAGCTAGATTTGGTTATATTTAAAATGAATAGTGCCTGTTCAAACTTGCTTTGGAGTACTTATTTAGGAGGCAGCGGAGATGATTTTGGATATGGAATTAAGATTGTTAATTCTGTAGACTTACTAATTACTGGAAGTACTAGCTCTATCGATTTCCCAACAACTTTGGGTGCGTACCAAACGTCTTACATCGGTGGTGATAAGGATGGATTTGTATTGAAATTTAATCCAACAACAAATACTCTTGGTTTATCTACATTTTATGGTACATCAGCAACTGATCAGGCATTTTTTATAGAGACTAATTCTAATAATGAAGTATTTATTTTAGGACAAACAGATGGAGTCATTCCTATTACAAATGATACCTACGGAAATATTAACAGTAAAAATTTCATAGCAAAATTCAATTCTAATTTATCCAATCTTGTTTTTCAAACCGTTATTGGGAATGGTATTTCAGGAACATCCATTATTCCAACTGCTTTCATGGTTGATTATTGCGATAATATTTATTTGTCCGGATATAATTCTACGAATGGTAGTAATACTGGATACCCTATATCATCGAATGCTTTTTATATTTCAACTTCAAATGCGGCCAATTTTTATTTTGCTGAATTATCCAAAAATGCAAAGTCATTGTTATTTGGAACATTTTTTCCAGGATTACATTGCCATAGCGGAATAAGCAGATTCGATAAACAAGGTATTATATACCAATCAATTTGTGCAGGTAATGGATTTCCTACCTTGCCTAACGCAATAAGTCCGGCAAATAATTGTGCCGGTGGTGCTAATGATATTTGTGCATTGAAAATTGATTTCCAATCATTAGGTGTATTTGCTAATGCGTCAGTAAGTCCTACCAATTTTGGTTGCAAACCATTTCAGGCAAACTTTTCATCCGATTCAAGCTATGGTAGAATATTTCGTTGGAATTTTAACGATGGAAGTGCGATTGATACTTTACTAAATCCTACACATGTTTTCAACGACACAGGAAATTTTAATGTGCAACTTTTTGTCATTGATAGTGGCTCTTGCTATTTTGCAGATACTTTCGATTTAATTGTTAATGTTAATTCCTATCCGACTGTTAATTTGGGAGCAGATACAATCATATGCCCAGGAAAAGATGCCAATTATATTTTACATGCTTTAAATCCTCAAAGCATAAAATTATGGTCAACCGGAGATACAACAGAAAGTATTAGTGTATCAACGGGAAATATATACTGGGTTAAAATTAGTAATGGGACTTGCAGTTCAATTGATACAGTTAATGTGAAGTTTGTTAACTCATTAATTTCACCACACGCTCCTTATATATTTTGTAATCAGGATGAAGCCTGGTTAAACGCTTCAATGAATAGTCCATCATATACTTGGAGTACCGGTGATACGGGCCGGAAAATCCACGTATTACTTCCAGGAGATTATTGGTATCAAATAACGCATGATGGTTGCATGGAAACAGATACGCTCACAGTTTCGGAAATCAAACAATCAGCTCTTTGGATTCCTTCTGCTTTTACTCCGAACGGTGATGGTAGGAACGATGAATTTAATCCTCTTGGGAATGATATAAGCAGTTACAATATGCAGATATATACCCGGTGGGGCGATAGATTATTTTCAACTGATAACCTAAGAATTGGTTGGGACGGCACATTTAAGGGCGACATGGTTCAACCTGGGATTTATTTGTATGTAATTGAGTATATGTCGGAATGTGATGCCTATCCGATTCAGAGGATCGGATGGGTGAGTTTAACCCCTTAGGTATGAATAAAACAGCATCTTACAAAATGCTAAAGTCAGCACAGGCTTGAATTCTCAATTTATTGTAAACTGCTATGGCAAAAGTAAAAAATGAAAAAATGGGTACAGCGAATAGCACAATATTCGATAATATTTACCCAGGAATTAAGCCAGCAAACTAAAGAAAAAATCTATGCATATCAACCAACCGCAGTAATCCTGGGCGGCTTCATACTCGTTTTGGGTTCAACTTCGGTCAATTGATCAATATGAAACTCGCCTTCTTTGAGATCATTACCAATAAACCAAGCACATCTCACATAACGACTGTCATGCACATTTTTATTTCCAACGGTCATTTTTGGGCCGCCTGATTTGAGCCATACAATTTTACCAGTTTCCATACTTTTATTTTTAGAATTAATGAATAATACATTTTTTAGCAATGAATATCAATGACTACTTTCGACCAATTGCGCATCTGACGGGAATTGATGTGGCATTACAGGCCTACGCACCCTTTCGAGGTTTTGCTGATACCTTGCGTCAAATTCCAGCGAAGCCGCCTCAGGATAAAAATAATTTGAAATCCACTGATTGTTCATCTCTGGATAACCAAGAGAAAGACCCATTGAAACAATCAAATCATTAAGACAATCCTTGGTCGCTTTATTATCCGTTTTCTTATGGCTCTCAATGAATTTTTCATACGCTAACAAAATATTTTTGTCTTTATTAAACACAACGGGTATTTGATTTGTAGCAATTACAAATTCTTGCATATTTCCCATGGCATACCGATAACCAATTATCGTTGCGAATACAGCAAATTTGTTTTGATGCTCTCTGTCTTTTGCCTGTAATTTTTGTCCAACTTTTACGGCCTGAATTGGGGCGCGCCAAATGGCAATAAGAGTAATGAAGGCAATCGCGGACATTGTGATTTCAAAGGTTGTCATAGTGGATGCTTTTAGTGTTCTTAAAATTAAGCGATAAATACAATATCTTTAAATCTGGCCAAAAACACTTATTAACTATCCTGCAAAATCGAAATGTTTGAAATTATTTAAAAAAGCCATTTTGATATGTTTTAAAATGCTAAGTGTTCATAAGGTCTAAAGACTTTTATTATTTTCTACTATATATTATAATGGAAACATTTGAAAAGAGCCATTCAGAAGAATATTTTGAAAAAATTGCTGGTATTACAATTTATGAACATGCTAATCATTTGTCTAAAATAAATCAAACAATCCTAGAAACAATTTATGAACTGGTTCGAGCAAAAAAAATAAGTCCCGAAGCACTGACTATTATTGAAAATAATATGAGGGCTTATTACATTAAACACTTCCCTCACTTAGTACAGACCACCTTTGACCAAGATTATCCGCAGATTTAAAATCAACCCATATTAAATTAGGGTAGTGTTTTCTTATACTATTGAAAAAGTTGGATACTACTGGATAATCACCCTGAATAACAATACTATCATTTATTAATTCCTCTGCCGGAATCAATGTTCTTTCTTTGTAAAATTTGATAGTTAATATTATATCGTTTTTAAATCTTTCATTAATTGCATTGGTCACATCCTCAATATTACTGGCCATTTTAGAGGGAAGAGAACTTAATTCAAACTCAGGCATACGATTGTATTTTATCAAGACAAATGTATCATAATAAGTTGCCTATTCGACAATAAACCAAAATAATCCACTTTTCAAACATCACATAATAGATAGATATTCGTCCTTCATATTCAATTCTATACTTGAAGAAGATTGCTTTCTTGTATCGCCCATATAATTCAAGATAAACGTCAACAAGTTCACTGTTCTGGTATATTTGCTGTTCGAATCTTTCACGGTTAATTTTTTCAGCTTGATTTCGATTGATTATTATTGATAATTTGTCTTTAAGAAAAAGGAACATTAAAGAGTCACAATTTTCACTGTATGGCGTATAGGGTTCCAAAAGGTACGACACCCGACTCAGTATCCTGATAAAATCTTTCATGGCATAAAAAAGCTGCGTGAATTTCGTCCAGCACCCAAGAATCAGGGGATAAACCCGCGAAGGTGAAACCCCAAAGAAATCTTGCGGAATACCAGACTACTCATCACGCAGTTAACGTGAACAAGCAGCCAGTGAATTCTCCGCAAGATAAAATAATTATAAATTATAAATTGCTTCGCGGGCTTTTTTGATTCTTAGAGGATACTGAGCGTTTGAAATATTTTATTTTTTATATCATATTATCATTTATTTTTTGATTCATGCCCATTTTCATATAAGGGCAATTCCAATGCAGGAATTCTCTTCATGGAATTTCCTCCTATACCTTTTATAGAGCTATACATCTCAACAGTAATTTGGGCAACTGAATCGATGTATTTCTCGCGTTCCTTCCATACCTTAATCATGGCTCGTTTTTCCTGTTCAAGATTTGATTTTAACTTGGTCAAACCTTCAACTATTGCCTGAATCTGATGGTGGAATTCAGTAGAAGTAAGATATGTGTACAATAAATCAATCTTTTCATTTCTGTGGTCACCTGATGACTTCACCTCGTGGATTTTAATTAGAGTCTCACGAAGAATAAAGACCAACGGGATAACTTCTTGGTATGAGCATATCCAAACACCTTTGAAGCCAAACTGCGTCATATCCTTCGGCATCGCTTCAGTGACCAAGATTGCCAAATCCGCCTTGTGTCTGAGTTGGTCCTGCTTTAATTTAGCAATCCATAAATTGCTAAAAGTTTTGGTGCGTTTACTTTCAATGGCAATCGAACCACATGTTTCATGGTTCATATTATAAACTGTAATTAAAATATCAGCCCCGTTAACTCCTTTGGTGATTTCAGAAATATCATCAAATGGGTATGCTGCTCGAAGACTTTTTTCAAGCTCAATTTCAGCTACTTCACCTTGAATTTGCATGGAGCCTTGCTCGGCTTGTCGTTGGGCTATTGTCAACTGCTTTTTTAATTGGTTGATAACATGCTCTTTCTCTGAGATTTTAAGGAGAGATTTGTTTTCAACTTCTTTCTGGATTTTGGTTCTTTCTTTGGCCAACTCCTGCTTTAATTTGTATTTGGCCTCTGCATCAAAATTTTCTTTAAGTCGTCTTTCGATTTTAATTTTCTCCAGGCTTAATTTTTGATTTACCTCCTTTTCGATTGAAGACTTAATCTGGAGTTTCATTTTTTCAACTTCTTTCTTTTCCTTTTTCACATCAGAATATTGCTTGTCGAATTCTGATTTAAGTTGTCGATAAAGAATCTCATTTACATCAATGTCAGCACCACAATTTGGGCACTTGACATGCTCTGTTAAATCGGTTTTCATGATCGCGGGTTTTAAAATGTTAGAATAAAATATTAAATCAATTTTTGGAAATAAAAATCTTTATCTGAGGATGTAATTCCATAGCCATGTTTTTCAACAGAACCAACTCATAGATATTTCTAGCCATATCTCTGGTTCTGGCATGTTTGGATAGTACCTGACCTCCGTAAAATTCTTGTGATTGACCATATGGAACGAAAAGATGGAGGAGCATCTTTACATCATTAAAGCCAAAATAACCGATTAAGGAAGTAAGGCAGGCTGTTTGTTTATACCTAGAGAGAACAATTTCTCCTTGCCGGTTCTTCCTCCAATCTTGATGAAAAACGATTGGCAGTGCTTCAATCATATTAGCAAAGACCGGTACTGTGTTTATCGTATCAGTTGATGAATTGAATATGTTGTCTTCATCCAGGAGTATTGTAATACTTTGTTTCCTGTTAAACCGAGAGAGATACTCCGCCAATTTAACCAAACGGTCAGGCTGAAAGAACAATTCAGCCAAGGCTGATTTCCTTTCCATTTTGCTTCGCGGGCTTTTAATGTGTTCAAAAAAGAGCAAAAACCTATCTTTTTCTCTTAGGCTTCCGTTTTTGCGTTTGCGTGCGTTTCTTTTTGACCTTAATAATTACAGAATTGGGCTTTGGCTCATCAGAGGTCGCAAAATCAACAAAAAGCCTCGCTAATTGAACCTCGTCCAGTCGTTCCTTATTTTTGGCCATAACAGAGCAAATGTAGCTCACGAGAGACCGGATTCAAAATGGAGGGAAAGCCAAATGACTACATTACCAAATCTTCAAAAGCAATGTTCTACCTTTGCATTCTTGCTTTTTTAAATAAAATCGCCGATTCTATTATGACCCTTCGTTTTGCTTTACTGATCGTTTCCGTTTTGCTCTTTTTCATTCCGGCGAGGGCCCAACAACACAAAAGCTATACAATAAGCGGTTATGTGAAAGATGCCTCCACCGGTGAATCGTTACTTGGAACGGTAGTCTATATTCTGGATTCGGCCAAAGGCACACATACGAATGCCTATGGCTTCTACTCCATCACGTTGCCGGCCGGAAATTATACGATGCTGGTCAGCCTCCTCAGTTATACCAAACAGCAATTCAGCCTGACACTGGACAAAGACATCCGGCAAAACGTAGCCCTCGTTCCGTTGGCCGTTGAAACACAAGAGGTGACTATTACAGCGGAAAGAGAAGATAAAAATGTGCAAAGCACGGAGATGGGAAAGATCACCCTCGAAGTGGACAAGATCAAAGAGCTGCCAAGCTTTATGGGCGAGGTGGATGTCTTAAAATCCATTCAGCTTTTGCCCGGGGTGAAATCAGCCGGGGAAGGAAATACCGGCTATTATGTACGGGGTGGCGGTCCGGATCAGAACCTGATCCTGCTGGATGAAGCGCCGGTTTACAATGCTTCCCACCTCTTCGGGTTTTTCTCCGTCTTCAATGCCGATGCCATTCAAAACGTAACGTTGACCAAAGGCGGCATGCCGGCTTATTACGGAGGCAGGCTATCCTCTGTGCTGGATATACAAATGAAGGAAGGCAACAACAAAGAAATGCAGGTGGAAGGCGGACTCGGAACCGTATCGGGAAGGCTTACCGTCCAGGGTCCGCTCAAGAAAGACACCGCTTCCTTTATTGTCTCCGCACGCAGGACCTTCGTCGATTTCTTTTTAGGGGAGCCGTTTATCGACAGCGAATCGGAGGCGGCAGGAAATAACTACTATTTCTATGATGTGAATGCGAAGATCAACTATAAGTTCTCCGATAAAGACAGGCTGTTTCTCAGCGGGTATTTCGGCCGGGATGTGTTTAAATACAAAAGTCCCGATTCCGACTTCAACCTGAAAATACCCTGGGGAAATGCCACCCTGACGACCCGGTGGAATCACCTTTTTAACAACCGCGTCTTTATGAATACATCGCTGATCTTTACTGATTACGATTTTTCATTTGAAGGCGGGCAGGATGCCTTTGAACTGAAACTGTTTTCCGGTATCACCGACTACAACATTAAAAGCGACGTCACGTGGATGCCAAACCTCAAACACACGCTGAAGTTCGGGGGCAATTACGTATACCATGTGTTCGTGCCCAGCAATGCTTCCGCGCGCTCGGGCGATGTAATCTTTGACGTGGGTAAAGTGCTGAAACAGTATGCCCATGAAGCAGCCATCTACGCCAACGATGAATTTGAAGTCACCGATAAATTCAAAGTAAATGCAGGCTTAAGGTATTCGCTTTTTCAGCAGGTAGGTCCGTTTGAACGGTATATTAAAGACCCGGTGCGCGGGATCAACACCGACACGATTTCCTATGACAGGCTTCAGAACGTCAAGACCTATTTCCACATTGAACCCCGTTTGTCTTTGCGGTATATCCTGAATGCCACCTCTTCCTTAAAAGCTTCGTATGTGCAGAATTACCAGTACATCCACCTGGCATCCATGTCCACGCTTACGCTGCCCACCGATGTGTGGGTTCCAAGCTCCGATGTGGTGAGGCCGCAGTTCGGCACGGAATATTCTGCAGGATACTTCCGCAATTTCAGGAATAACGTCTACGAAACTTCCGTGGAGGTTTATTACCGCGACATGAAAAACCAGGTGGAGTATTCGGAAGGCGCCTTGCCGGAAAACAATGTGAACGACAACGTAGACAACAACTACACGTTCGGCAATGGCTGGTCCTATGGAGCGGAATTTTTCCTGAAGAAGCGAAAGGGCAGGCTGAATGGCTGGGTCGGGTATACGCTGGCCCTGACAGAACGCAAATTTGATGAACTGAACCAGGGAAAAGTTTTTTATGCGAAGTACGATCGCCGGCATGATGTATCGTTGGTTGCCGTGTTTGAATTAAACAAACACTGGACCTTCGGCGCTACCTGGGTTTATTCGACAGGAAACCTCGTCACCTTGCCGGCATCCCGGTATTTCATCGACGGAAAAATTGTTTATTCCTATGGCGACAGGAACGGCTACAGGCTGGCGCCCTACCACCGCCTCGACCTGTCGGCAACATTGCAGGGCAAGAAAAGGAAGAACTACGAATCAAGCTGGAACTTCTCGATCTTCAATGTGTACAATCGCGCCAATCCTTACTTCATCTACTTTGACGACACCAGCGATTATGTGACGGGAACGCTCAGTGTCCAGGCTAAACAGGTTTCACTCTTCCCTATTCTTCCAAGCATCACGTATAATTTTAAATTCTGATCATGAAAAGGCCTCCTGACATCTTTTTCAATTCACGTATTTTACCCGGCTTCCTTTTCGCCTGCTTGTTGCTTCTCAGCGCCTGTGAGAAGAATATTACCGTAGATCTCCCCCATGCAGAAAGCCAGCTCGTCGTTGAAGGATACGTGATTACGGGCGAAAAGCCACGGGTTCATGTCACACGGAGTGCGCCCTATTTCGATCCGATAGACTCCGCGTCGCTTGTCGGCTACCTCGTTCACTTCGCCGTGGTGACTGTTTCCGATGGTGTAAATACCGATACGCTCGACGAACAATACGATCCTTCCCTACCGAATCCTATTGTGTACAGGGCCCGGACGATGATCGGGGAAAATGGAAAAAACTACACGCTTACGGTCGTTGCGGAAGGAAAAATTCTAACGGCTGTTACGCAATTGCCTTTTCCTGTACCCCTGGACAGTGTCTGGTTTAAGGTAGACGGAAACAAGGACTCGCTGGGTTTTGCGTGGGCGCATCTGACCGACCCGGATACTTTAGGGAACGGGTACCGCTGGTTTGCAAAACGGCTTGGCAAAGATGATGACTACATTACACCACAGGGTTCTGTTTTTGATGACAAATTTATCAACGGAAAAAGTTTTGACTTTGGTTACAACCGCGGTTCCATACCCAACTCCGATGCTGCGGATGACAACAACGATGAACGCGGTTACTTCAAAAAAGGCGACACCATAGCCGTAAAATTCTGCACCCTCGACCGTGCCCATTTTCTTTTTTGGCGAAGCGTGGAAACGCAAACCTCCAACAATGGTAACCCCTTTAGTTCGCCGGCTCCGATTGAAGGAAATATCAACGGCGGCCTGGGTATTTGGGGAGGCTACGGTCTTTCCTATGATACGATTTATGCACAGTAACCCCGAAACTGTTGAAAAATGACAAATACCCGGACACCGGGGATGACTTAAAACTTTATTTTTGTCACTTGACATAAAACCCTTAAACATGAAGCTGATTGCATCCCTTGCCCTGTTTTTCCTGATTCAGACCTGTGCGGCCCAGGATATGATCTTTAGTCCGATTAGCTATAAAGATGCTCCTGCTGAAGCCGTCAACTACCTGAAGACCCAGAAACTTAAAGCAAAAAAAGCCAAATGGAGCCTTTCACCTACCGGCGTTTACATGGCTGATTTCCAGAAAAAAAAGCAGTCGAAGGTCGCATATTACTTAATGAACACCGGCATGATGCTTTATAAACGCACGCCCATAAAATACGAGGATCTGCCGGCGCCTGTCATGGAACTCATGACAAACCGTGTGAATCAACCGGGAACGAAACTGTATGTTTTCAAAAGCCCATATACCGCCTACTATGCCATCAGCATTCCATTCGGCGATCAGTACATTACCAAGTATTTTACAAACGATGGGAACCAGCATGAAATGAAATTTAAGTAAATCATTTCCGGACCATCCACGGGGTGAAATGCCCTTTTGCCTGCCTTCCCTTCCTACCTGAACTTTCCGACTAACCATGACCGACCAACCTGAACACGTCAAATGCCTGATTATAGGCTCCGGCCCCGCCGGTTATACTGCCGCCGTGTATGCCGCTCGCGCCGACCTTAAACCTGTCTTATACCAGGGACTTCAACCGGGCGGACAGTTGACGATAACCACGGAAGTGGAAAATTATCCCGGCTATCCGAAAGGAACCATGGGCCCGGAAATGATGGAGGATTTTCGCCTGCAGGCCGAACGTTTCGGCACGGATATCCGCTACGGTTATGCCACCAGTGTAGATTTCAGCAGCACGCCCCATCGTGTGATCGTCGATGAAAGTAAAACCATTACCGCCGATGCAGTTATCATCGCCACCGGCGCCTCTGCCAAATGGCTGGGCCTGGAATCGGAAAAGAAGTTAAACGGCTTTGGTGTTTCAGCCTGTGCCGTCTGCGACGGTTTCTTTTTTAAAGGACAGGATGTGGCAATCGTAGGCGCCGGGGATACGGCGGCGGAAGAAGCCACCTACCTGGCTAAACTTTGCCGGAAGGTTTATATGATTGTCCGGAAAGATGCCATGCGTGCCAGCAAGGCCATGCAACACCGCGTGGAACATACGCCGAATATCGAAGTGCTCTTTAACCACGAAACAAAAGAAATACTTGGCGGCAAAACCGTCGACGGTGTTCTCGTTGTGCATAACCAAACCCGGGTGGAGCGCAAGCTGGATGTCACCGGATTTTTTGTAGCCATCGGCCATCAGCCGAATACCGATATTTTCAAAAATTTTATCTCGCTGGATGATGCGGGGTATATCAAGGTTGAAAAAGGATCAACCCGTACGAATGTGGCAGGTGTTTTCGCCGCCGGCGATGTGGCGGATCATGTGTATCGCCAAGCTGTTACTGCGGCAGGAACAGGCTGCATGGCCGCCATTGACGCGGAGCGCTACCTGGCTGCTAAAGGAATTCACTGAAGTGTAGTGAGTAGTGAGTAGTGCTCTTCTATCTTCTATCTTCTATCTTCTATCTTCTATCTTCTATCTTCTATCTTTTATCTTCTACCGGGTGACTTCAAATTCCTTTGCGATCGTATCAATTGCATCGGCTAGTTTCCTGTCCTTAACAGTTACGATATTTCCCGCATCATGGGTGGAGAGAAAAATCTCCACCTTATTCCAGGTATTCGTCCAGGTCGGATGGTGATTCATCCTTTCGGCGATAAATGCCACGCGTACCATAAAAGAAAAAGCCTGCGTAAAATCCTTAAACTGAAATGCTTTTTCAAGCTTGTTATTCTTTTCTGTCCACATGGGAATGGGTTCTTAAAACATGAGCATAAAGTTACTACAAACGAGCGAGCGTTCCGAATATACTTTCCGGGTTACACGCCATCTCTCCGTTTCGCTCTCTGTTTTTTATATGCAAACACGGCCGTAACCAGGGCTCCGATGACCAGGAAAAGTCCCGCGAAACCCTTCCATGCCTCACCGGCATCCTTCACGACGACAATAAACACGATGGCGAATAAAAACACCGTAGTCACTTCATTCCAGAGGCGAAGGGAAAAAGAAGAATAGCTGACAAGCCCCTTCTGAAAGTTACTGAACATACGTTGGCAACGAAGGTGATAAAGGGTCAATCCGAATACAAAAGCCAACTTCAGCCATAACCAGCCGGGAAAGTCCGTTCCGAATACCTGGAAAGCATACCAGAAACCAAACAGATAAGTAAGTACCATCGACGGCCAGGTAATGCCGTACCACAACCGCTTTTCCATCAGTATATACTGAGCCTGTAATATCCCTTTTTCAGGTTCCGGCTTTTTCTCCGCTTCACTGTGATAAATAAACAGGCGAACGATATAAAACAGACCTGCAAACCAGGTGATGACGAAAATGATATGCAAAGACTTTACGTAGAGAATATTCAATGGAATCTTTAATTTGAATTGCTTAGAAAGTGACGCTGGATGCTGGACTCTGGACGTTGGACGCTGGATGCTGGACTTTGGATTCTAAACTACTATCTACTATCTTCTATCAACTATCTTCTCAAACTTCAGGCATAATTTTTCGCAAGAACCCGCTGGTAAAGCTCTTCATACATCGGAAGAACATTCCGGATATCGTACTTCTTCGAATGCTCCCAGGCTTCGCGTTTGAATTTGGCCAGTCGCTCGTCGTTTTCAAGAATGTAGACTGCATTTTTAGCCATGTCGTTCACATCACCCACATTGCTCATGAAGCCTGTTACGCCGTGCACATTTACTTCCGGGATACCTCCTGTATTCGTCGAGATGACGGGAACCTGGCAGGCCATGGCTTCCAGTGCTGCCAGGCCGAAACTTTCTGTTTCAGAAGGAAGAATAAATAAATCACTTACCGATAAAATCTCTTCAATCGCTTCCTGTTTGCCGAGAAACCGGATGTGATCACAAGCAGCGGATTCACGGCAGGCCAGCTCAATGTTGCTTCGTTCCGGTCCGTCACCGATCAGCAGAAGTTTGGCGGGTACCCGCTCCACCACTTTAGCGAAAACCTTAATGACATCGCCTACCCTCTTTACCTTCCTGAAATTGGAAGCATGAATGAGCAACCGCTCGCCGCTTGGCGCAATGGCTTTCTTAAAATGCTCCTTGGGTTGTTTGCTGAATCTGCGGAAGTCAATAAAATTGGGAATCACATCGATCTCCTTCGATATCTTAAACGAAGAAAGCGTTTCGTCTTTCAGAGACTTCGAAACGGCTGTCACGGCATCGCTCTGGTTGATGGCAAAAGTTACAACCGGCGTATACCCGGGGTTTTTACCGACCAGCGTAATATCCGTTCCATGCAAGGTGGTTACAAAAGGAACCTGCACGCCCTGGGATGCCAGGATCTGTTTCGCCATGTAGGCTACGGAAGCATGGGGAATGGCATAATGCACATGGATCAGGTCCAGCTTTTCAAACAAGGCCACATCGACCAGCTTACTGGTGAGTGCCGTTTCATAAGGGGCATATTCAAAAACCGGGTAATCGGCCACACTAACTTCATGGTAGGAAACATTCTCAGAGAAATGTTCAAGCCTGACCGGCTGGCTATAGGTTATAAAATGAATCTGGTGTCCCTTTTCAGCCAATGCCTTACCCAATTCAGTGGCTACAACGCCGCTCCCACCGAAAGTAGGATAACAAAGTATTCCGATGTTCATAGTATTCTGCTTACGAATTGGTGGCGAAGGTACGAAAACAGTTCACGGTTCACAGTTCACAGTCACAAGTCAGAAGTCAAAAGTTAAAAGTCAGAAGCCCAAAGTTCTCTGTAACCTGTCTAAAGTAATCTGTCCTCCGTCTTCAGTCTTCTGTCCTCTGTCCTCCGTCCTCTGCCTTCATTCCAGCGTCAAGTGTCCAGCATCCAGTGTCCCGGGTCTACTTCTCCATCGCATCATATATCACCTGCTGGATATTTGTGCGGACATTCAGTTTAACAAGTTTGTCGTTGGCTGCATCGGGATGCACACGGTTGGACAGAAAGATATAGACCAGGTTGTATTCCGGATCAGCCCAGACGCAGGTTCCGGTGAAACCCTGGTGACCGAAGGCTTTGGGTGATGCGCTTTTACAGGCAGGGCTTGACTTTGCCGGATCGGTTTCCGGTTTGTCAAAGAGCAAACCTCTCCGGTTGGATGAGTTGGGATATGCAGGTGAGGTAAATTGAACTACGGCTGCCGAATCCAGGTAGGTCCTGCCGCCATACTTTCCTTTGTTCAGCACCATTTGCATGAGGATGGCCAGTGAATTCGCATCGGAAAACAAACCGGCATTTCCTGCGACTCCACCCAGCATAGCTGCAGCCGGATCATGTACAAATCCCCTCAGGAGCTGATCCCTGAAAACTTTGTCGTCTTCCGTGGGCACCAGGCGTCCCCTGGCTATCGTCTCCAGGGGCAGAAAAAGCAGGTCGTGAAGGCCCAACGGCTGGTAAAATTTAGCTTCGAGGTAATCGTTAAAGGGCTTATCGGTTTTCTTTTCAACGAGTTGTTTCAGCAACAACGGACCTAAATCGCTGTATACATATTTCCCCCGTTCTCCAAGCGGTGATGCGTAAATCCATTTCCATACCGAATCCACATAACTTTTCCTGATGTACATGCTGTCGGCCACCTGTACGGAATATTGCTTGTCGGGAACCGCGTGATAAACGGCAGCATCAGGACCGGATGCCGTCATCGTATTTTTCCAGAACGGAATCCAGGCAGCCAACCCTGCCTGGTGCGCCATGATTTCCCGGATCGTAAGATCCTTCTTATTCGTCTTTCGCAGTTTCGATACATATTTGGAAAGCGGTTTGTCAATATCGATCTCCTGCTCACCGGCCAGCTTCATCATGGCCTGGGCCGTGGCGGCTACCTTGGTGACGGAAGCGATATCGTACAAATCCGAATTGGTCACGGCTTCCGTGCTGTCGTAGGTTTTATACCCGAATGATTTTTGATAAACGACTTTCTGATTCCTGGCCACCAGGACCTGGCAACCCGGTGTGGCGCCCATGGCAATGGCATTTGTCGCGATTGAGTCAATGCGGCTAAGTATCGCGGTGCTCATTCCGGCATCTTCGGGCAGGGAATATTTCAATCGCAACGGTGGCGAAGCATCGACGCCGGCATACTTCCTGAAAAAGGTATTCGATTCCACAGGAAGCCGGCCTGTTGCGGATAAACCTCCGAATATAAGTTGGGCTGCCAGGTTTTGTGTGACAGGCATGTCTTCATAGGTGAGGATGCAGGCGCCGAGTTTATCAAATGCCGGAATCCGGGAAAGCGTGTAGGAATTACCGAAATCTACAAGTATGCAAGGATGACGGTTAAACAGGCTATCCATAAACCGTTGAAGCGTATCCGAAATACCATATCCTTTCAGCGCATTCATTGTGGTGTTATGCAAACCTACCAGCACCAGGTTGTATTTTGCCAGCGAATCAAAAAGCAGGCGCACGGAATCAGCAGGCGTTTCCTTGCCGATGGAAAACAAATCGACATCTGCATACCGCTGCAATTGTTGTTGAAATACATTGCCTTTCTTATCGCCGATAACGAGGGAGGCCAAATGCAATGTATCCAGGTTCACCAAAGGCAACAGGTTCCCGTTTGACAAGAGGGTCAGCGACTCTTCATACAATTGTTGCTGTAAAAGCAAATCTTCCGGTGCATTCAAATCTTCTGTAAGGTGATTGAGGTCGATGGGCTGGTATATATTCAGTCCGCACCAGTATTTCACCATCAGCACTTTCTTCACCCGAAGATCAATTTCCTCCCGGGTAATTTCGCCTGCAGCGATAGCCAGGCGTATTTCCTCGAGCGCCCGGGGGACATTTTCAGCGCGCAGGAGCATGTCGTTGCCTGCCAGCAAGGCCAGCTTATCTACTACACCCGGCGGGTATACGGCGCTCACCGCCTGCATATTCAATGCATCGGTAAATATCAGCCCTTTAAAGCCCAGCTCTTCCTTTAACAGCCGCGTGGTAACTTCTTTGCTCAGTGTAGTGGGACGGTTCGAAACGGAATCGAGTGCGGGCACAAAAAGGTGAGCCACCATCATGCCACCCAATCCCTGTTTAATCATTTCCCGGAAAGGAGCCAGTTCCATGCTGTCCAGTTCCTGCCTCGTGGCATGAATGACGGGGAGCGCCAGGTGCGAATCGGTATCGGTATCTCCATGCCCTGGAAAATGCTTTCCGGTGGCAAGGATGTGATGGTCCTGCAAGGCGCGCATGTAAACGAGGGAATTATTGGTCACCGTCGTCTTATCGTCGCTGAAGGACCGGCTGCCGATCACAGGATTCTGAGGGTTGTTGTTGATGTCGGCGTCAGGCGAGAAATTCATGTGAATGCCCATCCGGTTGCAATGGCGGGCAATGGATTCTCCCATCTTGTAAATGAGCGATGGACGTTTCATCGCCGACAAAGTCATTTGCCGCGGAAACCGAAGCGTACTGTCCAGCCGCATAGACAAGCCCCATTCACCGTCAATTCCTATCAGCATCGGTACTTTGGAAAGACCCTGGAAGCGGTTCGTTAGTACGGCCTGCCTCACCGGGCCTCCCTGGAAAAAAATCAGTCCACCGATTTTGTAGTTACGGACCAGTGAGTCAATTTCCGCGAAATGCAATGAATCCTTATTGCTCCAGGCGGCAACCATAAACAATTGCGCCGTTCTTTCATCAGGCGTCAGTACGTTGAGGACAGAATCAGCCCATCGGGATGCTTCCAGTGTATAAAACGGGGGATCCATGGCCCTGGAGTGCAGGGAAAACAGCAGCAGGAAAGCCGGCAACAGCTTCCGGATTGAGAATTTCATAAAAACAAAAATAGATTGAGGCAGCCTGCGGTACCGTTAACGGAGACAGAGTTTTCAACAATAAAAAAGGAAAAGTTCAGGAGTTCAAAAGTTCATTAGTTCATTAGTTCAATAGTTCAGAGGTTCAGAAGTTTAGGAGTTTAGGAGTTCAGGGCTTCAGGGGTTCAGAAGTTCAGAAGTTCAGGAGTTCAGGAGTTTAGGAGTTTAGGAGTTTAGGAGTTTAGGAGTTTAGGAGTTTAGGAGTTTAGGAGTTTAGGAGTTTAGGAGTTTAGGAGTTTAGGAGTTCTACGAAAATCTGCTAATCGGCTAATCAGCTAATCAGCTAATCTGCCCTTTCACATATTCCTTTGTGAGCTCCTGCTTTGGGTTGTTCAGGACTTCATCGGCCGGACCATGTTCCACGATCTCACCGGCATACATAAAAATCACATAATCGGCGAGGCGGCGTGCCTGGCGCAGGATGTGGGTGACCAGGACAATGGTGTATTTTTTTTTCAGCTCCAGGAAAATCTCCTCAATGGCCTTGCTGGACATAGGATCCAGGGCTGACGTCGGTTCATCGGCCAGGATGATATCGGGTTCAATAGCCAGGCCGCGTGCCAGGCAAAGCCGTTGCTGCTGACCGATAGACAGACTGGATGCCGGTTCATGCAGGCGGTCCTTCACTTCATCCCAAAGGGAAGCCAAAGCGAGGTAGCGCCTCACCTTGGCATCCAGGATACGGCGTTTGTGCTGCCCGTGAATGCGCATGCCGAAACTGACGTTGGCATAGATGGACATGGGCAGCGGGTATGGGCGCTGGGACAACAGGCCCATCTTTTTCCGCAGGCGCGTTACTTCGATATGGGGGTCGTAAATATTCTCTCCGTTCACCAGCACTTTGCCGGCCACATGGATGCCGTCAGTCAGTTCCACCAGCCGGTTCATGCTTTTCAACAGCGTGGTTTTTCCGCAACCGGAAGGACCGATAATAGCCGTGATACTGCGGTCGGGAATATCAATGGAGACGTTCTTCAGGATACGCAGGTTTGCCGAAGTGACGTTTAATTCCTTGATACTGATGTGCGGGTAATTATGAACCACGAAATTTAGCTTGCATTGGTGAATTTATTCGAGATATATCTTGCACTGTAACTGATCAGCAAGATAATAAAAGTAAGGATGAGTGCTGCCGCATACGCCCTGTCGCGCACTTCCGGAATGGGCGAACTGAGCTGGAAGAAAATAGCCAGGGGAAGCGTAGCGGCAGGCTGTGAAACCGATTGCGGAATATTGTCGGTAAACCCCGTGGTAAAGATGACGGAAGCGGCGTCGCCAATGGCTCTTCCGAAGGATAAAAGCGTGGCGGTAATAAGTCCGGGCAATACCCGCCTGACTACCACCATGGCCGCTTCAACGCGCGTGGCGCCCAGCGAGTAGGTGGCCTGCAACAATTGCTCCGGCACGGTACGCACCATCTCATCCATGCTGCGTATCGTAACAGGCATAATCAGGATGGTAACCGTGATGATCCCTGCCAAAAGCGAAACCTTCATGCCAAAAAACAACATGACCAGGAATCCAAAGGCGCCGAAAACGATAGAAGGCACTCCCGACATGACATCCATACAGAGGCGTATCAGCCAGGCCTTATTTGAACCCCGCTTCATGTAGATATTCAGACACAGCACGACAGGAAGGCTGATGCAAACGGCCAGAATCGTGGCGCTGGCGCTGAGGTAAAAGGAACCTGCAATGGCATTCAATACGCCGCCTTCCTTGCCGAGGTAGAACCCGCCTTTCGGCGTTTGGGTAATCATGGCCAGGTCAATGGAAGGAATGCCTTTCACCAGGATGGTGAGAATAATCAGGAATAGCGGAAGCATGACCAGGAACATGCTCACGCGCATCAGGAATAAAAAAAACTGTTCGGTAAATTTTCTTTTTCTCATACTGAATACCGGTGTACGTGGAGACTCTTCAAAATGAAAGCCGAAAGCAGGTTAAACAAGATGATAATCACGAGGAGGATGAGCGCCGCAAACATCAGGGCGGAATCGTAGGAAGGGATAGATAACATCTCCCCGTAATTGTTGGCGATAAGGGCCGGTATCGGGTATCCCGAATCAAATACGCCGTGCGGAATCTTTACCACATTCCCTACCACCATCAGGACGGCAATCGTTTCGCCAAAGGCCCGGGAGAAAGCGAGGATAACGGCTGCAAAAATTCCGGGCAGTGCTTTTCTCAGGACAACGAAGAGGCTGGTCTCCCATCGTGTCGTTCCCAGTGACAAAGATGCTTCACGCAATTCACGTGGGACGGTGCGAAGCACTTCCACCAGCAGGTTGATCATGAGCGGAAAAACCATGACGGCAAGTACAAGGCCCCCGGCAAGTATGCTGTACCCGGTCGTATCGGCATGGAACACCGGCGCAATATGGTTCCGCACAAAAGGTACAATCACCAGGATACCCCAGATGCCATAAATGACGGAAGGAATTCCTGCAAGGAGGTCGATGATGGGAAGTACGGCATTGGTAAATCGCGGCCGCGCGTATTCAACGAGGTATAAAGAAGCCAGTGTGCAGGCCGGAAGGGCAAATGCCAGGGCCGTAACTGTTACATAGACGGTGCTGACCATAAACGGCAAAAAACCGAACTGCTTCTGCAGCGGTTTCCAGTCTGCGGAAAACAAAAGGTCGGCAAACCCGTAGCTGCGCATGATGGGGAGGGACTTAAATACCAATCCTGCCAGGATGATAAAAAGCAAAAAAACGCTGAACCAGGCGAAAAGGGAAAATATCCTCGCCGCCATCCGATCCACCCAAATCCGAAGAAGTGCTAGCATGTACTCTAGTTTTTAGCAACCCAAAATTCCCACCGCATGAATAAACCAAAGCGGCAGCGTGTATAACGTATACGCAACCGTTTATTTCAGCTTGTCAGATTCTTTGCGCAGCAGGTAACCATCCAGTTTCACATACCCGGAAGGTTCCACAAACTGCTGGCCATCCGTCAATACCCATTTTAAGAATTTTTTAAGTGCGGGATTTGACGGACTTCCCTTAAAAACAAAATACAATTCACGCGCCGGCGGAGAAGGGTATCGTCCTTCCGAAATAGCCGTGTTCAATGCTGCGGATGTGCCGTAGCATTTTTCACCGGCATCGAGCACGCCGTTGCTGTCCAGGTCGATCGGCACGGCACGCAGGCCATCGTACGGTTTCCCGCTGGTGAGATCGTATACATAATTTGCATTGTTGAAACCAATGGATAGTTTATTCTGAGACACCGATTCGGCTACCCCGGGATCTCCGAATACGCCGATCCCTTTCAGGTTCTCCTGGTTGCTACCTAAAAACCGCGCCCATGTTTCCGGCGCTCCTGCCGCATCGGAGCGGGTAAACACCTGGATTTTTTCACGGGAACCGTTCTTTAACAGGTCGCCCCAGGTATGAATGGAACCTTCGATCCAGATTTTACGGAATTCTTCGCGCGTGATGCCTCGGTTGTTCAACAGGCCCAGGTAAGGATTTCCGGAATGAACGGTGGCTACCACGGCATCCCTTGCTACGGCGAAAGGCCAGGCGCCTTTGGCCCTTTCCTCCGGGGAAATGGAACGTGAAACCATACCGGCATCGACCATTCCCGCCAAAGCGTCGGCCATGCCCTTCCCCGCTCCTCCGGCCTGCACATCAAATGTTACCCCGGGATACAACTTATGGTATTCATCCGTCCATCGCACAGCCAGCGGGTACAAGGCAAAAGCGCCGGAAAAAGTTAATTGTGCATGCAGGGAATCGTTTCGCGAAGCCTCCCGCCTTTCGTCGCTTCCGCCACAGGACAGGCCTATCATTATACCGATAAAAGCAACGAATATGGTAGTCTTTACTTTTATCATACCGAAGTTTAGACGTTCGCAATAACTAATCCAAATTTAAGCAGAAAATAAAAACCCGCAAACAAGGAAGCGAAACTTTATTCGTACGATTGTATTACTGCGCCTGGGATTTTTGATGGCTAATCCATTGGTTGATCCGCGCCTCGAGCACGGCAAGGGGCATGCAACCGCTGTCCAGGATCATGTCATGAAAAATGGAAATATTAAACCGGGCGCCTAACTCCTTTTCTGCCTTTTGGCGGAGCTCGCGAATTTTTAGCTGCCCGATTTTATACGACAAAGCCTGTGCGGGGATGGCCATATATCGCTCCACTTCAGAGATAATCTGTTCCTCGCTTTCCCCTTCGTTTTCAAGTGAATAAGCGATGGCTTCTTCACGCGTCCATCCTTTCAGGTGAATGCCCACATCCACCACCAGGCGGATGGCGCGGTGCATCTCTTCACTCAACGCTCCGAAATACTGGTAGGTATCGGTATACAATCCCAGTTCTTTTCCAAGCGACTCCGTATAGAGCGCCCAACCTTCACCATATGCGCCATACCAGATAAACCTCCGGAATTTAGGCAGCGAAGTATTTTCCTGCTGCAGGGAGATCTGGTAATGATGGCCGGGAATCGCTTCATGCAGGAAAAGATCTTCCATGCCGAAGGTGTTGAATTTCCCTGGATCCGGAATGGGCACATAAAAAACACCGGGGCGCGTGCCGTCGGGCGTGCCCTGGCTGTATTCGGCGCTGGCGCTGGCTTCCCTGAATTTTTCTGTCTGGCGGATTTCAAATTTGGTCTTCGGCACCATATCGAACAGGTGTTTCAACTGCGGTTCCATCCGGGTATGGATCGTTTCAAAAGCTGCGAGGACTTCCATTTCAGAATGAAAAGGAAAAAATTTCGGATCGGAATTTAAATATTTAAAGAACGATTTTAAATCGCCTTTGTAACCCGATTCACTTTTTACTTTCTCCATCGCTGCACGCAATCGCTTTACTTCCGCCATTCCCAGTTCAAAGATCTCATCCCCGGTAAGCGATGTCGTTGTCCAGTAACGAATGAGGTAATTATAATATTCCTTTCCGCCCGGGATGGCGCCGATACCGGCCGTAGTACGACACTTGGGAATGTACTCATCCCGGATATAATCATGCATTCTCCGGTAGGCCGGGATAATTTCATTGGCAATAGCCAACCGGTATAAGCTATCCAGGCTTCTCTTTTCCGACTCAGGGAAATCCTTCGGAATATTTTGAATGGGCATATAGAAAATGCTCTTCGATACATCCTGTACGACCATGGATTGAAACTGCGGCAACACGCGCTCCATCAGGATGCGGGGATGGACCTCCCCTGTTTCCGCGCCCCGCTTCATCATCACGATAGCGGTATCGCACCAGGCGGTGAAACCGTGGATACGTCCCAGGAAGTTGTGGTAATCCCCCGGCGTCTTAAACGGTTGAATGCTTTTGCCGGCACCCAACTGGCCAAAGGTGAGCGGCAGGCTCCAGAATTGATTGACAGGCCGGAGGTAATCTTTAAAGCGCAAACCTTCCAGCGCCGTTTCCAGGTCCCATTTCAAAATATCGTAACTCATCTGCCGGGATTCTTCCAGCTTCTCCCTTTGTAACGTTCCCAGCGTGTCGAGGTACTTTTTATAAAAAGCATGAAGCGATTCCCGGTACGATTCGCTGATGTCAACCGGCAACACAGCGTTGTAGCGGTTGTCTCCATTGGTGGTTGCTTCCAGTGGAAACATCGCCATCCTGTCGTTGTAATACTGTTCGAGTAACTGGTCGATGGAATTCATATCCTGAGAATTTTTCCTGGGAGTGGATTGGCAGGAACTTATTAAAAGAACGATGGGAACGGCCCAACGCAATAAAACGTTTTTTTTCATACCTGTTAAAATTTGTAGAGCAGGGAATGCAAAGCTAAAAAAAACAGGGTTCGAAAACGTGGCGAATCCTGGCTGACCATGCCGTTTGCTGACCTGCTGATTGTGCTTCGTCAGGCAAGGATTTGCATTTGAAAATCCCCGGCCGGGACTTCTTGCAGTGAAAAATTGTGTGGATGAATGGGGAATTATGTCTTCAGAAAAATAGCACGTCAAACCCATTGAAACCAAGCAAGTTATTTAACCAGGTTAGAAATCCTTGCCCATTTCCCTATTATCGTTAAAATCAATTGCCGCCTTTTCTTCTTTTTTAACAGGAATAAAAAAGGAACAATTATTTCAATTCACATTTCCGAACTCCAAAACTTAAGATTATGAAAACTCGCCCCAATTCAAAAACAAAAGACATACAAGGGATCAAAGCGGGAACTTTATTGGTTGCTCAGCCTTTCTGGCCTGAAGGGATTTACGAACACTCAGCCATCCTCCTTATTGACCACAATTCACAATATACGACAGGTCTCCTGCTGAATAAAACCAGCCGGTTAAATATTTCAGACGTAATTCCTGACCTGGCTATTGAAAAACCATTGTCCTTCGGAGGTCCTGCAGACATGAAGACCATCAACTACCTGCATACGCATGCTGATATTCCAAATGCCATCTCCATCGGGAAAAATCTCTTTTGGGGAGGAGACTTTGAATGCATGAAAGAAATGCTGCTGACTCAATGTGCAGACGCCGATGAAGTAAAATTTTATGCGGGTCTTACCTATTGGTATAGCGGTCATTTGGACTATGAAATTAAAACAAACAAATGGTGGGTCGCCGATATCCAGGCCCGGGAAGTTTTTACAATACCCGACAAAGACCTCTGGTCGGTAAAGGTTTTATCCCAGGGACATATTTACGGCCTGTTCCAGGAAGTACCGGATCCCTCGTTCAATTAAGAAAATTCCTTTGATTCGAAAAAACAGAATTCCTAAAGACTTAAATTCCCAAATATAATCCCGATGAAAAAAATCATTTTGATGCAGGCCCTGCTTCTCGTGGCTTCCGCCCTCGTTTGGGCCCAGGAGCCCGAGAAGATGCAACCTCCGAATAGCCCACAACAAGCCGACGCTCCTGCTTTAAACAACCAGTCCGTTGAAATGAAAGACGGCAAATTATGGCTGTCGCAGGACGGCAAAATCACCCTCTTGTCAAGAGAAATCATCCTTGGAGGAAGCAGGGTTTCGACGGATGGTACCGTCGAGCTTAAAGAAGGGAAAAAAATCACCCTCAAAAACGGCGACAAGGTAACTTCTGACGGCGTGCTGATTATGTCGCCTGACCGGTATGCCCCGGAACAGAAAGTGCCTGATAATAAATAATTCCTTTTCAATTATAATCCATCGTATGAAACATCCAATTCAAATTACCGGAATGATCGTCAGCGGCATGCTGGCTATCCTTATATATTCAGGCTGTAAAAAGGACTCCCCCTCCGTTTCCAACGAAGCGCCTTCCGTGGAAATGCGCATAGCGAATTCCAATGCCCTTGCACAGGCTTCCTTTGAAGATGCTGCCGGTGCTGCCGATGAAGCCATGCTTCAGACATCTGCTTCCGGAACTTCCAACAGGCTGAGTGCCGGCCAGGCTTATCAAACGTCTTGCGCCACGATAACCATTGATTTGAATTCCAATCCGCATGTGATGACCATTGACTACGGTTCCTCCGATTGCCTGGGCAGGGACGGCAATTACCGGAAAGGTATCATCACGGTTAGCTGGAGCGGGCAAGCGCTGGATTCAGGCGCTTACCGTACCGTTACTTTTACGGACTACTATTTCAATTTTAACAGGATAAACGGAAACATAACCGTTACAAACAACGGGCTGAACACATCCGGAAACAGAAACTACAGCCTGGATGTTGATGGCACCGTCGATGTTTCCGCCTTATACAGTACTTCCGGAACGTCCGATACCATTCACTATACTGCGCATTGGAACAAGGAAAAAGTGCAGGGAGCGGGAACCTTCTGGCTCCATGACGATGTCTACCTGATCCGAGGCAGTTCCAGCGGCAATACACTTTCAACTTCATTCACCGCAGAATCAGATTCCAATTCCCCGCTTAAAAAGGAAACCGGGTTTCCGCATTTTACATCGGGTATTCTGAATATTTCTTCCAACGGAACTTCGTTCAGCGTAGATTACGGATACCTGAACGGGACGAGAGACAACCTGGCCATGGTAACCAGCGGCGGTCAAACGTATATCATCCGGTTAGGAAAATAAACGCGTTTCTGTTGAAGTACCCTAAATAATCAGATCATGTCTTCTACCACCTATAATTACCAGACGGTTTCCCAGGCAGTAAATGAGTTAATTAAACGCGGTTATACTTTTGACTTTAACCTGGATGAAAACCTGGCCGCATTCGACAACGGCACCTATGATGCCGCGGATTTTGAAATCACCGAAGTACATCGCTATGAAGGGGAAAGCGACCCCGGCGATGAAGCGGTAGTCTATGCCATAGAATCCAACAAAGGGATAAAAGGAATCCTGGTCAGCGGTTTTGGCGCTTCCTCGGGAAAGCGTGCGCAATCCCTTATCGCAGGTTTATCCATCCGCCAGGAATAGATTTTAACAATCTCCTTTCCGGGTGATCTTTTGCATACCTATTGTACAGCTAATAATACCAGGCCTTTTTAAAGCGTATTCCTATGAGTTGATTTTGACCTATTTTTTTATCCAGTTATTCATCAACTTAAATTTCAAAAACCATGAAAAGGAAAATCACTTGGAATGGAAGATTTTTCAAAAGCACGGTGTTGCTTTCCTTCTTCCTAACGGCTCTCTTCTTCGCTTCCTGTGAAAAAGAAGATAGCATGGAGCCTGCTGTACCCACTACTTACAACATGAACAATGAACGGTTAAACCCGGCAACAGAAATTACCAATGAAGCAACCGCCTCAGAGCTTAAATCACTGGTACCGGAAGAAGCCATGATTTACATTCATCACGGCGCCTGCACGGGGTCCTGCCCTGCTTATTCCGTCGCCATCCTATCGAACGGAAATGTGGTGTACTCCGGGTACCGCAATGTAGGCACCATCGGCACCATTAGGTTCGATGCAGGAAGCGACGTCGTTCAACGTCTTACTTCCGAAATGATCCGGAGCGGGTTCCTGGACCTTCAGCCTGTGTATCCTTCAGCCGGACCGGATGCAGCCAGAACGGTTACGGCTCTGCGAATTGGGAATAACCACGACGACCTGTCGGATGAAAACAGTAAACTATTTGCAGTGGTGGATTACGGGGTTCACGTACCGCTTTTGTTGCCTGAATTGCGGCAACGCATAGAAATTCAATTGGGAATTGACCGGCTGGTCCGGACAGATGCTGCAACGCAAGAACTGCCTGTTCAGACGAATTCCACCCGGTAAAAAAATGCAAACATGAAAATCACCGGTTGTCGCTAACACGACAGCCGGTGATTTCAGTTGTTCAACGTTTAATAACTTAAACTTAACACCGATGTCACATTTACTCGCAAAAATGCACGGCGCTCATTTTCCTGATAGTGAAAAATCCCTGAAGGCGGTTTTCCTGGAGCATACGGCGGAAGGTATCTTTTTGGAGCACCTCTGGAAAAACCGGGAGCATGAAGATGAAGTCCTTTTTCCTTTCCGCACCATGAATCTCGAACGCGCGAAAAAATATTTAAACAAAGTGAATATGGAGGCGATCAAAAAGGATCCTGCCGTCGAATTGCCGGAGTTTACATTCCTCGAGGGTAATTGATGCGCTTAGCGCCCGGTTTCGTTGGCTTCCACCTGTTGAAGAGGGATCTTTGCCTGTTTCACGTGGTCGGCAGGAACACCGTCCAGGTCGCGGTCAAAAAGATACATGCCTCCACTGTCATTTCCGATCAGTGACAATTTATTCAAGAGAATTCGCGCATATTTTACTTCCTGCCTTTGTACAGAAACTAACCATTGCAGGAAGTTCTGCGTGTTGATGTCTTTTGCATCCTGGCTTTCGCCGAATAATTTATTGACGGCCGTAGAAACCAGGATCTCATGTTTTAGCACCTCTTCAAAAATATCCAGGACGGAGTGAATGGCATCGGGCAAACGTGTGACCACCGGCACCCTTGCAGGCCCGCCCTTTTCATTGATGTATTGAAACAGCTTAATCATACGGTTCCGTTTTTTATCGCTTTGAAAATACAGGAAACGGGTGATGCCGTGATAACCCTGCACTTCAGCCCAGGAAGCCAGGGCCAGGTAAAACAGGGAGGACTCCTGTTCAAGGGCTACCTGTGTATTTAATTTTGTCTCAATTTTCTTAGTTAACATAGCTGCGCATTCTAGTAGGTTAGACTCCGTTATTTCCCTTTCAACCGGCAGGAATTAATCAAATTCATCCCATGCCCGAAATCGGGCGTGGTAATGAATTGACTTTGCTACAGCAATAAGAAAGCCAGATCTTCGAAAAAACAAGAATAGGTGACTTTACTGAAGAGGGTTAAACTAACAGGAAGCCGATTCTACCTTTTCAAAGCATGATGGAAGGAATTGAAATTGAATCCAAAATGTACAGGCAAACCGGGAATCATATAAAATCGCAACAACTCATCTTCCTTCCAATTGATTTCAACATGCAAACCGGCGGAATGCAAAAACAAATAAATGTGTGTAAGATATTCCACACTTTTGCAGGAAAGAGTTCACAGTCTGAAGTCAGAAGTTGCAGGTTACAAAGCAGAATCTGACATCACGTAAGATGGGCGTAGCTTCCAGCTATTTCCATCCCGATTGCAATCGGGACTATAATTATTTTGTTACTGCACCAGCCGTGCCAGCAAATCCAGCAGATCGCCAATGGAAGGAAGATTATACCGCGCCCGTGACAGATCATTGCCTACGCGGATGGTATATGCGTCTACGGGCATAACCCTGAACATATCTTCATCGGTTTGATCATTCCCTGCCGCCAGGATAAATTCAGGTTTTTCTTCCTGCGACAGCCAATGCATAGCCGCTACACCCTTATCGATTCCTGCATTTTTTACTTCCAGCGTTTTATCGCCGGCCTGCAGCTGAATATCCATGTTGGATGTAAAGCTCACCAGGAAGCTCGCCAATTCCCGCACCCGCAGGGCGGCCAGGTCGGGGTCTGATTTCCGGTAGTGAAATGCCACGCCGTATTCTTTTTCTTCCACGAAAGAACCCGGCAGCTTTTCCGTCATCTCTTCCATAAGCGGAAGAATTTTCTTTTTCCAGTCCAGCCGGACCGGCCTGAGCATTTTCCATTTTTGGTTTCTTTCCTTGCACAACAATCCGTGTTCAGCCGCTAGTTCCGCGCCGGTCACACTGAACCAGGCATCCATTATTTTTCTTCCGCGGCCGCTGATCAGCACGAGTCGCGTTTTTTTATCTCGCAGCAAAGCAGTCAGGAGCTTAAGCAGTTCTCCGGATGGGCCTGCTTCCGCAGGTTTCGCCATGTGTGGCATGAGCGTGCCGTCGTAATCCAAAAACAGCCACCGGGACCTGGCCTTCCTGAAATCCAGGATCAACCGGTGACGCGCGGCAGAACCCATCGTTTTCATTTGCAGCAATTCCTGCTTGACTTTGACCGCCCGAAGGGATGCCACGAAATCATCGGCCCACTTAAACACGGTATATTTCCGCACACGTTCCTGCATGGCGGTGATCCTACGTTTTTGCTCGGCTGCGGGCATGCGGAGCGCTTCCAGCAATGCCTGATCTATCGAATCGGGGTTGTTCGGATTGATGACCAGGGACTCGTTCAGCTCTTCCACCGCGCCGGCCATTTCACTCAGGATGAGCACCCCTTTTTTGTCGCTGCGGGAAGCAATGTATTCTTTGGCTATAAGGTTCATGCCGTCGCGCAAGGGCGTGACCAGCGCCACTTCGCAGCCTGAATACAATGCCGATAATTCGTAAAAAGGTAGGGATCGGTATTGGTAAACCACCGGCGTCCATTGCATGTTCCCGAACGATCCGTTGATCGCGCCCACGAGCGCATCAATGCGGTCCTTCGTCGCCTGGTAACTTTGCACGCCGATCCGGCTGGGAATGACCACCATGAGGAGCGTCACACGCCCACGCCAGTACGGATGCTTCACCAGGAACTTCCTGTATCCCTCCAGCCGGTTCAGAATTCCTTTCGAATAATCCTGGCGGTCGATGGAGAGCACATGCCTGACGGAAGGAAATTTCCCCGGCAGCCGTTTTCTCGCGGAGGTGCTCCTTTTGCTTTTTGCCGCCCTGGAAAACTTTCCGTAATCGATCCCCATGGGAAAAGTATCCGCCCTCACCAGCCTGTTGTTGTACTGAACCTCACCCATCCGGTGCTGAAGTCCGAGGATACGCAGGGCGCTCCGAAGAAAATAGGTCCGGTAATCGTGCGTATGAAACCCGATCAGGTCGGCACCTAACATGCCTTCGAGGAGCGATTTCCGCCACTGCTCAGGCAGAAGGCGGAATACTTCATAGGCGGGGAAAGGAATATGAAGAAAAAATCCTATCGAAGTCTCCGGCAGCCGTTCGCGAAGCATCGCCGGCAGCAACAGGAGATGATAATCGTGCACCCAGATGAAATCGCCCGGCCGGTATACTTCCAGCACCGCTTTACAGAATTTTTCATTCACGTCCCTGTATTGCCTCCAGTATTCCTCCTTGTATTCGGTCAGTCCCGGGAAATAGTGAAAAAGCGGCCAAAGCGTTTTGTTGCAAAAACCCTGGTAAAAATTTTCCATCAGGGTTTCCGAAAGAAAGACACATTTCACCTGGTACTGCTTCATGACTTCCGCGGCCGTTTTCTTTTCATGGGCGACGGCAGCGCCCGGCCATCCGATCCAGAGCACCGGAACTTTCTCCCCCCCGACCAATGCCCGCTTAATATAGGCACTGAGCCCTGTAACCAATCCTCCCGAGCTTTTTTCATATCGCTGCCTGCCGTCTTTATCAATGATGCTAATCGGCGCGCGGTTGGAAATCAGGAGAATTCTCATAGCATCATGGCGTATTAAATTTTGATAACAACCGGATAAAGACGGCATTCGTCCAACCGAATCCCTGCTGGGTCGGATAGCGTTCCGACTCCCCGGGCCGGCCTTTCACCACATTGTATTTTTCCCATAATGTGCCTGTCTCCTTCAGGATCTTTTTGTTCAGGTCCAGGTACTTCCTGGCAATTCGTTCCGCTTCTTTTTTAAAACCGTAATTCATTAATCCACGTACCACAATCCATTGCTGGTGCGGCCAACCGTTGGGGTAATCATGCTGGCGGTATTCCTCCGCAAGCCCGGTAGCCTGCGAATTCGCCAGGCCGAACTTGTACTCGAAATGCTTCAGGTTATCCGCGATTTTCTTGGCCTGCGTGTACGTCACCATACGCGACCACAACGGGTAAAAACCGGCAATCGAATAAAACGCGCTCTGCCGCCCGTGCCGGTAATCGTAATCGAAATAAAATCCTTTCTTAAAATTCCACATCAGGCTGTTCATCGTTCTCCGCCTGCGCTCCGAACGAAGGAGGTACTGGTTATATTTCCGGGTCTGCCGGGTTGATTTGTAATATTCGGCCAGGTCGGTTTCGTATTTGTATAATGCACAGTTCAGGTCCACGGGAAGGTAATCGAGGCACCGGCTATGAAACCGGGAAGTCATATCCCAGCCCGATTCATGTTCAGCAGCCAGGTGAGTGATGTAATGATCGCAATAGCGGGAAAGACCCTTATGCACGATATGAATTTCAGTGAGGCGACTATTCATCCAGTATTGCTGCAGTTCCTTTTCCGCGGCCTGCATGACCGTTTTAAACCACTTTTTATCCCCCGTTACCGAAAAAATCTCACGGGCCATCGAAGTCAGGAAAGGTATTTGCGAACTGCCCAGGTTGTAGAATCGGTTTCGCATCGGGATAATGTGAAAACGCTTTTGAAGAAAAAGAAAATTGTCCACCATTCCGCGTGCCAGATCTGCTTTGTCGCAGCGCACGAGTCCCAGGATAATAAAATAACTGTCCCAGTAAAACTGGTCGTTTTTATAAACACCGTCATTCGGAGAAACAAAAGGATTTGGAAGGCCGAGGTGGGTAAACTGATCCCTGGGGTAGGTACAGGTAATTTTTTTCCAGTAGCGCCGGATATAATTCAGGCAATCCCTATAGTCTTTTTCCCGAATCGCATGTTCATCTTTTTTTATCGCCATGGGCAACAGATTAAAGTTGCTCCTTTGTACCAGGCAATCTGGCCGGAGGCATGGAATTCCTGTAAAAATAAACAAAAATCCTGTAATATCCCTTGCCGGAAACATTGAACGGATTTTCCAGGCCGAATTTCATCGACAAAAAATCCCGGTCGGTTAGCCTCTCCGACCGGGATTCACCAAAAAAACAAATGAAACTATTCCACTACTATTTTTTTCGTCACGGACTGACCGTCTTGTGTGATCGTGAGCAGGTAGGCGCCTTTTCCTTCTTTCGAAATATCCACCTGCTTTGAATAATCCCCGCTGAAATTGCTCCGGGTCTCCGAAAAGACTTCCCTGCCCGATGCATCGGTGATGCGTATCTTCAGTTCTCCTCTTTTCTCCAGGTTAAAATTCAGTGTAAATCTTCCGTTGCCGGGATTCGGATACGTTTCCAGGTATTCCGTAACCAGCTTGTGATCCTTCGTATTCATCCGCTCCATATTTTCGTTTCCCGGTTGATCCGATCCATCCACATTCTTCCTGCTCTTCCGGATGATTATCACCTGGCTTCCGTTGTCGTCGTCCGTCCTGCTCTCCACGCGGATTTCTTCCGCATCATCGTCTCCGTCAGGGCCCAGCATGACACGTGCATTGCACAGGCTATCCATGTTGAGCTGAATGCAGCCTCCATGCCATTTCCGGAATGATGCGCCCTGGCCGAACTCTTCTCCGTCCATTTCAAATGACGGGAAACCGGGAAAGGCAGAATCCGAGAACATTTCGATGTGCATGTCCCGGATATCGCTTTTCAGCTTCTCCAGGTCCTTGTCGTCAAAATGAAACATGCGCGCATTGTTTAAGCGTCGCTCCACAACCATACCCTTAGGCGCCGGCGGTGGCAAGGGCGTCAGATCCAAATCCTCGTCCAGGCTGTTCATGTAATCCCTGAGCTTGTCTTTGTCATTCGCTGAGAATGTCGTGTCAATTTTGGTTTTTTTCCCGTTCTCCTCTTTTTCTATACGGATACGGATTTTTCCATCCTCCTTTGCAGGAACTCCCTGCGCGAAGGTTACCGTAATACCGAACAGCAGTACGGCAAAGGTCAGCACCAGCCAGGCGAATATTTCTCTCGCTTCGATTTTTAGAATCTGGTCTTGCGTTTTCATAAGGGTAGATTTGATGTGTCAAAAGTATAGCCGAAAAAAGGGATGCTAGTTAAGGTGCGGTTAAGCATCCCTTAAACACTGTTAATGTTACGTTAAAGTTGGGTGTTAAGTGTTAATGCCTTCTATTTTTGCAAGAGATGAACAAGAAAAAAATCCGCCTGATCATAGCGCTCATGTCCGTGGCCCTGGCGGGTATCATCTCCCTGCAGATATACTGGATCGCACACGACATCCGGCTGAAGGAAAAACAATTTGACCAGGCGGTGGCACAAGCGATGAATGCCGTCGTCGACCAGATAGAAACCCGGGAAGCCTTTCATATTATCAACAGCCGCTTTTACAACATGGACCCTGCTCGCATCAGCGAATTGATGCTGAGCGACTCCATGTATGAACTACCCATGCATGCCGAAAGACCTGCCGAACAGGAAGCGCCGCAGGCAGCGCCGGGCCCGCCGCCGATTTTCGACGACCTGGACAATGCCGATATCAACATTGAATTTCACCGGCCCGGGAACCCGCGCACGATTTTACGCTTCCAGCGGAAAAATTTTCACCAGGTCGACAGCCTGCAGGAACGCACGGTCCGGTCTTCGCGCGTTACACGCATCTACAATGACTCGTCCGAGCTGACGATACGTAAGAACCAGGAAAAGGTGAAATCCCGGATGGAAAAACTGCAGCGTGTCATGCAGCAGATGGCCGTGGAATTTGTCGGGAAGGAAAGTGAAGTCACGCAGCGTATCAACCCGTACCAGCTGGATACGATCATCAAAACGGAACTCCGCAATTACGGGGTGAACCTGGATTGCAACTACGGCGTCCTGAACGGCAATACGAATGCCCTCCTGTTTTCCAAATCGACGGTGAGTCCCTCCGAACTGCTTCATTCCCGTTATAAAACGCTGCTGTTTCCAAACGACATTTTTTCAAAACCCGACTACCTCATTCTCCATTTTCCCGGAAGCTTTAAGTATGTGCTGGCTTCCATGTGGCTTATGCTGGCGGGCTCCTCCCTCTTCACGCTGATTATCGTGCTGAGTTTCACCTACACCATCCAGGTCATTTTCCGCCAGAAAAAGCTGTCAGACATCAAGAGCGATTTCATCAACAACATGACCCATGAGTTCAAGACTCCCATTGCCACGATATCGCTTGCATCGGATTCCATTCGCGACTCCCGTGTTTCTCAGAACAAAGAGAAACTGGACTATTTCCTCAATATTATCCGCGATGAAAACAAACGGATGAATGCCCAGGTCGAAAATGTGCTGCAAATGGCCCTGATCGAGAAAGGCGAGCTTAGCATACGAAAAGAAAGCGTGAACATCCACGAGCTTATTGAAAAAGCTGTCGGCCTGATTCTCCTGCAGGTCGAAAGCAAGGAAGGACAGATTCATTCCCTGCCGGAAGCGACCAATCCCCTCGTCACCGGCGACCCCATGCATTTGTCGAATGTCATATTTAACCTGCTCGACAATGCAAACAAGTATTCCCCGTTAAAGCCCAACATCACGATCCGTACCGCCAACCGGCAGGAGCACCTCCTCATTACCGTCCAGGACAAAGGCATGGGCATGACGAAAGAAACGCAGAAAAAGATCTTTGAGAAATTTTACCGTGTTCCCACAGGCAATATTCATGACATCAAAGGCTTCGGACTGGGCCTTAGTTATGTCAAGGCCATCGTGGAACAACATGGCGGCGAAATATCGGTTACGAGTGAGTCCGGGCATGGAAGCACTTTTGAAATTATCCTTCCTTCTTCAAATCTAATCCTGAATCCTTCATAACGTATGGAACAAAAAGCTAGAATCCTCCTGGTGGAAGACGATCCCAATTTCGGCTCCGTTCTTAAGAACTACCTTGAATTAAACGACTACCAAGTGAAACTGTGCCCCGACGGCTTCGCGGGCTATGATCAGTTTGTCACCGGCAAGTACGACATCTGCATCCTGGATGTGATGATGCCCCGCAAAGACGGCTTTACGCTCGCCAAAGAGATCCGGGAAAAGGACGAACAGGTTCCCATCATTTTCCTGACCGCCAAAACGATGAAGGAAGATATGCTCAGTGGTTTCCAGGTAGGCGCAGACGATTACATTACGAAACCCTTCGATTCGGAAGTGCTCCTATACAAGCTGAAAGCCATTTTGAAACGAAGCCTCGACAAAACCGCAGATCCCCATCAGAAAGAATTCGATATCGGCAAGTACCATTTCAATTACGACCACCGGACGATCAAGATTTCCGGGCAGGCAACGAAATTATCTCCCAAGGAAGCCGACCTGCTTCGTATGCTCTGCCTGCATAAAAACGAATTGCTTCCCCGCCAGAAAGCGCTGAAAGAAATCTGGGGCGATGACAATTACTTCAATGCCCGAAGCATGGATGTCTTTATCACGAAGCTGCGCAAATACCTGAAAGACGATTCCACGATTGACATTATCAACATTCACGGCAAAGGATTCCGGATGATTGACACGGCGGAAAAATAATTTTCTATTTTCGCTCATCGCATGAGCCTGTATCTATCGCTGTCGCTTTACATCCTTTCGTTGCTGGTTGCGCTCGTGTTGGTGATTACCGGCAAAAAACAGCGTGAGGCCTGGAGGAAAGCAGCGCTGGCCCTTCACGTGCTCTTTGTGCTTCTTTTCGTGGTTTACCTGCTGCAAAAGCCTGGCCTGCAGGAAGGGTCTCCGTTCCGGTATGCCTTCCTCGCAGCCCTGTGTTCGGGCCTGGTGGCAGGCGGATTTATCCTGCGCTCGGAAAAGCACTGGATACTCAAGCTCTATTGTTCCATCTATTTTCTTTCCCTCCTGTTTTTCCTTTTCTCCCCGTCCCGTTTTGCCGCCGTCTTAAGCCGGGGTGATTTGGCCGGCAACACTCCCAAAAAAATCCATGTGGTCCGGAATTTTTTCCTGGAAGCGCAGCATGCAGCGCAAGCCGGCAGCGGAAAAAAAGAATTTAAGCTCGTACAGGAATTCGGGATTTTCCACCGCACCATCCGGCGTGACATTGCTTTTGATTCGGAACCGGATTCCCTGCAGGTCCTGGAGGAAGACATACCCGGACTTGTCAGGGTGATGATTTACCTGCACCCTTCTGACACCGCTTCGCACCTTCCTTCCAGGAGGGAATTAACCCTATCTTTAGCTCCGAATAAGACCGACCCGATCCAACGAAAACAATATTAAAAATGCGGACTCCCCTGAAATTAATTTTCAACCTGGCTTTTTTCCTGCCTGCACTCCATGCGTCGGCGCAATATCCCGACACGGAAATTTATGTGGCCGACATGAAAATGACAAAAGACTCGACCTGGTTTGGCATGCCGCAGAACATTACCAATCACCCGGGATACGACAACCAGCCTTGCTTTGCTTTAAATGAATCCGCCGTGTATTATGTATCCTCCGACGAAAAGCAAACCGATGTGATGCGTTATTCCTTCTTTACCAAAAAATCCGCAACGGTGATGCGCACCGAAGAAAGCGAATTTTCACCGGGACTTTCGTCAGACGGATTGACCATGACTGTCGTTCGTATCGACCTGGATTCCGGGCAGCGGGCTTACAGCTTTCCCATTGATCATCCGGAAAAAGCTGCCGTTATCCAGGGTACTGACTCCATTGGATATTACTGCCAACTCAACAACCAATTTCTCGCCATGTTTATCCTGGGCACTCCGCATACGCTGCAGCTCCTGAACCGGCCCATGCTCCAACGCACACGTATTGCCGGCGACATCGGGCGATGCATGAAACTTAGCGCCGACAGCACCCTGCTTTATTTCGTCATAAAGCATAGCGAAACCGACTGGAAAATTCATACCTATCGGATAAAGGACTCGCTCATCGACAAAGGAATTCCCGTCATTCCCGGTAATGAAGATTTTGCCATCTTAAAAAACGGAACCCTGCTGATGGGTGATAAAGGGAAGCTTTTTGCGGCTAAAGCCGGAAAAAAGAAATGGAAGCAAGTGGCTGATTTTTCTTCCGTTACAGGAAACTTCCTTCGCCTGTCCGTCAGTCCGAATGAAAACAAGATTGCCGTGGTGGCCACCGTTGAGAAAAAACCCTGATGGATCAGACTCTCGTCGTTGTTGGCCGCGGGCTTGCAGGCACCTTGCTTGCTTACTTTTTGCAGCAACGCGGTTTTTCGGTTACGCTGACCGGCAAAGGCGATCCGCGCTCCTCCCGCATTGCAGCCGGCATTATTCACCCGGTAACAGGCCGGCGCATTGTAAAAACCTGGATGGCCGATACTTTCATTCCGTTTGCAGAGCATACCTATGCACAATGCGAAAAACTAACCGGAGCTGACTTTTACGAGCGGAAAGAAATCATCGAACTTCTCAAGGATGCCGGGGAAATAAATGAATGGACCAACCGCAGCAGCACTCCCGGCTGGCCGGGGCTTGTTTCTGTACTTCCGGAAGTTCCGCATCAGGATAAGTTGCAGCCTTTTCCAAATTCCGTTCAGGTGCAGGGTGGATTCCTGGATACTTCCCGTTTTATCGATTCCATGCATGCATACCTTGAAAAGTCCTGCGCAATTTTGGAAGAAGAAGTCCTTGCAGAATCCCTGCAACAGGAGCCTGGCTATGTAATCTGCAACGGCCGGAAAGCTTCCCATGTGATATTTTGCGAAGGCTACCAGGGCATGTCCAATCCCTTCTGGCAGGCCTTGCCCTGGCAGGTTTCAAAAGGTGAATTGCTCGTGGTTCATTGCCCTGCATTGAAAGCTAAGGAAATCCTGACACGCAAAATATTTATTCTCCCCGTTGGCGATGACCACTACAAGGTGGGATCTACCTATGCCTGGGATTCGCTCAATGAAATTCCCACAGACGAAGCCCTCGAAAAACTCAGTGTACAGTTAAAAAAAATCATCAACGTTCCTTTTGAGGTAGTCAGTCATCAGGCAGCCGTCCGGCCCACGGTGAAAGAACGCAGGCCATTTTTGGGATTTCATCCTTCACATAAGCGTGTGGGAATATTTAACGGGCTGGGAACGAAAGGCGTGATGATGGGTCCCTGGCTGGCAAATCATCTGGCAGAGCACCTGGAAAACGGAACGCCATTGCTGCCTGAGGTTGATATAAAAAGATTTGCAACGGAATTGGGACAATAGACCAGTTAACAAAGCCAAAGTAAATTTGAGACTTTCTGCTCTTATTTGAATTTCGTATTTCGCACGGAGCTCACGGAGGTAAAACACGGAGTACACAGAAATTAATTTTTGCAGTGATCTCTGTGCTTATTTATCCGTGCTCTCCGTGCGAAATTATCACACCCAATAGCACGAAAATTATCCATTACAAATAAGGATATTCCACTTTCATGAGGTACAACCCGCATGCCGGTACGGAGGTGCCTGCAAGCCTCCTGTCCTTTCCATCCAGGATCGCTTTAAATTCTTCCAGGTCCAATTTGTTTTCCCCTGCCGGTAACAAGGTTCCAACGATGGCACGTACCATATTACGAAGAAACCGGTTTGCCTGAATAGTGAACACCGTACGCTCGCCACAGACCGTCCATTCAGCCTTCATCACTTTGCAATTGTTGGTGAATACCTGCGTATTGCTTTTGCTGAAGGAACTGAAATCTTCCTTCTGCAACAAAAAAGCTGCGAATTGGTTCATCCTGTCCAGATCGAGTGAATAAGGAAAATAGCTTGCATAATCCCGCAGGAATGGATTCTTGGAATGGTAAAGATGATATTCATAGGTGCGGGACGTAGCATCAAAACGGGCATGTGCTTCTTCACCCACCGGGATCATGCGTTGGATGGCAATATCGCCGGGAAGAATGCCGTTTAGATGGTGGCAGAATGCGCCCGTATCAGGCACATCCTGCTGCAAGTCGAAATGAACATAAAACTCCGAGGCATGCACGCCCGTGTCGGTACGTCCGCATCCCACTGTTTCCGGCATTTCCCTTGTGAGTACACGTAGCGCTTTATCGAGTTCAGCCTGCACGGTATGCGCATTGGGCTGCACCTGCCAGCCATGGTAATTTTTCCCGAAGAAAGAAAGTTGAATAAAATAACGCTGCTTCTTCATGCGTGGCAAATGTATGGGAAGAAATCAGTCCGGCACATGCATATCGGTGATCGGTCCCTTAACATTTTTTAACGGCTGCATTCATCCCGCATTCACGTAAAATTTAATAAAATTGCATCCGCAACAGCTTGCCGAAATAGAAATTGAGATGACTATCTTTACCGGCAACTCGAAACACTGACACAGGTATTTAGCTTCCTGTAAACAGACAACTTTATTTCAATTCATTCATTATCAAGGAACAAACATTAAACAACCGGGTATGGACTTAAAAGAAATCAACGAGAAGATCCAGCGTGAAAGCGCATTCATCGACCTCCTCATGATGGAGATGAGCAAGGTTATTATTGGTCAGAAGTACATGGTAGAGAGGCTTTTGATCGGCCTTCTTTCCAACGGGCATATCTTACTGGAAGGCGTTCCTGGCCTGGCCAAAACGCTGGCCATAAAATCACTGGCCCAGGCTGTCGATGCGAAATTCAACCGCATCCAGTTCACCCCGGACTTACTTCCCGCCGACTTAATCGGTACGATGATTTACAACCAGAAAAAGGAAGAATTTTTGGTCCGGAAAGGACCCATTTTTTCAAACTTTATCCTGGCCGATGAAATAAACCGTGCCCCCGCCAAGGTGCAGAGTGCCTTGCTCGAAGCGATGCAGGAACGCCAGGTGACCATTGGCGAACATACCTATAAGCTGGAAGAGCCCTTTTTGGTGCTGGCCACGCAAAATCCCATTGAACAGGAAGGAACGTATCCCTTACCCGAGGCGCAGGTCGACCGCTTTATGCTGAAAGTGGTTATCGGGTATCCGACCAAGGACGAAGAACGGATGATCATCCGCGAAAATATTGCCAGTTCATTTCCGTCCACCACTCCCATGATCAAGACTTCCCAGATCATCAACGCCCGGAACATCGTTCGGGAAGTATACATGGACGAGAAAATCGAAAAGTACATTGTCGATATTGTTTTTGCTTCCCGCGAGCCCAAAGCGTATAACCTTGACCGGATCTCCGGGCTGATCAGTTACGGCGGATCACCCCGTGCCAGCATCAGCCTGGCCCTGGCGTCCAAGGCTTATGCCTTTATCAAGCGCCGGGGTTATGTCATTCCGGAAGATGTACGGGCCATTTGCCACGACGTCATGCGGCATCGTATAGGCATTACCTACGAAGCGGAAGCCGAGAACATCACTTCCGAACAAATCATCAACGAAATTCTGAATGCCGTTGAAGTCCCTTAATAGATCCTGCTTTTGCCAGGCGCATAATTCCTGTGTATCGATGCCATTGGACCGTTCCTTGCACACTAATTTAAACGAAATCCTTCACCTCGCCGGGAGAACCTATGGAAACGAGTGAGCTGCTCAAGAAAGTAAGAACGATAGAAATTAAGACCCGCGGGTTGTCGAGCCATATTTTTTCAGGCGAATACCACAGCGCGTTCAAAGGCCGCGGCATGGCCTTCAGCGAAGTGCGCGAATATGTTCCCGGCGACGATATCCGCGCCATTGAATGGAATGTTACGGCGCGTTTCAACCACCCTTTCGTCAAGATTTTTGAAGAAGAGCGTGAACTTACCGTGATGCTCCTGGTGGACATCAGCGGCTCCGGCGATTTCGGAACGAGCAACCAATTTAAGAAGAACCTTGTGACTGAACTATGTGCCGTACTTTCCTTTTCCGCCATTCAAAACAATGACAAGACCGGCGTTATTTTCTTTTCCGACCAGGTAGAGAAATTCATTCCGCCAAAAAAAGGAAAAACACATATCCTGCGTATCATCCGCGAGTTGATTGAATTTAAGCCGGAGCATACCCGCACGGATATCGGCATGGCTTTGCGATTCATGACGAATGCCATAAAAAAGAAGAGCATCGTATTCCTGATTTCCGATTTTATCGGCACACCTTTCGAAGATGCGTTGAAAATTGCCGCCCGCAAGCACGATGTCGTGGCCTTGCGCGTGGTGGATCCGCGAGAAGAAACACTTCCCAATGCCGGGCTCATGCGCCTGCGCGATGCCGAAACCGGCAAGGAGCTCTGGATTGACAGTTCTTCCGCTGCCGCCAGGGAACAATACCGGAAAAACTACCTGAAATCGGAATCCGAGCTGAAGCAGCTTTTTGCACGCTGCGGAGTGGACGCCGCCCGCCTGCGCACGAACGAAAGTTATGTGCAGCCGCTGATGAACCTGTTTAAAAAGCGCGGAACGAGATGAGAAACAAGACCGTTCTCCTGTCTACGCTGGTCCTGATTATCCTTTCGGTAGTCAAACCCCATGACGGTATGGCTCAGCCGGTTTATGCAAGGGCTTTTACGGATACGACGGCCATTCAAATCGGCGGGGAATTTAACCTGCACCTGGAACTCACAGCGCCCCCGGAGTACAGCATACGTTTCCCCATCTTCGGCGATACCCTGAATTCTTTTGAGATAACAGGCAAGGGCAAAATCGATACGGTAGATAACCAAAACAATACCGTTACCTACAAACAAAAAATTCAGCTTACCCGTTTTGATTCCGGATTTTATGTCATCCCTCCCATTACCTATTATTTCAAGGGACCTGACTTCGACAGTGTACAAACCGAAGCTTTGTTGTTGACGGTAAACACCGTGCCTGTAGATACGACAAAGGCGATCCGGGATATCAAGCCTGTTATTGACCTGCCGCTCACCTTCCGTGAAATTCTTCCTTACCTGCTGGGATTCCTGGGTCTTGCAGCCCTCGGCTACGGAATTTACCGCTACCTGAAGTCCCGCAAGCAGGCTCCTGTGGTGGTGGTGCCCAAAGCGCCTGTCATTCCGCCTTACGTGACGGCGCTGGAATCACTGAAGCAGCTGGCGGAAGAAAAATTATGGCAGCAAGGCTTAACCAAACAATACCATACCCGCGTTACTGACATCGTGCGGATATATATTGAAAACAGTTTCGGCATCCTGGCCATGGAACAAACCAGCGAGGAAATTATGCAAAGTTTGCAGCACCGTGCCATCCGGGAAGAAGCCCGGAATAAGCTGGGTCCCTTACTGCGCCTGGCCGACCTGGTAAAATTCGCGAAGGTCCAGCCCCTCGGTTCCGAGAACGAAGCCAGCCTGACCGATGCGCGTGACTTTGTCATGCTCACCAAACCGGTCACCGAAAAGGATCTAAAAGAAAAGGAGGTCACGGCATGATGTTTCCCCCTGTAACCTTTGCCGACAAATGGATGCTGTGGCTCCTCTTGTTGCTTCCCGTACTTATCCTCTATCATATATTCTTTCACAGGAAGAAACAAAATCAGCTTACCTATTCTTCCTTCCTCAACTTTACCGGTTACAAGCCGACGTTACGCCAACGCCTGGGATTTTTCCCTTTCCTGCTGAGGCTGCTTGCAGTTGCCGCTATCGTGGTGGCACTGGCGCGTCCGCAATCCAGTTCGGGAGGACAGAACGTCACTACGGAAGGCATCGACATGGTGATGGCGCTCGATATTTCAGCCAGCATGCTAGCCGAAGACCTGAAGCCCAACCGGATTGATGCCGCCAAAAAAGTAGCGCAACAGTTTATCGACAGCCGCCCCAATGACCGCATCGGGCTCGTTATCTTCAGCGGAGAAAGTTTTACGCAGTGCCCGATTACAAGCGATCATGCCGTTATCAAAAACCTGATGGCTGGCATTGAAAGCGGCATGCTGGCCGATGGAACAGCAATTGGCGAAGGGTTGGCCACGGCGGTGAACCGGATCAAGGTCAGCAAATCGAAAAGCAAGGTCATTATCCTGCTAACCGACGGTGTCAACAATGTGGGAGCCATCGATCCGTTAACATCTGGAGATATCGCCAAAGCGTTTGGCGTACGTGTGTATACCATCGGCGTCGGCACACAGGGAATGGCCCCCTACCCGTTTAAGACGCCGTTTGGGATCCAGTACCAGAATGTCCCTGTACAGATCGACGAAGACGTATTGAAACAGATTGCCGATGAAACAGGAGGAAAATATTTCCGGGCTACCAACACGGCCAAACTGAAAGAAATTTATGCGGAAATTGATACGATGGAGAAGACCAAAATATCCGTGACGGAATTTCATAACAAAACCGAAGAGTTCTACCCGCTGATCCTCCTGGCTGTGTTGTTCCTATTCCTGGAAGCGATCCTGAAGTATACTGTTTTAAAAAGCCTGCCCTGACATGCTGCGATTTGCGCATCCTGAATACCTGTATTTCCTCGCCATCATTCCCGTGATGCTGGTGCTGTTTATTTTCATGCAGGTGCAGAAGAAAAAAGCCATTGCAAAAATGGGAGAGCCGGGTTTGCTTAAAAAATTGTCAGCCGATGCATCTGCGTTCCGGCCCTGGCTCAAAGGCGCGCTGGCCTCTTTGGGTTTGATACTCCTGGTAACCGGCCTGGCCAATCCCCAGATCGGAACCAAACTGGAAGAAGTGAAACGGGAAGGCGTGGACATCATTATTGCTTTGGATGTGTCGAACAGCATGAAATCGGAAGACATCCGGCCCAATCGCCTGGAGCGTTCCAAGCAGGCCATCTCCCGCCTCATCGACCAGCTTGAAAACGACAGGGTCGGTATCGTCGTGTTCGCGGGCCAGGCGTATGTACAGTTGCCCATCACGGCCGATTTCGGAGCCGCCAAACTGTTCCTCTCAACGATTGACACCGATATTATCCCCACGCAGGGAACGGATATCGGCGCCGCCATTGAACTTTCCATGAAATCATTCGTAGGCAACGATAACAAGCACAAGGCGCTGATCGTCATCACCGACGGCGAAGACAACGAAGGACAAGGGCTGGAAGCAGCCAAAGCCGCCCGTGAAGAAGGCGTCATCATACATACCATCGGCATGGGTACGGAAAACGGAGCACCCATTCCGGTATACAAGAACGGCATGCAGATCGACTTTGTAAAAGACCACAACGGCAGTATCGTTTTATCCCGCCTGGACCAGGTGACCCTTGAAAAAATTGCTGCCGAAGGAAAAGGCATCTTTGTACGGGCTTCCAACAATGACGATGGCCTCAATACGGTACTCAGGGAAATCGCTAAAATGGATAAGAAAGCGTTTGGCACGAAGATTTATGCAGGCTATGAAGACCGGTTCCAGTATTTTATCGGTGCCGGGCTTCTCCTGTTGCTCCTGGAATTCTTCCTCTCAAACCGGAAAAGCAAATGGTTGCAACGACTCAATTTATTCGGAGAAAAATCATGATCGCAAGCATCTTTCAAACACGTCCTTCCGCCCTGCATGGATGCTACAGGTTCAGGCTGCTAGCCTGCGTATTCCTGTTAGCCCCTGCGCTGTCTTTTGCCCAGAGTGAACGGAAGCTGATCCGGGAGGGTAATAAGCTCTATGAATCGAAAAAGTTCAGTGATGCCGAAGTGGTCTACCGGAAATCGCTCGAAAAGAATAAAGGATCGTTTGCCGGAAATTACGATCTTGGAAACGCGTATTACAAACAACAAAAATTTGACGAGGCGCAATCCCAGTTTCAGAAATCGCTGGAGAGTAAGGACCTGAGCAAGGCGGATAAGTCGAAGATTTACCACAACCTGGGAAATACCCTGCTGGAGGCTAAAAAATACCCGGAGAGCATTGAAGCCTACAAGCATGCGCTGCGTATGAATTCCAAAGACAACGACACGAGGTACAACCTGGCCTATGCGCAGCAAATGCTTCAGCAGCAACAGCAGCAGCAAAAGCAGGATCAAAACAAGGACGACAAGAAAGACCAGGATAAAAAGAAGCAGGATCAGCAAAGCAAGCAGCAAAAAGAGAAGGAAGATAAAAAGCAGGATCCGCAGCAGGCGAAAGACCGTCGCCAGAACATCTCGAAAGAAGACGCTGAAAAAATGCTGCAGGCGCTGAACAACGACGAGAAAAATACCCAGAAGAAACTGGTAAAAAAAGAAACGACCCGCATACAGATTGAAAAGCAGTGGTAAACTCCCATACCCGAAAGCGTATCCAGATCCAGGCATGTTAAGCTCTTGTCATAGCAGCATTCGAAAAACCGGGTCCGTCCTCGTGATGGCCTTGCTTTTTCTTTCCTGCTCGCTGGCAGGGAAGGCGCAGGATTTTACGGCTTCCGCCTCCCCTTCTTCCGTCAATGTCGGCGACCAGGTACAGGTTACCTTTTCGCTGAATGGCAACGGCAATAATTTTCACGCGCCGGTCTTTTCCGACTTTAATATCCTGATGGGCCCAAGTCAGTCCAGCAGCATGCAGATCATCAATGGCAGCGTTTCCCAATCGCTGTCCTTTACCTACATCCTGCAGGCGCTGAAGGAAGGTTCTTTTAAAATCGGAAGCGCCACCATTGATGTGAATGGAAAGAAACTTACCTCCAACGCATTCACCATCACCGTGGGGAAAGGCGGTGCCGCTTCGTCCGGTGGACAAGGTGGTCAGTCCGACAAGGGACCTGCCGGCGAAGTTTCAAAAAATGTTTTCCTGCGTGTTTCCGTGGATAAATCAACCGTGTACCGCGGGGAAGGTATCGTCTGTTCCTTCAAACTTTACACGCGGGTCAACCTGGTGAATTACGGCCTCACCAAACTGCCTGCATTCAATGGCTTCTGGAGCCAGGAAATTTCCCTTCCCCAGCAACTGGAGTTTCATTCCGAGACGCTGGATGGTGTTTCTTACAAGGTGGCCGACATCAAGAAAATGGTGCTGTTCCCCCAACGTTCAGGCAACCTTCAGCTGGAACCCATGCATGGTGAAGTAATTGCCCGCGTACAGGTAAAACGCAACCGGTCCAACGACCCATACGACCAGTTTTTTAACGATCCCTTCTTCAGCAATCCTTTCTTTGGCAATACCGTACAGGATGTAAAAGTACCGCTGCGAAGCCAGGCCGTGAATGTCACGGTGAAGGAACTACCCGATCCTCCCACGGATTTCTCCGGTGCTGTAGGGAAATTCAATATGGAAGTCACCGCCGATAAAAAAGAAGTGAAAGCGCACAACCCGGTGACGGTACGTATCAAATTAACGGGCAGAGGAAACCTGAAACTCCTCGATGCACCGTCCATCAAATTTCCTCCGGACTTTGAAACGTATGATCCGAAGATTTCCAGCAACATCACAGCGAGCGTACAGGGCGTAACCGGCAGCAAGACCTTTGAATACCTGGTCATCCCCCGAAACGAAGGAGATTATAAAGTGGATCTCAGCCCGTTTGTCTACTTCAACCTGGAGACGAAACGTTACGAATCACTTCCTGCTCCCGCACTGACCATCCACGTCCTGCGGGGTGAAGGCGGCGGTGCCAGCGTATCCACCGTGTCGGGATACAGCAAGGAAGATATCCAGATGCTGGGGAAAGATATCCGCTTCATCAAAACAGGAAAATCCCTCTTCAGTATTTCAGCCAATACGATTTATCCTTCGCTCCTGTTCTATACGCTGAGTGCCAGTCCTGCTCTTCTTTTTGCAGGATTGATTTTCTTCCGCAGGAAAATGCAGAAAGACCGCAGCAACATGCGCCTCCTGAAAAGCAGGAGAGCCGGAAGGGTGGCCAAAAAACGGCTGGCTGTTGCCCGCAAATTTGTTTCGTCCGAAAACTCCGCGCGTTTCCTGGATGAAATGGCGAAAGCGCTATGGGGTTTTATCGGCGACAAACTTCAAATCCCCGTTTCGCACCTGTCCATGGAATCGGTGGCCCGTGAACTGGGCGTGCTTGGCATCCGTGAAGAAAGCATAAAGAATTTTACCGGTGTCCTCGACGATTGTGAACTGGCGCGGTTTGCGCCGGCCGGCGTCGCCAAAAGCGCGGATGAGATATTTAATAACGGCATCCGGGTTATCACGGACCTGGAAGAACAGATTAAATCGTAAGGACATGCGCACGAAACTGAAATTTTTACACCCTGTTTGGCTGTGCATGGCCTTGTGCTTCTCCTGGTGCATGACCGTTGGCTCCCCCGACGATCTCTTTACCAAAGCCAATGATTATTATGTGGCGAAGGATTATGACAATGCCCTCAAAACATACCAGCAGGCACTGAACGATAATGCATCGGCAGCGGTTTTCTTTAACATGGGCAATTGCTATTTTAAAATGGGCAGCCTGGGCAAATCCATCCTTTATTACGAACGTGCGGCGCGAATCAGTCCGGATGACGAAGACATTCAGTTTAACCTGAAAGTCGCCAACCTGAAAGCTGTAGATAAAATTGAGGTGGTGCCTCCCATCATTTACAAACGATGGATCAAATCGCTGAGCGAAGCGCTGACCATGAGCCAATGGTCTGTAACGGTTATTATTCTTGCGTGGCTGATGTTCCTGGCCTGGGCCGCTTATTTATTTGCCGCTTCCATAGCTTCCCGCAAAATTACTTTCGCCCTGGCCTGCGTGGTTACTGTGCTCTGCGGCATTTCCTTTCTATTCCTGGAAGGAAATTACCGCGTCCAGACGAAGCAGAAATACGGGGTAGTGATGGCTGCCAGCAGCTATGTGAAAAGCGCGCCAGATGAACGGGGCAACGACCAGTTTATCCTGCATGAAGGCACGAAGGTGGAAGTGCTGGATGAACTGGGTACCTGGGAAAAGATACGGATAGCCAACGGAAGCGTGGGGTGGCTGAAAACGGCAGATGTGGAAATCATCTAAGCGCGAGACTGGACACTTGACACTAGACTCTGGATGCTGGACACTTGATGCTGGATTGAAGACAGAGGGCAGTGGACTGAAGACGGAAGACGGAGGACGGAAGATAGAAGGTTGAAGATACCTTAAAGACTGTGAATCGTCGACTGTGAACTGTGAACCCGATAGCTATCGGGAGTGAACCGTGAACCGTCAACAATGAATCGAAGACTCCTGAACTTTTGAACTCATGAACTTATGAACTCCTGAACTCCTGAACTTTCGAACTTTAAATGCTCCGCATCGGCCTCCTTAGCGACACTCATTCCTGGCTTGATCCTCGTTTGCCGGAGCATTTTTCAGGCTGCGATGAAATCTGGCATGCCGGCGATTTCGGAGACACTGTTTCAGAAACGCTCCAGGGCTTTCTTCCGCTAAGAGGTGTGTTTGGCAATATTGACGGAACACTGATTCGTCAGCAATTTCCCGAACACCTCGTTTTTATTGTGGAAGGTATTAAAGTCTACATTACGCATATTGGCGGCTATCCCGGAAATTATTCTCCTGAAGCAAGGAAACGGATCGAAGCCGACAAACCCGGCTTATTTATTTCGGGACATTCACATATTTGCAAGGTGATGCGGGATGAAAAATACAACTTGCTGCATATAAACCCCGGAGCTGCAGGAAGGCACGGACATCATAAAATGCGGACAGCTGCCCGCTTTGCCATTGAAAGCGGGAAAATCAAAGATCTAGAAATTATTGAGCTGGGCTTGCGCGGGGCGTTACCCGCTTAACGAAGCCTGTCTGCTGAACGGACCAGGGAATCATCTTTCCGGATAAATCGAATGGCAAGCCACAAAAGTACCAGGTTCACCAATACCAGGTAGGCTCCGAATTCAAAAGAAAGCGTAGCATCGGTCGTTCCTGCCGTATCCGAAAAATAAAATACCGTAACGATCAGGATGCTTACCAGCAACATCAACAGGGAGCAAACCCTTACCTGGAGACGGCGGTTTTTGTATAGAAAGAGGGCTGCCAGGGCGCCGATCAATACAAGGCCATTCAAAGCGGTGAGGAAAATGTTCTCCCGGATCATGAAAACCTGCCTCAACGAATCTCCGGCAGTCACGATGCTGTACATGGGGAGTGAAAATAGCAATCCGCTGAGCAGCACTACTCCGGCAAGAAATAACGTTTGTATACGTTGTATCATCGTCCCTTAATTTTGATTGCAAGATAGATAATTATCCCTGCAGCACTATGGAATGGAGGCGATTCCACTGCTCACGGATCCCCAGCAAAAGTCTTGCTAAAACCCGGGCTTTGTTGTTTATAGGTCATGTAAAAGTCAGGAAAATAAAATAAATCAATAAATTTTGCCGGGTTAAATAAAACCCCTATACTTGCAATGTAATACTTAACCGTTCAGGTTTTTCCGTTCCTAGTGTTGCCTACGAGCCGGTCATTTTCCCGATCGAATCGTTCAGAAAAATCAAGTTCAATAATAGAAAACAGCGAGCCCCGCTATTCGTTTTTTAATGAAATAATTCCCCCAATGTTTATTGAACCTGTGCGTCTTGCACGGGCCCCTTATAGTGAATCCCCCCTATTTAAAATTAGTTTCTCATGTATGATATTCTTGAGCTAAACGACAAGCTTGTTGGCGAATTAAAAGAAATTGCCCGCCTGCTAAACATTCCCAATTACGACGAACTGCGCAAGCAGGAACTGGTATACAAAATTTTGGATCAGCAGGCGCTAAACCCCGATGCTTCCAACTCAATTAAAGCAACTATGGAAAGTAAAAAAACGCCCGCGAAGCAGGAAGCAAGCGCCGTGAAAGAAATGGAAAAAAGCAACAAGACAGAACAAGCCTCCGAAGGCGACAGCAAAGGCCGGCGCCGCAGGGTGAGTCCGAAAAAAGATGAATCGTCAGATCATGCTGCTCCCGTTGCCCCGGTAACCCGCGTGACCCACCAACCGGTAGCAGCACCCATACAAAGCACACTCACCAGGGACGAACAACCGTCAACTGTACAGGCTCCGGATACCGGGTATTCCCGCACTTATGAAAACGACCGTTTTAACCGGGGCCGGATGCGCTCACCCGTACCTCCTCCCCAGCCGGCTGAACAGGCTTACGATTTGGACAGTGTGATTGTCAGCGAAGGCGTCCTGGAAATAATGCCTGACGGCTTCGGATTTCTCCGTTCTTCGGACTATAATTACCTCACCAGTCCGGATGATATTTATGTTTCTCAGTCCCAGATCAAATTATTCGGATTAAAGACCGGCGACACCGTACGCGGTGTGGTAAGACCGCCCCGTGAAGGCGAAAAATATTTCCCACTGGTAAAAGTAGATCTTATCAACGGCCAGGACCCTGCCGTCGTTCGCGACCGGGTACATTTCGACTACCTGACTCCCCTTTTCCCGTTTGAAAAACTGAACCTGAGCGCCTCCATTTCCAATTATTCGACGCGCGTAATGGACATGTTTACGCCCATCGGTAAAGGCCAGCGCGGGCTAATCGTAGCGCAGCCGAAAACAGGTAAAACGATGCTGTTGAAAGATGTGGCCAATGCCATTGCTGCGAATCATCCCGAAGTATACCTTATTATCCTCCTCATTGACGAGCGCCCGGAAGAAGTAACCGATATGGCACGCAGCGTACGGGCCGAAGTGGTCGCTTCGACTTTCGATGAGCCGGCCGAACGTCACGTGAAGATTGCCAACATCGTTCTTGAAAAAGCTAAACGCATGGTCGAATGCGGCCACGATGTGGTGATCCTCCTCGATTCCATTACACGCCTGGCTCGCGCGTATAACACGGTTTCCCCTGCCTCCGGGAAAGTACTCTCCGGCGGTGTGGATGCCAACGCCCTGCATAAACCGAAACGCTTTTTCGGGGCGGCCCGTAAAATTGAAGATGGCGGAAGCCTCACGATCATCGCTACGGCCCTTACCGATACAGGTTCACGGATGGATGAAGTGATCTTCGAAGAATTTAAAGGTACCGGCAACATGGAATTGCAGCTCGACCGCAAACTTTCCAACAAACGCGTTTTCCCTTCCATCGACCTGGTCGCTTCTTCCACACGGAGAGAAGACCTCCTGTTGGACAAGGAAATGCTTCAGAAAATGTGGATCCTCCGGAATCACTTGTCCGACATGACACCGATGGAAGCCATGGAATTCCTGCTCACGCAAATGCGTGGTACGAAATCGAACGAAGAGTTCCTCGTATCGATGAACGGCTAGAGGACCAACGAATTACGAATCAAAACGAATTAACGAATAGAAAAGGAAACTCGTATTTCCGGAAACGAAGGTATGCATCAGCATAGATTCGTTAATTTGTAACTGATTCGCAATTCATTGGTAATATCTGCAGCAAACAGTAAGCGTAACCTGCCTGTTTTATTTACTTACTGTCGTTGCTTAGCTTGATGTTCTTATCTGTATTTCCTTTTACATCAAAAATCGGATTCGTTGCTATGCCCAGCCGCATCTTTCCTTCGTAATTCCCCTCTTTTAGAACAACAAATCCCTCTTTTAGAACACCATACGCCTCTGCATCATTTACTTTACGGCTTGCTCCCCGATCATTTGTTTCTCCAATGGGTGTCATCACCGATTGATTGGCTTTATCATGATTGTGTCCGGCTCCGAAGCCATGCGTAATTTCATGTGCTCCTGTACTTCCTTCAATGGGCTGCGCTGTGGTTAACCATCCTCCGTTTCCACCTTCAATTCTTTTACTATCATAGGAGTATTTGCTTTCAGATCCTTTACCGCCATTCTCAACCCGGATGAAATTACTCAACACATCTGTATCTTTCTTCTTGTCCTCCTTATTATTTGAGGCCATATCCCTGGCTTGCTCTTCCGTAACTGTTTTGGGAGTAGATATTAATTTTACTTTATACTGTTTGAAATCCCTGTACGCTGCAGCATTCTTCTTGAACTCGGCAGAGTTCTTATCTAAATTCGGAAGTACAGCGCCGGACTTGGGATTGACCCAGACCGTTACATTGGCATCATTCCAGGCTGCATCCACAGCTTTTGCGATCCGGCCGCCGATTTGAGGATCTTTAACCGTCTCTGTTCCGTAGAAGTTCAGATTTTGTTTGATCGTAATGGTTCGTGTATTGTTATCCAGGTAAGCGACTCCGCTCTTTCCATCCGGGTCAAAGGTCTTGATGGGATTTGCATTGCAATACACATACGGACTTATATTATTGTCTGGCGCAATCACAGGATCCACGCTTTCCCATAAACTGGTCCTTGGATCGTAGTACCGGGCGCCGTAATAGTACAAGGCTGTTTCTTCATCCAGCTCTTTGCCGTTGTACAGGTAGCGCGTCCTTTCCTTGTTGCCATGTTCATCAATAAAGGTTTCCCCGTAAGGAAAATATTCCAGGTGCTGGTAAACTTCTCCTAACCGGTCGGTGATGAATGAACTGTTACCCACCTGGTCGGAGTGGAAATAAAACTGGAAGTTCTCCAGGTTGTTCGGAGGGTTCCTGCCTTCCACATATTTGCTGGTTATTCTTCCGCCTTGCAGGTAGAAATGCTTCGTGAAGCTGCCGCTGCGCAATTCGAAGTACGGATTCACGTAGATGCGGAAATTTCCCGTCCCGCTGGTTGTTACCATCTGGCCATTAACCTTGACCGTCTGTCCCTGCCCTACGCTTTTCCATACCCTGTGACCTGCCGCATCATAGAGGTTGCGGAAAAGCTGGCCATTGTCACTAATGCTCTTTATCCTGTTTTCTTCATCCCAGTCAATGGTTCGTGTTTGCGCGCTCACGGTGTCTTTAAAACCGGTTTGATTGCCGGCCGCATCATAGGTAAACTTATCGGATCCTATGATTACCGGGGCGTGTGGTTTGCTGGCAGGATTATAGCTGTAGTTATAGTTGTAGGTGGTTAGATTCCGCGGTGACCATGTTGGATCTGTGACACCTTTAAACTCGTGCTGCTGGTTTTTATTTAGAATACTAAATGCTGTATTGTAACTCATGTTAAGGGTATAACGGTTTTGATGCGTTGTATCCATGTAATCGCCGGCGGTTGCGATTAACCTGTACAGGTCATCGTAGGAGTATTGATAATCCGACTTTCCGCCCATCAGGTTTGAATTTGGCAACGGAACATTGTTGACGATACGCAGAATATTATCTTCGTTATCAAACGTGAAAACATTATTCATGATCATCCTGTTGCCGGCCGTTTTCGCCGTGATGTTTTTCAGCCGGCGCCTGTCCGGCTCATAGGCATAAGTCATTTCCGTGCCATTGCCATACTTTATATAGACGCTTTGTTCAAATTTGTCATATCCTTTTTTGGCCAAATAATTATACGTAGTCGTACCCTTTAAGCCTGACATACTGGCTACCTTGCCGCCCAGGTTGTACAGGTAGGTGAGCTTCTCAGCGTCCGGGTACGTCATGCCTGTTAAGCGGTGCCAGGTATCGTATGTCCATTCCGTCGTATAGGTCAGCGGTACCGTGTCAGGTACGACCACAACACGAATATTTTTCACGACGTCGCCTAACGGGTTATAGAAATACTCCTGGGATCCGGTGGCGTCAACCTGCTTCAGGATCTTTCCGGCCCTGTTAAATGTAGCGCCGGCTGCACCATAAGTGAGCGTAACATTGTTTTTTGGATTTTTGGGATATGTGATTTTAATTAACCGCTCCCTGTCGTAGATATATTTAATACCATTGCCTGCAGTGAGGTTGGCAGTGACCACTTCTACCGGGTTGCCATTCAGATCATACTGGTAAGTAGTCAGTCCTGCGTCGGGATGGCTCAGGCTTGTTTTTCGTCCCAGCATGTCGAAGGTTGCCACGATGCTGCTGCCCATGTCTTCGGTAAGTCTTACCAATTCATCGATGGCGTTATAGTCATAGCTTGTCCATACATCGCTGCCCTGGCTGTACTGTTCTTTCACACTTTTTGCCAGGGCCCTGATATTCGCATATTTTTCCGACTTTATTCCATTGCCGTCTGTTGATTTTGTCCTGAACTGCATCTTACCCTCGCGATCTGTGCCAAACCCATATTCCATGGTCATCTGAGTCAGATCCTGTCGTTTCGATGTGAGCACCCTGTCGAGGACATCGTAAGTGATGACGCTTGGAGTAATATTGTCGGAAAGGTTGTTTAACACGCCGGTGTTTCCTTTCGCTTCCGTAACGGGGTAATAAAGCGTATCCATCCTGCCAAACGCATCATACGTGCTTGCGCCGGAAACCTGCATGACTTCCTGGTCGGCAAGCTGGGCTCCCATAAACAGGGAAATGTCTTTCTTGGTTTGTATTTCCCTTCCCATGCCATCGCTGAATTTTGCCGTTTCAATGTAGTTGGAAGGATTGGAAGGATCGTAATGCTTTGCAGATGCCCAGGGCACAAGGGCTTCGGGATGGTATTCATTGGAAATGGTAAAAGGATTCCCGGAAGCTAGTTCGAGCGGGCCTCTTAACGTAGATAATCTTCCAACATTATCCAGGACATATTGAGTTACTTGCCCGTTGATGTCCGTGCTGGAAAGCATTTTTCCAAACCGCACATCATAGGTAGCGCTGCTTACGTAACCATAAGAATCCGTGGTTTTGGTCCTGTAAGTCTGTACATCACCATCGTATTCATAGTCAAAACTCAGGCGTTGACCTGTCAGGTTTTGAGGTCTTGTCAGTTTCGTAACATTGCCATACATATCGTAGACCATATTGGTTTTCGCAAAGTCGCCGGACTCAAGGTAATGCCTGTTTTCCGTAATATTGCCTGTGTTTTGATCCACCGAATTGGCTTGCTGTCGGTATACCTGTGTTCCGGAAACCACGGTTATTGTGCTCGGAACATTCATGATATATTTCGCGGGAATGGAGAAATAATTCGTGTTGGTGGTAAGATCATCTCCGGGGCCCGCCTCCCCTGAGTCCGTAGCAGAAGCCAAATTACCCAGCAGGTCATAACTGAATGATGAGCCTGCGGTTTTTCCCGGCGTAGCCTGGCCTTCATAAAATAATTTTGCAATGCTGACCAGGGCAGGAAAAGCAGTGCCATCATCGGATTGTTTAAAGCTGTTGGGAAGCGCGAGTCCGGTATTGATATCCTTTAACTGGAATGTCCGCCGGGTCTCCGAAAACTTATCCCCGGCAGCATTTTTTAGCGTTTCGGATTTAGCCAATGACTTTTCATAATAATCGTCATTGATAAATTCATCTTCCTGCACCCTGTACACCGCATTGTTATTTCGGGTGTTGAGGTGATTCGTCGTAACTTTTGCAAAACCAAAGAAGTCGCGCTCATTCCTTTCGTAAAATCCGTTTTGATAACTGAAACTGTTACTGATCGTATCGGCGCCATCACCGGGAACCCCGTCAAATATGGAAACACTTGCCAGCGTATACATGCTGTTTGGCATGGCATACGAGTTCCCGACCCGTTTGTAATCCATCGTGATATTGGCATGCATCGGACGGTTTACTTTTCTAAGCATGTTGGTCTTATTGATGGTTGACAGGGAAACCATCAGGTTGTTATCGGCATCGGAACGAAGGAAATCCGGGAAGCCGTCGCCGTTGATATCGGCAAGCTGGATGGTATTCCGGTTGGCGCCCTGAGAGACCTGGGCTGAAGGATTGAAGGCAATCTTAATGCAGGGGAAAAAATTAACACCAACGGTAAACGCACCGTTTGCTGATTCGCCCGTGGATATCGTTTCGTTAATCTTCGCCGGGGCGCCAGGCCATAGAATGGCCGTTGCGTAACCATTCCCTGTATTCAGACGCACTTTTAAGGGATCGATGCTTTCGATGTAATCCGGAAGCCCGTCACCATTCACATCCTCGAGTGCCGTTTTGGATTGGGTTTCCGAACGGGAAAGCCCGATACCGGCGGCAATGCTGTAGTTGGCAATATTGATTCCAAGACCGGCCCCTATACTGGTCTCATCTCCTCCTCCTACGCGTGAAAAGCCCCATGGTTCCGGCGGTAAAAATGCATAACCCAGGTTAAGCTCAACGGTACCATCTTCATGCACGCGGTCAGGCAACCCGTCGCCGTTAATATCCATCCACCCTACCTGGGTTGAATCCTGGTTGTAATTAAAATTACCGGTAAAGCCGGCAGATATTCTTGCATCACCCTCAGACGCTTTGGCGCGCGCGCCCCTGGAGTTGGGGCCGGCATTTGCCGCCCGGGATAATACGAAGGTCCCTCCCAGCGTTGCACCCACGGAGAAATGTTCAGAATGACCCACTTCTCCCGTGAAAGGACTCCGTGCATTTGCCTCCAGGCCACCGAATGGCAGCGTATACTGGATCAGGTCTTTTGTCAGGATGTCAGGATAATTATCCCCGTTCATATCCTTAAAATCATAAATAAAATCTGTTGTGCCAAAACTAATGCTGCCGCCGCCGGGGCCAATTCCTAAAGCCACCGACTTGTTTGAAGTCACCGATACCTTATTAATCCCGGCAGCGCCCGCTCCCGATGCCGACGGATTGGAGATTGGATTCTGAGGGAGCAGGTTGTCCTTCCCCATCCGGGAGGAGCTGAGAATATTCTTTTTTACATAACACAGATTATCGTAACCTCGCCACATTTTTTGTTCGTTATCCGGGATTAAATAAATGAACTTATCGTCCTTGGGATTACTGCCCCCCGCATCATCATACTCACCTTGCATGTCGTCCAGGTCACCGGCGCCGCTTAAATCAATTTCTTCCGGATCCGTTTTCGTGGTAAATGAAGGTGGCAGCGCCAGGTCACTTTCGATGATCGGTTCATCTGCCCTGGCCCTGTTGCCGTTATAGCCAAACTGCCCCCAGTGGCGGTACATGGGGCCAAAGATGACCGTGGTATCCGGCGTATGCAGGCCGCATACCACATCGAAGACAGTGCCGCTCGTATCCAGTTCGGCAAGCGTGGATGTGATACTGTTTGCCAACCGTACGCTGTCGGTATGGTATTCCAGGTAAAGTCTCTCGCCGGGAAACACCACCACCGTATCCGGGTGAAAATCGCCGGCATAGGAACCGTTAACATACACGGTCTGCTTCGATACAAATGAATTCAGCTTCTTTATTGAAAAAACAAGATAGCCTGTGTCCGCATCGGCGATAAAGCCGGGCTTTGGTGTGACTATTACGGTGTCGGTATCTGAAACAGAACCCATCCAGGGAAGGGAACGGACAATCAACCTGTTGAAAGCATGAAAGTCCACGGTAGGAAAAAAGTCCAGAATCGGCTGGTTGTTCTGATCATACAGCTGACCGGCGGAAGGATCGCTGGAAGCAGTGTAAAAAACATACGGTTCCCACTGCAGGGCATGCCAGTCAATATTCGTATTGCTTAACACACTGAAATAAAACCGGTCGCCTTTCACCACATCCACATCAAGGGATATAGGAAGGCTGGTTGCCTGGTCCCACGGCAATCCCTGATCCAGTATCGTCGTTGCCACGTCATTCGAATCTTTCTTCAGGATTTTAACAGTGACATCGTCGGTAGTGACGGGTTTCGAAAAATTTCCCTGGATGTGCACAGTTCCGTCGATGGCCATGCCGGTAAAATAGGGACCTGAAAGCAGGAAGTCATTCTCAGCATTGAACTGGTAAATAGCCAGGTTATTGGCATCCACTTCCGGGGAGTAGCTTGTATAGGTTACCTGCGGCGACCAGTTGACCTGGTCAAACGAACCGTTAAATTTTGATTGCACACGGAAATAGATTCTGTCTCCAGGCTGCACGGCGACGGCACCTACATTGGTCGGGGTTTTAGGTGAGAAATCATTGGTATCAATAGATGTGTACCATAGTTCAGTCCCTTTGACCTGGATGGCAGCCCGCACGCCATCCCGGAATGCATCGGAGGCAAAATCCGGGCTCGGATCCTGGATCAGCGAAACGGGATTGGAAATGCTGACGGTACCGGGCAAAGGAGCTACCCACACTTTTACCATGTCATGGAGCGGATGGTCATCAATCGCTTTTTCCAATACTGCGGAATCCACTTTTACCAGATCGGGGTCAATGCCGGCAGCAGCATTGATGGGGCTGGGCGTATCGTTGCTTGATGCGGTAAAGGTCGGATTGCCGGCATTGTCAAGGTGGTTAAAATAAACGACTCCGTCCCTGACGATGTCAATCAGCTGGTCGCCATTTGCTTCTGCAAAATATGTCGAAGTAACCTGTTCAGAATTCGTAATCGAAAAGCCGGCAAAGATTTTAAAATGGGATTCGATGCCTACATTACTTGAAAAGCTTTCCCCCTCGCTGAAATTACTGATGCCGTTAACAGGCCTCTTGCTTCCAAAGGTTGTGGTTCCATCCGGTCCGGATTGATTGGCCCTGAAATAAAGGCTGCCCCCTTCTTTAAATACCTTATCCGGGAGTCCGTCGCCGTTGATGTCAATCAGGGCCAGCATTCCTTCATTGCTTGATTCGGAAACGCCAAAAGCTACTCCGGCTGTATTTGTCTTAGTAACCGGATCGCCGCAAGGGCCGAAGGTGAGTGCCATGCCAAAACCGGCGCCGAAGGATTTGCTGCCACTCAGTGCCGAAGCGTTGTCATTAAAGATTCCCAAATTGGGCGTAATAAAATTACCTTTCACTTTATCATCCTGGGGATTCCAGGCTTGCTCCGGAGCCAGCGGAGTAAATACGGCTTTATCTCCGCCGGTATAGACGTCCTGGTAATATTCAAAAGTATGCGTGTTGAATAAAGCGCCTGTCACATCATACTCCGATATGCTTTGAAGCAGCGTTTTATAAAAAGCGCCCTGTATGTAATTGAGACTGTATGACCGTATATTCTGATTGTTGAATTTGACATTAATTTTCCTGAGCAGGTCAGCTGTCACCTTCTTGAAGCCCAGCCTGGCGGATATGGTCACATCCGGTCTCCTGGGTTCTGACAATTGCCTGTCGCGTATAAATTCAACCGTATATTTTCCCGGGGTGGCTCCATGACCTGTGTATGTTACAGTGGACAGGTACAAATCTATTCCCGGGTTACCACCGGCATTACCGGCATCGGTAACCTTCGTGTATTGATACCGGATAAAGTTATCATTCGCATTCCGGGTTTCTGCCAGGGCCCAGTACCCGATATTGCCATTCGCGTCAGTGAGCACTTTGTTTGGATCCATACCAAGCGACGGAGTACCGCCATAAAAAAACCGGGTACCGTCCTTGCTGATCACTTCCCACCAATAATTAGACGGGTTGTTTCCATGTCGTATTATTTTATCAAAGCTGCCTTCAATCCGTGGATGAAATTGCTTCTCTGCTGTTCGTGCGACGGCAGCGGCACGGTGAGCCACGGGACTAAGCTGCATGCCATTCCTGCTGTACGTTTCTGTTTCCAGCGCCGGATCATATCGTGGCACTCCCCACCGGGTTTCAATCGTGATGGCGCCGATCGGGAGATCCCAGCCGAGCCCCAGCCATCCATTGCCGCCTTCATTGCTGTATTGGATGCTTACCTGGGGTCCAATTCCATTCCGTCCGTCAGGGACTTTGACGGAAAAAGACAACGCCGCATTTCCTGTCGGGCTTGCTACGGGCGCCTTGATAACCGTGACTTCTTCCGTGGGATCCGGGTAGGTCAAATCCCTGATCGAATTCTGGATATTGGCTTTAGTCTCCGGCTCCTCCGGGGTAAGCGCTATCTCTTTTGGCTTTTGAGCCCCGCCCCCTTCGCCCGGGTTGCCTAAAATCTCTTTCGCCGGAATCCATGCTGCCGTCAGTACCACTGCGAGAGCAATTAGTTGATGTCTTTTCATATCCTTCTGGTTAAGCAATGATGAATAGAATTATTTTTTTGTGCAGGTCAGGGGAACCTGTCGGGATGTTTATTGAAGAATGATCATGCGGTAAAACACCGCATCCGGGGTAATGATCTGAAAAACATACGCCCCGGGGGCACCGTTCAGATGACCGTAAACTTCGCTGGTTGCCTGGCCTTTAAGTTCCTGTGAAAAAATGAGCTGCTGGGAAAGGTCAAAGATGTTAATCTTTATATCATCCGGTTTATCGAGTTGAATGGTTGCCCGGAAATGGCCGTCCGTAACAGGGTTTGGATAAACCTGGCAAGAGATCCGGGAGGAAGCATTTACCTGGGGAGTCCTGCTTACCGGGTTTTGACTTATCACCTGTTGTTGAGGAATCTCCGGCTTGAAGCCAAAAGTAAATTTGTCTTTGCCCGAGCCATCTGAATCCCAACTAATATTTTTAAACGTAGCCACTCCTGCGGAAATAATATCCGGATTTAAGTAAATACAATTTTCCGGCTTAAAATCTGTGGAAGCGGACGGGTTGATGACTAAATAAAAATTCTTTTCGGCAAATTTCCCGGGAAGAAATTCCCCGGTTGACACGCTTAACTCCGTTAAAATGTTGTGGCTTCCTTTACCGGCTTTCTTTATTAGCCACCGCTTATCCGCGAGCAGGATTTCATCACCGGTTGCCAATCCCTGCGGAGTAACGAGCTTTACTCCATTATCACCCCAAACCAGGTATTCATCATCGTTTAACAATCCTGTATTTTCAAGGTTGGATCCGGCAATCTTATCCAATCCAATCGTCAGTTTTTCCTCCGATGTACAACTGGTACCTTGCTTCTGCAAGAGGAATGACTTGTCATCCCTTGCCAGCCCTGCAATATTATTTGAAAAGCGGGCATCCGCATCGGCATTCCAAACAACCTTGCCGGCAGCATTTACATAATCATGGTTGATCGTAATGCCATACTTCAGGGCTAAATAAGTTTCAATCTTATTGGATTCCTCCTCACTTAATACTTTTTTATACAGCATAAATTCAGCGATCAGTTTTGCTGCATGGTCCCCTGAAGGGTCACCGAAATGAATGGAGGGCACTTTGTACCTGTTTTCCCTGGAAGCAGGTCCCGCAATGTTTGGACAGGAATAAGAATGTATGATGGCCTGTGTTTGAGAGCCCGATCCTTTGGGTTTGCTTTTCTCAAAATCAACAAGCGTTTCCCTGCTTTTGCTTACCACCTGGTTTGTAGAAAGCACCAGCTCACCAAATTCACCGTTCATTTCCCATATTTTCTTTTCCTTTTCCGGAAGGGAATCCTGGTACACCGTAAACACGGTTACGCTTCGTAGGTTCTCCACATTTCGCTTCAGAAGGATTGAGGTATCGCCTTTGACCAGCGACAAGGCAGGATTAAAATTGAGCGAAGCCTGCCGTAATGAATCGGAAACAAAATTTCCTTTTAGCCACAGGGCCGGAGCAGGAATTCCAGCCTGTTGTGCAAAGAGCGGGGATAAAAAAAGCAGGAAATACAAGCACGTCGTAGTTTTTCTCATGTCCGTATTTTTTTAATGTTGAATACAAAAAACAGAAATGCAATTCGTCTATGAATAGAATGCCTGCATGCAGGCCAAACCTTTTATTCAAAAACCGCGATAGGCTTACCCCTACTCCGGCAAATAAGCCTTACTAACTTGAGACACGTTGCCCGCATCAGCCTGAAATGGCCGTGAATCGGGACCTGCTAAAAATTAATTTTACTTAAAAATGAATTTACCCGTTGAATTGATCCCCGTAAATAACTGCCGGGAGACTATTACAGAGGTAAAGTTAAATTCATTTTTTATCAAGTATTTTTTGAGATAAATTTTTCAACAGGACAGATGCCTGAAAATATCAATAGAATCAATGGTTACAGGCTGCATCAGCGGGGTCCCGGATAAAAAAAAAGGGCGATATCCTAACTATACCGCCCTCCTTCATGATCGATGAATTCGACTCAGATCATTTCCGAAAATTTATTGAGTGTCGACTTACCAACGCTAACCAGCGGCAGACGCAGGTGTTCCCCGCAAAGGTTCATGACGCTTAGGAGGCCTTTGACGCCGGCCGGGTTGCCGTCTACAAAAATGGCCTGGGTGATTTCCAGTAGCTTGTAATGAAGCTTTCGCGCCTTGTCCCAGTTGCCTTCCAGCGACTGGCGCACCATTTCAGCAAAATCTTTCGGGAAGGCATTGGCGATCACGGAAATCACGCCGTCGCCGCCGCAAGCCAGGATGGGCAGCGTTAGCACATCGTCGCCCGAAATCACCAGGAAATCTTTCGGCTTATTTTTCAGGATCGTCATGATCCTTTCAAAGTTCCCCGACGCCTCCTTGATGCCAATAATATTCTTCACTTCATGAGCCAGTTCCAGCGTGGTGGAAGCTTCAATGGCACTGGCCGTGCGGCCGGGAACGCTGTATAAGATAACCGGTACCGGCGAATGCGAGGCAATCGTCTTATAATGAAGGTAAATCCCCCGCTGGGAAGGTTTGTTGTAATAGGGACTCACGGAAAGTACGGCATCTATCCGGTCAAAATCGTAATGTTCGAACCCGGTCACGATTTCTGCCGTATTGTTGCCTCCCAGTCCCAGCACAATCGGTACACGGCGGTTTGCCACTTCGGTGACATAATCCACTACTGCGCGCTTCTCATCCTTATTTAAAGTAACGGATTCACCCGTGGTGCCCAACACAACGAGGTAGTCAACTTTCTGGTCGATGCAGCGGTCTACAATTTTTTTCAGGCTTTTAAAATCGATGCTGCCGTCTTTATGAAACGGTGTAATCAGCGCGACGCCTGTTCCTTTAAACTTTCTGTGTGGCATGAGTGGATTTTATTAATCGTAAATAATTTTCAATCTGTACGAGGAGCTCGGCCGTGCCCACATCGTCCTTGATATTCAGCATGAGGTCATAGCATGGCGTGTTGCGCTTATCGAACCGCCCCACGCGGAAGCGGGCATGCGACAGGGCGGCGATGTACCGGAGCGGAAAGCAGGAGTTATCGGCCAGGTTGATGACAATGTCGTAAGGCTCGTGAATGAAATTGCTCACCGCGAGGTTGCCGGGAATCATGCTCCAGCTGAGGTTTTTTCGGGTAAAGAAGTCAATACCATACTGCGCGTACTGATTTTTCGGCAGCTCCTTTTTATCCACGAAGCCGAGGGCAAATATTTCCTTCTGCTCTTTCCGCACCAATTTGATATAGTTGCGTATGGCTTCGTAATCTTCATCCAGCGTGGCGTCATAAAGTACGCCGATGCGTTTCGCCTCGTCAAAACCGACGGCTTCCCGCTGAAAGCGCACTTTTTCCATTTCCTTTTGAAAACGGAAATTGGCAATGGCCGACTGTATCTTACCGGGTAGTTTCACGCTCCAAACATTATGCGTTGATCATCTTCTCAAAATCTTTTTCACCAATTACTTTTACCTTCAGCTTTTTCGCCTTGTCCAGTTTGCTGGGACCTGCTTCTTCGCCGGCGAGAAGATAATCGGTTTTCGCGGATACCCCGCTTTGATTTTTCCCGCCGTGTCGTTCGATGACTTTCTTCAGTTCATCACGGCTAAAATTAGAGAAAACTCCGGAAACAACAAATGATAATCCGTTCAGCTTGTCACTCAACGGAGTAGCCATGGACGACTCATCCATCCGCAGCTGCAATCCCTGCCTTCGGAGATCTTCCACCATCTTCACATTTCGTTTTTCGCCAAAATAGTGTTCGATGCTTTCTGCAATCCGTTCGCCGATCTCTTCCGCTTCACGCAACTCGCCGACAGACGCCTTCATGATGGCATCGATGGATTTAAAGTGACGGGCCAGTTTCAAAGCCACGGTTTCACCGACATACCGGATGCCAAGCGCAAACAGCACGCGCTCGAAAGGAACTTCTTTCGACTTTTCAATGCCGCTTAATATTTTCTGCACAGACTTTTCCTGCAAGGAAATCTTCTTGGATTTTTCCCCCTCTTCTCCGTCGATCACCTTTTCCAGGCCGATCAGGTCATCGTGTTTTAGCTTATACAAGTCGGCAGGAGTCTCGATGAGGTTGTTGTCAAACAGCATTTCCACCTTCCCTTCCCCGAGACTGTCGATATCCATGGCCCTGCGATGGATAAAATGTTCGACACGGCCTTTGATCTGGGGAGGACAACCCAGTTCATTCGGGCAATAATGCTGCGCTTCCCCTTCCTTGCGCGTCAAGGCTGCACCGCACTCCGGGCACTTCCTGATAAACTCCACAGGAACGGCGCCTCTTTTTCTTTTGGTCAGGTCTACGGCCGTGATTTTGGGAATGATCTCTCCACCCTTTTCCACGAATACGGAATCCCCTTCCCGGAGATCCAGTTTTTCGATCTGGTCGGCATTGTGCAGCGAAGCCCTTTTCACCGTAGTGCCTGCCAGTTGAACGGGCTGCAGGTTGGCTACAGGCGTAATGGCTCCCGTACGTCCCACCTGGTAGGATATCGAAATCAAACGGGTGGACAAACTTTCCGCCTTGAATTTATAGGAGATGGCCCACCTGGGCGACTTCGCCGTAAAGCCCAACTCCTTCTGGTAAGCATAGTTGTTTACTTTAATTACTACGCCATCGGTATCGTATGGAAGTTGGTGACGCGCCTTGTCCCAATGATGGATGTACTCGAAAACTTCATCCATGTTACGGCACCGTTTGCCGTGCTCCGAAATTTTAAAGCCCCAGGCCTTCGCATCTTTCAGCGATTCAGTATGCGTCTTAAAAGGTAATTTCTCCCCGTAAACAAAATAAAGAAAGCAATCCAGGTTGCGCTTTGCTACCACGGCCGAATCCTGCATTTTGATTGTTCCCGATGCCGCATTGCGTGGATTTTTAAGCAGGCGCGCCGCTATTTCTTCTTCGTCATAGCCCGCTTCCTTCAGTTCATCGGTCATTTCGCGGTTAATTTTTTCGAAAGATTTCAGCGGCATTAATATTTCTCCGCGCATTTCAAATTCGCCGGGATAGTTGCCTTTGTGCAGTTTTAGCGGTATGCTCCGGATGGTCTTAACATTCGTAGTGATATCATCACCCTGCACGCCGTCTCCGCGCGTAGCCGCCTGCACCAGTTTCCCGTCAACGTAGGTAAGGCTGATGGAAACGCCGTCGAACTTCAGTTCGCAGGCATATTCCACATCAATCGTTACCCCCAGGCCCTTTTTTACCCGCTCATCAAAATCTTTCAATTCCTCTTCCGAATACGTATTCCCCAGGGAAAGCATGGGATATTTATGTTTCACGGACTTAAACTGCTTGGTTACCTGTCCGCCCACGCGTTGGCTGGGTGATTCAGGGCTGGCCAATTGAGGAAATTCCTTTTCCAGCCGCATCAGCTCCTCCATCAGCATGTCAAAATCGTAATCGCTTATGGAAGGCGACGATTCCACATAATAGCGATAATTATGATCGTCAATGGTTTTCCTTAAAACCTCAATTCTCTTGCGCGCTTGTTCGGCCGTCATACATGAAATTCTTATGCTTCAAATTTAGGACTTTTCGCTCGTACAAACCGTGCCGACCCCGAAAGATCTTTCTTTA